>OKVQ01000143.1_pt1 | contig 44824 bp, 42 predicted proteins | sample 1606821 | NCBI WGS metagenome assembly OKVQ01 (sample SAMN03281009, study PRJEB24777) | human gut metagenome | isolation source: fecal sample PR192 from 1 month old female Indian infant, vaginally... | reverse complement strand
CAGATGTCACCGACAGAATATGAAAACCAGTATTATCAACGGCTCGGAAGTGTCTAGATTATCCGTGGCGATTCAAGCTATTTAGTGCTGAGTTAAACCTATCTGGAAAGTCACTATCTTTATTTACATACCAAACAGGATTTAATCCTTGAGAATTCGCCCACGATTTATTCAAACCGATACCATAATTTCCGTACTTATCAATATGATCTTTTAAATCAGATAACTTTATGTCACAAAAAGAAACCATAGGTATTCCAAACTCTCTGGTGACCCCTTTCCCTACTATTTTTTCTCTAGCATAGGAAATAGTGAATGTATGCTCTAATATTGAAAAAAGTCCCTCCATATTAGTGAAATGAAACAATATCTCTGGATGTAAACTCATATAAAATCCTTATAAATACATTGAACTCAAAAAACATTTACCTCATTTAATTTCGTTGATTATATCACTTCTTAACAAGTACCCCACCCAATATATCAGATTATGATAATACTGTGGATATCCAAATTCAAGCTCTCTATTAGAAAGATCCAATGGCAATCCTATATTATAATTAGGAGGAGGGGTTATATTATATCCAGCATGTAGAAACTGACTTCTTTCTTTATATATTCTCTTGAATAAATCACGTAATCCGTGATTCTCATTTGCGTTTCTATCAACAAATGCATTAAATTTCTTTGTTATTCCGCTGATTTTATTAACAATATCTGCATTACATGCCTTACATTTTGTTATTGTAGTAATACTTTTATTAGAAAGAAGTGATTCAATGGAACCTACATATGATATTATCTCATACTTTTTAGCAAAGTCATTTATTTCATCATAAACTATATTTGGATATGCAGAATCCATTGGCTCTCTGATCATTTCCTCAAGAGACTCCACCTTTATAATTTCCAACTTAGGAATTGATTCTGTATATTTCCTTCTAAAATAAAGCCCTTCTCTAAATAATCTAGCAGATTTTAACCTTGCAGGTGAATTCAAAACTGTAGAAAGTAGCTCATCTGAATTAGAGAGCATGCAAATTTTATTTCCAATGGAAATTTCGTCTAATTCCATAAAATTTTGTTTATCTATATACACCCCTTCATATGTCGATAATTGGACTGCGTCATTAATGACTGGGCAATCCTGCTTTATTGAAAAATAATCATAAATAAAAATAGATAATGCTGATAGAATTTCATCAGCTTTTTTAGCTGCCTTCTTACTAATTTCCTCAGGTTGTATATAACTCAAATTAAAAACAAGGTAAAAGAAACCATCGATTGAGTGATCTTCTATTGAAAATCCGCTTTTAGGAAATGTATAATTACCACCAATTGTGATCCTTGTACTTACCATTACTTTAAACTGCCCAACTTTTATATATTGATTTAATCCATCATCTTTTGGAGCTGACATAAAGATATCAAGAATGTTATTTGAGACACTATTCGCCTGGCTATTTTTCGGCGTAAAATCAATCCCAAATACACCTTTTGTTTTTGATATATGAAATACTACACTTAATTCCAACTCATACCTATGGAACGAAAAACTTACATCATAATAATAAAGATCTGAATTTAAGCTATCATCATAAATAAATTGCATAGTTCCAAATTTTCCATGCTTTTCTTTTAAAGATAGCCAAACAAAGTTTAAATAATTATTTATATATTTCTTAGAAACTAATAAAGATCTAGTCATTTAAAATTTCAGTCCCACTAATTGATATTGACTACTAAATTTTTGGCAGACACTGCGTTTTCAACATATCTTAGTAGGATTCATACCATCAGTGTAGATAAAAGCATGTTGTACACATCTACAAAACCTACCGTTCTAGATACATCCCTTCCGCAAAATTGTCGAGATGTCATCATATGACTTTGTGTACTTTATGATCAATGTTTCAATAAAATAACTATTATACTTATCGACAATTTATGTCTTAGATAGCTAATCATGCTAAGAAAACTCAGTCCAAGTGATGTCATTGCAAACCACTTCCTGACTAAGGAATGTGCTAATCAGGGCACCAAGAAATACCCGTACCGAACACCACATGATGTAGAAAACGATACAGATAACCAGCAATGAGTACCAAGACTGCCATGATGAGGCCACACTAAGCAACCACTTCAGTAATATTTCCTGAACGCTTTGCTTTGTCAGTCCATCTGCAGATCGGTGTGAAATAGACCCGTTTTAGTTCCATGCATTTTTTAAAACCCCGACCAAACCTTAGCACTTAAGAGAATTTTAATTTTTAACTTAAATGATATAAGACTAAGGATATATAATGTACAAATATAACAAGCCGCCCCCATAATTTTAGAAAACATACTTATGGAACTTCTATTTTTTAATCTTAAATCATACTTAACTATTTTACAGACTCTTTGTTTTCAATGAACAAACAACCTGGAGAAGTATGCATATCATTACTGCAAAAACAGGTCAACATAAAAAGGCCATGACAAAAAAACATTATTAACCAATATTGAAAATGTACTCCGAGATTATTAGTAAAGAGAAGCGCTGTAACATAGCATAGCCTGTCTTCATTCATTACGACTTGCACCATCATTGAAAAACATCCAGAACACAGTACAATCAATAAACCTTATCGCAGGATTAATTCAAAAAACAATAAAGAAGACAATACAGCAATTAAAATTTACATTGAGGTTGAAAAACAACCAAATTTCAAAAAATAGTTATGACACATGGTAAATTTGCTATTTACCTAAAAAATTAACTAAAAGTATTTTTTACACACCCAATAAACAATTCATGGAGGATTTTTCCACCAATCCGCTCTTATCCTACCTCAGAAATAAATCCGCAGGAGCTTTGCTATGAAATCCCATCACAAGTTTTTCATTCTCACCATAGCACTATGCCCTATGACAAGTGTTTTCGCAGTCCCTCTCACCGAACGAGAAGAACTCACCCTGACCCTCAACCAGCTTACCCAAATCGAAGCCTCGCTTCACCGAGCCCAGCAAAGCGCCAGAACTGGCCTCAACGAGCGCTATTACTTCGACTATCCGCGTATCCACGGCGATATCACCACCCTGCGCAGCGGAATTGAACATTACCTCACCCCAGCTCGCGCTCAACCGCGAGATACGGCGACGCTGGTCGGGCAATACCGCGAGGAGAAAACCACGCCATGACCCCCGAACAAATCAGCGCCTTTCAGGCTGCCAGTCTGGTCAAGCCCGATGCCGTCAACCTGGTGATGCTCGGCCTGTTCAGCGCTTTTCTGCTGCTGTGGGTGGTCTGGGTACTAAATGATGCCTACCGGGGTGTGGCGGTTGCGCGGGTGAGTTGGCGGGCACTGGGCAGCATCGGCGGGCGAACCATCTTACTGCTGCTGGTCAGCTTCTGGCTGGTGCTGAGTTAGCGGATTTCAGGAGGCATTATGAAAAAATGGCTATTCAGACTGCTGCTATGGCTCCCGGCCCTGCCTGCATATGCCGATCTGCCAGAGATGGAAGATCCCTCACGCGGTCAGGGCGACGGTATCATGGAGACGTTGCAGAACTACGGCTATGACATTGTGATCCTGATGACGCTGGGCATCTGCGCCGTGGGTTTTCTGGTGGTCGCCAACAACTGTATCGCCACCTACTCCGAAATTCAGGGCGGGCGCAAACAGTGGAAAGATTTAGGCGCAATGGCTGGCGTCGGTGCGGTTCTGCTGGTGATCACCATCTGGTTGCTCAACCAGGCCTCGGACATCCTGTAAGCCATGAGCACCATCCCCTTTCTTCCGGAACGGCTGAACCGCGAGCCTGCGGTGTTTCGCGGCCTGACGGTCAGCGAGCTGCTGATAGCGCTGCTTGTCGGGCTGGCTACCGGTGCAATCGCAGGGACCATTCCGGCAGTACTTTGGCGCAACTGGAGTCTTATCCCCGGTTGCGCCCTGCCCGGCGGTGCGCTGGCGATCCTCTGCGGCGGGCGCTGGCTGACACGACTAAAACGCGGTCGCCCGGAAAGCTGGCTGTACCGGGCACTGGAGCTGAAATTGGCCCGTTTCGGTATCGGCACTCAGCGTTTTGTCCTGCACGATGGCGTCTGGGTCATTCGCCGGAGCCGACGATGAGCGCCTTTAAGCACGCGCTGGCCGCGCGGGATGCGCATATCCGCACCCTGCATATTGCGCTGGTCGCGTTATTCCTGCTGGCATCAGGCATGGGTTTTGGCTGGTACAGCGCCCCGCACCAGCTCACCGTTTATTTGCCGCCGGATCTCCGCGCCGCCAGCCAGCGTCCGTGGTGGGAAGTGCCGCCCGCCACGGTGTACGCCTTCGCGTTTTCGGTGTTTCAGCAGATCAACCGCTGGCCAACCAACGGCGAGGCCGATTATCCCCGCAACCTCAGCGCCCTGCGGGCCTATCTTACCCCCGGCTGCTACAGCCAGATTGACCGGGAATTTCACCAGCGTCTGCAAAACGGCGAACTGCGCGACCGGGTGCGCGGCGTGTATGAAATCCCCGGTCGGGGATTCAGCGATAATCAGGTGCAGATCCTCGACCGCGACAACTGGATTGTGACGCTGGATCTGACCGTCGATGAGTATTTCCACTCCGAACCCGTCAAGCGGGCGATGGTTCGTTACCCTATCAGGGTGCTGCGCTATAACATCGACCAGCAGAAAAATCCGTGGGGGCTGGCGCTGGACTGCTTCTCCTCACCGCCGCAGAAGCTGGAGGCGGCTAAACCATGAATATCCGCCCTCTGCTGATCCTGCTGGTTGCCCTGCCCCTGCACGCCGTCGAACTGGTGAAGTGGGAACGTATCCCGCTGCCGGTGGCGCTGAACATCGGGCAGGAGCGGATCGTCTTTGTCGATCGTAATGTCCGGGTGGGTTATCCCGCCACGCTGGAAAGCAAGCTGCGCATTCAGAGCAGCAATGGCACGTTGTACCTGCTTGCCAGCCAGCCGTTCGCCGCGACCCGGCTACAGCTTCAGGACACAGAAAACGGCGAGCTGATTTTGCTGGACGTCTCCGCCAGCAAGGGCGAGCACATCCGGGAGCCGATACGCATTGTCCGCGAAGAGAAGAAAATGTCTGATGCGAAGCCCGATGCAATTCCAGAACCCTTACCCTCCACGCCACTTCCGGTGGCGCTCACCCGCTATGCCGCGCAGATGTTATATGCCCCGTTACGCACCGTAGAGCCTTTGCCGGGTGTGCAGCCTGAAGGCGTGCGGCTGGCAAAAGTCATCACCACACTGCTGCCCGTACTCCCCGTCAACGCCATACCGATCGGCGGCTGGCGGCTGGATACTTACCATCTGGCGGCGATCCGGCTGCAGAATAAAAGCGCCACCCGGCTGGAACTCGATCCGCGCCAGCTTCAGGGGCAGTTTTATGCCGCGTCCTTTCAGCATCGCTGGCTAGGGCCAGCGGGCAGCGCCGAAGACACCACCGTGCTCTATCTCATCACCCGCCATCAGCGTCCTGAACAGGCAATCCTGCCGGAGCCTGCGCCGGAGAAGAAGAAATGAAACTCCAGGCCAATATCCTGCTGCGGGTTCTGACGCCACTCATTCTGCTGGCGGGCAGCGTTCTGCTGTTCCATGCCTGTCAGGACCGCAAAACCACACCGTCAAAATCCTCTGTGCCTGCAACGCCCCTTAGCCACGACGAGCTGAAAGCGCTGGGGATTGAGGGCGACACGCCTGCCGATACCGTTGCCACGCTGGTCGGCCAGATGAAGCTCTGGCGTAAGGAACTGGAGACGGTAAAAGCCAGCAACGCCGCACTGGTGCAGGAAAATCAGCGTCTGCGTGAGCGCGAGCAGAATACCGACAGCCGTATCAACGAGGCCATTAACCGCCAGCAGACCAGCGCCTCAGAGCAGCAAAACGAATTGCTCAGTTCGTTACAAACGCAGATCCAGCAGCTTAAGGGCAACAAAACAGCGGATGACTCGCTGGCCGGGCTGGGGATTGATGAACCGGAAGCGGCTTCCGGCATACCACTGCGCTGGATAGCGCCCGCCGATGCCCTGCCAACCGATAAAAACGGTCGTCCGTTGCAACCTGCGCTGGCCTTTCCTTCCACGATGCAGAACATCGCTCCACCGCCAGAAACACCACCGCCCGCCGCCGTCAAACCGGTCTACACCCTGCCACAGAACAGCACCTTAATCGGTTCGGTAGCGATGACCGCGCTGCTGGGGCGCATTCCGCTTAACGGCAGCATCACCGACCCTTACCCATTCAAGGTGCTGATTGGCCGCGATAACCTCACCGCCAACGGCATCGAACTGCCCGATATTGAAGGCGCGGTGATCTCCGGCAGCGCCACCGGCGACTGGACACTCTCCTGCGTGCGCGGCAGCTTAACGTCGATCACCTTTGTCTTTCGCGACGGCACGATACGCACGCTGCCCGCCGAAGGCGACAAAACCGGAAACGGCGCGGAAAGCAATATCGGCTGGCTGTCCGACCCTCACGGTCTGCCCTGCATCCCCGGCGAACGCAAATCCAACGCCGCCGAATATATCGGCTCGCAGTTCCTGCTGGCCGGATCGTCCGCCGCCGCGCAGGCGCTGGCGAACAACCAGACCACCTCCACTGTAGAGGATGGCTCCGTCACCACCGCGCTGACCGGCGACAGCGGGCAGTACGTGCTCGGCCAGGCACTGGGCGGCGGCCTGAAGGAGAGCGCCGACTGGTTTAAACAACGCTACGGCCAGATGTTCGACGCCATCTACGTACCGCCCGGCCAGGCCGTTGCCATCCATATCACCCGCCAGCTCGCCATCGACTACGATCCCAACGGACGGCGGGTGAACTACCGCACGGCGGGCGATCGCACTGGAGACCTGGACTGATGCGTACCCTGATTCTGCTATTTTCCCTGCTTCTGAGCGCCTGTAGCACCGACCAGAAAACGCTACTGCCGGTGGATGAAAACACCACCATGCTGAACATCTGGGGCCGACAGAATAACGATGCGCAGGCGCTGTACGACGCACGCTCAATCTTGCGTCGCCCGCTGGATGACACCACGCTAACCGCGCAACAGCAGCAGACCACACGCAGCGACGGCAATGCCACGCAGGCGCTGTTCCGGCGACTGCCTAATCCGGATCTGGAGATGTATATCTTCCCTCATCTGGCGGGTAGTGAAGATGTCCCGGTGCCAGGCTATACCACTGTCTTCCCCTTCTATAACCGGGTGCAGTACGCCCTGCCCGGCGAACGGACCGATCCGCTGTGATGACGCGCAGCGGTACCCTGACCGAACGGACGGTGGACAGTCTGTACCAGAAAGGCGCGTCGTTCGTCGATTTTTTGCCGTGGGTGGAGTACCAGCCGGAAAGCAAAACGCTACTGCTGGATGACGGGCGCTCGGTCGGCGCGGTGTACGACATCACGCCGTTCGGCACCGAAGGCCGCTCTCCGGCACGGCTGGAAGAACTGCGCGATATCCTGAAGGACGCGCTCCAGGACAGCTTCACGGAATACGACCGCTATCCGTGGGTGGTGCAGTTTTACTGCCAGGATGAGGACGACACCGCAGGCTGGCTGGCCGAACTGAATGACTACGCCGTACCGGAAGCAAAGGACTCTGACTTTACCCGCGCCTGGCTGGAGGAGATGGAGCGCCATCTGCACGCCGTTTCCCGCCCGGAAGGCTACTTCCTGGACGATGCCGTCAGCCATACCCGCTGGCGTGCTCAGCAACGCCACACCCGGATGGTGGTCTACCGCTGGCTACCCGGCAAATCTCGCGATCCGCTGGAAGACACCCCGGAAGAGGCGCTGAATACCATTTGTGAACGAATGGTTTCAGCACTGGCAGGCGCAGGTATTCACACCCGCAGACTGGAGTGTGAAGCCATTAGCCACTGGCTGCTACGCTGGTTTAATCCCGCCCCGCAGACGGCCGATTCACCACAACAGTTCTGGCAACAAATGGCGCAGCAGGATGACTCGCCGGAGCTGCACGACTTTGCCGAGAGCCTGCTGTGTAGCGAACCACGATCGCAGACCGCTCAGGGAACATGGCTGTTCGACCAGCGCCCGCATAAGGTCATTGTGCTGGACAGGCTGCGCAAACCGCCCACCGTCGGCCATATGACCGGAGAATCCGCACGCGGCGACGGCATTAACGCGCTGTTCGACCTGCTACCGGAAGGGGTAATTATGGCGCTGACCATCGTCGTCTGGCCGCAGGACCGGCTGGAAGAACACTTAAGCCGCCTCAGCGACCGCGCCATCGGCGAGAACGTCGAATCGGAGTACACTAAAAAAGACTGTCAGGAGGTGCGCCACTGGCTGAAGGACGGCCACAAGCTCTACCATAGCGCGCTGGCGTTTTATCTTTCCGCCCCGGATAACGGCGAACTGACCCGACGCGTGCGCAGCCTGAACAGCCTGCTGCTGAATGCAGGTATGGTCCCGGTACAGGAGAATGACGAACTCGCCCCGCTCAGTTCGTGGCTGCGCTGGCTGCCGATGTGCTTCGACCCGGCGCGGGACAAGCGCCAGCTCTATACTCGCTTCAGCTTTGTGCAGCACCTCGCCAACCTGCTGCCACTGTTTGGACGCGAAAGCGGCACCGGGCATCCGGGCGTCAGCTACTTTAACCGGGGCGGCGGGATGCTGTGCTGGGATCCGCTCAACCGCGAGGATCGTGCCCAGAACGGACACCTGTTGCTGCTCGGCCCTACCGGCGCAGGCAAATCCGCCACCCTGAACGCCAAAATCGCGCAACTGATGGCGCTGCATCGACCGCGCCTGTTTATCGTCGAGGCGGGTAACTCGTTCGGACTGATGGCCGATTACGCCCGCGAACACGGCCTGACGGTGAATAAAATCAGCCTGAAACCCGGCTCCGGCATCACGCTGCCGCTGTTTGCCGATGCGTGGAAGCTGGCGGAAAGCGATGCACCTTCAGCAGAACCAGATGACGACGATCCCGAAGATGCCGACAACGAACAGCGCGATCTGCTGGGCGAAATGGAGATCACGGCCCGGCTGATGATCACCGGCGGCGAACTAAAAGAAGATGCCCGTCTCACACGCTCCGACCGGGCATTAATTCGCGAAGCGATTCTGCACGCGGCCCGGCTCACCGCCCGAGAGAAAAGACAGACGCTGACCCAGGATATCCGCGATGCTCTGTTTACGCTGGCACAGGATGCAGCCCTACCGGAATCCCGCCGTAACCGGCTGTGGGAGATGGGCGAAGCGATGAATATTTTCTGTTCCGGCTTTGAGGGCGAACTGTTTAACCGTGAAGGCGAAGCGTGGCCGGAGGCGGATATCACCCTGGTGGATCTGGCGATGTTTGCCCGAGAAGGGTACGAAGCCCAACTGGCGATCGCCTATATCTCATTGATTAACCATATCAACAATCTTGGCGAACGCGATCAGCATCTGGCTCGGCCCATCGTCAATATTACCGACGAGGCGCATATCATCACCGTCAACCCACTGCTGGCGCGGTTTCTGACCAAGGGGTCGAAGATGTGGCGCAAGTTGGGTATCTGGCTATGGCTGGCTACGCAGAACCTGAGCGACTTCCCGGATGATGCGAAGAAACTGCTCAATATGATCGAGTGGTGGGAACTGCTGGTGATGCCGCCCGAGGAGGTGGAGCAAGTCAGCCGCTTCAAATCCCTGACGCCGGAACAGCGTCAGCTACTGCTCAGCGCCACCAAAGCGCCGGGGAAATATACCGAAGGCGTGGTGTTTTCACCGCGTGTTGAAGCGTTGTTCCGCGTGGTCTCCCCTGCCCTGTGGCTAGCGCTGGGGATGACGGAAAAACACGAGAAGGCAGAACGGATGCGGATTATGCGGGAGTTTGGGTGTAGTGAGCTGGAGGCGGCGATGAGGGTGGCGGAGAGGTGTTTAGCAGTGACGAGTGAGCCGCTCGAATCTGGTCTCACTTTTTCCAAATTGCAATGAGATCTGGCGAGCAGGGCTGTACTAAAGGGCAGTAGATCGATTAGCTCAGTAAAAAGTGTTTTCATTCAAAGGAACAAAATTATCACAGATGATTATTTGAATTAACTAATTCGTTGAAATTAATAGAAATATACGTTAAATTGATAACAAGAAGAATGCTCAACCAGAGCAAAATTGTTTAATTAATTGATATATTGTCACTGATTAAATTTATGAGGATTTTAACTATCTCCCTTAAGGAACACTATTTTAAGGCATTAGCAGAAGTGATAATTTAATTATGTTTATCTCTCAAACAAATATTAACAGGACATTTAGATGAGTTTTATTAAATACATATATTCACAAAAGAGAACTGAATTAATTGAACTTAGTGAAAAAGAGTATATTGACTCTTTAGTTAACACCAGTCCCGAAAAGGCAAAAAGAGCTTATGAAAAAGCATGGGAAACAAGAAACTTTGAAATTGAGATGTATTGGAAAAGAGCAACATACTTTTGGGCATTCATTGCAAGTACGTTCGTAGGTTACTTCGCATTAATTTCATCTGAGAATTACATTAAATATGATAGATTTAACCATGTTGAAGTATATTTTCTAATATGCATCGGTTTTGTACTATCTTTGGCATGGCATTTTACTAATATAGGTAGTAAGTCCTGGCAGAGGCATTGGGAGGTACATGTCGATTTACTTGAAGATGCTTTTACAGGTCCATTATATAAAACTGTTTATCCAAAATTAACGTATTCTGTTTCAAAAATAAATGAGATTGTTAGCTTTGTTTTTGTTTTTATTTGGTTCTTACTTGGCATTAAGTACTTTTTCGACCAAAACTTAATTCGCCCGATTGCAGAGACTAAATCTATAAATTGGTTTGTTGTTGTCAGTACATTGATGTCTTTGCTTGTTGTTTTTTCGATGATTTATGGCCACGGTCGAGGTCGTTTTGGCTCAAGGCCGGTAATAATGTATAAAAGACAGATTTCTTATGCTAAAACCAGCATTGATAAGTTACATAAATAGTGGATTTTAAATCTACTTGCTCAAAGATAATCTGATATTAATAAATTAAAGGGGGAGTAATGCTGGATACTGAATTGATTGAGATACTACGCGGTAAAAACATTTCTGAAGAATTGATAAATGATGTAATTGATTCCGGATATATGCTTAGCGGGTGTTGTGATCCATTTACAGGTAAAACATGGGAGGTAATTCATGACAAAATGTATGGTAACAAAGGTTATTCAAGTTCATTTGATATCAATAAGTTTATTAGATACATTCAAGGGGAAAATGTTTTTGAAAAGTTACCTCCTTTCACAGAGTACATTGTAAAAAGCTATGAAGACATAGATAAAATTTTATCTACCCCAAGAAGACAGCACTATATCAATGAAGGCAGGCTTTCATTTCGTGGTCAAGTATCACAATATACTTTTAAAAGAAAAATTCCAAACCCAGTAAGGGCTAATAATACAGGAAGGGAAATATCAATATTCCCTGGATTATATAGACAAAAAGAAGCGCCATATTCCTTTAATTTCCCTCACAAGGAAGAACGGAGTATCCTTAGATTTCTTCATGAGCTTGAGCCTAACAATCCGGATGTATACTTAGATAGTTACTATGCATATGACATTATGCGAGTAGAACAACATTATGCCACACAAACAGCGGGTTTAGATATCTCTTTTGATATTGAAACTGCTATATTTTTTGCCACCTATAATTTTTGCTTTAATTCAAATGGTAATGCATATCATACAAAAATTAAAAAAGGTGAACATAAGGGGGTGATTTATGGTTTTTGTTTCAGAGATCCACCAGTCAAGAAAACTGAATTTTTGATTAAGGAATTTGACTTATTTAAAACATACAAACCAGAGAGAGTTATAAGGCAGTGTTGTGGTTTACCATTATTTGGTGATTATGAGCGTAACATCGCGATTACTGATCTAGACTTTATAATTTATCTCGACAAAGATTTTGACTATGAGTGTAAAAGGGATCCTAGTTATATGTTCCCAAACACAAAAGAAGATCGTTTCTATGGAAAACTTCTTGAGCTGAAGGATAAACACCCGCATGAACTTAAAAATATTGTAGAGTATGAAGGTAGCCGAGTTTGAATTTATAACACCTTAATTCATTAAGTACTATAAGTGTATTCACCAAGAGTAAATCTGACAGTTACCGATTTTATAAAGATCTCTGTCAGATTACTTCTAGCTTAAATTTTTTTCCGAATACAGTTCCGTAGTCGTCAGATCGCAACAGTTTTTTCCTACTTTTTCGCTTATTGTAGTAAGTTAATTTTTTTATAATTAACCTCTGGTAACTTTTCGTAGATGTATCAATATGTTCTATTTTTCAGTATGACGGCAAAAAATATTATCGTTTACTAAACCTGTCCAGAGGTGTTTTCCACTTCAGCAACCGCTCACTTGCTGAATCTGCAAATAAAAACTGACGAGCTAATTGCAGACGTTCCATAATCTGTATCTTCTGCAACTCATCAAGACCAGCCATATCCCGTTCCGCCTCATGAAAAAATTGCTCTATACGCTTATCTTCTACCCACTGCATCATAATAGCTTTCAGCTCTTCCAAACTAGCGTTATATGCCTCTTTTTCCCTTCTGATTCGCTCCTTTTCCCGATATATCGTCTCATCCAGTTCCCACTGGATACGCCGGGCTTCAACTTTGACCCTCGCCTCTTCCAATTGCTTCTTAATCAACGGAACAGCTTCATGCATCGCAGAAATGATTTTCGGGATCTGGCTTATAAGCCCGCACTGCTTTGTCTGGCGAAACTCAACCTGCCAGTCAGTTGACGAGTATGGCGAGTAGAGCTGTAGAAAGAATCGTCCGGTAGGTAAGGCATGTTTAATGACATAGCGAAATGGCTTGTCATATTTTCCCCTCATCCAGCGGATCATCGTTTCATCGCGGATGTATCGACCATCAACCTCTTCTGCTGGAACATATTCCGTCATTTCAGCTAGGTTAAAGGCGAACAGCATATCCCCAACGCAGATAATACTGGCTGAACAAGGGCGCCATAAGCTGTCGTAGCGCAAACCGCCCTCTTTTGGGTCTTCTTTGATATCTATGCCCTGACAATGAAGTCCTTCATTTCCTTCAGCTAACCTTACCCAATAACCTTGCTTTCCCAGTGCAGCAAAGAACCGACTCAGAAAATCGATAGCGCTGTTGAATCCCGTTTCTGAAACATTCAGATCGAGTAGCTTCTTTTTCGTTGGTTTGTAGTAGCCGTCTTTTGTGACGGAAGAGACGGGAAGGTAAGTTTTGAGATCATCGATCAGTGCATAGCCACTACCCGCTGTCCTTGCTCGCTTTCTCGGTGCTGGCGCTGCTACTTTCGATGATATTTTTGTGGGAGGAAGAATAGCCTGGCTGATTTTTCTGGGGGATTTTTCTACCTTGCCACTCTTCAAATCAGGCAAAACAGGTACCGCCGGTGCAGTTCCTTTCGCTAGCGCCTTCCAGTATCCGGCGAGCGGTCTCGGTATTCGTAATTCAGCGCATCGTTTTGTCAGTTGTTCTTTGCTGATGCTATAGAGGGAAGTGATTCGCTCCGCAGGCTCGCGCCAGACAAGGTGATACAGCTCTTCCCTATCGTCAGGTAACGTTTGAGTTGTATTAGATTGCAGGCTCTCTGACATGGCATTCTCCCTTTACGGGAAACATTATCAAAGAATCTAACAGGCAATAGATTGAACGAAATCACTTTTTGAGGGCTGTATTGTGAACATCCTTCACTTAGTAACCTCATGTTCTCGAAGTGAATATTAGTACTAAAGCTTATTAATGATACTGACAGGATCAATACCAACCAATCGGCATAGATGAACAAACTCGACGATATCTAACCGCCGCTCTCCGTTTTCTACTTTTGCGATGAAAGATTGTGGTCTTCCCAGCGCCTTGCCTAGCTCTTCTTGGGTGATATGGCCAGCAACCCGCGCTTCACGTAATGCCTTTATAACCATCTGGTATTCAATGGAGTAGACAGAAGTCATTTCATCAGCCTCAACAATAAGTTAAGGCCCGACTATCATGTCACCACGTAAATATCCCAAAATGGGATATTTACATTCAACCCCAACAACACTGAGCTGAGAAAACGTCACTTCTGAGGCAAAACCATTTTCAGTACGGCAGCAAGATCCAAAGATAGCAAATGAGCAATATGGGCAAATTCGATGATGTCCAGACGACGCTCACCATTTTCAACTTTGGCAACAAATGACTGCGGACGACCTAATGCTTTTGCAAGTTGTGCTTGCGTCAGACCTCTATCCTGTCTCGCCGAACGCAACAGTCTTATAACCTGCTGATACTGTTCAGAATAAATAGATGACATTTGTGATACTCGATTTTAATCCCAAAATCGAATATCAGTGATTTACAAAATAATCCCAAAACGGGATAATTTGTTAAATACGCAAGTTTGTGAGGTAACAGGAATGACTAAGCAAGACTGGCACCCAGCCGACATCATCGCCGCACTGCACAAGCGCGGCACCAGTATGGCAGCAGTCTCGCGGGAGGCGGGGCTGGCGTCCTCCACCCTAGCGAATGCGCTTTCACGTCCCTGGCCGAAAGGCGAGTGGCTGATTGCTCGCGCACTCAATATTCACCCTGCGGAAATCTGGCCTAGCCGTTATGAGGAAGAAGGCGAGCTGCGGCAACCGAAAAACCGCTCTCCGTCAGGTGCAGGTTATGATTATTTCAGACGCTAGCCTCCACGACATTCCCCATGCTGCCCAAGTTCAACAAGCGGCCATATCACCGCCATCGGAAATGCCGTTTCTCACAGCCCCGGTTCGCAACCACTCCGCTTTCCACTACACCCACTTTTCCCGCCACGCCCTGCTACGCTCTATCGCTCGTGAAGCGGGAAGCAAAATCTATCTACAAGAAGAATCCATCTGCGGTTTCTGGTATCTCAACCACGGCGTCGTCGGTTTACACCACACGCTGGAAAACGGCAAAGAAATGCTGGTTCGCGCCTGCCAACAGGGCGACTGGTTTGGTTATCTTGGGCTGTTTGGTTCAGAGTTCTACCACTGCCACGCCTGCGTTTTGCAGACGGCATCGCTGTGCCACGTCATTCCTCACTCCAACAGCGATTTCCTGCGTCATCACCCTCAGTTCGCCCAATTTCTGTTAAATCAGGTGGTGGCAAGTCTGTCTGATTCAGAGCATCGCATGACCTGGATTGCTCGTTACCGAACCCGCCACCGGGTATTGAGCAGCCTCTGGTATCTAACGAGTTATTTTCCCGGTTATGACTGGACGTGGCGTGAAGTGGCTGAATTTGCCGGATGTGAGACAGAAACCGCATTGCGATTCAGCAAAGAACTAAGGCTGGCCGGGATATTGGACGATTCGCAGCGCCGTCTGCATGTTCTTCACCCTGTGCGATTACTGGCGTTGCTGGATAACAATCTCGTTGCACCTCAGCAGTAAAGCCTTATGTATAGCATTTGATGTACTTAATCAGTCGCATGATGAACATATAATCCCCGCTTTTCTTGTATTCTCCTGGTGGTGATATGTTTGAAGACAATTCCCCTTTTAGCTCAATTAAAGATGCTTTCTTGCAAAGAATAAATAATTCTTTTTTTGGTTTTATAGCGCTCTCATTTTGTGTAGATAACTGGAGAGATATTATATATGCGTTCTCGACATCTACAAATGTAGATACCAGAATAAACTATATAGCACAGAATACCTCCATCGTATTCCCTATCGTGTTTGGGTGTTTAGCAGCGGCTTTGTACCCATATGTACAGTGCCTATTCGAAATCATACATAAAAAAGCAATCACATTCCGCTGGACATTAAAAGCCTCAGAGCTGATTGCTAAAAAAGCTGCCGAAGATTCTGTCACCGATGACAAAGAGCTTCGTGATGCAAAACAAAAAGCCGCATTAAAAGAGATAGAATATAGTGCTAAAATAAAAAGCCTCGAAGAATCTATCAAGGAATACGAGGCAAACATCGCTCAGTCAGAAGATGACAGCAAGATGGCCAGCATTCGCTTTGACCAAATTAATAATCAGTTACAAGAATATATCAGAATGCGGAATGGCGTTTACTCTGACGTTGAAGCAGGACTCTCGTTCATTAACGAGGTTAAAGATGCTATAAATAAATCTTTACCTTACATAGATGACCTTAACAACACTAACCATGCTGAAAAATACAGCTATTACATTGAGACAATACACGATAATTTCAAAAACATTAAGACTGATAAAATGGTAAAGTTCACAAATCAAATACTTAATAATAAACACGATTTACCCGCTAAAATTTAATCATTCTTAGGAACCGGGGGAATCTTCACCCGGTAACTTCATCCTTAACATGAGAACTACGTTATCATTTATGGCAGCACGTGATGTCGCAGACATGTTATTACTAATATGCAACGCAATGTCATTCGCTACCGACATCACCCCTGCCGGAGATTGCTGCACACGAATCTGCTGCGCCATATAGGTCATGTATGGATCCATATGGCTGAAGATCATGCGATATCCGGCACAAAGATGATTCAATCGATCGTTTACCCGATGCTTTGGACAGCCACCCTGGCAGGCAAAGCGCCACGGACAACGATGGCAATTATCCGGGAGCTGCGCTTTCTGCTGGCCGAACCGCCGTTGTGCTTTACCCACAACCAGCTTTTCCAGCGGCTGCTGTAGCAGATTACCTAGTCGGTGCTCCGCATCCACATAGTGGTCGCAACTGTAAACATCTCCATTCTGCTCAACCACCAGTCCGTGTCCACAGGTAGGCTGCATCACACACAACGCCGGACGTTCACCCAGCCACGCCGCTAGCGCGTTATCAAAAAGCTGAACGAATATCCGCCCGACATCATGGCGTACCCACTCATCGAAGATGGCAATCATAAATCGCCCGTAATCTTCCCCCGTAACCGACCAAGGCAACAGCCCGCGTTGGGCGTCATACTCCACCACCGGAATAAACTGGAGAAATTCAGCACCCACCTCACGCGTCAGGAAGCGGTAAATATCCAGCGGAGCCTGTGCCGTCACGTTGTTCACCACCGTCAGGATATTCACGTCCACACGATGACGCTTCAGACAGTCCAGCGCCGCCATCACCTGTTCAAACACAGGTTTGCCGCTGCCCGTCTTGCGGTAATGGTTATGCAGATCCGCCGGGCCATCCAGCGATATGCCCACCAGAAACTGATGCTGAGCCAGAAATACTGCCCATTCGTCGTCAATCAGTACGCCATTGGTCTGAAGGCTGTTGGTAATACGCTTATCCCCGGCATAGCGCTGCTGGAGCGCCACGACCCGGCGATAAAAATCCAGCCCGGCCAGCGTCGGTTCACCGCCCTGCCAGGTAAAATTCACCTCCAGGCCGGGCGATGCCACAATGTACTGGCGAATATACGTTTCCAGCACCTTATCGGACATATGCCGCTGTCCGCAGGTATCCTGCAACACACCTTGCCCTTTCGCCAGGTAAAAACAGTAATCACAGGCCAGATTACAGCGCCAGCCCGCAGGCTTCGCCATCAGATGAAAAGCGTGTTTCATAGCGTCACCAGTATCAACGTGGCAATCATCAGCAACACACCGGAGAAAACGCGCTGTAGCCAGCATTCTGGCAGCAGAGTGCGCAGCCTCATGCTGACAGGCTGGAACGCCAGCGTGCAGAGAAAGATCACGGCGACAATAGCTATATTGACGTAACCAAACTGCATCGCCAGCGGCAATGCGCCGATATCCGGCGCAGTGTGATACAGATAGCTGACGACCGTTCCGACGCTGCCGAACAGCATCATCCAGTTGCAGTACACAGCGATGTGCTGGCGTGGGATCCCGGGGAGCTGCGACATCAGCGGCGCGAGCACGGAACCGCCGCCCAGCCCGGTTAACCCGGCCACAGCACCGCCAGCGGTACACAGCAGCATCCCGGCGCTGCGCGTCCGGTTATCCGGTTGTACGTTTTCCTGAGTTGACTGACGTGAATATCCACAGCGCAATGCCAGCCCTACCAGGACCAGCGCAAACAGCATCAGCAGCACCTTATCCGACAGCAAAAAGCTGGCGTACACGCCCGCCTGCATTCCCGTCGCCATCCCCAGCGACCAGAGCACCAGCAGCCGCGTATTCAACCGGATCCCTTGTCGCCAGAAGGCGCAGACGTTAATCAACGCACTCAGCATCACCACCGTCAGGGACGTTGCGGCCAGCACCTGCACAGCACATTGCGGAAACAGCAGATGCAGCACTGGCACGAGCAGGATACTGCCCCCGACGCCAAACAGAGCTGAGAGCAGACTGGTTGCCATACCACAGCCACATAACGCGGCAATCATCCATGCGGTCATCACTTACTCCACCGGAACAATAACGGGCATGTCTTCACCAATTGCCGTCATTTTGCGGCCAATATCCTGACGTAATTTATCGCGGATCCGTGCATGTTCCGGGCTGGCAATCAGATTCTGGCGTTCCCATGGATCATTCAGCAGATCGTAAAGCTGGCTCTCTACATAGATCTCTGCGGCTGCCTCATTCCACGGATCGCTGCCGGGTGCGACAATTTCATATTTCCAGCGCGGTGTGCGCAGCGCCCGCCCGACTTCCGACTCACTAATCTGGATCAACACCTCCTCGTCCCAGTGTTCAGTATCCAGTGCGGTTTGCAGATCACGCCCCACCATGGCATCAGGCACCGTAATACCTGCGGCGCTCAGCATCGTGGCCGGGATATCCAGCAACGTCACCAGATGCTCCACCGTTCTGCCGCCTATGAATGGCCCACCTCGCGCCACACAAGGAATGCGAATACTTGACTCATGGCACGAGCGTTTGTATTCATCGTTACGGGTACGGAAGTGACAGCCGTGATCGCTGAAGAACAGAATAATGGTGTTGTCGTATTCGCCGCTGGCCTTCAGGTAATCGACAATGCGCCCGAGATTTTCATCAAGGTTCTGGCACATGCCGTAATAATCAGGGAGGTTCTGCGGCCAGTCGCCGGGGCGGTTTATCAGATCCGGCGGCACCGATGCGTTCTGGAAGCGTTCGGCGTAGCCATCCGGGGCGACGAAACGCGCCATATCGTTCTGGAAGTGCGGTTCCAGGTAAGAGAGAAACAGCAGGAACGGGTTATCCCGTGGGCGTTGTTTCAGATAATCGAGCGCGAACGTAGTCTGGTCATCCACCCGGTAGCCATCGAAATGCACCGGCTGGTTATCGTTATCGAAAAAGTGACCGCCGTAAGGGTGCGACGTATGTTCCAGCGCATCAGCCGCCAACCAGTATTGCCAGCCACCGCGCAGTTCTTCCGGCACCGGTTTTTCATCCAGATCTGCCAGGTGCCATTTACCAATATAGGCAGTGTCATATCCCGCCTGATTGAACAGCTTCGCCAGTGTCACTTCATCCTGCCGCATGGCGATATTATTGCGATAACAGCCGTTCTGCGTCGGATAACGCCCGGTTTGCAGGCAGGACCGTGCCGGGCCGCAGACCGGCTGGACGGTAAAGGCGTTTTCAAATTTCACGCCCTCGCGGGCAAGCTGGTCCAGCACCGGGGTGGTACTGACGGCGGGGTTGTAGCAGCCTACTGCGTCCCAGCGCTGCTGATCGGTAAAAAAGACCAGAATATTCGGTTGCATAAGGTTCTCTCCATTAGAGTGTGGCGGGTGTGCGGGCGTCCGCCGTTTTCTGGCGTGGGGTTGAAGTCAGCAGGAAAGCGGACAGCAGAGTGAACGCAGCAGTGATACTGCCGAGGATCAGATAGGCGCTATGGAAACCGATGGTGTCGTAGAGATGACCCGCGACGGTCGATAAAACAATGGCAGCGGACTGCTTGATAAACATCACGCCCACCAGGTAAATGGTCCCGGACAGACGAGTATCAAAAACGTCAGCTATATATTTGAAAATACCAATCAGCAGGAAAGGCACTTCAAAATTATGCAGCATCCGTAAGAAGAGCACTTCAATCGGCCCGGTGGCAAATGATGAGCCGATAATCCGAATCGTCATAATGGTGCCGGTAATTAATAAGGCATTTTTGCTGCCAATATATTTATTAATCAGTAATGGAATAAAAAACATCACCGCAGCATCGCCAAGATTCCCTGCGGTAGTGATATAACCGAATGCTCTTGCCGCCTGTTCCTGATGGTCGAAGAAATGGGTAAAGAAATTAATAAACTGCTGGTCGAAGACATCATAAATACAGGCAACGCCTAATACATATAAAGTGAAATACCAGAACTGGCGAAGTTTAAATAGCTCCAGCACGCTCACCTTTTGCTGGCGGACCTGCTCCGCCTCAATACCCGGCAGCGGCTCAGAACGGGCAACCAGCAGGATCACCACCAGCAGTAAGGCCAGCGCTGACCCGATCCAGTAAATCCATGTCGGATCGAAGCCATACAGAATACCGGAGATCGTCGCGCAGGCCGCCGATCCAAAGCAGCCAAACAACCGGGGACGACCATATTCAAAACCCCGATTACGACTGACTTTCTCGACAAACGCCTCCACCGCGCCATAGCCCGCGTGGAAGATAAATCCCAGATACAGTCCACCCACCACCAGCCCAATCGCAAAATAGCTTTGCAGCAGCGGGGTATACACGTAGATAAAGAACGGCGCGAAGAGCACCATCAGGATAACGATCAGCCACAGCAGGTATTTTTTCGGCCCCAGCTTATCCGTTACCCAGCCCAGCAGCGGTTGCAGGCAGATAGCAGCCACGGCGAAGGAAGAAAACACCATACCAATATGCGTTTTATCCAGCCCCACCATCCGGGTTAGCCACATGGGTAAAAACAAGAAGCAGGAAGACCAGTTGTAGTAATAGAACAGGAAAAAGAATCCCCAGAGGATCACATTCCATCGGGTGTCATGTGTTTTAATCATTGCCGCCACCTTAATAAGCATCATCAAACAGAGGCACTGTTTTCCGACGACAACAACGCAGAACAGTGTGCGGGAATGGTAAAAAACAAAGGGCCAGAATGCTTATAACAACTGTCATATCAAAATTGATAATTTTGTGACTCTTACCACATTCGTGAGCAGAAACGTCGTTTCATACCCGGTATTTACCGTCTGTATCAAACCGTAAGCAAATGGCACCGTGTGGTCTGTCTGGCAATATCCCTTTCTTAATTTTGTTAATGATTAACAGCCAGTTTTATTACCCCGATTCATTCAGAAATGAGGCTAATATCATGACAACTTATCTATCAAAGAATATCAGCCGGTATAAGGGGAGTAATCTGCGGTACAGGTTATTCTTTACGGCACTCACGCTGTTATTTTCTTTTTCCCTCCACGCACAGTCACTTTATATAGATTGCTCCGCTACCGTTGACGGTGATGGCAGTGCCAGCAATCCTATTAATTCGATCAGTACACTTAACAACCATGAGTTGCATCCGGGAGACAGCATACTGTTTCGCCGTGGCACTACCTGTAATGGCGAAGTGGTCGCAGCAACTTCTGGCTCAGAGAATGCCCCTGTTATCTATGATGCCTGGGGCGAAGAAACGGCGTTACCCCGCATAGAAGCAAACGGCAACGAAGCGGCTTTCCACATGACAGATGTCAGTTGGGTAACGGTGCGGAATCTGGAGCTTTCAGCCAGCGGCGATGGAAAATCCCCCCGCCGGGGATTATGGGTTAGCGCCACCGACAGTGGAGAACATCAGGGGATCCGCCTTCAGCACCTGAATATTCATGATGTCCGTGGAGAAATGCCAGCCACAAAAAACCCTTCGGACAGCAGCATAGGCAAATATGCCCATGCTTCCGGCGGCATTGTGGTGGAGGCGCTCGGTAACACCACCCCCACCTGGTTTAGCGGTCTGGATATCAGCGATAATATTATTCACGCCGTCGATCGCGAGGGGATCTACACCTGGTCCAACTGGTGTCAGCGCCCGGAACTGGTCGAGTTCTGGTACAGCTTATGTACTGCGAAATGGCAGCCATTCAACAATACCCATATCAGCCACAATATGCTTTCTGATATTGGTGGCGATGGCATCGCGCCTATGACCAGTACAGACAGTACGGTGGAATACAACGTACTGAACGGTTTTAATATGCGCTCCGGCTCGCCAAATGCAGGAATGTGGTCGGCCAACAGCGACAATATCGTTTACCAGTACAATTTCGCTTCAGGAGGCCATACCACACAGGACGGTATGTCTTACGATGTCGATCACTCAACGAATGGCATTGTCTATCAGTACAATATTTCCTCGGGTAATGAAGGCGGCTTTTTCCTGCTTTGTCCCTATGGGTACGATGTACCCGGCAAATCGCGCAACTTCGTAATCCGCTATAACCTGTCCGTGGCGGACAGAACCCGCACCTTCCAGGTATGCAGCGGCGGCGTGATTAACGGACAAATCTATAACAACACCATTCTGCTACCGCCAGACACAACCAGCGCCCATCTCATTCTGACAGAAGGAGCAACCAACGATGGTGCAGTTGAGCTTAAGCTGACTAACAACATCCTGATGGGTGATAGCTCCGGCGTTACTCCAGTCTGGGACTACAACGACTCCGCCATTACTGGCGACCACAATCTCTACAACAATGTTCCGGTAATGCCCTCTGACAGTCATGCGCTAATCGACGATCCACGACTGGCTAACCCCGGTCCGGAGAATGTGCTCTGGCGGGACTATTTACCGCAACCCGGTTCACCGGCCATTAATGCGGGGATCGCTGTTACTGGCGCGCCTGCACACGATGCTTTAAATCAGGCTATCGGAACGCCACCGACTATTGGCGCACTGGAGCCGGAAAGTAGCTCCCGGCGATAACCACAGCAGTATATCTTTCCAGGCAGTATTGAATTTTTTACTGCGCTAAATGCTTCCTCCGCGTACACCATTTTGTATTCATCGTGTCGCGGAGGAAGCATGTTCAGGCGTAAATTGTTCTTCATACCGCTACTGTGCCTGTCCAATCTCGCGCAGGCCATCACCACACCAGAAATCGCCGCTTCCGCGCTGTCGCCGAAATGTGTGCATTACCGGATCGTAGGCGTCTGCTACTGGCTGTTCTGCTCGCCCTTTGGCTGCTCGGTACGCACGTCGATGAAGGTACGCCATTTCCGCCCGGACCTGGTGGTATCAGCCTACAGCGTGACCGGGCAAAACCCGTGGGCCGAGATGTCGCCACTCAGCTCGCCGCTGCCCGGTATCGCTGAAGCCGGTGGTGATACCAATCCCCGCGCTGTCGGCCAGCACAGCAAAATCAGATTTAAAAACGCTGATGCGATTGGCTTCCCTGCCGGTGATGCGCTGGCGAACTTCTTCGCCCAGTTTGGCTACGTCTGCGCTCCGTCGTCACAGCCTTTTCTCCCCTACTTCCTCAGCACGCTTGATGCGCTCGCCTGGCGCAGCGGTGTTCCGGAAATGTTCTACCCGGAGGCGTTAACGCCAGGACTGCGTGAGGTGAGTAAAGACGGCGATATGTGGGGCAATATCTACCCGCGAGCCGGGGCGCTCAGCCAGACGCATGACTATAAGACCGGGGCGGTCATCGCCCAACGCGCTGCCGATCTGGTAACGCGCAGTGGTCAGCCGCATGTTTATGTTCCTCTGACTGCCACTTCACACGATGGTTACTGGCCTCCTGATCCAGTTACAGAGGGCGACAGCAGTAATCATCAGTGGCAGATGCTGGTTCCAAAAAAATCCGCCTCCTGCGCCATCTTCCCGGATGGCTCCTCCACTGATTCTGACGCCGATAAACTAGCGGAAGATGGCGCATATGTCTGGACGTTGTGGCGGCCCTATAAATGCTGCCCGCGTCGTGGGCAGACCTTTCTCGGCAGCAGCGGAGGTTAACGATGCGCTCAGCCTGGTGTTTTCTGTTCGTCGCCTTTCTCGCCCCGGCTGCCGACAAATATCAGTATCAGCAACAGGGGGCAATCAGCGACTGGATGTATTACCGCATCGGCGGCGGTACGGCCATCTCCCCGCCGCCAACCCGGCGTAACACATTCCCGCTGACGGCAGGCGTAAGCTGGAACAGCGACCTGATGTGCGGCAATTTCGATATTGATACCACGGTGCGCAACCAGCTCAACGGCGTGACGGACGGATTCCAGCAGCTGATGGGCGAAGTTATCGAAAGCGCAACCAGCGCAGTCGCCAGCCTGCCCGCGATGGTGATCCAGCGTGCCAATCCCCAGCTCTACGACCTGCTGACCAACGGCGTACTTCAGGGACGGCTCGACTTCGATAAGTCGCTGTTAAGCTGTCAGAAAATGGCGGGCAAGATGACCGATTACGCGCTCGGCCCGGCCTGGACGCAGAGCGCACAGGCGGAGAACTATCAGGGGATTGCCGCCAGCGAGAAAGACGCCGTTCGCGCCGAACAACGCGCCGCAGAAGAGGCGGCGGAGAAAGGAAAACTGTGGGTAGGCGGTGAACATCGCGGCGGTAAAGGCCAACCGCCCATCAAACTGGTACGCGATACAACAGTCGCAGGCTACAACATCCTCAATAACCGTAGCGCAACCAGCACCAGTTCGGTATCCAGCAACGACTGTCAGGGTGAGCTGTGTCAGGTATGGAGCAAACCCGACGACGCTGCGCAATGGCTGACGCGAGTGGTTGGCGAGCAGACCATTAACGTCGCCCCGGATAACGATCAATCCGGCGATACCAGCCAGCAAAGCGGCGCGCAATCCGGCGTCGGGCTGACGCCGTTGATTCAGGAAGAGCAGGATAAGATCCAGCCGCTGATTATCGATATGGTGAACCGCAGCCAACCCGTTAACGGTAACACGCTGGCGCAGGCCAGCGGTGGCGAGCTGCATCTGACGCGCGGCGTGATTGAAGCGCTGCGCGACGATCCCGATGCAGCAGTGCTTATCCAGCGCCTCTCCGGCGAACTGGCACTCTCCCGCGTGATGGAACAGGCGCTGATGGCCCGGCGCACACTGCTGGCAGGGATGCGCGAACCCAATATCTCCGGTGAGAAAGAGGCACAAACCGCGCTGACCCAGACCACCGCCCAGCTCGACCAGGAACTGTCGCAGCTTAAGCTGGAACTGGATATGCGCCAGGCGCTGGCGGATAACGCGGCGCTCACGATCCTTGAACGCCAGACCATGCGGGCGAAGACCAAAGGCCAGGCGGTCGGCGTAGAGGACGACACCGATAAACGGGTGGACGATCTCAGCAAATCCACGGGTGGGGATACGCAATGAAGCGGCTGATACTGTCCGGCTCCCTGCTTCTGGTCTGCATGGCGGTGATGTTTTATCTGGCTGCTGACAATACACCACAGATTAACCGCAGCGACCTGCTGCCCTGGCGCATAATGCTGTACGGCGTGATTTGTAGTGTGGGCTGGCATCTGTATGACCGCTTGCCGCCACATCGTCCGGCAATCCGCCGTATCGCGCTGATATTTATCGTACTGATTGTACTCAACGAAATCGTGCCGGAGGTGTTCCGGTGACGACCAACAGCTATCTGGAATACTTTCTGACGTTGCTCGGCTGGGTGGTCAATAACGGGCTGTGGAATGCGATCAGCGCGACCGGATTATTCGCCCTGCCGCTGCTGATTAAGCTGCTGGCGCTGTGGTTACAGGCCAGAAGTCAGGGAGCGGATGAAGGCAACAAAGCTGCGCTGTCCCTGGTATGGACCGAGCACCTGATGTACACCTCGTTGCTGGTCATTATGTTCACCTGCGTGCCTATGTTGAACATCGACCTCGATACCATCAAATATGACACCACGCGCTCAAAGCAGTGCGGCATGTCGGTACCACAACCCGCCGATACCGGCTACCAGCCGATTATAAACTCGCTGGGCGGTAAAACCGCTGCCGTCCCGGTCTGGTGGTACTTTATTCATGTGATCAGCAAAGGCATCACCAGCGCAACAGTTGCCACCCTGCCCTGCCAGCCAGACCTGCGTCAGATCCGCTTTGAGGTGCAGCACACCCGAATCAAGGATCCAGCGCTGGCACAGGAATTGCGGGATTTTGTCGAGGAGTGTTATGCCCCTTCCCGCGCCCGCCTGAAATTCCGCGCCGGGGAACTGGATGATGACACCAGTGACGATACGGCCTGGGTGGGATCATCGTATTTTCTCAACACGGCTGGTTACTACGATACCGACCATGCACTTTCACCACACAGCGCCTGGCCGTACAGCGCATCACGCGACGCCGGGCTGGCCGATACGGGTGCGGGCGGCTATCCCACCTGTAAACAGTGGTGGACCGACGACACCGTTGGTCTGAAAGCCCGGCTACTGCAACTCCCGGCCCCGGATATCTGGACGGCGTTTGAAAAGCTCGGTCAGTCGCAGGCTGTATACGAAGAGGCCGTGCTGCGTTCGTTGGTCAGCGAGCGCAATATGCAGGTATCGCAGAATGGTCGCGTTTACCCCGGCTATGGCGGCAATGTCGATGGCACCGTCGCTAATGTCGCCACCCGGCTGGCATCCAGCGCCGGAAATATCCTCGGCAGCATAGCGGCGTTCCCGGCATTCGACAGCGTGCGCCAGGCGCTACCGATGGTGCAGGCGTTGCTGCAAATGGCGCTGGTGATCTGTATTCCTTTGACCACGCTCTGCTCGGCGTGGGATGTGAAGGTGGTAATGACGCTGACGTTTGTGCAGTTCGCCCTGTTCTTCCTCACCTTCTGGTGGGAACTGGCGCGGTGGCTAGATAGCTGGCTGTTGGATGTGCTCTATAACAGCGATACCCACAGTAGCTGGAATCTGGCCGGGCTCCAGAATACGCAGGATGACGTGATTATTAATCTGGTAATGGGGTCGATATTCCTGGTTCTGCCAACGTTCTGGCTGGGGGCAATGACGTGGGCTGGGGTGAGAGTTGGTGTGGCAGTGAATGGAGCGCTGGCGGGTGGGGTTAAGGTGGCGCAGGATAGTGGGGGGAAGGCTGGGGGGGCGGTTGTTGTAACAAAATAAATAATGCAACATTTGCCTAAAACAGCAGACATAAAGTGAGTTACAACTGCCCCATCGCTAATTAATAAAGAAGACTTAATGACATGATTTTTACTTCGGATCTTTTCCTCGCTAGCAGATGGCGAGAGGCGCGGTTTCAAGCACCACACATGGTTATCATTCATTAAAATGTAACTTTCAGGAACTGGCGGAGGCTTAGAGAGCGTTCAGAATTCTGTGTCACACTAAAAAATCATTACAACATAATCACCTTATCGAGGCGACCTTCAAAATAAATCGCCAACTGCGACAATGTCAAATTCCAGCTCTGGATCGGCATTGCCCATTTTTCCTGCGCGTTCATTAAACCCAGATAAATCAGCTTCAACAGACTGTTTTCATTCGGGAATGCGCCTTTGGTCTTCGTCAGTTTTCTGAACTGCCGGTGGACCGATTCTATGGCATTCGTCGTGTAAATCACTTTACGGATCGTCGCCGGATAAGCGAAAAAAGGCACCTGTGGTGCCTTTTCTTAGCATCTATTCCTCTCAACTTATCCCACTCTTTCAAGAGCTTCTCATACTGAGGGAGATAGCGAGGCGTTACCGACTACATTCTCTTCTTCCCCTTTTTGCTGACTACCATATTTTTCCTGATCTTGTACAAGTTTCCTAGCAGACTTCGCGCTCAGTGGGACGCGGGTCTTACAGTCTTCGTAAATCTTCACGAGTGTTGGAATTTCCTCTTTCTCGTACTTTTTTCCTCGCGCAGAACTTTTTGTCATCTGAAGGGCAATCACTTCATGATCTACACCTGCTTTATCCAGCGATGCGACACGGTTCACTACGCCGCCAGCTTTGGTAGTGGCTGGCATAATAGCTTCGATACTATCCGTCGCCGTATCAGCAGCTTTATTGATAGCTTTCTGAACTTTGGTCTTTTCTTTAGACATACACTATTTCCTTGCATTAGTTAAAAATTTTATTAAGTTGCCATGTTGAGGAGCGGTTAAGGTGATGCGAAATAGTGCCCTCAATCGACATGGCTAGATTACTTCTAGGTCGGTCGCCAAAAAGCCGAAAAAATTGATAAGCGAGGTTTTTGTGAAAAAAACAGTCAAGGAAAAACTGGAAATTACAAACAAAGACTCACTCCGTAGAAGACATGCAGGGAACTACACACCTATAGATAATGGAGAAGGTTATCTTCTCCCATATGAGGTTCTTCTACGCAACCAGCCGTCTGAGTTTTTTGAGCAACTATCAGACTATGACTTCCTAAAGCCCTCAATTTCGGGCTCGGCACCACTGACTTTCACCGGTTTGCAGAAAGAGCTTGAGTGCCTGGACGATCTTGATTCGGGAACTGGCTTTTGGAAAAACTTCAATGAATCAGCACTGAACAGGTATTTAAACCCGATTCTCGGTACTACCAAAAAGAAGCAAGGCTGGAAGCAGGTGTACATAAAGAAAGGTAAAGAGACTGACGCAGACAAGCCACACCACTATGATATGCTGAGGTGCGTCTATTTACTTGCTCACTTGCACAAAGCGAGCCCCAGCTTCATTCGCCAGTTGGCGGAAGAGAATGATGTTTGGTCCACAGACCTCAGAGTGTACTACCCGAGAAAAGATTTTGCCTTTAGTGAAGAATACGCCGGATACTTATCTGAGCTTTATGCAAACATGTTGTTCTACCAGCAGGATAAAATTCGAAGGCTGATAAAATGCCTCGATGTTTGCATTGAAAAATTAGCCAAGTTCGCTAACTCTGGCTTGATTGCTCCTTTCTTGAAGGATAGAACGAAAGATACAGACTCCCCAAGCCTGAAGATATTGAAGTACAGCCAAATCGCATCAATCACACATTTCACCGCATTGAACAAGTACCTGCAAAACAAGGTTTCCGGCACGTTCTCACCGACCTCATTTGCCGAGTTGGAAGCAAATGAAAAAGATCCATCTGGCCTTCAAATTGTTGCCACAGCACAACAGTATAAACAGGTGGCAGCTTTATGCATGAGACTACCGTTACAGAGCCCATTACGCGAGGCAAACGGAAGTTGGGTGTCCGAAGGAACAGACCCGATAACATGCCAAGACATGAAGATATGCATTGACATCGTGGCAAATGCCCTTGCCGCAGATGCCCTAAACCAACTCAGGATTGAAAGCGATGGCAGCAAGAGTGGCAAACGCGACACATCCATCCCAGCGGCTATCAAGAAGCTGGCGGAACAGAACCCTCAAACCATCGAAGATATTTTGAGGATCGGCTCCCCTGACTTTGCCAGCATCCCTGAGTTGTATTCCTTCTACCTGCGAAAACGAAGTGAGTATGCTTTAGCCAAAGCACGTAGCCTCGGAGGTTTGAAAATGTCGGTTCTAAGTAACATGCCTCAAACACCACTGGCAGTAATTGAATCGATGCAGCCTAATCCGAACACAGAGAGGGTCTTGGACTATATTCGGGGAAACAACTTGGACAAGATTAGTGATGATATTGAAAGGCTAGAAGGACATCTCCTTACAGCACGATTTTTAGCGAGGGCAGAACCAATGAACGTAGGCTTAATCTACCAGTATGCTCTCCAATGTCTTCCACCGAGGGAATCCGTGGCTACCTTTTCAGTTAATATTACCGAGCATCAACTATAGATAGTTGGCAAAAAAGCTAGCAGATAAAGCAAAATTAAAACATAAGCAATCACTTGCTATACCACAAGCATTGGTTAATCTACTATACGGGCAAGCTGTCAACTACGTGGAAAAAGCAGGGCCGCATAGAGAAAAACTCGCCCAACTCGAACGTGATTTACAATCAAACTATGATATTGGCCGTGCAGCCGTAGACTATAAGCTATCCATTAAATTCAAACATATGCATGTTCGCATGACCTACCAGATGGCTCAAACTACAGTTTCAAACTGTGATCCCCTACTTTCACATGTGAAAGTACGCCCCCTACCGGCTCTGTCTAAAAATCATCCCAACCAATAAAAATTCAATATTAAATTGAATTTTTACAGTTTAAAAGGCTAAAATCAGTTTAAACAGGGCCAACCCCGAGCATAGATATGATACGTTGCCATCTCGCCCGCCTAATGGGGGAGCGGAAAATGAAGATCTCCGACGTTTTACGAGAAACAGGGCTTAGCCGCAACACAGTGACCCTGATGTACAGGGAAACAGCTCAAAAGATAGACGTCGAGGCGTTGGATAAGCTCTGCCAGCTTTTTGCTTGTGAAGTGGCGGATATTCTTGAATTCACGGATGAATAGCGTGACACCTGTAGAGACACCCTATGCCCGCGACGTGTCAAAATCATTAGGCGTAACCCATGACTAAAGAACAACAAATTGAGCAAGGTTTAATCGCCAGGCTACAAGACCTCAAATACACCTACCGCAGCGACATTCACGACAAGGCTAGCTTGGAGAAGAACTTCCGTAAGAAGTTTGAAGCTTTGAACCGAGTCAACCTATCCGATGCAGAATTCAACCGCCTCCGTGAAGAGATCATCACAGCGGATGTCTTTTTGGCTGCCCAAGCTCTGCGTGAAAAGGGGAAATTTACCCGTGAAGATGGCACTCCGTTGGAATACATGCTGGTTAATCTTAAAGACTGGTGTAAAAACGACTTTGAAGTAATTAGCCAGCTTCGTATCAACACGGATAACAGTCACCATCGCTATGACTTGATTCTATTGCTCAATGGATTACCACTGGTACAGATTGAGCTGAAGTCACTACAGCTCAGTCCTCGCAGAGCGATGGAGCAAATCGTTGAGTATAAAAACGATACTGGCAACGGCTATACCAATACTCTGCTGTGCTTCATGCAGTTGTTTATCGTCAGTAATGGTAACGATACGCGCTATTTCGCCAATAACCGCAAAGAGCACTTCAGCTTCAATGCTGATGAGCGCTTCCTGCCCATTTATCAGCATGCTGACAAGAGCAATAAGAAGATTGCTCATTTGCACGACTTTGCTGATGACTTCCTGGCCAAGTGCACCTTGGGTCAGCTGATCAGCCGCTATATGGTGCTGGTACAAAGCGAGCAAAAAATGCTCATCATGCGCCCCTACCAAATCTACGCCGTGAAGGCTATTGTAGATGCCATTCACCAGAATCGTGGTAATGGCTATATCTGGCATACCACAGGCTCTGGTAAAACACTCACGTCATTCAAAGCCTCTACGCTATTGAAAGATAATCCCGATATTGAAAAATGTTTATTTGTGGTCGATCGCAAAGATCTCGATCGCCAAACGCGAGAGGAATTCAACAAATTCCAGGAAGGATGTGTAGAGCAAAACACCAACACCGAAACGCTTGTGCGCCGCATGTTATCGGAAGACTATGCCGATAAAGTGATTGTCACTACCATTCAAAAACTTGGTCTGGCCTTGGATGAAAATAGCAAACGCAACAAGGCTCAGCAGAAAAATGGCAAACAGACCTATAAAGAGCGTTTGGAGCCGCTGCGTAATAAGCGCGTGGTATTTATCTTTGACGAATGTCACCGCTCTCAATTTGGTGAGAACCATAAAGCTATTAAAGAATTTTTCCCCAAAGCTCAGTTATTTGGTTTTACCGGCACACCTATCTTTGACGAAAATTCAAGCTATCAGCAAGTAGATGGCAACCTAGCCTCTTTCAAAACCACGGAAGATATTTTCGAAAAAGAGCTACACGCCTATACTATCACCCACGCCATTGAGGACAAAAACGTACTGAGTTTCCACATTGACTATTATGGGAAAGACGATGGTAAAGGTGGTCAAACCAAGCCTAAGAAAAAAGAACTGCCACCACCTGAAGCGGTAATAAAAGCTATTCTCGACAAACACGATAGCGCCACAAATCAGCGCCGCTTTAATGCCGTATTGGCAACAGCATCGATCAATCACGCCATCGAGTACTTTGAGCTATTTAAAACGCTTCAAGCACAAAAGCAGTCTGAAGACGAAAATTTCGAGCCATTGAATATCGCCTGTGTATTCTCCCCCCCGGCCCAGATCGCTAAAGAGAACGATGGTAATGGCAGTGTAAACGGCAACAAGAATGCGGCAGACATTAAGCAGCTTCAGGAAGATCTGCCCCAAGAAAGTGTCGACAACCAGGTAGAACCCGAAAAGAAAAAGTCAGCCCTGATGGCGATTGTTGCCAACTACAACGAGCAATACGGCACCAATCACACCATTAACGAATTCGATCTTTACTATCAGGATGTGCAGCAGCGCATCAAAGACCAAAAGTACAGCAATGTTGATTACCCTCGTAAAAACAAAATCGACATCACCATTGTGGTGGACATGCTATTAACCGGTTTTGACTCAAAATACCTCAATACTCTGTATGTGGATAAAAACCTGAAGCATCACGGCCTTATCCAGGCATTCTCGCGTACCAATCGTGTGCTCAACGACACAAAACCGTGGGGCAACATTCTGGACTTCCGTTATCAGGAAAACGAAGTCAACGCAGCAATTGAGTTGTTTTCTGGTGGGCCGAAAGATAAAGCCCGAGAAATCTGGCTGGTCGATCCAGCGCACAAAGTGGTTGAGGCATTCCAGAAAAGGGTGGACGAATTGCAAACCTTTATGGAGTCCAAAGGCTTAAGCTGTGAGCCATCTGAGGTGCATAACCTGAAAGGCGATACGGCCAAGGCCGAGTTTATCAACCACTTTAAAGAAGTGCAGAAGCTGAAAACCCAGCTAGATCAATACACGGATCTGGACGAAGAAAGTAAAGCCGCCATCGAACAAAAACTGCCAACAGATACTTTGCGGGGCTTCAAAGCCATTTACCTCGATACAGCTATGGAGCTAAAGCGTAAACAAGGTAAAAGTGATGACAACGAAGAATCGGTGGAGCAGCTTGAGTTTGATCTAGTGCTTTTTGCCTCCAGTATTATCGACTATGACTACATCATGGGGCTGATTGCCAAATCCACGCAAAAAACTGGCAAGCAGAAGATGACGCGCCAGGAGCTGATCGACCTGATCAGCGCCAATGCTAACTTGATGGAAGAGCGTGAAGATATTATTGCCTACATCAATAGCCTCAAGGCGGGTGAAGCACTTAATGAAAAGCAAATCCGCGAAGGCTATCAAACTTATAAAGCGCAGAAAGCCGCGCAGGTATTAACGCAAATTGCTGAGAAACATGGCTTGCAAACTCAATCTTTTCAGGCGTTTGTGGACAGCATTTTAGATCGCATGATTTTTGATGGCGAACAATTAACAGACTTACTTGCTCCCTTAGAACTCGGTTGGAAAGCGCGTCGCGTGGCAGAGCTGGCCTTGATGGAAGATTTAGTACCTTACCTACAAAAACAGGCCGATGGGCGCGAAATTTCGGGATTAGATGCATATGAGTGATCAAAAAAGAGAGTTTATTCCAGAGTTACGTTTTTCTGAATTTCTAGCTTCCAAAGGGTGGAAGATTCGAAGTGTTAGTGAAACATGTGATAAGCCTTTTAGCGGGGGGACACCATCATCTACGAAAAAAGAATATTATGGTGGAGATATTCCCTTTATTCGCTCAGGTGAAATAGATAAGGAAAAGACAGAGCTCTTCCTTACTCAAGATGGCCTTTCGAACTCTTCTGCAAAGCTGGTAAAAAAGGGAGATATATTAGTAGCTTTATATGGCGCTAATAGCGGCGAAGTGGCATTGAGTAAAATTGAAGGCGCGATTAATCAGGCAATTTTATGTCTGCGTTCAAAAACGAATAATGCCTTTCTTTTCCAGTACCTCGTATACAGAAAAAACTATATAACCAAGAAATACTTGCAGGGAGGGCAAGGGAACCTTTCGGGAGACATCATTAAGTCAATTGAGCTTCTTTTCCCAGAGAGAGATGAGCAACAAAAAATCGCTGACTGTCTGGCTTCCATCGATGGGCTAATTACACAGCACACCCAGAAGCTCGAAGCCCTCAAATTCCATAAAAAAGGATTGATGCAACAACTCTTTCCAGCCCAAGGTGAAACCGTACCCAAGCTGCGATTTCCTGAATTTCGCAAAGCAGGATGTTGGAAGCTTAAGCCCATTGGGAAGGTCTTGGCTGAAAAACAAAGGCCGATAGATATGGAGGACGATGAGGAGTATTCCTTGGTGACAGTCAAGCGCCGATATGGAGGATTGGTTTCAAGAGGGATATACAAGGGAAGGACAATCAAAGTTAAATCGCAATTTGAAGTTCATGAAAATGATTTCCTGATTTCTAAGCGTCAGATTGTTCATTGTGCTTGTGGTGTCGTTCCAAAAGAACTGCATGGTTCGATTGTTTCTAATGAGTATTCTGTTCTAGTGCCGAAGAAAGACAATGATGTTCACTTTTTTGACTACTTTGCGCAGCAACCTGAAGTAAGCCTATCTTTTTTGCAGTGTAGCATTGGGATTGTTATTGAAAAGATGATATTCAAACTAAAGGATTGGCTGAAAGAAGAGTTTCTATTTCCAGAGATTGAGGAGCAACAGAAAATTGCGCAATTTCTCGGCGATTTTGACGAGATTATAGATAAACAGTATCAAAAAATTGAATCGCTAAAAGAGCATAAAAAAGGCCTAATGCAAAAACTCTTTCCTGTTATGGATGAGGTGGTTTGATGGCAAATAAGCTGGCGACATTTCAGGAACTGGGCGAGATTGCAGCTCATCTACGTGAAAAACTTGAAGATAAAAAATATGTACTCCTGTTCGCATATAATGGCACAGGAAAGACTCGGTTATCAATGGAGTTTAAGGAGCTAGGTAAGAATGGTGATGACAGGGATACGCTTTACTTCAACGCATTTACCGAAGACCTGTTTAATTGGGATAACGATCTGGAACACGATTCTAAACGGGTATTGCGATTAAATCGTGAGTCTCGCTTTTTTGACGGTTTAGAGGAGTTGGAGATGGAAAACAGAATAGCTCCAATACTCGCCCGTTACGCCGACTTTAATTTCTATATTGATTACACCGATTGGGAAATCATATTTTTCCGTGAGACAGACAGTGAAGGCGACCCAATTCCTATTAAGGTATCTCGTGGTGAGGAAAATATATTTATCTGGTGTTTTTTTCTTGTGGTTGCGCGGTTGGCATTAGATAGCGAGGAAGGCGCTGTCTATTCGTGGGTTAAATTCATATATATAGATGATCCTATATCTTCGTTAGATGATAACAACGCTGTAGCTGTAGCACATCACTTGGCTCAATTATTTAAAACATCGAGAAACGACATAAAAGTGACTTTATCTTCGCATCACACGTTATTTTTTAATGTAATGTGTAATGAATGGGGAAATGCAGTTAAGTATTTCCTGGGTAAAAACGAAGGTGGTAATGGATACACCTTGAAACCGATGTATGGAGATACGGCTAGGTTCTATCACGTGGCAATGTTGAGGGATCTAAAAAAAGCTGCTGACTCAGGAGAGCTATATACTTACCACTTCAATATTCTACGTAACCTTATGGAAAAAACTGCTACTTTTCATGGCTATACTGACTTTAGTCACTTTATAAGCGTGGAAAATGATGATGACGAGAAAACATTATTAACAAGGTTGGTTCAGGTGTTGAATCATGGTGGTTATTCGTTACTTGAACCCATTGAAATGATTCCCGAAAACAAGTCACATTTCCGAAAAATCCTGAATGATTTTCTGAAAACATATAGTTTTAATCAGGGAATTTTTTCCTGATCTCTTTAAAGTGAAGAATAAACGATGACCAAAGAACAACTCAATCAGCTTGGTAAAACACTCTGGGATATCGCGGATCAATTACGCGGCGCCATGAATGCCGATGACTTCCGCGATTACATGCTGTCTTTTCTATTCCTGCGTTATCTGTCTGATAACTATGAGCAGGCCGCCAAAAAGGAATTGGGCCGTGATTACCCCGAACCGGGCAATGATGATCGTCGCGCACCATTAGCAATCTGGTATCAGAACAACCAAGCTGATATTGCCGATTTTGAAAAACAAATGCGTCTTAAAACCCATTATGTTATTGAGCCTGCGTTTCTGTGGAGCAGTGTGGCCGAAATGGCGCGTACCCAGCATGCGGATTTGCTGGATACACTATGGAAGGGGTTCAAATATATTGAAGAGAAGTCCTTCAACAGCACGTTTCAGGGCTTGTTCTCGGAAATCAACCTGCACTCTGAAAAGCTAGGCAAAAAGCCTGCCGATCGTAATGCCAAGCTTTGTGCCATTATCCAAAAGATTGCCGAAGGTATTTCTGGTTTTAGCAATGCCAGGGACGATCTGGGTGATGCCTATGAATACTTGATTGGCCAGTTTGCAGCAGGTTCTGGAAAAAAAGCTGGTGAGTTTTATACACCTCAACAAGTTTCTACCATCTTGTCAGAAATTGTCACATTAGATAGCCAAGACCCGACGACAGGCCCAAAGAAAAAAATTAAACAAGTGATGGATTTCGCCTGTGGTTCAGGCTCGTTGCTATTGAATGTACGAAACAGGTTAGGTGATGAAGGCGGTTCTATAGGTAAAATATTTGGCCAAGAGAAAAATATCACTACCTATAACCTTGCGCGCATGAACATGCTTTTGCATGGGGTAAAAGATACTGAGTTTGAAATTCATCACGGCGATACGTTAGAGAATGACTGGGATATTCTTAATGAGATGAATCCTGCGAAGAAAATGCAGTTCGACGCCATCGTCGCTAACCCACCTTTCAGTTTGCGTTGGGAGCCGACCGAGGCATTAGGTGAAGATTTCCGCTTCAAGAACTATGGTCTTGCGCCTAAATCAGCGGCAGATTTCGCCTTTCTTCTGCACGGCTTTCACTTCCTCAGCGATGACGGGGTTATGGCGATTATTCTGCCGCACGGTGTTTTATTTCGTGGCGGTGCAGAAGAGCGGATACGTACCAAGTTGTTAAAAGATGGGCATATCGATACCGTCATTGGCCTTCCTGCCAATCTGTTCTTCTCAACGGGCATACCTGTTTGCATTCTGGTGCTCAAACGCTGTAAGAAGTCAGACGATGTCTTGTTTATCAACGCCGCAGAACACTTCGAGAAAGGAAAACGTCAGAATTACCTTCGAAGAACTGACGAAATGCCTAATGGAGAGTTGGGCGATATAGAAAAAATTATCGACACCTACCAATTCCGAAAGGAAGAAGAGCGATATTCTCGTCGTGTGTCTATGGAAGAGATTGAGAAAAACAGCTTCAATTTGAATATCTCACGTTATGTCAGCACAGCACAGGCTGAAGAAAGAATAGATCTAAAAGATGTCCACAGTGAGTTGGTATCATTGGAAGAAAGAATTAAGAGAGCAACGCTCACTCATAACGCTTTCCTCGAAGAACTAGGACTACCACCACTTCCCTTAGCCGAAAAAGACTAATCTGGAGTGATGTAATTGATAGGTGAAATATAGAGCCCAAATTATCAGTATTCGGGTTCTATATTTATCAATTTAGCCTTCAGTCAGACAATGTTGTCACAATACTTTTCTGGAAAAGTTTTCTCAAAGCTCTCCTGTAAGTATCCCGCATAATCGTGCCATTCACATTTAGAGATCCTCCGGCATAATCAATCTGCCAACGAAGGAGATCGCTATGCGTAAAGCCCGTTTTACTGAGCATCAGATCATCGCTGTGATTAAGTCGGTTGAAGCCGGACGAACCGTTAAAGATGTCTGCCGGGAGGCCGGTATCTCTGAGGCCACTTACTACAACTGGAAGTCCAGATACGGCGGCATGGAGGCTTCTGATATTAAAAAGATCAAGGATCTTGAGGACGAGAACCGCCGTCTCAAACAGATGTTTGCCGACCTGAGCCTTGAGAACCGGGCGCTGAAAGACGTTATCGAAAAAAAGCTTTAAAACCAGCCTTTAAGCGTGAGCTGGTCACTCATCTGATAACGACATTTGGACTCAGTATCCGTCAGGCCTGCCGGAGTCTGAACCTGAGCAGAACGGTCTACCATTACCGTCCGGATACCACGCGTGACGAACCCGTTATTGTCGCGTTGCAGGCAGTGGCCGAGCGATACCCACGATACGGTTTTCCGAAACTTTTTCAGGTTCTGAGGCGGCAGGGACACCCGTGGAATCACAAAAGGCTCCACCGTATTTACTGTCTGCTGAAGCTAAATTTTCGCCGTAAGGGCAAACAGCGGTTGCCGGTGCGTAATCCTTCGCCACTGGCCACTCCGGAAGCGCTGAACCAGAGCAGGTCTGTCGACTTTATGCATGATGCCCTGGTCTGTGGCCGTCGTTTTCGCACGTTCAATGTCGTTGATGACTTTAACCGTGAGGCGTTGTCGATTGAAATCGATCTGAATCTGCCAGCTCTGCGCGTGGTCCGTGTGCTCGACAGGATCGCGGCAAACCGTGGTTATCCGGTCATGCTACGCATGGATAATGGTCCGAAATTTATCTCACTTGCACTGGCTGAATGGGCAGAGAAACATGCAGTAAAACTGGAGTTTATCCAGCCGGATAAGCCGACACAGAACGCTTTTATTGAGCGCTTTAACCGGACATACCGTACAGAAATACTCGATTTTTATCTTTTCAGCACGCTGAATGAAGTGCGGGAAATCACGGAAAGATGGGTGTCAGAATATAATTGTGAACGCCCGCATAAATCACTGAACAATATGACGCCGGAAGAATATCGACAGCACCATTATTTGGCCGGGATCTCAAAAAATGCATGGAACTAAAACGGGTCTATTTACACCAGGACCTTCAGGTTGCCACCTTACAAGATGAGTCGTCCGCTCCGTATCATCCTTGCGGACAGCGCTTAGCGTCTGATACATTCTCTCACCCTACCATGCCGGGAATCTCTCTGTCGGCAGTCTTACTTTACTGTCATCACTAGATGATATGTCAGCTCCATTCCCGCTGAAACAAAATCCTTATACTACCAGACTTATCTTAGGGTAGGAGAAAGATAGTCGCCGCAACCGTACTGATATTCAAAAACGAAGACCCGCACTGAATTCGGCCTGTACTATTTATCCACTGATGACTACAGCATCCTTCACTTTCCGATCAGGAATATTGTATTCAGTTTCTTTACTATGAGTTATAGCATCAACAATCTTCTGCTCTGCGATACATGAGTAAGAATTCCTATTTAAAGAAGAGGAGATGGAATTTGAGAGCCACAAGCATGAAACATCGATTTCCCCCTCATAAACGAGACGAGCAACAATTGTAGCGACACATTGAATTTCAAAGTTTTTGCGAGCATGATCGCAATAACATCAGCCAGTTACCCGGTTCATTCCTATGACATCACTCAAAACACTGCAATCAGCCATCTCTAACGTCTCTGTATGGCGTCAGGGTGACGTATGCGCGCCACATAAGCCGTTGCTGTTGTTGTATGTGTTGTCGCAGTACAAAGCAGGACACCCGCGCCTGTTTAACTACGGCCTGGAGATCCACGAACCGCTCACTCATCTGCTGAAAGAGTTTGGTCCCAAGCGTCGCACTGACTATCCCAATATGCCCTTCTGGCGACTCAGAACTGATGGCTTCTGGGAAATCACTAACGCAGAAGGCTGTAAACCCCGTAGAGGCAACACCCAGCCGACAAAAAAAGAGCTGATTGATAACCAGGTAGCAGGCGGCTTTGATGAAGCAGCTTACCAACAGTTACTTACACACCCTGAAGTAATCGACCAACTGGCTCAGCAAATCCTGATAGATCGCTTCCCCGAAAGTATTCAGAGGATCCTTGCCAACCAACTGGGTCTGGATTTTATCGATCGTTCGAAGAACCGCGATCCGCGCTTCAGAGATATCGTTCTCCGGGCTTACCATTCGCGATGTGCTTTCTGCGGTTACGACCTACGGCTGGATGGTGCGCTAGTTGGTATTGAAGCAGCCCATATCCACTGGAAAACCTATGGCGGGCCGTGTGTGGTAAACAACGGTCTGGCGCTGTGTTCGCTGCACCACGATGCTTTTGATATGGGCGCATTCGGGCTGGATGAAAACCTGACGATCCGCATCTCCGGCGGCGTCAGCCGTAGCCCGATGGTGGATAACCTGTTCTGGCAACGGAACGGCCAGCAGTTGCATCTTCCTCACGACAAATCGCTGTGGCCCACTGAACAATACGTCGGCTGGCATCGTAAGCAGATCTTCAAAGCCTGAGACCATGAGTTTCGCAGGTATCATCGATTGCCCAATTATACCCTCTAAAGGATAAATTGCCTTTAACCCCTATAGCGGATAAATCCTGCGCACCAAACTTGCTTCCAGAATAACGGCTCCCAAACTCACACTGAGCAGCCTGACTCTTGATTATTATTGATACCGTATTAATCTGTACGAAGTTTGACCCGCAACCAGAGCCTTCAGGTTGCCACCTACCCGGTGAGGCTCGCCTTTTCGTCCGCTCCGTATCATCCTCGCGGACAGCGCTCAGCGCCTGATACATCCTCTACCCCACCATGCAGGGAATCCCTCCCTGTCGGGCGGTGTTTCTCTGCTTTCATCACTGGAGAAATACTATGCCAACTTCATCCATCACTGAAGCAACATCCTTATCATTGTCTATCTCATCTGAGGCCTGGGAAAAGGTAGTCAGTTTTCCACCCGATCCCTCTCAGGAAGACGACCGTCTCGAAAACCTGATTGTCGCGACCATACTGACATTCAAAAGCGCTGGCCCGGATCGTAAGAGTATTAATTTCGGTCTGTACTGTTTTCCCGCCGACGGCAGCAGCAATGTACCGCTGATGACGCCGCTGCGCTTAACCCTTGAAGATGATCACTTGTTGGTTACTGCCCTTCACACCAGCTGATTACCTCAGCATCCTTTACTCCCCGTGCCGGGCGACTCCCGACCGGGAGCGCTGTACCCGGCTTCTTTATCATGAGGTTACGCTTATGAACAGAAGCAACGATCTTTACCAGAAAGTCACTGATGAAATTATCGCCGCGCTGGAGAAAGGCGTGATCCCCTGGGTTCGCCCATGGCGGGAAGGGGAACCGGTAGTGCCGATGAATGCCATGTCCGGGCGGTTTTATCACGGCATCAATATTCCTCTGCTCTGGAACAGCGCAGAACGGCAGGGATATGAAAGCGATCGCTGGCTGACCTTCACTCAGATTCGCAATGCGGGCGGTAACGTTCGTAAAGGCGAAAAATCTACACTGGCCGTGTTCTATCTGCCCCAGCAGCGCGAGGTTGTAGACAGCAACGGGAATGCGGTTTTTGATGCTGACGGCAATCCCAAAGTGACGTCTTACGCCGTGGTACGCGAGTTCCGGCTGTTCAATATTCAGCAATGTGAAGGACTGCCGGAGGCGTTTTCACAACCTGTCGTGATGGTAGATGACCCTATCGCCGCTGCCGAGCAGGTTGCCCGGCAAAGCTCGGTAGTGATCACTCACCGACGCCAGAATCGGGCGTATTACTCGCCAGGACGCGACTGCATCATCATGCCTCATCCTGAGCAGTTCACTTCGCGTGAGGATTATTACGGCACGCTGCTGCATGAACTGACGCACGCGACCGGGCACGCTTCGCGGCTGAGTCGGGACGGCATCACCGCAGGAAACCATACCTTTGGCGATCCGACGTACAGTTTTGAGGAACTCGTCGCCGAAATGGGTGCAGCTTTCCTCTGTGCTCATGTTGGCATCCAGTCGAAGCTACAGCATGACAGTTACATCGCATCGTGGCTGAAGGTGTTACAGCAGGACAAAAAAGCGATTTTCCGCGCCAGTGGATTAGCGCGTAATGCCTGTGAATATCTGCTTGAACGGGCGCAGCAGTCGTTAGCGCTGAGCGCATGACCTTCATATCAACGGCGGAGCATCCCTGCTCTGCCGTTTTTCTCCACTCCAATAAATTTGCGCGACCCAATAAACAATTTCCCCCCAAATCTGACGGCACCAAAAGGCAAAATCCAAAAGGTTAAGGGGAAGAGAGTGAAGGGGGAATGGGCTTACCCGAAAAAGGGACTTCCCTTCGTCTTTCGAGTTGCAGGTGCGTTGGCTTTCCTCGCTCACCCCAGTTACTTACTTATGTAAGCTCTTGGGGATTCACTGCGTCGCCGCCTTCCTGCACCTCAAAATCCATTGGGAATAAAGGGCCATTATGCGGATATGGCTGACGCGCAAAAAGCAAAACACCACACCATCCACTGGCGAACCAGACGCCACGGAGGGATGGCTGCATCCTGAATCCGCGCAGACGCTACTGGCTGAAACTACCCGCCCACAGCTGATCCAGTTTATTCGCCAGAGCACCGCGCTCTCCGCCTCGCTGTTTGAACGTTTCTGGTTAACGCCGCTCCACCGCTTCGCAGAACTGGCGCAGTTGTTCCCGGCCTCGGAAAACCATCACCATGCCCACGCAGGCGGTCTGCTCGATCACAGCCTCGAAGCCGCCTGTTATGCCGCACGGCTGCGGCAAGGTTATCTTTTCCCGCCTGATGCAGCGCCGGAAGATCAGGCTGCTCAGTCCGAACGCTGGACAACAGTCATCATCTACGCCGCGCTGTTGCACGATCTGGGCAAACTCATCACCGATATCGAAGTGGAAAATATTAGCGGGCAACGCTGGTTTCCATGGCATGGCCCACTGACCCAGCCTTATCGGTTCCGCTATCTGCCGCAACGTGATTACCTGCGCCATCCGGCTGCGGCAGTTCTTCTGCTTACCCAACTTCTCCCCCCGGAAAGCCTCGACTGGCTCGCCGCCGACGCCGCTGCGTTATCCACCCTGCTGCACTGCCTTAACGGACAATATCAGTATGCCGGGCTTGCCGGGGAGCTGGTACAGAAAGCCGACCGAGCGTCGGTGGCGTTTAATCTCGGCGGCGATCCGGTCAAGGCTATCCATCGCCCACAAACCTCACTGCCACTGCAAATTATCACTGCCCTGCGCGACCTGCTGGCGCATGAGTTCCGGCTCAACAACCCAAACGGCGGCTCTGACGGCTGGCTGACGGAAGAGGCGCTATGGCTGGTCAGTAAGAACGCTGCCGATGCCGTGCGTGGCTGGTTGCTGCGCCAGGGTATTGACGCCGTACCACAGCATAACGTGCGGCTGTTCGACGAGATGCAGGCTCACCAGTTACTCATCCCCTGTGAGGATAAAGCCATCTGGTATTGCCGGATTGAGGCCAGCGGCGGCTGGAGCAGTGAACTGACGTTGCTGCGCTTTTCCCCTTCGCTGATTTGGGAAGATCCACAACAGCGGCCCGCCACATTCGGCGGAACCGTCACACCGATAACGGGGATCCGAAATGAGACAGAAGCTGTAATTGAAACAAACACCGAATTAGAACAACTATCCCCCCACCCCGAACAGGACGATGTCCCACTGTCAGGCGAAGCCTTCTGGCAGTGGCTGGTTCGTAATGTTCAGGCTCAACATCTGGAAGTCAATGAACCTAACGCCCGGATCCATACCGTCGCCGGGTCGGTGTTTCTGGTGACGCCCGGTATTTTCAAACTCTGGCTTAGCACCTGCGGTCAGAATGTCCCAGAAGAATACTGGCGGGAGGTACAGAAGAAGTTCCAGAACCTGAATCTTCACCGAAAACAAAAAAACGGCCTCAACATCTGGCACTGCGCCGTTGTCGGCCCACGCCGTTGTTCACGTCTGAAGGGATATCTGCTTGACGATCCCACGCCGCTTTTTGGAGATGACGTTCCCTTTAATAACCCTCATCTCTTGCTCAGTGAAGGAGAAGACACCCATGACTTTTGAACAGCTCCTGGAAGAGTATTTTTTTGCCCGTCTGCTACGCCCTGATACCCATAGCTGCTATCGCACGGCGGTAAATCAGTTTACCCACTGGCGCAACGTACTACCCGCCGAAGTCACACCGCATATGGTACTGGAGTGGCGTCATTACCTGCTAAATGTGCGCGGTATCAAGCCTGTGAGCTGGAATCACTACATGCGCCATATGCGAGCTTTATATAACTTCGCGATTGAACAGGGGCTACTGGAGCAGTTTATCAATCCGTTCCAGAAAACATCGCTGCGGGAATCTCGTAAGAAAAAGAAAACCCTGACCCGCGAGCAAATCCTCGCTTCCCGAAAAGTGCTGAACCAATTTATTGAACGGGAGAAAATGCAGCGCGGCTATCGTTCGCCTTTATATCCGGCATGGTTTTGGCTGACCGTGGTTGAAACCTTCAACTACACCGCTATCCGGCTGAATCAGCTTATTCATCTGCGGGTCAGGGATATCGATTTGGTCCATGACACGCTGTTTATTCAGAGCGAAGGCAGCAAAAGCCACGATGAACATATCGTTCCCATCGCCTCCCGGTTACGGCCCTATCTGGAGCAGATGCTTGAAGAAGCTAAAACAAAGGGAATACGGGCTGACGATCAGTTGTTCAACATCAACCGCTTCAGTCGGCGGACGCTACGGCAGGGCAAAGCAATGACGGAAAATCAGGTGAGCTATTTCTTCGCCAAACTCAGCGATACCTGCCACAGCCGGTTTTCATCGCATCGCTACCGTCATACCGTTGCCACAGAATTGATGCAGAAACCGGAGCAAAATTTGTATGTCACGCAGAAACTACTCGGCCACCGCGATATTAAGGTGACGCTCAGCTATATTGAACACAATGTCGAGATGCTCAGAAGTTGCGTGGAGAGAGATTGACAAAACAGGGAGTGAGTGAAAAGATCCGGCCCGAGGCTTTATAAACAAAAAAAGCCGGAGATGCGGCCATTTTGTAGTTGCCGTCAACGTCCAGCTTCATTGTACAACGTACTGATTGTTGTAGATTTTCCGATTATCACAATCGTTTTTGGTGCCGAAGGCCGGACTCGAACCGGCACGTATTTCTACGGTTGATTTTGAATCAACTGCGTCTACCGATTTC
>OKVQ01000139.1_pt1 | contig 46008 bp, 44 predicted proteins | sample 1606821 | NCBI WGS metagenome assembly OKVQ01 (sample SAMN03281009, study PRJEB24777) | human gut metagenome | isolation source: fecal sample PR192 from 1 month old female Indian infant, vaginally... | reverse complement strand
GTACCAACTGAGCTATGCTGGCGTTGTATGGCACAAAGAAAATTATATGCAAAAACGGTTGTTTTGTAAAGAGGTCTGCTGAAAAAAATCTACTTACTGAAATTTTCCGAAAATTGTGATATAATAGAAGTATCAAGGAGGTTTTTACATGGCAACATTTGGTAAATTCGAAACAACAATTGTCCCGTCACAAGAAGGTTCAACGTTTGAGGTCGCTACTCCTGTCATGTTCACGTTCCATGGGAAGAAACAAACTGGTACCATCACAAAGCAGTTGAAAAACTCTGCGGTGGTCGAGCTGAACGAAACCCCAGAAAACCAGAAATTAGTTTCGCAAAGTAATGGTGTATTGATCATCAATTACAAACAATTAACCAAACTATAACCCGTTTAATGCAAGGAGAAAATCAGTTGATTTTCTCCTTTTTTCATGGTTTGATTTTTTAAAAAGCACAAAAAAGCCATGGAAGAAGATCGAACCGTTTTGGCTGTCGATCTTCTTCCAAGGCATCATTGACGAGGCAAAACTTCAGTTGCCTTTGTCTTATTTGTATTGATTTATTTTGTACCGAATAGACGGTCACCAGCATCGCCCAAACCAGGAACGATATAGCCGTGTTCATTTAGGCGTTCATCAAGATTTGCAGTATAGATGTCAACATCTGGATGGGCATCTTGCAATGCTTTCACGCCTTCTGGTGCAGCAACTAAGCAGACGAATTTCATGTTTGAAGCGCCGCGTTTTTTCAGTGCATCGATCGCCATGATCGCTGAACCGCCCGTAGCTAACATTGGGTCAACGATAAATAATTGACGTTCATCGATGTCTTCAGGTAATTTTACGAAGTATTCGTGTGGTTCTAGCGTTTCTTCATCACGGTACATCCCGATATGGCCAACTTTTGCGGCTGGGATCAATTCAAGGATACCATCAACCATGCCTAGACCTGCACGCAGGATCGGAATGATCGCTACCTTTTTACCAGATAGTGTTTTTTGTGTTGATTCTTCAATTGGTGTTTCAATCACTAGATCTTCAAGCGGCATGTCGCGAGACACTTCATACGCCATCAACATTGCGATTTCATTAACAACTTCACGGAAAACCTTTGTTCCACAGTTCTTGTCGCGGATCATTGTTAATTTGTGTTGGATCAGCGGGTGATCGATTACTTGAAATTTACCCATTTAAAAAAATCTCCTTTGGTTTTTCTCTTATTTTAAAGCAAATCGGCTCTTGTTACAACCATCTGCCACAGGCAATACTGCTTTTCCTCAAAAAAAGGATTGTGTTAGAAGGAAGGAGACAAGACGGCATGAAAAGCGCCTCTGCGTTCATTCTAGCCCCTTTTTCACTTTCGGTGATCAAAGAGCTGTAGCGCAGGAAAAACGCGTGAGACGTCTTGTCTGACCTTAACTTCTGTCACAGTCCCCTTTTATTTATTTTTATAAAGTGGATAGTTGTCCGTCAATTCTTTGACTTGCGCCGTGACTTCTGCCAAAACGGCTTCATCATTTGGTTTTTCTAAAACTTTGACGATCAATTTCGCCACTTCGACACAATCTTCTTCTTTAAAGCCGCGACTAGTGATCGCTGGTGTCCCCACGCGAATTCCACTCGTTTTGAAAGGACTTAATGATTCGAAAGGAATCGAGTTTTTATTGACGGTGATATTGACTTGATCCAGCAAAGCTTCTGCTTCTTTGCCGTTCAAATCAAAGCCGCGCACATCGATCAATAATAGGTGATTGTCTGTTGCACCAGAGACCAAGCGGGCTTGTGGTGCTTGGTTGAAGACTTTCGCCATTGCTTGTGCATTGCGGATGACTTGCTCAGAGTACTCTTTGAACGACTCATCTTGTGCTTCTTTAAAAGCAACAGCTTTCGCTGCGATCACGTGCTCTAATGGGCCGCCTTGGATACCAGGGAAAACGGCACTATTGATTTTTTTCGCTAAGTCTTCATCATTTGTTAAAATCAAGCCGCCTCGAGGGCCGCGTAATGTTTTATGGGTCGTAGAAGTCGTGATGTCCGCATAAGGAACTGGGTTTGGATGAAGACCAGCCGCTACTAAACCAGCGATATGCGCCATATCCACCATCAATTTTGCGCCAACTTCATCAGCGATTTCACGGAACTTCGCAAAATCGATCGTACGTGAGTAAGCACTGGCACCAGCAACGATCAGTTTCGGTTGATGCTTACGCGCCAAAATACGAACGACATTGTAGTCGATGACTTCTGTTGCAGGATCAACACCATAACTAACAAAATTATAGGTCTTGCCGCTGAAATTCACTGGTGAGCCATGAGTCAAATGACCGCCTGCGGAAAGATCCATCCCTAATACTGTATCGCCTGTTTCGATCAACGCTAAATAAGCTGCTGTGTTGGCTTGAGAACCAGAATGCGGTTGAACATTGGCATATGCCGCACCGAAAATACTTTTCGCCCGTTCAATTGCTAAGTTTTCTACCACATCAACAAATTCACAACCGCCATAGTAACGACGACCTGGATAACCCTCAGCGTATTTATTTGTCAAAATACTACCTTGCGCAGCCATTACACCTTCTGAAACGATATTTTCAGACGCAATCAATTCCAAATTGTTTTGTTGACGATTCGTTTCTTTTTCGATCGCTTGCCACAATTCGGGATCAAACGTTTGATAATCCATGCTTACAACACCCCTTTACCTTAATGGTAGCATTGTATCACATTTCTTCATAAGCTACCTATAATGAATTCTGGTTTTTTGCTAATTTTCTTGAAAGAAACTTTGATTTGCAGCTTTTTTCAACCGATTCATATAAGCAGCCCCTAAGCCGCTTTCTGGAAACGTGGGTGCAAATAAGACATCTAACTCAGCAATCGATTCATCTAACGCCCGTAAACCAGCAAACAGCCCTTTTGTCGCGGCTTCCACACTGTCATCAAAAAATAAATAGATGGCTGCAGCTTCAAAGCGGACTTGCTCGGCGATCGTTGGTCCAGCTAAAACCCCTACCTTAAACTGCTGTTCTTTTGCCCAAGCCATGGCTGCCGGCCAATCTTGGTCATTGACCATCATGACGTTGGTATTCGGTGCATAGTGCTTGTATTTCATGCCCGGCGCTTTGGGTGCTTCACTTTCTGTTACTAGGTGCTGATCGACGAGGACTTTTGTTTGTAAAACTGCTTCAAGCTGTTCTTTAGAGATCGCACCAGGACGTAAGATGATCGGCGGCGCCGTTGGGTCACTCAAATCTAAGACCGTTGATTCGACACCGATCTGCGTCACCCCATCATCCAAGATGCCAGCGATTTTGCCTGCCAGATCATGCTGAACATGCGCAGCTGATGTTGGGCTTGGTTTACCAGATGTATTCGCGCTAGGACCAACCAATGGCTGTTGGGCTTGCTTGATCAACGCTAACGTCTTGGTGTTGTTTGGCATCCGAAAAGCCGCTGTGGATAAGCCGCCAGTAACAATGCTAGGTAAACTGTCTTTTTTGATCGAAAAGATCAAGGTTAAGGGCCCAGGCCAGAAAGTTTCCATCAATTTATCAGCAAAAGGATGCTTGTTATCCACAAACGGTTCCAACTGCTCTGGCTCGGCAATATGAACGATCAAAGGGTTGTCACTAGGTCGCCCTTTGACTTGATATACTTGCGCAACAGCCGTGGGCAAAAGCGCGCTAGCCCCTAGTCCATAGACGGTTTCCGTCGGGAACGCCACCAATCCCCCCTCAGCTAAAATAGCTGCTGCTTCGTTCAACTGTGTTTGATCAAAAATTTTTGTTTCCACAATTTATCCACATCCTTTTTTGAGAAGTTTCCACACTTATCAACATTTTCTCGTTTCTTTTCCACATTTTGTGGATAAGTCGTTTGTCAAGTGTGGATAACCCTGTTTATAACTCGGTTTATTTAGAAGTCGTTCATTTCATAAGGTTTTTGCAATTTTTCTGTAGCAAAAAAAATTTATTTATCCACATCTTGTGGATGACTGACGAACACCATCCGGTCTTGACCCGCAAGATCTTTTACTACAGTGACTTCTTTGTTGGGAAAAGCGGCTGCAAAAAGCTGTTGAACAGCTAATCCTTGCTGAAAGCCGATTTCTAGCGCCATTTGCCCGTTAGGCGCCAAACAATTCGGTGCTTGCTGTGCCAATTGCTTATAGATCGCCAATCCTTGTTCTTGTGCAAAAAGCGCCATTTTAGGCTCTTTTTCTCTTACGCTGATATCCATCAGCGGCCACTCTTCAGCGCTGATATACGGTGGGTTGGAAACGATCAGATCCCATTGCTGATCTGCCACGGGCTCTAAGGTATCTCCTTGGAAAAAGCGAATCTCCGCGCCTAAGGCTGCCGCATTTTCTTTAGCAACGGCTAATGCCTCTGCTGAAAGATCCACGGCACTCACGGCCCACTGGGGACGTGCTAATTTCAAGGCAATGGCGATCGCTCCAGTACCTGTGCCGATGTCTACGACTCGTAGCGGCTGATCTGCTGGTAATTTTGTCAGACAGTTTTCCACCAGCTCTTCGGTTTCTGGACGCGGGATCAAGGTTGCAGGAGTCACTTTTAAGCGATGCCCATAAAATTCTTCATACCCTAATAAATATTGCGGTGGTTCATGCTCCAACAGCTGTTCAAGATCTGCTGCGATCTGTGCCTCATCTTCCCTTAAGATGGGTTGGTCCATCTGCAGCAGCCAATCGAGTTGCTGCCAGTTTTTTCGCTGTAAAAACAGGTATTGGATCGCATACCCGTCCAGCCCTTTCGTTTCTAAAAAAGAAGAAGCCCGTGAAAGGACTTCTCGATAGGTTTTAGCCATTTTGCATCTCATCTAATTTTGATGTTTGATCGTAAACGATCAGTGCATCAACAATTTCATCGAGTTTTCCAGCTAAAATTTGATCCAATTTTTGAATAGTCAACCCGATACGGTGATCTGTTACGCGGTTTTGCGGGAAGTTATAGGTGCGAATCCGTTCAGAACGATCGCCGGTACCCACTGCTGATTTACGGTTTGCATCGTATTCACTTTGTGCTTCTTGCTGCATTTGGTCATAGACCCGTGCCCGCAAGACTTTCATCGCTTTCTCACGGTTTTTCAGCTGTGAACGCTCATCTTGCATCGCAACAGCGATTCCTGTTGGCAAGTGAGTCAGACGAACAGCAGAAGCTGTTTTGTTGACGTGCTGACCACCAGCACCAGAGGCATGGTAAATATCGGTCCGAATATCTTTGTCTGCGATATCGATTTCGACTTCTTCAGCTTCAGGCATAACCACGACCGTTGCCGTAGACGTATGGATTCGGCCTTGTGATTCGGTAGACGGTACCCGCTGCACTCGGTGGGCGCCGCTCTCGTATTTCAATTTTGAAAAGACGTTGTCGCCAGTGATCATCATGATGACTTCTTTGTACCCACCGATCCCAGTGACGTTGGCATCCATGACTTCGACTTTCCAGCCTTGGTTTTCCGCATATTTTTGATACATATTGAAAAGATCGCCAGCAAATAAGGCTGCTTCATCGCCGCCTGCTGCACCACGGATCTCCATGATGATGTTTTTGTCATCATTCGGATCTTTTGGCAATAACAAGATTTTGATGCGTTCTTCCAAAACGTCTTTTTCTTTTTTCAAGTCAGAGAGTTCTTCTTTGGCCATCTCTGCCATTTCCGCATCAAGGTTTTCCCCAAGCATTTCTTCGGTATCCTTGATTCCCTCAACGACTTCTTTGTAACGACGGTAGACTTCCACCGTTTCCCGTGTATTGGCTTCTTCTTTTGAAAGCTGCATGAAGCGTTTGGTGTCAGAGATCACGGCTGGATCACTAAGTAATTCGCCTAATTCTTCGTAACGGTCTTCGATTGCTTGTAACTGATCGTACATTGATTATTCTCCTTCTTTTTTCATTCCCGGGTGAAAGTAATGTTTGCGGCAAACAGGATAATACGCTTCGTTACCGCCGATTTGTACTTGGTCGCCCTCGTAAACGGGTTTTCCGTCGATATAGTGCAAGTTCATGGTTGCTTTTTTATGACAGAACCAGCAGATGGTTTTCATCTCTTCGATTTTATCTGCGTAAAGCAGCAAGTATTTTGAGCCTTCAAATAATTCATTGCGGAAATCATTTTTCAAACCAAAGGCCATCACAGGGATACCTAGCTCGTCCACGATTTTGGTGAAAGCCAACACGTGATGCTTCTTTAGGAACTGTGCTTCGTCGATCAAAATACAATAAGGTTTGTAACCGAGGTCTTTGATCAAATGGAACAGATCCGTTTCATCAAAAATCGGGATCGCGTCTCGTTCTAAGCCGATGCGACTTGAAACATTTCCCACACCGCTTCTCGTGTCCAATCCACTTGTCATGATCACGACTGGTTTGTCTTGTTCTTCATAGTTGTGAGCAACTTTCAGTATCTCGATCGTTTTCCCACTATTCATTGCGCCATATTTAAAAAAAAGCTGTGCCATCTCGCCCATCCTTCCTCATACTCCTTTGGTATTATACTTGAAAAAGGAGAATTTTTACAGACTTAAATTCGACACCTGCCGCCTTTTACGCAAGAGTTTTACGAAAAATTAACGGATTTTTTGCCGCCAGCATCTCTTACTCGTTTCTGGCTTTTTGAGCAACTTCTGCCAATACTTGACTAGCCAGCGGATATTCTGGATTTTCATTCCCATTGATATCCGTTGCAATGATCACAAAACCAAGCTGCTGATACAGCGTGATTGCTGCATGGCTCCAGGTTTGCGTATGAAGATACATCGGCTCGTTGGCTGCCTCCAAGACAGAAACGACTTGCGTGACCAAGCCGCGAGCGATTCCTTGACGTTGAGCTTGCGGCATTACTGCTACCCAATGGACTAGTGGAACCGGTGTGCCGTCTTGCTTGGCTTTTTTCCAAGCGGTAGCCGTACCGACCGGTGTACCTGATTGATCAAGGGCAAAAAACATTCGCTGGCCTAGCTGTGCTTGCTCGGGCATAAATTCCTTTTCAAAATACGCCAATGCCTCGGCCTCATTGTCAAACTCTCCGACGGATGTTTCAATCCGTGCCCAGTGCCTTTCGTCTCCTGCTTGGTAGCTGCGTAATGAATAGTTATCGGATTGAACAGGCTGGATCGGTGTGCTTTTGTGCGCTCGCTTCATCCAGATTTCTGCATATGGAATTGATTTATCTAACATTGGTTGTGCCTCTCTTTCTCATTTTGTTTTCTCGTAAAGAACTCATTTTCTGTTTTTTTCCTTCTTACAAGCATATCTCTTGTTTTTCTCTACTAGAAGCATACCATAGAAGCAAAGGAGGAATACCTATGAAAGATACGGCAATTTTTGCTGGCGGTTGTTTTTGGTGCATGGTGAAACCTTTTGACTCGCTGCCAGGCATCCTCAAAGTGGTTTCTGGCTTTACTGGCGGCCATGTGCCTAACCCAACCTACCAACAAGTAACGACAGGAACCACCGGTCATACCGAAGCAGTTGAGATCACCTTTGATCCTGAGGTCATCTCTTATGAAGAATTGGTTGCCATCTATTGGCAGCAGACAGACCCCACGGATGCGTTTGGTCAGTTTGCCGACCGTGGTGATTCCTATCGTCCAGTAATTTTTTACAATAGTGAAGAACAAAAAGCGATTGCGGAAAAATCAAAGGCGCAGTTGCAAGCTAGCGGCCGCTTTGACCGTCCGATCGTAACGAAGATCGAACCAGCAGAACCTTTTTATCCTGCAGAAGACTACCATCAAGATTTTTACAAGAAAAATGCAGCCCATTACAATGCTTATAGCGAAGGCTCCGGTCGAGCTGGCTTTATTCGCCAAAACTGGGCTTAACATTTTTGGAGCATGCCTCCCGATTCATCATTAACAGCCGATTTGCTCTCAAGGCAGATCGGCTGTTTTCTGTTTCTTTTGCCAAAAGGAAATTGACAGTCAGGGCATTTTCGCGATACACTGATTAGAAAATTCTGACGATTATAAAGGAGTGTTTGTTTGATGTTAGCCAATGAAGTCCGTCCAGGTCCTAATCGGTATATTACTGGCGATGGGGTCTTAGCTGATTTGCCAGAGTATTTAAGTGAGTTCCAAGAAGTTACCGTGATCACTGGGGAGCAGTCATTCGATGTGTTTTCAGCCTATTACCCCCATTCATTTGACTACCCGATCTACCGCTACGATGGATCATCGAGTTATGAAAATGCACAAGCCTTAGCTGAGGCGATCCAGCAAGCGGATGCCGTAGTGGCAATCGGCGGCGGCAAGGTCGCTGATACAGCAAAAATCACCGCCCAAACCCTTGGCGCAGAATTGATCGTGATTCCTACATTGGTTTCCAACTGTGCACCCTTCACCCCGGTGATCGTCGCCTATTACCCTGATCATACGATTTGTAAAATCGACTATGCCAAAAAAGGTGCCTACATGACGATCGTCGACACCCGTTTTTTACTAGCCACACCCGTTGATTACTTTATCGCGGGGATCGCTGATACGTTAGCCAAATATTATGAAATGGAAGCCATCGTCCGCAACATGGCAGAAAACGACAAGACTGCCTTAGTACGGCTAGGGTTCCAAAGCGCTCTTTTGATCAAAAACTTGTTGATTGCCGATGCGATCCAAGCTGTCAAAGACCTAGAAGTCGGGAAGCTGACCCCCGCCTTTGCCCGCATCACCGATGCGATCATTGCTTTGGCAGGCGAAGTTGGTGGTTTTGCAGTCGAATTTGGCCGCACGTCTGGTGCGCATGCGCTGCATGACGGCTTGTCTTATTTGAGTGAGACCCATAGCGTCTTACACGGCAACAAAGTCGCCTACTGCATTTGGGTCCAGCTTGCCTATACCAATGATTTTGATGTGATTGAAGAATTACGGCCATTTTACGAAGCTTTGCACTTGCCAATGAAGCTGAAGGATCTCCACGTGACACGCCTTGATCGGGATTACTTCGCCTCGGTTCTGACCTATGCTGTCAAAGAAGAAGAAACCTTTATTTTGATCGATCCTGCGATCACACCCGAAAAAGTCTATCAGGCGATCAAAGCGGTGGAAGCGCTGTAAACCGTACACATTGCTAAACAACTTTATATAAAAAAAACTGTTTCCCTAATACATTTCGGAAACAGTTTTTTTATTTGATCAAACAGACACGCAGTAGCGATCCTGGCTGCCCATATTCTTAGCGGGCGACAGCAACTGGCGCATTGCCCATCACTGCACGACTTCACCCAGCAACCCGTTTTCTAAGCAGTAATGATAAATGCCTTCCTCGGCTACGTGACCGATCACTTCATCGGCGATTGCTTTTAACTCGTCCGAAGCATTATTCATTGCGAGACCCCAGCCGACTGCCTCCAGCATCTCAATGTCATTGTTGCCATCCCCAAAGGCAATGGCTTCAGATTTATCCAAGCCATAGTAAGCCAGCATTTTGGCAATGCCGCTTCCTTTCCCACTGCTGGCCGGAATAATATCGACTGCGCGATCCCACCAGGCGGTGATTTTCGCCTCCGTGGTATTTGCCATCACTTTGGCGTAGTCTTCTTTCCCTGAGCCAAGCATCACTTGGAAAATGTCTTGCTGTTGGATCACCTCATCAAAATCTTCTGCCACGATCACTTCTTGGTGGGCAAAGGAAAAATACTCAACTAAATCAGCATCTTTGCCATTGGCAACCGTTCGGTCCTTCGTAGCGATCGCTACTGGACGCTTGAGTGCCGTCGCATTTTCAATGATTTGCTGAACATCTTTTTTAGGAATGGGGTTTTGGTGGATCCCCTCGGCTTGATTAAAACAATACGATCCGTTAAAGGTCAAAAACGCATCGAAGGTCACGCCTTCAAATTGCGGCAACGCGATGGGACTTCTGCCAGTCGCAATGCACAACAGGATCCCTTGCTTCTTCAAGGCTTTTAATGTGGCTAACATTCTTTCAGAGATTTGCTTTTTGCTCATATCGATCAGTGTGCCATCAACATCGAAAAAAATAATTTTTACGTCTTTCATGATACTCCCCATTTCCGTCTCGATTTTCAAAAAATTTGATGCGCTTTTTTGTCCGCTTTCTCGCTATTGTTCCGTGCGGATCGTCGCTGCTATCTTTTTCTTCTTTTATCTTCTCATAAATTGCCAGCGTTTTCTTCTGAAATCGTGAAATCCTTACTGATTTGCTTCGAGTTTTTAAGTTTCTTAAGCAATCAAGCTGCCGCAAGAACCACAGCCTGATCGTGTCCTCTAACCCAACGATACTTTCCAAAAGCTTTTCCTTGCACAATTTCTGCTGCTCATGAATTCTATCCTGCTTTCTTTCAAATCTACTTGGTTCTTTGGTATACTGGGGATAGTTTATTTAGTGAGGGGTTTTTTGTAATGAACTTTACCCGCTTTGCCCGCTTGACGCAGCGCAGGAGCAAGACGTTTATTTCCCAGAATGTGTCTTCAATCCAAGTGATTGTTTTTTATTATATCGTGATGACGGTGGTATCTTTGGGGCTTTTTTCACTCCCCTTCTTTCGAGAACCCGGCTCTCATGTCGCGTTTATCGATCTGTTCTTTATGGCGGTCAGCACGGTCAGTGTCACAGGGCTGACTACTTTTCCGATCAATGACGTGTTTAACGACCACGGGGTCATCTTATTGGAAGTCCTCTTTCAAGTCGGCGGTTTAGGGATCATGATGATCTCGACCTTTTTTGCGATCGTCTCACGGCGCAAAATCAGTTTAAAGCAGCGCCAGTTGATCATGACGGATATGAATCAGCCAAAGCTTAGTGGGATCGTTCGGATGATTCGAACGACGTTTACAATCATTTTAGTTTGTCAGGTGGTAGCAGGTACGATCTTCGCTGTTTATTTTCATCTTTACGGCTATTATGACAATTGGCGAGATGCGATCTTTTATGGGTTTTATCAAGCGATCTCTGCTGTGACCAACTCAGGGTTTGATGTGACGGGCAATTCCATCTTGCCGTTTTCCCATGATTATTTCTTCCTGACATGTATCATGATTTTGATTTTTATCGGGGGGATCGGATTTCCAGTGATCATGGACTTTCGGGAATGGGTCCTTTTTAAAACAAAAAAACAACGCCGCCGCTTGCCGTTTCGCTTTTCTTTATTCACAAAAATTGCTGTTTTGGCTTTCGTGATCCTCTTTGTCGGCGGTACATTAGCGATCTTTTTCCTTGAGAAAGATTATTTGTTCAAAGATTACAGCTTTAGCGGTATGTGGATGAACAGCATGTTTTATTCCATGACAACGCGGAATGCTGGCCTACAGATCCATGACTTAGGCAACTTCCAAACCACGACGTTGATCGTTTTCTCCTTGCTGATGTTTATTGGTTGTAGTCCCAGCTCTGTCGGTGGGGGGATTCGGACGACGACCATTGCCATCATTGGGCTGTACCTCTATGCCTTCTTAAAAAGTGAGGACAATATCAATATCTTCGGTCGCCGGATCGATCAAGATGACGTCCGCAAATCGGTGGTAGTCTTCATGCTTTCGATGGGCATGTGCTTCTTTTGTGTCTTATTCTTGACCGCCATCGAGGACATCCCTTTGATTGCCATCATTGTTGAAGTTTCCTCGGCCTTTGGAACCACAGGGCTTTCTTTAGGAATCACGGGCGATTTATCAACTATTGGCAAACTCGTGATTGCTCTTTTGATGTTTATTGGCCGTGTCGGTATGCTGTACACTTTGATGTTATTCGTACCAAAAGAAACACGTGACTTAGGTTACGAGTACCCAACGGAAAAAATCATTATCGGTTAAAGCAGCAGCAAACCTGGTAGAAGGTTTGCTGTTTTGCTTTTCAAGCCTTTGATCATCGCAAGTAAAAGAGCCATTTATCAGAATGGTCTTTGCAGAAATTTAAAGAATCGCAAAAGCAATTTAACCTTTTTCTTGGTATATGGTATGATAAATTGAATTTGCACAATGAAAGCATTCGCTCTAATGGAGGGTTACATTATGGGAATACGAAGTCATCTGGCTGTTTCAGTCGGTAAGACCTCTCAATGGGTATTAAAGAACTTTTTCAAAGGCGGCTCAAGCCTGCCTGGTAAATTAGCATTAAAAGTTGATCCACATATATTAGATCATTTGGCGAAAGATTACCAAGTCGTCGTGATCACAGGCACCAACGGCAAAACATTGACGACTGCCTTGACTGTCAATATTTTGCGCCAAGAATTTGATGAAGTATTGACGAACCCCACCGGCGCCAATATGGTCCAAGGGATCGTTTCAACCTTTCTATCGGCACGCCCTAAAAAAGGCAAAAAATTTGCGGTTTTAGAAATCGATGAAGCCAGTCTCAGCAAAGTAACGAAGTACATCAAACCGGAATTGTTCGTTTTCACTAATATTTTCCGCGATCAAATGGACCGTTATGGCGAGATCTATACGACCTATAAAATGATCGTTGAAGGTGCCGCAAACTCACCAGAAGCTACGATCCTCTGCAATGGGGATTCGCCACTGTTCAATTCGGTAGCAACTGTCAATCCGCGGAAATACTATGGATTTGATCATTTGCCAGATGAAGAGCAGATGGCCCATTACAATACGGATGGCGTGTTATGTCCTGAGTGTCATCACATTTTACACTATAAAATGATCACCTATGCCAATCTTGGAAAATACTACTGCCCAAATTGCGGCTTCCATCGACCAGAATTGGATTATAAACTGACGGAAATGACCGCAATGGACAACACCTCTGCTGATTTTGTGATCGATGGCAATGACTATCGCATCGAAGTTGGTGGGATGTACAATGTCTACAATGCGCTGGCGGCAACTGCGGTTGCGGAATATTATGGCGTAGCACCTGCAAAAATCAAATCTGGTTTGGCCTATGACGAAAAAGTCTTTGGTCGTCAAGAAGTGATCCGCATTGGGGACAAAGAATGTACGTTAGTCTTAGTTAAAAACCCTGTTGGTTTGAACCAAGTCATCGATATGATCGGCCTGTCGCCCTATCCTTTCTCGCTAGTCAGCTTGTTGAATGCCAACTACGCAGATGGGATCGACGTCAGCTGGATTTGGGATGGCGACCATGAAGCGTTTGCCGAGATGGGGATTCCTCAAGTGATCGCTGGTGGTGATCGTCACAAAGATATGGCGTTGCGGCTAAAAGTTGCGGGGATCCCTGAAGAAAAAATCATTGAAACCCCTGAACTTGATGACGTCATCAAGCAAATCGCAGACTTGCCAACAGAAAAAGTCTATATTTTAGCGACTTACACTGCAGTCTTGCAGCTACGCAAAAAGCTTGCGGAAAAAGGCTATATCAAAGGAGGAATGAGTCGTGACTAAGTATCAACTGAATGTTGCCCACTTGTATGGAAATCTTTTGAATACTTATGGCGACAACGGCAATCTCTTGATGCTGCGCTACGTGGCCGAAAAACTAGGCGTGACCTTCAACGCAGAGGTCGTCAGCATTCACGAGCCCTTCGATCCTGAAAAATATGATCTCGTCTTCTTCGGTGGCGGACAAGATTTTGAACAAGTGATCGTTTCACAAGATATCCAATCAAAAAAAGAAGCCCTGACCAGCTATATCGAAAATGATGGCGTCATGCTGGCGATCTGCGGCGGCTATCAATTGCTGGGTCATTACTACATCGGTGCCAACGGCGAGAAAATCAATGGGATCGGTGCCTTGGATCATTACACCTTAAGCCAAGAAAACAATCGGTTCATCGGTGACATCGTGATCCACAATGAAGAATTCGATGAGACCTATTATGGCTTTGAAAACCATAATGGCCGTACTTTTTTAGGTAAAGGGGAAAAACCATTGGGGAAAGTCATCCAAGGACAAGGAAACAATGGCGAAGACCAAACCGAAGGCGTGGTTTACCGCAATGTGTTCGGCTCTTACTTCCACGGACCGCTCCTTGCAAGAAATGAGCATTTGGCAGAGCGCTTGATCCGCACCGCCCTTGCCAATCGTTATGGCAACGTCGAAATTTAAATACACGTACGTAGCAAACAAACCTGTGTTTCACAGGTTTGTTTTTTTATGGGAAATTTCCCCGCAGTTGCCACTTTTTCTCTTTGTTTGCTTCTACGTTCCTATGCTGCCTCGCTTTATTGTAACCGCTATCTTTCTTTTCTATACTGAGGTTGTAGTAAAAATTGAAAGGAGATGTTAAGAAATTATGATGGAAAAAGTTCAGCGGTTTGGCGGTGCGATGTTTACCCCGGTCCTCTTGTTTTCCTTTTCAGGGATCATGGTCGCGCTGTGTATTATCTTTAAAAATCCGATGCTTGTGGGGAGCATCGCCACTGAAGGCTCTACTTGGTACAACATTTGGACGATCATTGAAAACGGTGCGTGGACGGTCTTCAACCAAATGGAATTATTATTTGTCATTGGATTACCGATCGGTCTCGCAAAAAAAGCCAATGCGCGAGCGGCAATGGAAGCCTTTGTCGTCTATATTACTTGTAATTATTTTATTTCTGGCATGATCGAGTACTTTGGTAGCTTCTTCGGTGTCAACTTTGCAGCTGATCCCGGCGGTGAGAGTGGTTTGAAAATGATCGCTGGCATCAAAACATTAGATACTGGTATTATCGGAGCAATTTTTATTTCGGCGATCGTCGTCTATCTTCACAACAAGTTTTTCGATACGAAGCTGCCTGATTTTCTCGGAATCTTCCAAGGCTCTTCCTTTGTCGTGATCCTCGGTTTCTTTTTGATGCTGCCAGTTGCTTTTTTGATCGCATTGATTTGGCCGAAAGTCCAAGCTGGCATTGGGTCCATGCAAGGGTTTCTAGCAAGTGCTGGGGTCTTTGGGGTCTGGCTCTATACTTTCTTAGAGCGAATATTGATTCCCACAGGTCTCCATCATTTCGTGTATACCCCCTTTGTTTTTGGTCCCGCTGTCGTCGAAGAAGGAATCTCCAAATACTGGATGGCACATTTACAAGAATTTGCCCAATCCACCAGACCATTGAAAGAGCTTTTCCCTGAAGGGGGCTTTGCTTTACATGGCAATTCTAAGATCTTTGCTGCACCAGGGATCGCTGCTGCTTTTTATTTCACAGCCAAGCCTGAGAACAAAAAGAAGGTCTTAGCGATGTTGATCCCTGCCACTTTAACTGCCGTTTTAGCTGGTATCACTGAGCCATTGGAATTCACCTTCCTCTTTATCTCACCACCCCTCTTTGCGGTGCACGCTGTTTTAGCAGCGACCATGGCGGCAACGATGTTTGCCTTCGGGGTCGTTGGAGATATGGGGGGCGGCTTGATTGATCTGTTGGCGAAGGTCTGGATTCCGCTATTTCAAAATCATCGCAGTATGATCTTCACGCAGCTGGTGATCGGGTTAACCTTTACTGCCCTTTATTTCCTTGTTTTCCGCTTCTTGATCCTCAGATTTAAGTTAGCCACACCAGGACGGGAAGAAAACAATAGCGAAGTCAAACTGTACACCAAAAAAGATTACAAAGAAAAACAAGCCAACACTGGAACGCCAGTGATTGCTGGTGCCAATCGCTACACCGAACAAGCCGCAGTCTACTTAGAAGGGTTTGGCGGTCGCGACAACATTGATAAAGTCACTAATTGTGCCACTCGCCTAAGAATCACTGTCAAAGATCAAGACCAAGTGCTGCCAGATGACATCTTTAAAGGCGCTGGTGCCCATGGTGTCGTTCGCAACGGCAACGCCTTCCAAGTGATCGTTGGCCTGGATGTGCCACAAGTGAGAGAACAATTCGAAAAATTATTAGCTGTATCAGACTAAGGAGGAAACAAAAATGAAAAAATTTTCAATCGTGATCGCCGGAGGCGGCAGTACCTTTACCCCAGGAATCGTCTTGATGCTTTTGGAACACTTGGATCGTTTCCCGATTCGCCAAATCAAGTTTTACGACAATTTGGAAGAACGACAAGAAAAAGTTGCACAAGCTTGCGAGATTTTATTAAAAGAACGCGCACCAGAAATCAGCTTTTTAGCAACCACTGATCCCGAAACCGCATTTCAGGATGTCGATTTTGTGATGGCGCATATCCGAGTTGGCTTGTATGCGATGCGCGAAAAGGATGAAAAAATCCCTTTGAAATATGGTGTGGTCGGCCAAGAAACTTGTGGTCCTGGCGGGATCGCTTATGGGATGCGTTCTATCGGCGGTGTATTGGAGTTAGTCGATTACATGGAAAAATATTCCCCTGATGCATGGATGTTGAATTATTCCAATCCTGCAGCGATCGTCGCAGAAGCGACTCGTAAATTGCGCCCTGATGCCAAGATCATTAATATTTGTGATATGCCAGTGGGAATCGAAGAACGGATGGCGCAAGCGATCGGTTTAGCTTCTCGCAAAGAGTTGGTGGTTCGCTATTATGGCTTGAATCACTTTGGCTGGTGGACAGATATACGAGACAAAGCTGGCAATGATTTGCTGCCGCAGATCCAGGCGCATGTGGCAAAATACGGCTATTCATTGCCAGAAGAAATCGAAGCGAGCCAACATGCTGATGCCAGCTGGATGCACACCTTTGCCAAAGCAAAAGAAGTGTACGAAGTTGATCCATCCACTTTGCCAAATACCTACTTGAAATATTACTTTTTCCCTCAAGATGAAGTGGCGCACACCAACCCATCTTTTACACGGGCAAATGAAGTCATGGCTGGCCGCGAAAAACACGTCTTTGGTGAATGCCAACGCATCGTAGAAAACCAGACAGCGACTGACACCACGCTTGAAGTGGATGAACACGCCAGCTACATCGTGGACCTTGCACGAGCGATTGCTTATAACACGCAAGAACGGATGCTGTTGATCGTGCCTAACGAAGGAGCGATCGTCAACTTTGATGAGCAGGCAATGGTGGAAGTGCCTTGTATCGTCGGCAGTAACGGGGCAGAACCAATCACACAAGGCAAGATCCCTCGCTTCCAAAAAGGATTGATGGAGCAACAAGTCGCCGTAGAAAAATTAGTCGTGGAGGCTTGGGCAGAGGGTTCTTACCAGAAATTATGGCAAGCACTGATTCTTTCAAAAGTGGTTCCAAATGCCCGTGTAGCCAAAGAATTACTCGATGAATTGATTGAAGCAAATCAAGCCTTTTGGCCAGAATTACACTAGCCAGCGTTCTTCGCCTCCCCTCCTGGCTTTTCAGCTATACTTAATCCATAAGGAGGGGTTTTTGTGAAATTACAGTATTTGATTCAACAGCACCAATCAGAGTTAAGTGAACTTGATCGTGGCATTCTAAACTACATTCTTTCCAACGGCGACACCGTTCTATATATGGGGATCATCGAGCTATCCGAGCAGGTTCACGTCTCCAAGTCTTCTATTTTACGGTTGACGAAAAAACTTGGTTTTTCTGGCTATTCCGAGTTCAAATATTTTCTACGGCATCAGCAAGAACAGGCAACAACGATTTCGCAACAAAAAACGATTTTTGAAAAGCAACAAGAGGATATTTTCGCCACCCTCAACTATGTAAAAACGGTAGACTTAGCTGCCCTCAACCGCTTGTTTGACCGCAGCAAAACCATTTACTGCTACCCAACTGGGTTTTCCCAAAAGAAAGCACTGGAGGAGTTTTCCAAAATGATGCTTTCTATGGAAAAACGAGTGATCGTATTGCCGAACAAAACGGAATTTGATATGGTCATGCCGATGATCACTGCCGAAGATTGTGTGATCATCGCCTCACTGAGCGGCGAAACAGAAAACGTCAAAGAGAATCTGACGACTTTTGCGATTCGTCAGATTCCCGTTTTGACATTGAGTGCGCCAGGAGATAATTATTTTGCTCGCCATTCAACGTTTCACCTGACCTATTATTGCGATTTTTTTCAAATCGGTCGCAAGAAAATCCCTAGCCAGTCTTTGATTGGACTAAGCTGCTTGATTGATTATTTGATCCGTTCCTACGGACTATTCACTTTACAGGAGGGCAACCATGACTAAACGAAAATGGGCGTTTCCATTGATTTTACTGAGTTATTGGCTTTTGATCGCCGGTGCTTACTATCTTTATCTTTCCTTGACTGCCTTCAACCATGGGATGACCTTTGCCCAGTACCTCAACTCGCAACCGTTAGCCGCTTTAGGGGTCTTGTTAAGTAGTCTCCTTTTGCTGCAAGGGGCTTGCCTGTACTTTATTCAACGGTTTTCCATGAGTAAAAAAGGCCTTTTGGGTCAGTATTTATTCCTGATCTTCTTTCAACAGTTACTGACAGCGAATGTCATCGGCGCAGGACTCGTCTTTTTTACAAGAAGGAGTCTTTCGAGTCAGGAGGAAAACGCAACCTGGGGCGAAAAGAGTTTTACCTATGGGGCATTAGCATTCATTCTTTTATTGAGTTTATTCTTTTTCCTCCTTGTTCGATCAGCGATTTAACTTCCCCCCCAAAAAAAGCAGTGCCGGTTGGCACTGCTTTTTTGCTGTCGCTTCTGCTAGTTTGGCTCTGTTTTTGAAGCAAAAACCACTTTGATTCCAAAGTGATCGCTGACGATCGGAGTACGCGTTCCGTCAAAAACGACTTCATATTCCGTTGCTTGCAGGTCTTTGGATGTAAAAACATAATCGATTCGCAACGCTTCTCGATTGTCTTGCCAACCATCAATGGCTTTAACGACAGAGGCTTCCCCGATCGTTTCAGCAGCCGTTAAAAAGCTGTCTTGCAGCTGTAAGGAGCTGCCAAGGACCAGTTGATGCCCAGAACTGGCGGCATCGTTGTTGAAATCACCTAGGATCAATAAGGTATCAGCCCGTTCTGCTAAAAATGCTTCTGTCTGTTGCCACTCGTAGGCAAATTTACCGTCTTGCCACCAAGAAAAATGACAGCTAATGACTTGTACGATCTGTCCATCGGCTTCAGTCACGCCGCTCAGGTTTTTGCGTGTGGTATGATCCCAGACATCCGTGGCTTGTGAAGCAAGGTATTCTTTGGCAATGATGGGCTGTTTGGACAATAAGGCATTGCCTTCGTGGTAAATGTCATAGCCTACATGACTGTAAGTCCATGACCAATAGTAATCACAGTCTAACAGTTGCAGTTCTTCCACTAGGCGTAAAGCAAAATTGTCCTCCTTGATTTCCACCAGCGTATCGGTGGGACAATAAAGCCCATCAGGAACGATGGTTTGAGCAGCGATCGTTTGGTTGACTTCTTGCAAGGCGATGATGTCATAGTCGCCAGTTGCAATCTCTTGTGCGATCATCTTGCATTTTTCTAGCTGATTTTCTTCTAACCAGCTATGGGTGTTCAATGTTAATACCTTCATGAATAAGGCTCCTTCTCTCGGTTTGCTTGTACGATTCCTTTTTAAAAATAAAAGAGAGCGGGTCAACAAAAGAGTCGACCCGCTTGTCATTTTATTATAGTTTTACGATTCCAACAACTGCGGCCGCTTGTTGCTTGCCGATTTGGGTCAATTCAAAGGAATCGATTTGATCGCTGTTGGTCAACACTACAACGATGGTGGTGTCTTTGCCAGCAGCACTTACTGCAGCGAGATCCATCTCCGCTAACTTGTCACCCACCGCCACTTGTTGTCCTTCAGTGACAGCTACCGTAAAGGGTGCACCGTTTAAGTCAACGGTATCTAAGCCCATGTGAATCAATACTTCGATGCCTTCATCAGAAAGCAAGCCGATCGCATGTTTCGTTGGGAAGATGTTGGTGACTTTCCCACTGATTGGTGCGACAACTGTCGTCTGCTCTGGACGCACACCATAACCGTCACCCATCATTTTTTCCGCAAACACTTGGTCTTTGACAGAGGTGATCGGCATCACTTCTCCAGTGGCAACAGCAGCTAGTTCAGCTGTCACGCCTTGGCTTTGATGGGTAGTCGTTTCTACTGGTGCTTGACTAGCCGTCGGTTCGGGAATCGTGACACCAGAATCTAAGATATCTTGAATGTCTGATTTTAAGACATCTGCTTTCGGTCCATAGACTGCTTGCACGCCATTGTCTTTTACGATCAAGCCTAACGCCCCTGCGGCTTTCCACGCTTTTTCATCGCCGACCGCTTCTCGATTTTTCACAGAGACCCGTAAACGAGTCATACATGCATCAACGTCGGCGATATTTTCACGTCCACCTAATAAATGAATGATTTTCACGACTTGCGAATCTGGGTTCAAATTGCCATCCGCCGAAGCAGTTGCTGGCGCATCGCTGGCCCCTTCTGTTTCATAGTTGCCGTTTCTACCTGGTGTTGCAAAGTTGAAATTTTTGATCAAGAAGTTTGCCAAGAAATACATCCCGACACCAAAGACGATGGTCACTAACACAAAGTTGATCAAATCTTGTCCTAAACCGGCATTGATCGCCATTGGGGTACGGGTCAACAACTCGATATTCCCAAAAGAATGGACCCGTAAGTTGACGATATCCGCCATCGCAAACGCCGCCCCTTGTACGACTGCATAAACGATGTAAAGCGGTACGGCAGCAAACATAAACATGAACTCCAACGGTTCCGTTACCCCTGTCAAGAAGACAGCGATAGCAGCTGATAAATACATAGAGGTATATTTGTGCCGCTTGTCCGCATCGACATTGCGATACATGGCATAAGACAAGCCCATCAAGATCCCAGATGAACCAATCATTTGTCCAACTTTAAAGCGGGCAGGAACAAAGTTTTCCAATAAAAATTGATATTGTGACGTATCGCCAGCATTGCGCATGTTCACTAGATCCGTTGCCCAAGCAAGCCATAATGGGTCCTGTCCAAAGACTTGGGTGCCGGCTTGTGCGCCAGAAAGAATCGTGTAAGTTCCACCTAATTCGGTGTAATTGATCGGGATCGTCAACATGTGATGTAGCCCGAATGGTAAGAGCAGCCGCTCTAAGGTTCCAAACAAGAACGGTGCTAAAACGGGCGCACTTTCTTGTGATTGCGCGATCCATAAACCGAAGTTGTTGATGCCTGCCTGAATGTAGGGCCAAACGATCGATAACACTAATGCGACGACTACTGAACGTGCGATCACTACGAAAGGTACGAAGCGTTTGCCGTTAAAGAAGGAAAGCGCATCCGGTAATTTGCGGAAATTATAGTATTTGTTGTAAGCTGTTGCTCCCACAAAACCGGCGATGATCCCGACAAAGACACCCATGTTCAAAGCAGGTGCTTCTAATACACTAGTAAAGAAGCCGTCGATCATGATCTTCGTCCCAAACAACGTATGGGTAAAGGCGCCTTCTTCGGTTAACATCGCGCTTGTCACGCCAAAGATCGAACCAGTGATCCGGTTGATCAAAATAAAGGCGATCCCAGCAGCAAATGCCCCACCAGCTCGCTCTTTTGCCCAACTACCACCAATAGCTAATGCAAATAATAAGTGCAGGTTACCAATAATTGCCCAACCAATGTTTTCAATGACGCCTCCTGTAGTGATCAAAAATGCCCAGTCGGCATTGATCATTGGGATCGTTTTCCCAATACTGATCATCAAACCAGCGGCTGGCATAACAGCGACAACCACCATTAGCGCTTTTCCGAATTTTTGCCAAAATTCGAAGCTCAATAATTTTTTCATCTTCCTTCTTCCTTCCCTGAATCGATTTACGCAATCGGTTTCTTGATGATTTCATTCTAACGGAGAAAAAAGATTTTGTAAACCCAGAAATATCAAAAGGTATTCTATTCGCTTTTTCGCCTTTATCTAACTGAATCTTTCCTTCTTTATGTTTCCCAACAGGAAAATCTACAAACGCAACAACTTTCACTTGACGATGCAATCGTTTGCGCTTATGATAGAGATATCAAAAAGATTCTGGAGGGACTTTCATGAAAAAAATCCAACGATTGTTCGAGATCGATCCATGGAAAATCGCGACATCTACCTTAGATAAAGAAAATCGTCGACTGCAAGAGTCGCTAACAAGCATCGGGAATGGCTACATGGGAATGCGCGGCAACTTTGAGGAACAATATAGCGGCGACCATCACTTAGGTACTTATATCGCAGGTGTCTGGTACCCAGACAAAACCCGTGTTGGCTGGTGGAAAAACGGCTATCCTGATTATTTTGGCAAAGTGATCAACGCGGTCAACTTTATTGCGATGGACCTATTTGTCAACGACCAGTTAGTCGACTTAGCAAAAATCAGCCCAAGTGATTTCTATTTAGAACTAGACATGGAAACTGGGATTTTGCGCCGTAACTACACTGTGTCTTTGGCAGGTGCAACGGTTAAATTCTCTTTTGAACGCTTCTTGAGCATCGTAAAACGTGAACTTGCCCTCATTAAGATGGATGCTGAGATCATTGAAGGCGACGCTGAGATCAAAGTCGTTTCTAAACTAGATAACAACGTCCATAACGAAGACAGCAACTACGACGAACGTTTCTGGGAAGAATTAGATCATGGCCAAACCGAAACCTTCCATTACTTGACCACTCGGACTGTAGAAAATAATTTTGACATTGAACGCTTCACTGTCACTTCTGCTATGCGTCATAGCCAAACACCGATCGATTCCGTGAAAAGCGAACTTTGCGTCGCTGATACCTTTGCTTTTTCTGGGGCAGCCGGTGACACCTTCTCATTGATCAAAGAAGTCTTGATCGTTACGAGTCGTGATGTTCCCGCTCATGATCATCCAGCAAAAGTCACCGAATTAGGCACTTTATACAAAGCAGATTATGATGCGTTGCGTGCAGAACAAGTCGCTGCTTGGAAAGCCCGCTGGGATTTAGCTGATGTGATCATTGAAGGCGATGCTGCGGCGCAACAAGGGATTCGTTTCAACCTGTTCCAATTGTTCTCAACCTATTATGGTGAAGACGAGCGTCTGAACATTGGACCGAAAGGCTTTACTGGTGAAAAATATGGCGGTGCGACTTACTGGGATACCGAAGCCTATGCAGTCCCATTGTATTTGGCATTAGCAAAACCAGAAGTGACCCGCAACTTGTTGAAATACCGTCACAACCAATTGCCGCAAGCCCATATCAATGCGCAAAAACAAGGCTTAGCAGGTGCCCTTTACCCAATGGTGACCTTCACTGGGATCGAATGCCACAATGAGTGGGAGATCACTTTCGAAGAAATCCACCGAAATGGTGCCATCGCTTATGCCATCTACAACTATACGAATTATACTGGCGATACAAGTTACCTGAAAAAAGAAGGATTAGAAGTGTTAAGCGCGATCTCACGTTTCTGGGCAGATCGTGTCCACTATTCAAAACGCCAGCAAAAATACATGATCCATGGCGTTACAGGACCAAACGAATACGAAAACAATATCAATAACAACTGGTACACCAATAAAATGGCTACTTGGGTCTTAGCTTATACCTTAGCCAGCTATGAAGCCTTCAAAGACGAAGCGACTGTCACGATCTCAGACGAAGAACAAGCTAAATGGCAAGACATCATCGACAATATGTACTTCCCAGAAGACCAAGAGCTTGGTGTGTTCGTCCAGCATGATACCTTCTTAGACAAAGACTTGATGCCCGTTTCCGATCTTGATCCAAAACACTTGCCGTTAAACCAAAATTGGTCGTGGGATCATATCTTGCGCTCTTGCTTTATCAAGCAAGCCGATGTTTTGCAAGGGATCTACTTCTTCGGCGATCAATTCAGCAAAGAAGAAAAACAACGGAACTTTGATTTCTATGAGCCGATGACAGTGCATGAATCTTCCCTTTCCCCAAGTATTCATGCGATTTTGGCAGCGGAATTAGGTATGGAAGAAAAAGCGTTGGAAATGTATGAGCGGACTGCTCGTCTTGATTTGGACAATTACAACAATGATACCGATGATGGCTTGCACATCACTTCTATGACCGGCAGCTGGTTAGCGATCGTTCAAGGCTTTGCTCAAATGAAAACCGATCACGACCACTTAGGGTTTGCGCCATTCTTACCTAAAACGTGGAGCCGCTATGCCTTCCACATCAACTATCGTGGACGTCTGCTCTTCGTTTCCGTCAATGAGTCGACGGTGACTTTGAAAAAAATCAGCGGTGAGGCATTGCCAATCAAGGTGTATGGCAAAGACTATGTTTTAGAAGACGAAATCAGTACAGCGATTAACTAAACAAGCCTTCTGAAAGAAGAAATGTCTGCATTTCTTCTTTCTTTTGATTGGCTCTACCCTTGTGCCGACACTTTGTGATACTATAAGCTAAAAAAGGAGGGAAATCAGTGAGCATTACGGTCAAAGATGTCGCCAAAAAGGCTGGCGTCGCTACATCCACGGTTTCTCGTGTCGTAAACGATCATCCCAGCATTTCTGAAGATACCAAGAAGAAAGTGCGCAAAGTAATGGCAGAAATGGGGTATGTCCCCAATCTTGCAGCTCGAAATCTCGGCAAACAGATATCCAGTGCCATCGGCGTGATCTTGCCGCCTCTTGATTCGAAAGAACGACTAGGAAACCCCTTTTATTTAGAAACGATCGAAGCCATCAATGAAGAGGCCCGCCATCATCAAATGACGGTTGCCGTTGCCTCCGCCCGTGACTTTGCTACATTACTAAAAAACGTGGAACGGATGCACCTGCAAAAACAAGTAGATGGCTTTATTTTGGTCTATTCCGATGAAAAAGACCCCATCATCGATTATCTGGTCGAAAAAGAAGTCCCCTTTACCTTGATTGGTCAACCATACAGCAATGAAGACAAAATCGTTTTTGTCGATAATGACAACCAGTTGTTAGGCAAGCAAGCAACCGAGCATCTGATCGCCCAAGGGCATACGAAGATTTTATTTGCTACTAATACGACCCATGAAAATCTGTATTTCGAGCGTTTCTTCGGCTACCAAAAAGCCATGATGCTGGCAAATCTTCCCTTTTATCCAGCATTGACCTTTGAAAAAGCAGAAGATTACGTCACGTTTGAAGAAACGATCAAAGAATCCCAAGCAACGGCCATCGTCGTGATCGATGATCTGTTTGCTGTGCGGATTATTCAATTAGCGACGATGTATGGCTACAAAGTTCCCGACGATTTATCCATCATCAGTTTCAACAATTCGATCTTTGCTACTTTGACACACCCGTATTTGACTAGTATCGATATCAACGTGTTGTCCTTAGGAAAAATCGCTACCGAACGGCTGATGGCGCAATTGAATCATGAAGATTCAAACGGCGTACAGCTGGTCGTACCACATAAGCTGATCAAACGAGAAACGGTCTTGAACCGCAATCAGTTGAACTGATCCACTGTGTTTGGTCCACTTCCCCCACACGCAAAAGCACCCGCTGTCCCTAGGGATAGCGGGTGCTTTTCATATTTTTATTTATACTCTTTGCTTTCCAGGCGGAACAATGGGCTCATTGGTGTATTTTCGTGAATGCGGCGAACAGCTTCCCCCATCAATTCAGCACAAGAAATGTAGTGCAGTTTTTCTGGATGACGTTCTTCGCTGGTCCAACAAGAATCGGTGACACAAATCCTTTCAATCGCTGATTGATCCAAAATTTCTTTAGCTGGCGGCGAAAGTAAGGCGTGAGACACACAAGCATACACTTCGCTGGCACCAGCTTCCTTCAACAAGTCTGCCGCTTTTGCCAATGTATGGCCGGTATTTAAAATGTCATCAACTAAGATACATTTTTTCCCAACGACATCACCAATCACATAGCCGCCATCGGCTTCATCTTGATCGACGATCGCGATCGCTGTATCTAAGTATTCTGCCAAACTACGGGTCCGTTGGACACCGCTATTTTTTGGTGAAACCACGACATAGTCGTCACCGGTCATTTTTTGTTCGCGATAATAATGGGCAAACAATGGAATCGTAAAGAGATTATCCACTGGGATGTCGAAAAAGCCTTGAACTTGGACGGCATGCAGATCAAGCGTCAAGATCCGAGAAGCTCCTGCTTCCACCAGCATATTGGCAATCAATTTTGCAGTGATCGGCTCATGCGGGTTGGCAGTTCGGTCTTGCCGTGCATATGCGTAATAAGGCAAAACGACATTGATGGTCTTCGCACTAGCCCGTTTCATGGCATCGATCATGATCAGCAACTCTAAATAATGATCATTGACGGGTTCATTCGTCGATTGAATGATATAAATATGGTCGCCCCGCACACTTTCTTCAATATTGATGGCAATCTCTCCATCACTAAACTGTGTCACTTTTGACTTCCCTAGTTCTGTACCGAAAACTTTCGCAATGTTTTCTGCTAATGGTAAATTTCCATTTAAACTAAAAATTTTCAACGAACTATCTTTATAACTTTCGCCCATGATTGCCTCCAATGAATGTGGTTGTTTTCTTCTATTCTAGCACAAAGTGACTGTTTTTTTAACCGTCTCGTTCAAGGAAGTGTGACGGTACCGTTTACCCAACTGGCGGGAATCACTTTTTTGTAGTTGCCCCAGTTGTCATGAACTTTAAAATAGCGTTCTCCGCTGGCGGTTTCAGCGTAGGCGTAAGCCACGACCCAATGATTGCCATATGTGCTACCTAAAGGCTTCAAAATACCGATGATCACCGGTTTGCCTTCGTCGATTCGTTTGCACGCTCGATGCCAACCGCCAACAACGGTCGCACGTCCGCGGTAAGGCAATTGGAATTGATCGAAAAACCGAGTCAATCCATGACTGACTTGCCAAGCGATCGTCGGCAACCCATGAGGCTGAATCAGCACACGCAGCATTTCCGTCACTACTGTCAGATCCCGCTGTTTTTTTCTGCGAAACGCTTTCGGGATGATCGTTTCATCGATGTAATCTTGATAGTAGGCCAAAAAGACGGCGGCCGCATAGGTGCCGCATAAATACCCTGAAGGAGTGACCCACTGCTTATACGGACGAAACCGCTCTTCGGCGATCCCTTTCCACTCTAGTTGTTCCATCTCGTTCACCTGCCTTTTTTCTTATTATACCTTAGATTCTCCTCCTACTTGGATCAAAACCCTTTTTCGTCTAGAAAACTTTTCTTTGCGTCCTTAAAGATTTTGTTTCATAATAGTAGAAAGCGAGAGGAGCGAAAGACATGACAACCTTGTTAAAAGATGATTTTTATGACTATGTAAATGGCGAGTGGCTGGAGACCGCTGTTATTCCAGCAGATAAACCCGCTACGGGTGGATTCCAAGATCTCGTTGACGGAATCGATTCCTTAATGATCGCAGAATTTGAAAATATGGCACACGATCCCCATGCTACGCCAAAAGGCCGCATGAAGGATGCTGTGGCTTTTTACCGCTTAGCCAGCGATTTTGCCCAACGAGAGGCAGCGGGCGCTACTGAAGCAAATGCACTATTAGCAAAAATCGAAGCGTTGCGTTCTTATGAGGAATTGAATCAGCAACTGGCAAGTTTCGTTTTAGATGGTATTGCCTTACCTTTTCAACTAGATGTCGATGCAGACATGAAAAATGCGCAAATGAATACTTTATCAGTCTATCCGCCTGCTACTATTTTGCCGGATAAAACCTATTACACAGAAAATCCCCAAGCAGGCGAAATGCTACAAGTCTACTTTGAGATGGCCGTCAACGTGTTAGTTGCTTACGGAAAAGACCAAGCAGAAGCGGAATCGTTGGTAGAGCAAGCGATCGCATTTGATAAATTGATCGCCCCTCACGTCCGCAGTGCGGAAGAAAGTGCGGATTATAGCAAAAACTACAATCCTCGCTCCTTGGAGGAATTTGCAAAGCAAGCTAGCAAGATCGATTTTAGACAACTCTTGACGGCCCTTTTACCAGGTACACCGGAAGAGCTGATCATAACGGAACCCGCTTACTTTGAAGCCTTTGACATTATTGTTTCTGATAGCCATTTTGAACTCTTGAAAGGCTGGATGATCGTCAACCAAAGCTTGCGCTATACTAGTTATCTGAGTGAAGAATTGCGTCAGTTAGGCGGAACCTACAGTCGCTACTTATCAGGGATCGATGAAGCGGCTCCCCAACAAAAAGCGGCTTATTACTTAACGATGGGTCATTTCAGTCAAGTGATCGGTGATTATTATGGACGCAAGTACTTTGGGGAAACAGCGAAAAAAGACGTCAAACATATGGTGGAAACAATGATTGCTGTCTACCAAGAGCGTTTGCGCAACAACACGTGGTTAAGTGAAGAAACCCGCCAAAAAGCGATCATCAAATTGAATCGTTTAGGTATCCATGTCGGGTACCCTGATCAAGTTCCTGTCATTTATGACCAGTTGCATACCGATGAAGAGAAAAGTCTGCTGGCAAATGCCCTGCATTTCAATCGTTTGTTCCGAGAAGATGCCTTCAAAAAATGGCAGCAGCCCGTGGATCGTGAGGAATGGGAAATGTCCGCCGCTACCGTAAATGCCTACTATCACCCATTTAAAAACGTGATCGTTTTCCCAGCGGCAATCTTACAAGCGCCCTTTTATAGTTTGGAGCAATCCACCAGCGCAAATTATGGGGGAATCGGCGCGGTCATTGCTCATGAGATTTCCCACGCCTTTGACAACAACGGGGCAAAATTTGATGAATATGGTAATTTAAACAATTGGTGGACAGAGGAAGATTTGGCCCACTTTGAACGCTTAGCTCAAGCGATGATCGATGAGTTTGATGGCCTGCCCTTTGCCGGCGGTACCGTCAACGGCACATTGACTGTTTCTGAAAACATCGCCGATGCAGGCGGACTAAGCTGTGCACTAGAAGCAGCGCAAAAGGAAAGCGACGTTTCTTTGGCAGACTTCTTCACCAATTGGGCGAAGATTTGGCGTACAAAAGCCAAAGAACAATACCAACAGCTCTTATTGACGATCGATGTCCACGGACCAGCTAAACTACGGGCCAATATCCAAGTTCAAAATATCGATGAATTTTATACAACCTTTGATATCAAACCTGGTGACCCTATGTATCGCGCGCCAGAAGATCGTGTGCAGATTTGGTAAACAAAAGCGCAAGCAGATTTTTCTGCTTGCGCTTTTTCTTCGCCAATTGTTTATTTCTGCAAAGCTTTTTTCATCATACTGATCACAGAATCGAATTGGGAATGCTCATTGACGACTTGATCGGCTTTTTGTCGATTGGGGCGGTCTTTTAGAAAGTCGAAAATTTGGTTTTCATTCTGGATGCCTAATTTAGCCATAAACTCATCCAAGTTCTGAAAATCCGTATACTTTTGCAAGAAGTCATTATTCAACAATGCCTTCACATCAAGATCTCCCTTTTGATACGCTTTATAAAGACTAGTCAGTTCACTGAAGCTGAAATTTGCTTTTAATTGATCCATCCATCCCATTTACGCTTCCTCCTTCGCAGAAATGATTTTCGCGCCAAGGGTATTTTCAAAATGGCGCAGTGCCCATTCATGTCCGACCGCGTCAAAGCTGGCAACGGTATCTGCATCGATCACCAGTTGGTAGCCTAAATTATAGGCATCCACTGCTGTATGCAAGACACAGATATCGGTACAAACGCCGGTCAAGTACAATTCCGTGATCCCTCTTTCTCGCAGACGGATGTCCAAGTCGGTACCGCTAAACGCTGAGTAATGGCGCTTGTCGATCCAATAGACATTTGGCGCTTCCTGATAGTTTTCATAAAGCGGGGCTAAACGGCCGTAAAGATGTCGACCTGCACTGCCCGCAAGATTATGGGGTGGGAACAAACGGTTTTCAGGATGATAGTTGTCTGTTTCCTCATGACGATCAATGGCAAAAACGACATACTCACCGGCTTCGATAAAGGCTTGCGTGCGAGCCACTAAGGCAGCTTCAATCGCTTGCCCAGCAGCCCCCGTGGTCAATCGTCCCTCATCTGCAACAAAATCAAACGTATAATCAATCGATAGTAATGCTCTCATGCTTCCTTCCTCCTCTTACGGATCGGCTCTCCTGTTTTTTAAGTTACTTTAATGTTTCAACGAATGCCAAGACCATTTCAGCGGAACGCTTGCCAGCTTCTAAGATAAACTCATCAAAAGAGACAGTCGCTGCATGGTCGGCGGTGTCGCTGATCGCGCGCACGATCAAGAAAGGAATATTGAATTGCTGCGCGGTCTGTGCGATCGCGGCGCCTTCCATCTCACAAGCCAAGGCATCTGGAAAATGTCCTAAAATCTCCTGTACTTTTTGCGGGTCATTGATGAAACTGTCACCGGTAACGATCAGTCCCTTTTTCACGGTATGATGGGTTGCTTCTGCGGCTTTCGTCATCTCACTGATCAAGTAGCGGCTGGCTTCATAATACAAGGGCATCCCGCCAGGTAGCTGGCCATATTCATAACCAAAGCCTGTCACATCGACATCAAAATACGCCACTTTATCTGAGATCACTAAATCCCCTACTTGTAAACCGGCACCAATCCCACCAGCCGATCCAGTATTGATCACCATATTGACCCCATATTGTTGGATCAGTAAGCTAGTGGTGATCGATGCCAGAACCTTGCCGATACCTGAACGAACAACGATCACTTCATGATTGCCGATACTTCCTGAAATAAATAGTGCGCCGCCGCGTTCCCAAGAAAGCGGTGAAATCAACTGTTCCCGCAACGCCTTGATTTCTTCCTCCATTGCACCAATAATACCAATTTTCATGTGTTTGCCTCCTGCTTCTCGTTTATTTTTCATCCTTTGAAATGAAAAACAACAGAAATTACCACGTATCTACTGACGTGTTTTTCTCCTTTCATGATAAACTAGTTTTGACGAAACGAACAGTTTTTTGTCATTATAAAAGGAGGCACTTATGTCTGAAATTTTCAACGCCATGGCAGCAAAATACGATACCCCTGAGCGGATCGCGTTAGCACACTTGGTCACCCAAACCCTTGACCCTTATTTTAAAGACAACCAGCACCAAACCTTGATCGATATCGGCGGCGGTACCGGCCTGGTAAGTCTGCCCTTAGCAGCTTATGTCCAGCACTTAGCCATCTGGGATACTGCCCCTAACATGATCGAGGTTTCTGAAAAAAAAATCAACCAACTGCAGCTGGCCAATGCTTCTGCAACTGTCCACGATCTGCTGCAAGAATCCTTGCAAGCAAAAGCAGATGCTGTACTGCTATCCCTCGTCTTGCTGCATATTCCTGACACAGCCGCTATGCTGGAAAAACTATACGCCTTGCTGCAGCCGGGAGGAACCCTTTATCTAGTGGATTTCCTCAAAAATCCCGCCGTGTCTCACCCGCTGGTTCATAATGGGTTCGATCCTGCTGCATTGACTCAACTGGCTGAGACGACTGGTTTTGCAGTTACTTCCTTTACCGTTTTTCATGAAGCGGATCATTTGTTCATGAATCAGCCAGCTGCCATGTTTTTAGCTATTTTGAAAAAGCCGACCGAATAACAAAAAAGCCGCACTTGCAGAAGATGCAGGGACGGCTTTTTCTTAGTACTAAAAGGATCACAACAAAAAGATTGCTAAACCGACGACGACTAACAATAAAGTGACGATCACGATGGCTTTCATTAAAAAGCGATTCAGATCCCGAGATTTTTGGTTCTCGCCCGCACGGGTCTTCGTGATTTCTTTGTTTTTCTTGCGCACTTTTCGGTAGTGGTTATCGATTTGTTTTTCTTTTTGTTTCCATTCTTTCTTGCTTTGTTTTTCTACGATTTGCTGATTGCGTTCAGCTGCCGCTTGTTCTTCTTCGCGTCGGCGTCGAAGCTCACTGCGGGTGATCAATGGTTCTTTAGGCAAGTCCGTTCCTCCGTTTCAATTCCAGCAACTCCCAAAATTGGATCGCAAACACGGTCTTCGCATCACAGATCGTTCCATCAGCGATAGCGGCTTGTGCCTGCTCTAAGTTCAATTCATAGACTTCCAGCACTTCGTCTTCGTCTTGCGGTAATGGATTTGTCACTTTTTCCAGCTCTTTCGCATAATAGACGTGCAAGATTTCATTCGCAAAGCCTGGTGAAAGGTACATAGAAGAAACGTGCTCCAGCGTTTTTGCACGATAGCCGGTCTCTTCTTCTAATTCCCGGGCACCAGTCAAATCCGGACGAGCACCTTCTCCTGGATCGATTTTTCCTGCTGGTATCTCTAAAATCACTCGCTCTAATGGTTTTCTGAATTGGCGAACGAACAGCATCTTGTTCTCACTCGTCAAGGCGATCACGGCCACACCGCCTGGGTGAAAGACGAGTTCTCGTTTGCTGGTCCCGCCATTTGGTAAGGAGACATCATCAACCACTACATCAATGATTTTGCCATGGAAAATTTCATTTCGTTGGATCGTTTTTTCTTCAAAATCTTTAAATTCTAACATCTATCGACACCTAACTTTCCTCATACGTCTTATCTATCAAACACTTTAGCATAATTTAGAAAAAATATCTTCTTAAGAAATAGCAAGAAAGCTTATGAATTTACTAAATATCGGAAAATCCACCCCAAGTCTGATATTTTTCTTTTAGTGAACATGCTAAAATAAAGATGTCGAATAACCCAATCTACTTGTCCAAGAGATTTTTAGGAGGAGGAAAAATGAAAAAAAACATCTGGCTGATCGTTGGTGCGATCGTCCTCATCAGTATTATTTTTAACGTAGTAGGCGATTCATTTGCGAGCCTATTATTAATCGTCGGTGCGATTTTAGTCTACGTCGGTATCAGAGGACGTAAAGTTCCAGCAACCGATCCACAAGTTTTGCCTTCTTTAACGAGAGAAAGAGAAGCCCATTACTTGAATAGCGGGATGACTACTCGTGAGATCGAATTGTTCCGGGAAACGATGAATCAGACGAAACACCAAATCGATAAATACCAAAAAAATATCACTAGCAATAACAAGTTAAAAGCCATTGACTTGCGTCACGATGCTTTGCGTGCCTCAAAAGCTCTTTTCAAAGAACTCGTAAAAGAACCAACCAAACTGCCTTTGGCAAGTCATTTCCTTTATACCCACTTGCCCAATATGGTCGATTTGACCGATAAGTTCATTGAAATCAATAGCCATGAGATCAAAAGTCGTGAGACCTATGATAAAATCGAAGAAAGCACCCAAATCATCGAGCAAATGGCTTCCTTGATCGCCAAAGACTACTCCCAATTTGTAGCAGACGATCTTGATGACATGGATGTTGAGTTATCCATTGCCAAACAAAGCATAAAACGAGATAATGAATAGGGATAGATTCTGATTGACAACAAGAAAAGAATCTAAAAAAAATCTAGCCCAGGCTAGATTTTTTTCGAAAGCAGACAATTATTAGGAGGAGTTATTATGAGTGAAACACCAAATCAAGTAAAACCCGTAACGGATACGCTTGACGATTTATTGAACAACCCATTTTCAACCCCTGTCGACACTTTGACCACCACTCAACAAGCGGAAATCAGTCAGCTGAAAGAACAGCAAACGGCACCGCGTTTGATTGACAAATTACCGCCAGAGCGTCAAGCACAGGCCCAAGAATTAGCCAGCAAAATCGATGCGACCGACCAGCAAGCGGTCATCACCTATGGTGCAGCTGCCCAAACCAAACTTGGAGAGTTTTCCCAATCCATGTTGAACCATGTCCAAGCAGCTGATATCGGCCCTGTGGGCGACTCATTGACGGAGTTGATGTATCGCTTGCAAGAAGCCAATCCAGACGAACTGCGTGCAGGGGAAGGCAACTTATTCAAGCGGATGTTTGGTAAAGTAAAACAATCCATTTTTGAAATCACCGCTAAATACCAAAAAATCGGTGCCCAAATCGACAAGATCGCCGTCAAATTGGATAAAGAAAAAGACGGTTTGCTAAAAGACAACATGATGTTGGAACAGTTGTATCAAAAGAACAAAGATTACTTTGATGCATTGAACATCTACATTGCCGCTGGCGAGTTGAAGATGCAAGAATTGCAAACCAAAATCATTCCTGAAGCCATGAAAAAAGCAGAAGAAACGAATGATCAAATGGACGTACAGATCGCCAACGATTACACGCAATTTCTTGATCGTTTAGACAAACGGACTCATGACTTGCGCTTGGCACGTCAAATCACGATCCAACAGGCACCGCAAATTCGCCTGATCCAAAACACGAACCAAGCGTTAGCAGAAAAAATCCAAGCTTCTGTCAATACAGCGATCCCACTATGGAAAAACCAAGTGGTCATTGCCTTGACTTTATTGCGTCAAAAAGATGCAGTTACGGCACAACGCCAAGTTTCTGAGACCACCAATGATCTATTGAAGAAAAACTCAGAAATGTTGAAAGTTTCTGCTATTGAAACAGCGAAAGAAAACGAGCGCGGTATCGTCGATATCGAAACCTTGCAAAAAACACAAAACGACCTTGTGGAAACGATCCAAGAAACATTACGGATCCAAAAAGAAGGAAAAGAAAAGCGTCGTGCTGCCGAAGTGGAATTGGGTCATCTAGAAGAAGACTTGAAAGACCGCTTATTGGATTTAACTAGCAACAAGTAAACTTCACCTACCAAAAGAGGACTTCCATTCATGGAGTCCTCTTTTTTTGAAAAATTTTATTTAAGTGAAGGCAGCGATCCAATCTCAATGAAATGAAACTTCAAAGTGATTGACGCCTTCTTGATCCACCGTCAAACTGATTTGTGCCTGCAACATTTCTGTGATGGCTTTGGCGATGGCTAAACCTAACCCATAGCCACCGTCTTGATGGTTGCGAGAAGGATCCCCGCGGTAGAAGCGGTCAAAGACATAGGGAATTGTTTCTTCTGGGATCGGGCAACCACTGTTGGAGACTTGCAGCACCGTTTTTCGTTGGCGTTCAACGAGTGCCACTGTGACGGTTTCTCCAGCGGGCGTGTATTTCAAGGCATTGTCTACCAATATCATGGTCAATTGCCGCAAGGCTTGCTCATTGCTTTCAAGGCTCACCTGTTTAGCGATCTGTTCCTGATAGTGGATCCCTTTTTCCAGCGCAATGGCCTCCATGCTTTGATAAACACTTTGCACGACTTGACTGGCATCAATCACCGAACGCACGACTTCTTGCTCGGCACTTTCGAATTTGGTCAATAGCAGTAAGCTATTCACTAGCTCATCCATCCGTTCGGAACCTAACTGAATGTTTTCCAGCCATTTCATTTGGCTTTCCAAGGTTTCTTCTGGACTGCCAGCTAATACTTCGGCATTAACTTGAATGATTGCCAGTGGTGTTTTCAACTCATGGGAAGCGTTAGAAACAAACTCTTTTTGTTTGCGCCAAGCCAGTTCAACTGGTCGCAAGGCTCGATTGGCGACGTAAAAACTAGCGATATAGATACTGGCTAAAGCTAAAACGCCGATGAGCAAAAGCGTGTTTCTTAAGTTGCTTAGACTGGTTTTGTAGTCGGTGACGTCAAAGAACAGCACTTGATAAAATGGCTCGTAATTATTGATACTGGTGGAATATTCCCCCGTCGAATCATGATTAATCGAATAATGATTAAAAGAAGTCACCAAAAAGAGCGCATACCGCCAATTTCGGCCATTCACCTTCACTTCGTTAGGGATCTCCCCTTGTTTCGTCGCTGCATCGACCAATGCTTCATAAAGCTCGTTTTGATCGACGCTCTCATCAATACTTTGAATCACGACATCCATTCGATCCACGTCGACTAGAGCGATTTCTCTGAACTCACTGGTACTATTCGTGATGGTCAACATCATTGGATACTCAGGTTCTGTCAGTGATTGCCGTACTTCCTCCTCATCCATAGGTACCGCAGCTAAGGTGTTTGCTTCTTGCGAGATTAGTGATTGAATCTCATTTTCGATTTGCGTGGCATTCAAAATATAGATAAAGGTAAAGGCACCTAAGACAATAATCGAGGTCAATGCCATATTGAACCATAGCATTTTATTTCGCAATTTTTTTAACATGGCGGCTCCTTGCTCTGTAAAATGTACCCGGCATTGCGGATCGTGCGAATGCCGATATCCGCTTCTAGGAGCGTCAGTTTTTTTCGCAGCAAAGATACATAGATCTCAACACGGTTTTCTTCCACATCGGGATCAAAGCCCCAAATCTTATTGATGATGGTTTCTTTTGATAAAATCACTTTAGGTCTGGCTAAAAATAGCTCCATCAGTTTCATTTCTTTTGGTGACAGCACCACTTGATTGGTCTTCGTAGCCAACTGCAGCTCATTACGCGCCAAGACCACATTGCCAAATGCTAACTGGTCTTCTTGGTAATCCAAGTCTTTTCTTCTGCCTAGCGAACGGATCCGAGCCAGCAGCTCTTTCATTTGAAAAGGCTTCGTCAAATAATCATCGGCTCCTGCATCTAAGCCAAGCACCTTGTCATCGACTTCGCTTTTGGCCGTCAACATAATGATCGGCGTCCGGATGTTTTGCTTGCGTAACGTCTTTAGCAATGTGATTCCATCGATTTTAGGCAGCATGATATCCAAAACAAGAATGTCATATACACCACTCGTAGCATAATCTAATCCGGTTTCGCCGTCAAAGGCCAAATCAACGGAATAATGGTGTTTCTTCAATAAGCTGGCAACCGCTTCTGCGATCGATGGCTCATCTTCTACGAATAAGATCCGCATCGGTCAGTCCCCCTTTTACACTCATCATTTCTTTTTTCAATCACTTTTCGGTAAGCACAATCATTCCTGTAGGATCATTCTAATTGTTCTCCAATAAAACGTTCTGTTGAAACGATCCGCATGTGTACACTTGATTGATGAATCCACATGTGTAGCAACAATGCTACCATACCGCTTAGTAAAAAGACAAACAGCTTTTTCCTAAGTTCTTGAAAATTCTCTTGATGACGCATGGGTTTCCTCCTTTTGCAGGTTGACTAAAAAAAGAAAGCGACTATTCAGGATCAGGTGCCGCTGGGGCTGTCTGATTGCCTAAACTGATATCAAAGGTGATCGTATCTTCTAACGGCAGAAACTGATTGAACTTGCTCATCCCCACGATCGTTCCGTAGGGTTCTGCTGAGTTGACGTAACGGACTTGATAGCTGATGTTCGCCCCTTTTGAACGGAATTCATCAAAGAAAAGCTTTTGCAGATCTCCTTCAAGGTATTCTCCTCGACGATAATCTCTGATATACGGTTGACCTGCGGAGTAGACGACGTCAATCCCTTGGTCATCTTTGCTAGTCAGGACTGTCCCGGCGGACTCGCTTTGGGAGATCAGCTGTCCGTAAGCCAGACTCTGAGTAAACTGCATCCGCACCCGTACATTGACGCCCTCAACAGCGTCTTGGGCATCATCTGGTAAAATCGTTGAAAAGTCCGGTACGGTGACTCCTTTTCCTAGGGAAATCGTTACTTGAAACGCATCCCGTTTCGCGATTTTTTCTTTTGGTGCCACGCTTTGTTCAATGACTTTGCCTTCTTCCACAGTATCTGAAGCCTGTTCTTTGACTTCTAGGTCCAGCTCATGGACTTTCCCCCATGTTTCTACCTCTGAACGTGTTTTATCCTTAAAGTCAGGTACCTCAATATCTTTTTCAAAGGTTTCTTCGCCTTTTGAATAAAAGACTCGTCCGACATCTCGACGATGATAGTTTTCTCGTGAGACTTCTTTATTGGTAAATTCTACTCGAATCGGTGCTTTTTCCTCGATCTCATCGTGGTATTCATCGACGATCGTCAAATTGCTGGCTTGATTTTTTTCGATCCACTCTGCTGCCTCGTCCCTGGTCATTTCCATAAAGTCTGGCAACGCCAATTTCTCTTCTGGATCTGGTCCTTGGCTAACCGTTAGATGCAACGTGCTTCTTTTTCTGACTCGGCTTCTGGCAGCTTCTTCTTGGGCAATCACTTGATTGGCTGGGGCTTCATTATAGGCTGGTGTGACAGCAACCGCAAGATCATGTTCCGCCGCCCATTCCCTGACCTCTGAGATCTCTTTGTCCACAAAGTTATCCAACCGGACATACGCCAACTGGAAAAATAAAAAGCCGCTGAGTATAAGTAGTCCGAGCAGGGCAGCTAGCCCCAGCAGCCTTTTTTTCCGCCGCTTCTTTTTGAAGGAGGGATCGTGTTCGATCCCCTCTTCTCCAGCAGCTGCCGTCTTTTCTTTTCGTGACGAACGAGAAGAAGGTTCTACAACTGTTTCCGCATTCTTTTCCGACTCTTTTGCTTCTTCAAACTTTGATAAAAAATCACTCATAGGCTGTCAACGCACCTTTTTTTAAGTAAAATGTCTGATCTGACTGCTTGGCAATCTCAGTCGAATGGGTCACTACGATGATGCACTTGTTGTGGATCGCCGCTAGTTCTTTAAAAATATCCACGATTTCTTGTTCCATGCCTTCATCTAAGTTCCCGGTAGGTTCATCGGCTAAAATGATATCAACATTGGTCGCTAAGGCACGAGCGATGGCGACCCGCTGCTGTTCCCCACCGGAAAGCTGATTGACGAAACGATCGGCTTTCGTGGAATTGATGCCGATATAGTCCAGCAAACGATACGCAATTTGATCGTGCTGATCCGGTAGTTTGTTGTCTGAAATCGCCATTGAAACAAGGACGTTTTCTAAAGCCGTCAAATAAGGGATCAAGTTGTAACTTTGAAAAATCAAACTGATCTTGTTGCGGCGATATTCTTCATAACCGATCGTTTTGATATTTTTTTCTTCAAAAAACACTTCCCCATCGGTTGGCTGATCCAATGCACTGATCAAGGAAAGAAAAGTGGTCTTTCCTGAGCCTGATTTTCCTAAGATCGTGTAAAATTTGCCTTTTTCAAAGGAGATATTGGTTTTATCTAAAATTTTCCGGCGATTCTCGCCATCTTGGTAGTAATACGTCATGTCTTTTGTTTCTAAAATTGCCATGTTCATCGCTCCTTACAGCATGATTTTTTTCGGATTCAACCGTAAAATATACAACAGCGGCACCACTGCCGAAAGCAAGATCGTCACGATCCCAGTCGCTAAAAAGGCGATCACATAAGATAAGGTATATTGAACGCGAAACGCCTCGTTGATCGTCGCTTGGTCGATTTTCGGTGCACCCACAAAGAATTGTTCCATCCCTGCTTGGTTTGCCTCTAGCATACTGCTGGCTAACAAAGATTCAGAAACCATCTTGCCCAGCATGTTGCCGGTGACTAAGGAAATCAACATCGCACTGATACCAATCAGCAGGAGTTCGATCACGATTTGTGCAAACACGTATTTCCGACGTTCTCCTAACGAAAGGTAGATGCCTAATTCATATTTACGATCTCGGGTAAACAACACAATAATCAAGGAGATAATAATCAAGGAAGCAATCACCGCAATCACTACGACATACGAGGAAATTTGTGATAAGCGATTCATACTGGTTCCCACACGGTCATACTCATCCGTAGAAGCATTGACCTTATAGCCATTTGGCAAGAGTGGTGTCACCTCTTGTTTGAATTGTTCTGCATCTTCTGGTTGATTCAAAATAAATTGCGGGGTAAAGAAATCCTCGTCAGAACCGGGGTCTGTCGCTGGAAATGCCGTTTGTTGCCCCGTACGTTCCTCTTCAACAATCGTTTTCACAGCATCATTTGGCATATAGATACGATTGAAGGGACTATCATCAAAAAAGGACGAGCTCGAATTATCATTTTTTTCATTCGCTTTTTCTAAATTTGTGTTTTTAAAGATCCCGACGATTTCAATTGGGTAATCATTGCCTTTTTGTTTCTCTGGCTCCTCACCAGACGAATAGTCGATAAACTGTCCATCTAAGACCATGGTGTCACCAACGGCTAAGCCGTTTTCCTGAGCCAACTCTTCAGAAATCAACCCCACACGTTTTCCGGTACGCTGTTCCTCTTCAGTGAAGAAGCGTCCCTGTGTTAAATTCACCGTGCCTTCTTCAAAGTCTAGCGGCTTTAAGAGATTGGTTCCTGCTAAATGGATCAAGGAAAGCATGCCCCCAACGATCATGACATTGTCATCATCTTCTTGACGACTAAAACGATAAGGTTTGAAGTTTTCAACAGCAATCGATGCTTCTCGCAAATAGTCATACTGTTTGACTTCCGAGCGCTCGCCAATTTGTTTGATCAGCTCCTCCGGCAGCGGCTGAATCTCCTCCATACTTGCGCCGCCCTCACTATTTGCCATCAAGGCTTCATAGTCGATATCGATCGTTGCGAGGGAACCTAATTGGTTTTTGATCTGCTTTTCGACATTTTGAGTCGACTGATTGACCGCAATTGCGCCAGCAATCACATTTCCTAAAATCAGAATAACAGCAAACAATATTGCAGATTTCCCTCGCTTTCTCGTCACACTCAGCCATGCCCGTTTCATATAATTCAATTGCCAACATCCTCTCTTTTTTCTCTAACAAAAGCATACTGGATGAACCTTTAGTGAATCTGTCATTTGGAAAATTTCTCAAAAAAAGCAGATTCATAGAGGACGTTTGATAAAAAAAGACTGTCGTTGCAATGATCAGCACCAGAATTGACCACTATTTGAGTAACAAAAAAAGCCTCCTAAAACGCTGCTTATAGGAAGCTCGGCTATATTTACATAAAAAAAGACAAAAACCGCATCCGGGTCTTTGCCTTTTCACAATCCTATTCGTCGATTTTCTCATTTAATTCGCTGTTACGATAGCCATATACAAAATAGATCGCGATTCCGATCACTAAGGAGATCCCAAAAACGATCCAGGTCGCCGTTTGTAGTCGTGTCATCAAGAAGAGACAGCTGGCAACGGACAACAAAGGCAATAACGGAACCAGTGGTACTTTGAATTCGCCTTTAGCAGGTGGCCCCATCATCTTCCGCAGCTTGATGATCCCTAAGGACATCAAGATCATATACGACAATGCCGCAATGTTGGTCAATTCTGCTAAGATATTCAATGGGAAAGCTGCTGCAAAGAAGAAAGCAAAAACACCCGCGATGTAGGTCGCTTTCTTTGGTGTTTGATGTTTTGGATCGATGGCTTGCATGGCTTTTGGCAATAACCCATCTTTACTGATGGCATATAACAGACGCGCCAAGGAGTACATCATAGCGATCGTCACTGTTAATAAGGTCAAGATCGCCCCTACGGAAATGATTGATCCGACAACCCCATGACCGACATAACGCATCGCAAAAGCCACCGGATCATTGACTCCTAATTCAGCAAACGGCACGATCCCTGTCATGATCAGGGTAACAACGATGTACAGTACCGTTGCGATCGCAATGGACCCAATGATCCCCCGAGGGACATTTTTCTTTGCATCTTCAACTTCTTCCGCCGCCATTGCGACGGCATCAAAGCCAAGAAAAGCAAAGAAGACTAACGCTGCACCATTAAAGACGCCTGAAAAACCAAAGGGCATAAAGGGCTGCCAGTTGTCTGGTTCCACGAAAAAGGCACCAAAGACGATAAACAAGAGGATCACGCCGAATTTCACCCATACCATGGCATTATTCAAACGCAACGCTTTTTTCGCTTCTTGGCTGACCCATAAGGTTACAAAAATAATGACTAAACCAGCAATCAGATCAATGTAGGTCCCCTTGCTTGGATCATAACCGCCCGTCAAAGCGGTTGGTAAATGGATATCCGCACTGGCCAAGAAGCCTTGCATATAGCCTGACCAGCCAGATGCCACCGAAGAAACGGCCAATAAGAACTCGCAAATCAAAAACCAGCCTGCCAGCCACGCGGTAAATTCACCAAAAACGACATACAGATACGAATAGGCGCCCCCTAAAACAGGGATCCGAGAAGCAAATTCCGCAAAAGAAAGCCCTGATAACACAACAACGATACCAGCTACAACAAAGGAAAGAATCAATGCCGGTCCGGCATACTCAGCAGAAGCAGTCCCTGTAACAACAAAGATACCTGTGCCGATAATGGCGCCGATCCCCAACATAATCAAATCTTTTAACTTCAACTCTTTTTTTAAATTCGTCACACTTTCCCGTTGTATGACTTTTTTTCGAAATAAATCCATAACTCCTCCTCAAACATATACGTTTATGTTGCTTTCATATACCCTAGCAAAACACCGCCGATAATCACCAGCAGACAACCAATCACCACATAACGCAGTTCTTTCTTGGTTTTCTTTTCGCCGAGAATAAAAATCCCGCCTAGCGTTGAAATGATGATCCCCATCTGTGACAATGAGAAGCCCACCGCTAATCCGACTTGCTGAACCGTGATCAGCATGCAGACATTGCCGATGCCCCATAACAACCCTGACAAAGTATTTTTTCCTACAAAACGATCGACCTTCGTCTTTCTTAAAGCAAACAGACTAGCTCCGATCAGCATTCCGATACTTTGCGGCAAAATGATCGCTAGCGGATCCAATCCTGCCCAAGTAATCAAAATCGTATAGGCGCCGTAACCGATCGTTGATGAGATCAAGGCCCGAAATCCTTTAGGAAAATCAAGCATCTTGCTGCCGGCTTCTACCGGACTTTCGCCATCTTGGCGAGCGGTCAGATACGCCCCGATCACCAACAAGATCAATGCGCTAACACCTAATGCATAATCACGGGTCTGGGTCCATTCCGCAAAAAACAATGCACCGGCGACCGTATTTAAAATTAGCTGCATGCCGGTTGAAAGCGGCAGTCCAACAGACACACCTAAATATTTCATACCATGGAATTGACCGTTTTGACCGACGGACCAAAAGAGACCAGACAAAAGACCGATCAAAATCACCTTTCCATCAATCACTGGCATCGTCACAAAAAATACGACCAGAGAAAAGAAAAAGGCACCAATCGTCATTCCTAGCGTTTGCTGGTTCGCATCCCCGCCAAGTTTGGCACTTACCAAACCAATGCTGCCCCAAGCAAACATTGGTACTAATGCAACGAGTATCTCCATTTCATTCATCCTTACCATTCAATTTTAAACACAGGCTTTAGTGTATCAGTGAAAACGTTCTAGGGACAAGTGATTTTTGTCAATAAACACAAAAAGATACTCGAAAAAAAGCAGATTAGCGTTTTTCCTCATAATAACTTAGTAACGGGAAGAACAGCGTCATGGTGGTTCCTTTTCCAACCGTCGACGAAGCCGTTAGCTCGATGCCTAGTTCCTTCGCTAAACTTTTCGCTAAAAAGAGCCCCAATCCCGTCGAGTGGGTGTCCGTTTGGCGCCCATTTTCGCCCGTAAAGCCTTTATCAAAGATGCGCCGCATATCTTCTTTAGGAATGCCGATCCCACTATCTTGCAAGTGGAGATAGGTCCCTTGGGCATCTTTTTCGATCCGAATCGTCAGCTGTCCATTTTGTGGTGTGTACTTCACGGCATTACTGACCAGTTGTCGAAAGATAAAGCCGAGCCATTTTTCATCGGTCAACACTTGCTGGTCCTCGCCTTCAACAGCATAATGCAAGTTCTTTTGGATAAAATAGTTGGCCTGACTGCGCAAAACCGGCTGAACGACGGCTTTCAATGAAATTTCTTGGACCAGATAATCTTTTGAAAAGCTATCCAAACGGGCGACGTACAAGACTTGCTCGACGTATTCATTCATACGGTTCAATTCATTTTCTAGTAAGATAAATTTTTCATCAGGAATATCAAATTCGATCGAATGCAAAAGCAATCGTGATGCGGCTAAAGGTACTTTGATTTCATGGACCCACGAATCGATGTATTCCTTTTGCTCTTCTTGATTGCTGACCACTTGCTGCATCAATTCTTGGTGCTCTCGGATCAACTGATTGATGTAGGATTCGATCCGTTCTTCTTCCGCCGAGCGTGCTCCTTGCAAGTAGTTTTGCAGCAAGCTGTCCCCGGGCTTGGGAGTGATTTTTTGCCAAAAACGCCGCTTGGATAAGTAGCTGACTGCTAAAAAGAACACCATCAAGACACTTTGCATCAAAAAGAGATAGCCGACTGTGCCCCAATCCATCGGGGAATGAGGAGTCAGCCAAAAAACTAAGACCGTCAACACGAAAAAGACTAGCCAACCGATAAACAGCAGCCAACGATCTTTCAAAAAACTGCGCAAAACTCGCCACTTTGTCATGCTACGATATACCCTTGACCAACCTTGGTCTCAATGTAGCCGTTCATCCCCGCTTGTTCGATTTTTCGTCGCAAACGATTGATATTGACCGTCAAGGTATTGTCGTCTACAAATCGCTCGTCATCCCATAAGGCCCGCAAGAGTTTTTCCCGACTTAAAATCTTGCCGTGATTTTTCATTAAAATATACAGCAGGCGGTATTCGTTTTTGCTAAGATCGATGCTTTCGCCATTGATATACATGCTGCTGTTGTCGATATTGAGGGTCAAACCGTTATGCACTAATGTTTCGCTGCTGCTTTCTACATAGTTGTAGGAACGGCGCAATAAGGCATTGATTTTTGCAATCAGAACGTCGATCTCAAAAGGTTTTGTCACAAAATCGTCCGCTCCCATATTCATGGCCATGATCATATCCATATTGGTGTTGCGGCTAGAAATAAAAATGATTGGTACTTTGGAAGCTTCGCGGATTTTTTGACACCAATAGTAGCCATCAAAAACCGGCAAGTTGATATCCAGTAAAATCAGTTGGGGCTCTTGTTCTTCAAAGTCAGTCAACACTTGATGGAAATCCGTGGTGCCAAAGGTCTCAAACTGCCATTTTTCTAGTTCTTCGATAATTAGTTGGCGAATCACCGCTTCATCTTCTACTACCATTATTTTTGCCATATCCGTGAATTCCCTCACTTTGCGTAATTTTCTCCTCTTTACTTTATCAAATATCAAAAACGAATGCGAACATTAATCGCCGTTTTTAGCAAACCCTAAAAAACCTCGCCACTGACGGTAGAAGCCAGTGGCGAGGCAAAGCAAAAACGTCTATTGGGTTATTCGATGATCTCTACCGTCTCGATCAGTAATTTACCGATAAACAATAAGATTCCATCGAAAAAAAGCACACTCATGTTGACACCTAATAACATCGATAACCGTTCAACGACATCGATTTTTGGTCGTTTGTTCAAATAACGAAACAAGAAAAAATTCACACCATATGTCACTGCCATGATCAGCAGCATCAAAATCACCATTTTAGTTCCCTGCTTTTCTTCAAATTTTTGGTTGCTGTGCTAAAAACTGTGTCAGCTTGCTTTGATCAATGGCTTCATACTGCGATAGAAAGCGACCGATCGCTTGAACGACTGCCGGTAGATGACCTGCTTCGTCATTTTCAATCTGCAGCACGAGCAATGGTTCGTGCAGGCTCATTCGTAGCAAGAACCAGCCTTGACCATAGGGACCCGTTAGATTGATACGAATGCCTTCCTCGTTTTCTGGATCGATCTGCCAGCCTGGAATCAAATGATTGGCTAAATCAGCGATCACTTGGCGACCATAGTCTTGATAGTCGGCTTGTTGGATCGCAAAGCGCAATTCTTGGGTCTCAGCGGGTTGTTGCAATGCTGCGATCAGCTCATCCAGTGTCGTGCCTTGCTGTTGTAATTGTGGCAGCATCATCAAGAGCTTGGCGATCACGTACGCCCCGTCATCTAAAAAGAAATTTTCTTTAAACGCGGCATGCCCGCTGGTTTCGATGGCTAACTGTGTGTCCAGTCCTGCTTCATTCAGTTCGATCGCTTTGTTGATCACATTACGATAGCCAGAAATATAGCGTACTTGCTGTCCCCCCAGTGCTTCGATAAAGGTTTTTAAATGATTGGAGGTTGGCGAATTGGTGACGATACGTGTGCCAGGGTGTTCCGCTAAGATGATCTTGCTTAATACAGCGATCATATTGTTGCGGTTCAATGGCTCACCGCTTTTGGTCACGACGGCTGAACGGTCGACATCGGTATCGAAAATAATGCCTAGATCGGCTTGTTCTCGTAAGACGGCTTCACGGATACTCGCCATCGCCTCTTTATTGTCTGGATTGGGAATATGGTTAGGAAAATGCCCATCTGGTTCTAAAAATTGCGAGCCATTCGTATCTGCCCCTAGTGGCAGCAACACCTTTTCAGCAAAAAAGCCGCCGGCACCATTGCCTGCATCAACAATGATCTTTAATCCAGCCAAAGGTTTTTCGGTATTGGTGCCCATCCCTTGGCGGATTTTTTGCAGCAGATCTTGGGCATAAGGCGTCAGCAGGTCTTTTTGCTGATAGCTTCCTTTTTCCGCTGCCTCATGAACGGTAG
>OKVQ01000131.1_pt1 | contig 49199 bp, 43 predicted proteins | sample 1606821 | NCBI WGS metagenome assembly OKVQ01 (sample SAMN03281009, study PRJEB24777) | human gut metagenome | isolation source: fecal sample PR192 from 1 month old female Indian infant, vaginally... | reverse complement strand
GTATCCGTGGCCGTATCACCGGCGTTCAGCGTGAATGAACTGCCTTTTTCCAGCATCAGGGCATCCGCCTGACCGCCCCCGATACGGAATGCCGTTCCGTCGCTCCGGGTACCACTGACAGCGGCCCCGGAATCGGCCAGCAGTACCCCGCCATTCCCCATGGATACGGTGGTGGCGGTACCACCATTGCGGACATCCAGCGTTCCGCCATCATCCACGCGGGTATTAGTGGCTGTGTGTCCGCTCAGCACATCCAGACGTCCACCATTTTCCAGTACGACATTATCAGCCTTACCCTCCACAACGGAGAATGCTCCCAGGCGGTTTGTACCGGTGACGGTTGCTGCTGTGCTGGTAACCAGTGCACCTCCCGTGTTCTGGGTGACATCAGACGCTTCTCCGCCGGCATGAACCTTCAGCTCGCCGTTCTGATTTATGGTGGTGTTGCCGGCAGTACCACCTGCCTTAACAACCTGCCAGCCCCCCTCGTTAATTACCGTGTTCAGCGCAAGTCCGTATTTGTGCACATACTGGTTTCCTCCCTCCAGCCGGGTGTTATGTGCCTCTCCGTGTACCGTCTGGTCACCGCCTGTGTAAATGAGAGTGTCCCGGGATACCCCCGAAGACCAGATAACCTGTCGGCCATTGTTGTTGATGGTGGTGGATTCAGCAGTCCCCCCGACCATCTGACCAGTGGACACATTTTCAGACTCCGGACCACCTTCTGCACCGGTGTTGACGATGGTTCCGGTTGCCAGTCCGCCATGTTTTATGGTCTGGTAACCATCCTGGTTAATAATTGTACCGGCAGCTTTCCCTCCCCCGTGTACCCACTGCTCACCTCTGTTATCCAGCGTGGTGTTCACCGCCAGTCCGTTAAGGCTCTGCCCTCCGCCATCACGAATAACCGTATCACTGGCAGTTCCTCCTGCCTGCACAATCTGACGACCATTTGCGGTGACAGTGGTGTTTCTGCCTGTGCCACCCGCTTTTATCCATTGCCCGCCGGTGTTTTCGTCACTGTCCGGCCCCAGCTCAAGCCCGGTACTGACAGTCACGCCATCAGCTGTTCCGGATACAAACTGGTTGTCATGGTTTACCAGTGTTCCGCCATTCACTGTTTCACCCGGGTGCACAACGATGTCAGCAGCCAGCACCGGGAGTGACGTGACCGCGGCAAGAGACAGTGCAACCGCCACACCGCCACGTTTACCCCGTGCGCGGGCCAGTTCGGAGGCAACCACGAAAGCGCCCGTAATGTGATTCCATACCAGCCTGTAGCAGGTATTCAGATGTCGTTTCATCAGCATTTCCTTAATCAGAGTGAGGGTGAATAAAAAAGCCGGTATCCACAGATGTGGATACCGGCAGGTAAAGGGTTACAGTGCCGGAGGTCCGGCTGACGGAAGTTTCTGACGTGTGGCTCTGTTGTTCCCTGAATCTCATGACTGTGTGTATCTGCGCACGTTGCTAACATGAGTTATTATTAGCATAACGATCGATATTAACGATCGGTGAAATAGGTATCGATCGTTTTATTCTATTATCAAGCTATTGCACGGACAAGAGAGACAGTAACGAAAACAGCGCTTTTGTGAGCAGACTCAGAGGCAGGAAGGACATCATCCACAACAGGTTCAGAAGAAGATCCAGTTCCATACCGCGCGGGCAACAGAGCCCACTGTGTCACGGACGGCACGCAGAACCGTGCGTGCAACAGAGGCAACACAGACGCTCTCCGCTGTGTCAAATATCCTGTCCACCGCACCGGTAAACTGCTCACGGGCCTGAGCGCGGACAGATTCCGTGCGCAGCTCGTCCTGCAGGCGGGTCATCAGGGGACTGGCGGCATGGTCGGGAAGCGCTGTCATGAGCGCACTGACCAGCGTATCCAGTTCCCAGCCGGTGCGGGCCGATACGGCAACAACCGGATGTACGGGCCGGAACAGACGGAATACCGCCTCCGTTTTCTCCCGAATGTTCTGTGCCTGTGCGGGAGAAGGCTGAATGCCGGCCACATCCCATTCATGGCAGGGCTCCGTTTTATCGGCCTGCGTCACCACAAACAGCACCTGCTGATGTCCGCGTTGCAGTATGTGTCGCCAGAAATACTCATCCACAGACAGGGCACGGTCATCGGCTTTAATCAGCCACAGTACCAGGTCCAGCTCAGGCAGAATGTCACGGTACAGGGCTTCATACTCTGCATCCCTGTCCCGGCTCTCTCCCACCCCGGGCAGGTCAGTGATAACCATGCTGTGACCATGGCCACTCAGACGGAAGCGCTGCACTTCCCGGGTGCCGGCGTGAACATCACTGACCGGGGTGACCTCCCCCTGAAACAGTGCATTACAGAGTGAGGATTTACCGGCCCCGCTTTTACCCATAATGCCAATCACGGGTTCGTGACGGGTGAGTTTGCGCAGATGTTCCAGGATGTGACGGGAAAGCGAGTAAGGCAGGGAGGAGAGCGGTTTTTCAATTGCCTCAATGGCATCAGACGGATTCATACATGTATTCCCGGTGAAAAAAGACAAAACCCCGCGCACCGGAAAGGTGGCGGGGGATTCACGGAGATAATATCTGTCTGAAATTATTTAGGATGCAGGTATCTTCAGATAATCATACCTCCAGAATTTTGTTCTTAATAGTTGAGTAGTGGTATTTGGTTTCCCTGAGAGAATATAAAGGTGAATCATGCTGCACTGAGTTTGATTCTATTTGTACTGAGACAGGTATCTTCATGATTATAATCAAAAGTCGGGTGGATTGGTCTGGCGCTCATTATTTTTTCGAATAAACTCACTAATTATTGTAACCATCCCAAAGGAGATGATTTTATGTATAATTGTGGTGAATCATATTCAGAATACGACATATCATTATCTGACGATGAAAACTATGACGATGACTATTATCGTGAACGCCCGTGTCCGGGGGAAGTTTTCGGCTATGATAACAGTGAGGATAATGATGAAGCGGCATCTGATTATGCACTAAAAATAAATGAAAACTCTGATTAATACGGAGGGTAATTGATAGTAAGACAATCAATGACAGATATTAATGAATAAATATAATCAGGCGCTCAATATTTAATTTAATCTGAGGGCCTGATTAAAATCCGAGGTAACATATAATAATTTTCATCAAAATAGTATTTATGTATTAACTAAGCTGGATTTGAATCTATATTTCCGGGCATCTGTGATCACTTAATCCATTACTGCTCCTCCTTCAGCATATGTCCTATCCGTTGAAGGATTTACGTATATCGGTAACGCCGGCAACCAGCCAGATGCGGGTACCCGATGGGAGTGAAATCATCCTCCCCTCCCGGTCAGTTCACGGAGCAACACCGTGAGCAGCTCTGGCGAAGGATTTTCCAGCGTCATTTTACCGTGACGGAACTCCACCTTGCAGGAGCTGGCACAGACTGTAGTCTGAGTGGAAGTGGATAAAGACGGAGCAATGGCCGTCATTGGCACTTTCTGCTCATCCGGAGTTATCTCCACAGGTAATAATTCAACGCCAGAGTCAGAAGAAGTCGTTACCAGAAGACGCCGCGAAACACGCCCTTCGCTCCGCCATAGTCTGAGCCATTTGAAAATAACATTATCATTGAGACCATTTTCTCGTGCAATCTGGGCCACACAAGCACCGGGTTGTGATGCCAGTTCAACCATACGAAGTTTGAATTCATTAGAACTCCATCTGATTTTGAAAGGTTCTCAGTTGTCTTGCAAGAAATTGGTATAACAAGCAGTGCTGGCAGGTTTCACACTTACATATCTTCGGAATAAAACAAGAGATTACAGAATAAGTATTCTTCGCTCCATGCTTCATAGCGAAGAAATTATGCATAAGGAAATTCTTGAGTAAATACATCACAAAACAAAAAACTGAACTTTATCCAGAATATATAACTATATCTAAAATGCAAAACTAAAGGTTCGTGCTTAATAAAATTTTCATGATCAATATCACATCATCGAATTACTATAAGTAAATACTAAATATGTCATTGAGGAAGTTAATTATTAATAAATCTTTGGCTAAAGAGGATAAAATTATGAGTGGTCCTAAAAAAATAGGATTAATAACATGTATTGCAGTTGTCGCTGGAAATATGATGGGAAGTGGTATTGCGCTTCTTCCTGCAAGTCTGGCGAAAATAGGTTCTGTCGCTATATGGGGATGGATTATTGCGGCAATTGGTGCATTATCTCTGGCATATGTTTTTGCTCGTCTGGCAACTAATAACCCACAAACAGGTGGGCCTATTGCGTATGCTGGAGAAGTTGCTCCAATATTCGGGCATCAGACATCCATTCTTTATTATCATGCAAACTGGATTGGTAATTTAGCAATAGCTATTACTGCAGTGGCATATTTATCAGTATTTTTCCCTGTTCTGAATAATCCTGTTCCGGCAGCGATTACCAGTATTGCCATGGTATGGTTATTTACGTTTGTGAACTTGCTGGGCGGGGCATGGGTCAGTCGGTTGACATCAATTGGACTTGTGCTTGTTCTTATACCTGTAGTTGGAACGGCATTATTCGGTTGGGGATCATTCGATATTGAAGTTTATCGCCAGAACTGGATGGCTCAGCCAGATGGAAATGTCCACCAGGCTGTTATTAATTCTGTTCTTCTTTGCTTGTGGGCATTTGTTGGTGTCGAATCTGCGGCAGTTAGTTCAGATCTTGTCCATAATCCTTCCCGAACAGTTCCATTGGCAACGCTGGGGGGAACTGCACTTGCAGGAATAGTTTATATTGCGGCCTCCCAAGTTATTGCAGGCATGTTTCCGAACGAAGTCGTGGCAAATTCAGGAGCACCTTTTGCTTTAAGTGCATCCAGAATTGTCGGGGACTGGGCGGCTCCATTTGTATCGGCATTTACGGCTATTGCATGTCTGACATCTCTGGGCTCCTGGATGATGCTGGTTGGACAGGCAGGACGTCGTGCAGCAATGGATGGTAACTTCCCGGCTGTATTTGGAGAAACAGACAATAATGGTGTACCCAAGAAAGGGTTGCTCATTGCATCAACGATGATGAGCATTTTGATGGTATTACTGACTATTCTCAGTGCCAGTGGTTCTAACGCTGCGGATTTATTTACTCAATTAACAAGCATTGCTGTTTTGTTAACTATGTTCCCATATTTTTACTCGGCTATTGACCTTATTCGTTTTGAAAGTGCAACTTCAAAAAGTATTTTGAGTCTGATCGCTTCAGCGTTTGCTATGTTGTTCTGTTTTGCTGCGCTGGCTGGTGCAGAGCATTATGAAATAACTGCAACAATTATTATTTCATTATTAATATTCGCTTTCTACGCAAGAAAGCTGGGTGGCATTCAGCACAAAAATATTTAAATCAACAAGACCAAAAAGAGGAATTAAAGTATGAATACCATATTGATTGGTAGTAAGTCTTTTGACAATAAATATGTGGCAGAAATCATTTCTCATTTACATACAAAAAATTTTGGCACTGAACTGGCTGGTTGTAGTGAGAAAATTGAAACCATTATAAGAAACAACGCAAGAATCGCTGCAGTATTACTGGATTTGGATGATTCGAATGATATTCTTGACAAAATTCGCATGCTGAATGAACATCTGCCAGTCTTCTTACTTAAGACCGATGATGTTGCCATTAAAAAATTTTGTTTTGATTCATTCGACGGAAATGTACATCTTATTGATTGTTGCCTTTATTCTGTTGACGAAATTGTTAATAAAATCCAGAAAATAATTAATGACTATATTGATGCAATATTACCACCTTTAACAAAAGCATTATTTAACTATGTGAAGGAAGGTAAATATACTTTCTGTACGCCAGGACACATGGGAGGAACAGCTTACCAGAAATCGCCTGCAGGTAGTTTGTTCTATGATTTTTTTGGTGAAAATACCATGAAATCAGATATTTCAGTGTCTGTCGGAGAACTGGGGTCGCTGCTTGATCACTCAGGACCTCATTCAGAAGCCGAAAAGTATATTGCTGAAACTTTTAATGCTGACAGAAGCTATATTGTTACGAACGGAACGTCGACAGCTAATAAAATTGTTGGGCAATTCTCCGTACCTGCAGGATGTACTGCACTGATTGACAGGAATTGCCACAAATCTCTCACACATATGTTGATGATGAGTGACATCATCCCGATATATCTGAAACCTACACGAAATGCATATGGCATTCTGGGGGGGATCCCCAGAACGGAATTCTCTTCTGATTCGATTAAGCAGAAAATGGCTGTTACGCCAGGTGCAACATGGCCAGTTCATGCCGTTATCACTAACTCTACTTATGATGGTCTGTTTTATAATACCGACTGGATCAAAGAACATCTGGATGTAAAATCTATTCATTTTGATTCCGCATGGGTGCCATATACCAATTTCAGTCCGATTTATTCTGGCAAAACGGGTATGGGTGGCAAGCGTATTGAAGGAAAAGTAATATATGAAACGCAGTCAACGCATAAGCTGTTAGCCGCTTTTTCACAGGCATCCATGATTCATGTTAAAGGTGATATTAATGAAGAAACCTTTAATGAAGCCTATATGATGCAAACCTCCACCTCTCCTCATTACGGTATTGTCGCCTCCACTGAAATGGCTGCGGCTATGATGAAAGGCAATCCTGGCAAATGTCTTATTCAGGAATCCATGGAACGTGCTCTGGCTTTTCGTAAGGAAATCCAGGCCCGCTTTGAAAACAGTGACACTTGGTTTTTTAAAGTATGGCAACCTGAGAACATTAATGAGGTAGATTGCTGGCCATTGGATAAAAACGATCAATGGCATGGATTCAAAGATATTGATCAAGAACATATGTATCTTGACCCCATTAAAGTAACTTTATTGACGCCGGGTCTTGATAAATACGGGAAAATTGAAGAACAAGGTATACCCGCAGCATTAGTTTCAAAATTCCTAGATGATCGTGGTATTATTGTCGAAAAAACAGGTCCATATAACATTTTGTTCCTGTTCAGCATTGGGATTGATGATACTAAGGCTCTTAGTCTTCTGCATGGTTTGTATGAATTTAAGGAGCGGTACGATCGTAATGAGCTGGTCAAAGATATTCTGCCAGGGATCTGGGCCGAATCGCCAGCTTTTTACAACAATATGAGAATTCAGGAGCTGGCACAGGGAATTCATAATCTGATTCGCAAGCATAATCTGCCGGAGTTAATGTTCCGGGCTTTCGATGTCCTGCCAGAAATGGTAATGAAACCTCAGCAGGCTTTCCAGGCAGAACTTCGTGGTGAAACGGAGGAATGTTTCATTGAAGACTTGGTAGGGAAAATTAATGCTAATATGATTCTTCCGTATCCACCAGGAGTACCTTTAGTTCTTCCCGGAGAAATGATTACAGAGAGCAATCGTCCGGTTCTGGAGTTTTTGTTAATGCTTTGTGAAATTGGTAACCACTATCCTGGTTTTGAAACCGATATTCATGGTCTGTATCGAAAGGCGGATAACAGGTATACTGCAAAAGTCATTAAAAAATAATCTGTAATATTCGACAAGTTTGTTGTGAGGAAGTTATTCTCGCAATAAGCTTGTCGAGCTTAATGTGTAAAACATAAATAATTGTTAACAGGCATATCTGCGTGTGTAAAATAATACCATTTTGATAGAATATCTCTGATAACTGAATGCATGTTAAAGTTACATAGCAAATACAGTTAGTATAAGATATATTGAGGTTGTATATGACAGTATTTTCTTTTATAAAAGAAGTCCTTTCCCCTCATATTCGGTTATTGTATTCTCCACAAGAACTGGGATTTAATGATGCGGGTTTAATAGTTTTAAACCACTTTGGCTATGACAATAACATTTATTATAGTGTTACACTGACAAGAAAAGAAATTACATCTTTTCAGAATACTTCTGAAAATACGCACTATTTTGCATATTCAAAAACAATAAAAAAAACAATAGACAGAATATTTAAAATAACAGGAGAAAAAATAACAATTGGAAATATTACTCCATCTATTAATGGGAAAGTATCGGTTACACTTATATTATCACTACTGGAGATGAAGTTGATTGATTTTATCGCAGATGATAATACTGATGTCAGAGTCAGACTGACTGTTCTTAATATGCTGAATAATAATACTACAACGATTCGTGAACTGGCCGCAAGTGTTTATTTACAGGAGGACTATCTTAAGCGGATTTTCAGGAGGTACACCGGGACAGGATTATATCAATTTTATAACTGGATAAAATTATTGAAAGCTATAAGCAAAATACAAAATAATGATAAGATAAAAAAAATTGCAATAGAGTTAGGCTACAGTTCATCATCCTCTTTTAATTATTCTTTTAAGAAAGAGTTTAGTATTGGCCCCAGAGATTATATCAAAGAATATCTACACAATAAAATCTCCTGTATGGCGGTACATGAATAGTATTTATGTTCCCTCCTCACAGCATTTCCTGTTCATTTTTATAGCAAATGTCACCTCCCTGAACGAGGTGATTTCGTGTGATATCTTTCTTGGTTGATTCAACTTTCCATGCAGTTCTTTATCGATTTCAGATGAATTGATTGAAACAACTAGTTCACAGAATACATATGTTATAATTAAAAATTAATAATAATAATCTGATTATAAGATCATGCTTATAATGTCCCCCTTGCTTTGTAACAGATGTGTGGTAATAATCAGTATGAAAACAAAATAACCGGAGGGGAAGAAATATGTCAACAGATACCAATGATTCAACAAATGAGTTATATGTCAGAAAACAAAAGTTAAGACAACTTCGCGCCCGAACGCCTGTTGTATTTCCCAATGACTTTAGACGGCAGCATAATTCTGTTGAATTATCTGAACAGTATGGATTATTGACTCATGAAGATTTAACTAAAAAAGACATTAATGTCATTATGGCTGGACGTATAATGTCCAGACGGATAATGGGTAAATCCATATTTATGCATATACAGGATAATAAAGGCCGTATACAACTTTATTGTTCCAGTGATATACTCCCCGAATCAACGTTTTCTGATATCAAAAAACTTGATACAGGAGATATAATTGGTATTAAAGGTAAACTGTTTAAAACAAAAACAAATGAATTGTCTGTTAATTGTTATGAAATTTCTCTCTTAACAAAATCATTAAGACCATTACCAGACAAGTTCCATGGTTTGCTTGACCAAGAACTCAGATACCGCCAAAGATATGTAGATCTGATTGTCAATCATGATACATATCGTACATTTGAAACTCGGTCACGGATATTGACTGAAATTCGTCGTTACATGGCGGAACATGATTTTATGGAAGTTGAAACGCCTATGATGCAGTCTATTCCCGGTGGTGCATCCGCACGGCCTTTTATTACTCATCATAATGCACTTGATCAGGACATGTTTTTAAGAATATCTCCGGAACTGTATTTGAAAAGACTGGTTGTTGGAGGATTTGAACGTGTTTTCGAGATTAACCGTAACTTCAGAAACGAAGGAATATCTCCGCGTCATAATCCTGAATTTACAATGATGGAACTCTATATAGCTTATGCAGATTTCCATGACCTGATTAATTTTACTGAAGACTTATTCAGAACAGTAGCTCAAAATGTTCTTGGTACCACGCTTATAGAATATGGCGATGAATTGTTTGATTTTGGTAAGCCATTTAACAAACTCACCATGCGTGAATCAATCATTAAATATGGAAACGGAATTACACTGACTGACATTGATGATATTCAGAGTGCTTCTCTGACAGCAAGAAAATTGGGAATTACTGTGGAACCATCATGGGGGGTGGGCCGTCTGCAGTCAGAAATATTTGAAGAAGTTGTTGAACAGCATCTTATTCAGCCAACATTTATCACTGAATACCCGGCAGAAATATCACCATTAGCTCGTCGTAATGATAAAAATCCATTATATACAGATCGATTTGAATTTTTTATTGGTAAACGTGAAATTGGGAACGGTTTTTCAGAGTTAAATGATGCGGAAGATCAGGCGGAACGATTCAAAGAGCAGGTAAAAGCCAAAGAAGCAGGAGACGAGGAGGCGATGTATTATGACGAGGACTACGTTACTGCACTTGAATATGGCATGCCTCCGACTGCAGGTCTGGGAATTGGTATTGATCGTATGATAATGTTATTTACAAACTGTCATACCATTCGCGATGTTATTATGTTTCCTGCCATGAGAACATCAAAGTAATATTAACCCGGACTGATGGTGATCATCAGTCCGGGGTCAAATATCTATGCAAATGAGAAACTTTATTGATTATTCATTGTTAAAAAATCTTGATCTCGTTATCAAGCAAAAAGGGTTTTACAGAGCGGCCCGAATTCTTGGTATTTCACAATCGGCAATATCTCAGAAAATAAAAAAACTTGAAAATCAGTGCGGTGTTCAGTTAATTACTCGTACTTCACCTCCACATTTAACTGATTATGGTCAGAAATTAGCAGGACTGCTATATCATGTTAATATATTCGAGCATGATGTATTGAACCTTGATGCAAATAAAAGCATTGTGACCATTCCGATCGCAGTGAATTCTGACACGCTGGCAACATGGCTAATTCCTGCCTTGTGTGTTTTTTTAAAAAATCCATCTATAAGACTGGATATAAAAGTGGATGATGAAAATAAAAACCTTAAGCGTCTGTTAAAAGGAGAGGTTGTAGGTTGTATCAGTTCTCAGCCGCAGGCAATCATTGGCGGGCTATGTGATTATGTTGGGTCTCTCGATTATATTTTTTGTGCAACACCAGAGTTTTATTCCAGATATTTCAGCCAGGGCGTATCAAAGGAAAATTTATTAAAGGCCCCGATTGTATCCTTTAATCATGATACAGATATGCATCATAAATTTTTGCAGCAATATTTTGGGTTGGTGCCAGGAACGCTACAAAGTCATATTGTATCTTCCTCAGAAGCATATGTCACAATGTTATTACAACACCTGGCATGTTGTATGATACCTAAACAACAAATAAGCTTTGAACTTGCTTCCGGTAAAATTATAAATCTGAGTCCAGAGTTTGAGCAAAAGGTGAAGCTTTACTGGCACAGATATTCACCTGAAAGTATTACAATGCAAGCACTCAGCAGTGCTTTGATTAACAATAATATATTGATATAATATATGTGTGTGGTTATGTTAAAAAAAATGTCTATACGCAGAGGTCACTAGCCATATCTCTACTGTTCTGCTGTAAGTTAATTTTTTTCGATTTCTCGAGATGCGATATTTAGCGCAGTTAATGCTCTATTTTCTTGAATCCGAGATAACCCTCGATTACTAACATCTGCAAGGTAATATGCAACCGCCCCTATAACGACTCCAGGCATACCTCCTGAAGACCCCGCTATACCGCCACCGATTGCAGAAGAAAATAATCCTGCGATAGGTTTGGATATTTCTAATCCTTTATCAAGAAAGCTGTTTTTTTATCTTCGCCATTATTCATCTTTGTTCTCCATTTATAAAAAAAATAGAACTTTTATTGGTTTTTCTTAAAATCCATAAAATAATATTTATATCATACTAAAGCTTACAAATACCAGTTATGGAATGGTGAGAATTCCAGGGGATTTACATTTCAAGAGTGACTATCTCCTCAATGATTCATGCAGAGCATGCTTTATCTATGTCTGCCCCTGGCACGAAGCGGACCGTCGGAAGACCTGCAAGGTCTGCTATGAGCGCACAGCAGAAGTTCGCAACTGTTTACTCGGAGGAGAGTGTAGTATTAACATTACCGCGTATTTATGAATGGGTAAGCGTAAACTGACCGCCGTATGTAGCCATTAAGCCAGTATTGGTAACCTAGGTGCCCACCTTTTCAAACTAGTGGGCACCTGTTATGGAACAAAAACATTATCCGCAGAACCCCGCAGATCATTTTCAAATGAGTTTAAACTTCAAATGGTTAAACTGGATTTGCAACCAGTAGCCTCTGTTGCCCGTATTGCCCGGGGACACGATATCAATGATAACCTCCTGTTCAAATGGCTCAGACTCTGGCAGAACGAAGGGCGTATATCGCAGCGTCTTCCGGTAACAACCTCTTCTGGCGCTGGCGTTGAATTATTACCTGTAGAGATAACGCCTGATGAGCCGAAAGAACCGATGGCGACTCTTCCCCCGCTTTTATCCACTCCTTCACAGAGCACAGCCAGTGCCAGTTCCTGTAAAGTGGAGTTCCGTCACGGTAAAATGACGCTGGAAAATCCTTCACCAGAGCTGCTCACGGTGTTGATCCGTGAACTGAGCGGGAGGGGACGATGATATCTCTCCCTGCAGGTTCGCGTATCTGGCTGGTTGCCGGTATCACCGATATGCGAAATGGCTTTAACGACCTGGCATCAAAAGTTCAGAACGTCCTGAAGGATGACCCGTTCTCCGGACACCTGTTTATCTTCCGCGGACGCCGGGGTGACCAGATAAAAGTGCTGTGGGCTGACAGTGACGGACTGTGCCTCTTCACCAAACGCCTGGAGCGGGGCCGCTTCGTCTGGCCGGTCACCCGCGATGGAAAGGTTCACCTTACTCCGGCTCAGTTGTCCATGCTTCTTGAGGGCATCAACTGGAAGCACCCGAAACGAACGGAACGCGCTGGAATCCGTATATAACCCGTTGTAAAGTGAGGATATGGACACCTCACTTGCTCATGAGAATGCCCGCCTGCGGGCACTGTTGCAGACGCAACAGGACACCATCCGTCAGATGGCAGAATACAACCGCCTGCTCTCACAGCGGGTGGCGACTTATGCTTCCGAAATCAACCGGCTGAAGGCGCTGGTTGCGAAACTACAGCGTATGCAGTTCGGTAAAAGCTCAGAAAAACTTCGTGCAAAAACCGAACGGCAGATACAGGAAGCACAGGAGCGAATCAGTGCACTTCAGGAAGAAATGGCGGAAACACTGGGTGAGCAATATGACCCGGTACTGCCATCTTCCCTGCGCCAGTCTTCAGCCCGTAAACCGTTACCAGCCTTACTTCCCCATGAAACCCGGGTCATCCGACCGGAAGAGGAATGCTGCCCGGCCTGTGGTGGTGACCTCAGTCCTCTGGGGTGTGATGTGTCAGAGCAACTGGAGCTTATCAGCAGCGCCTTTAAGGTTATCGAAACACAACGTCCGAAACTGGCCTGTTGCCGGTGCGACCATATCGTGCAGGCACCGGTGCCTTCAAAACCCATTGCACGCAGTTATGCCGGAGAGGGGCTTCTGGCCCATGTTGTCACCGGGAATGTCAACGACGGATGAAAAGTGATCCACTTATATCTCCACCAACGGCCCAATATTGATCCACCGTTTTACTCAGGATTAGCTTCTGCTATAACCCCGGCCTTTCGTTTCTGTCTGAGTCGATAGCTTTCTCCTTTGATTTGAACGACATGTGAGTGGTGTAAGATACGGTCCAGCATCGCTGAGGTCAGTGCTGCATCACCGGCGAACGTTTGATCCCACTGCCCGAACGGCAGATTGGATGTCAGGATCATTGCGCTCTTTTCGTAACGTTTAGCGATGACCTGGAAGAACAGCTTTGCTTCTTCCTGACTGAACGGCAGATAGCCTATTTCATCAATGATGAGCAGGCGGGGGGCCATTACTCCACGCTGAAGCGTCGTTTTATAACGGCCCTGACGTTGTGCCGTAGATAACTGAAGTAACAGATCTGCTGCTGTTGTGAAGCGAACTTTGATACCTGCACGGGCGGCTTCATAGCCCATCGCTGTTGCCAGATGGGTTTTCCCCACACCTGATGGCCCCAGTAATACGATATTTTCATTACGTTCTATGAAGCTGAGTGAGCGTAACGACTGGAGTTGCTTCTGCGGTGCTCCGGTGGCGAATGTGAAGTCATACTCTTCGAACGTTTTCACCGCCGGGAAGGCTGCCATTCGGGTATACATCGCCTGTTTACGTTGATGACGTGCCAGTTTTTCTTCATGAAGCAGATGCTCCAGGAAGTCCATATAACTCCATTCCTGGTCTACTGCCTGTTGTGACAGCGCAGGCGCTGCGCTTATAAGGCTTTCCAGTTGCAACTGCCCGGCGAGCGCCATCAGTCGTTGATGTTGCAGTTCCATCATCACGCCACTCCTCTGCAGAATGAGTCGTAGATGGAGAGTGGATGATGCAGGGGGTGTTTGTCGAAGTTCACCAGATTTTCATCAAGATGCACGTCATACTCTTTTTTCTCCGGAGGCAGTGCCAGCATGGACTGCTGCTCTTCGAGCCAGCGATCGCAGGGACGGGCCTGGATTGTTTCATGCTTTCGTTGGTTAGCGACATCGTGCAGCCAGCGCAGACCGTGGCGGTTGGCTGTTTCAACATCGACAGTGATCCCCATCGGGCGCAGGCGAGTCATTAGTGGGATGTAAAAACTGTTACGGGTGTACTGCACCATCCGTTCCACCTTACCTTTAGTCTGTGCCCTGAAGGGGCGACACAGTCGGGGAGAGAAGCCCATCTCCTTGCCGAACTGCCACAGCGAAGGATGGAACCGGTGCTGACCGGTCTGATATGCGTCACGTTGCAGAACCACAGTTTTCATATTGTCATACAACACTTCGCGCGGCACACCACCAAAGAAGCGGAACGCATTACGATGGCAGGTCTCCAGCGTGTCATAACGCATATTGTCAGTGAATTCGATGTACAGTCTGGGCTTCGTTGTTAATCGTACCATAATAACGAACCTTGCCAAGTCGTTCAGATGCAACAATAGCAACTGCTAGGGGGCTTTATGCACATCCAGCCCGACGTAAGCCGCAATATTTTCCGAATACATGATGACCTCCTCTGGAATATCCCACCAATGCTATAGTGAGTATATAAAGGTCATATCATCTACATGTTCTTCGGCAACGATCACGGTGGAGAGCGTAGTGCGCTGCTGTACGGGCTGATCGGCGCCTGCCGACTGAACGGTATCGATCCGGAAGCGTATCTGCGCCATATCCTCAACGTCCTGCCGGAATGGCCTTCTAACCGTGTTGATGAACTCCTGCCATGGAACGTCGTACTCACCCAATAAATAAACGTCAATACGGCGCTCCGTGAACGTTTACCCAAATCATGATCGATTCGAATGCCAAACTACGATCGATTCATATGCCATATTTGCAATATCGCGTTAATCATCAGTTCAGCCGGGATATATTAACGGGCCAGGGATCCGCGAAAACGCCACCTGATTGCCACCAGACAATTTCTTCTTCAGAAAGAAAACAGTTAATTAAGGCGGAGGTAAAATCATGGACTTCATCAGAACGCCCTATAATCGTTAAATGGCATCTCCTGTCTCCAAACCGCCCCATAGTTTTATTGACTTTTTTCTGCAAAACAGAGCGCTCTTCGTGGGTCAGGTGATTATCAGGGTCTGCCAATACACCGGAATTCCAGTAGCTGATAAACTCCAGATTGATACTTCCTGCGGCCTGGTTCCAGAGCAGAGCCATGTCAGGTCTTCCTGGTAGCCAGAAAAAGCCTTTACTACGATAAATACCCATTCCCATAAAATAATGATAGGTTTCCCATAATCTTTGTGGGTGGAATGGCCTGTCATCTTTAATCACTCGCGAAATTATTTCGCCATTTTGGGCTGAAATTTTTGCTTCTTCTACTGTGATTGTGTCTTCCAGTTCTCTGATAAGTAATCCGACCCGGTTAAAATCGTAATCCGGAAGGGTTAGTAACTCTGCTAGTTTAAGGTTCCCCCATGACACAGCTATCACATTTACGTAAGGATTCAGAGGATGGATTGCTTTCGCCACATCGGTGACAATGTCGAATGACAGTCGATCCTTTTTGGTTAACAGCAAAGTGCTACAAAACATGATTTGCTCAGCCAGTAAATTCTCTATTCTGCGCTTGCCATAGAAAAGATTCTCCTGAAATGCAGGTATCAGTGCTTTCCCTCCGTTATAGTCATCATTGAGCATAACGATATCGACAAGTGATAAAAGTGATTTTAGCTGTAATCGCTCATGAGTCTGCAGATACTTAATTAATGGCAGTGGGTGGCTACCTCCGGATGTTTCGACAAATATAACGTCAGGCAAATAATGCCTGAGCATATTTTTAATTGCCTTGTCGACCGTCTTAATCCCACTCTGGCTGCTGATACTATCAGATGTGATACTCACGAAATTATTGTTCGCAATATTAACGATTTCTGTATTTGCAATAAGTACACCATCAACATCCAGATCGCTCATATCATTGACAATGACAGATACAGCTAAGTGATTCCTGTTTGCCTGTGTGAGCAGGTTTTTCATAAGAGTGGTTTTTCCTGCGCCAAGGAAACCATTGATAATGATTACTGGGATCCTGTTCATATTTACTGGACACCTGTGAGTTAAAGTGATACCTAAGATGACGGGGAACTGACTCCATGCCAAGAATATTATTCCTGCATATCAGTGATATTGCAGACAAGTACATAGGGACAACGAGAATGCTCTGGTATAAAAACTGGAGCTATCAATGTATTAGGTAAGATACATCAACAAAATAATTATGAGTTTTTTTACATGGATGTCAGTAGGCTATTTCCGGTTGATATACCCTGCCCGTAAAATACAGGGCAGGAATAGTATCATTAATTTCGGGAGAAGCTTAAGGTTGCCACATCGACAGTTTCATCACACAGGCTTTTGTCCTGAAAACTTTTCTTATTTTGGACTTTCGCCAGCCACTGTCCGATATGAAGAGAAGGTACTGTGACGATACCATCCTCATTAGTTACAAAGGTGAGTTCTGCTTTATGAACAGGATGTTTGTGCTCAACTGCATGAGTATGACGGGATGATGTCAGATAACTGACCGAGTCAAGCTCCATGATAGCTCCGGCGAGCGGGGACGTTTTATACAGAACTTTCAGCTTCACATTTTCACTGAAACGACTTATATCGGATAACGGAATGATTTCAAGCTCATGCCCTGTTGGAGACTGATAGAGTTGTGCTGGCATCTGCTGTTCACCAGGAATAAAAGATTTTGCATATTTAGTGACAAATTCACAGTAAGCCACATCATTTCTGCCCTCCCGGCTGACCGGTTTCCATCCTGACGAGGTTCTCGACCAGTATCCCGGTTTCATATACGTTGACAGAACGTAACCATTATCTTTGCTTGCAGACTCAGTTTTATAGACATAATCCGTGGACGCTGGCTTCAGTGTTATTGTCTCTTTCCCGTTATAAAGCCGGGGATTTTCAAAGAAATCCCTTCTGTCAGGAATTGTCCCCTTTGAGGGGAAATTATGACCATAACCAATCTCTGCGGTAACGTTGTTCTCTGCCTGTTTACCTGTAATCCAGACATCATGGGCCAGGACATGCCCCGATGCTGTCAGACAAAGAGCTAAGATATAGCCTGTATTTTTCATCATGATTTATTTCCTGCGAGGTTACCACTGATAACGGGTATAAAGACTGACAGTTCTGCCTGAAAGCGGCACACCTTTGCCATTCATGGCAAGCTTGTTGAAGGCATTATCCAGAGTTACTGACGCCTCAAAGCCTTTAACACTTACAGGCTTATAAGACAGTGAAAAGGAATGTATGGTATAACCAGCCTGATGGGGATCGCCTTTTTTCACATGCGTGGCTGATGCTGAAAGTTCAGCACGCCATCCGGCATAAACGCCTCTATGACCAACAGGTATGCTGATGTCACTGATAAGTGTGTCAGGATTGCCGGAGCCCAGCCATTCCCTGCTGCTGGCATCCATACTTTCCGTCCGGTTATAAGAAAGCATCCAGTCAACATAATCAGACTGGTAATTACCCTGCATATCCCATCCCCAGATACGGGCCCGGGATACATTATAAGAATAAGAACGCATCCGTTTCATATCCACGCGTGTGGCAATATAGTTTCTGGCATCCGTTCCGAAATATCCGCCTTTTAACTGCAGCCGGTCATTGTCTGTAAGCAGGCCATCCAGTTGAATACCTGCGCCAATCTCACGGGTGATGTTATTTTCTGGTTTCAGATTAAGGTTAGGAACCCAGTAATTGGGTTTACCCTTGCGGTAAAAATGTACATCATCCCTGTACATTTCTGCCATTGTGGGCGCTCGGAATGCAGAGGATATGGAGCCGTACATCATCAGCCAGTCTGTCGGTGAGACTGAAATCGCCGCCCTTGGGGACAGGCGTTCGGCTTTCAGTTCTCCGGCACGGGGATTGAAGCTCTTGTACCGGTCATAGCGGGAACCGACGATAATGTTAACCGGGTAGCTTTTCATTGTCATTTCATCCTGGAAATACAACGATGTAAAGTCAATGTTTCCTTCCGGATATAGTGTGGCAGAGCCTTCTGGCTTCTGCTGCTGACGGTAATATTCAGCGCCATAACTTAACTGATGGGCTCCCGGAAAAATCAGAGTATGACTCCTGTTGACAACATTAACACCGGAGGTTCTGTTGTTTCTCCATTCTGCCGTTTTGTTGTGACCGTTTGTCTTGATAGTGATATCACTGAGATATAACGTTGACTTTACATTGATGAGGCTGTTATCCACAGGAGCGTACTGGTACCAGAACTGTACGTCATTTTGTACTGTTTTTCTGTCACGCAGGCCGCTGTCACCATGTGTCTGAGTGGAATTGCCCGGTTCAGTGGTGTTATTCCGGTAGAGACGCAAGCTGGCACCTGCTTTGTTACTGTCTGTTATACCGACAGAGCCTTTCGCAAACAGGGCTGCAGGTTTTTCCTTGTTAGGTGCGTGCTCACCATCACTTTGATAGATATTACCTCTTTTACGCATAATGACAGAAAGGAGCGCATCTGTTTTTCCAGTTTTACCAAACCAGGTGAGCCCCGAGCCTGTGCTATGGTCACCACTGGCAATATTTCCCCACAGACTTAAACCGTTTGTCTCTCCGGGGGGAAGAAAATCTGCTGCATCGGCAGTTCTGAAGTCCACTACACCTCCCAGCCCGCCACTGCCGTACAGACTGGAGTTTGGCCCGCGGACAACTTCGATACGTTTGACGAGTGCCGGATCCAGATAAGTGCCACTGCTTTTTGCCATGTCACTGAGTTGGCGAACGCCGTCAACAAGAACAAGTACCCCGCTTTTGTCATAGCCGCGTAAATTAAAGGTCTGCCCATTGGTCCGTCCTGCACCAGTCTGGCTGAGACCGGCAACACCTTTCAGCATGCCGGCCGATGTAACCGCATTCTGACTCCACGGTGTGTCATTCGTGACGACACTGACCATCGACGGCGTTTCAAATACCGTGTTCTGATTTCCTGTCGCGACAATGGTGATTGTATCTTTAACCATAGAAGAATGACTGGTCGCTGCCTGTAGTCCCACCGGAAGTATAATTAATGTACAAATGACAGTTCTGATTACATTCATATACATTCGAAAACAAATGTTGTGATTGTGATGTTATATCATAACATTTTATTTATGCAACTCTGATTATGTAGCGTTCAGTGATGCTCTGTTAATAATGTTCTGTCGATCCGCTAAGTGTCAGTGTATGCGGTAAGCCCACCCTGTGTAAGTTCACAGAGATATTGCAATTACCTCCAGATAAGTACTGTCTCTTATACACAAATCCCCCCGGGGATTTGTTATGTCTGTCAGTCTGCTTTAGGGGGGACTCTTTCCATCCGGTACTTTCCTTCCTCCCCGGCAGCCATTTTTTGAACTTTTTCTTCACTCGTTGATCTTTTCTTATATTTCATTTTCTTCGGGTCTGTTATGGTACTTTCTGATTGTTATTCATGGGATAACGAGCAGTCTGGACATGCCCGTCTCGGTGATCCGCGTCGTACACGACGCCTTGTGTCACTGACCTCTTCTCCCGCTCAGCATGCAGGTCTTTCTATTGTGAAATCATCCCAGTCCACTGCTCAGGTTGAAGGTGCGTACCGCCTGATACGTAACCCGTCTGTGTCCCCGCAAGCCATTGCCGAAGCCGGATTTACCGCCACTGTAAGGGCATGTGAGGCTCATCCGCTGCTCCTCGCACTGGAAGACACCACCACCATTAACTTCAGCCACAGTACGGCATCTGATGACCAGGGGAATACCACCACTAACCCGAAGACGCACGGGCTGCTGGCTCACTCTGTCCTGATGTACGCCCCTGACAGCGCCCTGCCAGTCGGTTTTATCGAACAGCAGCGCTGGAGTCGGGTCACGGACACCTACGGTGTTAAGCACCAGCGAAAAGAACGTCCCTGTGAAGAAAAAGAAAGTTACCGCTGGCAGCAGGCTTCGGAGCGTATGGCCGAACGGCTGGGGGAGATACAGAAACGGGTAATTACTGTCTGTGACCGGGAAGCGGATATCTGGCATTACCTGCATTATAAAGTCAGCCACGGACAGCGCTTCGTGGTGCGTGCTGCACAGAATAGCCGGCTGGAAGAAGCACCCGGCAAGCTCTTCGAACTGCCGGAAGTCCTGGCAACCGCGGGAAGCCACACGCTGAATGTGATGCAAAAAGGAGGGCGGGCAGCCCGCCAGGCCCGGATGTTCATCAGGTACAGCGAAGTCAGCATAAAAATCGCGACAACAGCGGCCAGGCGCTCCCGCTCACGTATGTCTGTTGCCGGGAGCAGTCAGAGGACGGTGCCTGCTGGCATCTGCTGACATCAGAAAAAGTGGCGAGTGCCGCCGATGCGCGACGTATCGTCAGCCATTACGAGCGACGCTGGCTGATAGAGGAATACCACAAGGCGTGGAAAAGTGGTGGTACATGTGTGGAATCACTGCGAATGCAGACCCGGGATAACCTTGAGCGCATGGTGGTTATCAAGGCGTTTATCGCGGTACGGGTGCTGGGCCTGCGGCAGGAAGGTATCAGTGAAGAAACACAAAATGACAGCTGTAAGAAAATACTGACGCCGACAGAGTGGAAACTGCTGTGGGTTAAGCTGGAAGGAAAACAGCTTCCGTCACAGACGCCGACACTGAAATGGGCCTGTCTGAAACTGGGGCGATGGCATGACAGCAAACGCACAGGCCGCCCTGGTTGGGTAGTTATGTGGGATGGCTGGTTCAGACTTCAGGATATGGTTGAGGGTTATCCGGTGATGAAGTCTCTTGATCAGGAGATCTGATCAAGAGACAGCCGCACAGGGAGATTCACCATGCTGGATTCTTTTAACAAATTCCCCACTAACAGGACAACACTCCGCTCTCTGAGTTGTGGGTAATTTAACATTTCACTCCTGTGTGTATTTTCTACAGACTGATAACGGTACTGTAACATATCGCAAGCGACATACAAAAGCCCCGTCAAAGCGAGCCTATTGGAATATGGGGCGAGACAGCAAGAGTCGAACTGGTGACCTACTGATTACAAGGCAATTCCCTACCTACTGAGCTAAATCAGTACTGGACCGCCACCGAGGACTCGAACCTCGCACAGTCAACTTAGAAGGCTGATGCTCTTTCCCGATGAGCCAGTGGCGGATAGCGGCCCTTACTAAATTTAAAACAGTGAATTGGCGATTATGAGTTACTATCTCTCACCATTGTTCTTAAGGGCTGGGTACAAAATAATATCCATGCCAGTTTAACTCTGCAATTCCATCTCAATACGACTGATTAAATCCTGCGTATCTAGTACTACCTATTCCCGATTTCTAAGGGAATTTTAACGCACTCTGACTACATTAATCTCAAAGTCTATGTCCGCCATTGATTATAACAAACTTCCTACTCCCGTTCCTGTACGATTGTGATAAAACCAAACGACCGTCATAGCGTGCAAGAACGTAATACCTAGCATTCTCATAGTGGAGTGTCTGATATTCCTTCTTAAACTGGGGCTTGTATCAACCAGCAATAAGAGAGAATGTCCAGAAATAAATCATAAATCCCGCCATCATGCACTCAATCCGGTGACGACGAATAAACGAAATCTCCGAAATACATTTAACTGAGACAAGCCTGCCGCCCAAGCTGGCAAGCAGCGTAATTATTAAGGCTGTAATGACGCATAAAGTCAGTGCACCTGGCGTAATGTGCCGATGAATTACTGAAAACTCCAGAGCAGGAGGAACAAGAAGCAACAATATTGCCAGAAAAAATCTGATAAAACTCAAATCATTCATATTGTTTTTTGTTTAATTCCCAGAAAGAAAACAATACCTGCTCCCCATCCAATAAGGAATATAACGATGACTGTAACAGCATAAAACAGGCTTCTGGCCACATCATCAACACCAGCTCCGCCCCCCACCATGGAAAGCCATAGTAAAAGGAAGTACCCCAGCTATAGAAACAAGCACCTAGCAACTTAAAAACATTGATTTATTTTACATTACAAATGTGATATCATGCAGTCAAGTCGCATCAGGCTTGGAGAAACTCACTGCACAATCACCAGCATATTTAACGTACTGTGCAGCTTTTCGGGCATAAAAAAACGCCCTGCAGCGAGTTCAAGTTGTCTGGTGAAGTAATCTCTCTTAACAAAAAATAAACTTTTTATATCCGTAAAACGTTAAGAGATAATTTTTAAAGTTCCATCAATCTCGCGGCATTACCCACTATCCGCGTAACTTCAGTAAGATCAGGACTTCTTCAATCGTCACCTCTTAACCATGCGCATAACTGCGGATGAAAGAAATCTTTTCGTCTCGAATCGCCAGATGAATATCTATATTCATTTTTCAGTAAGACACTCTTTTGCGCACTGATTGAAATAACAATCTACGAGTTTTCGAACACTTCCCACACCAGAGCAGTTTCAAACATTTTGACATGGTGAGCTACGCTAAGTTCAGTCTAAAGAATGAGAGAGCGGGTTTTGGAGTATATTTGTGACTCTCTTAAAGATAATCGCAAATTTTCAGGCCTTTCACCCATAACCCTGAAAAAGAGTTATCCTCTCAACAAAACGATCAGTGTTGCGTTTATTATTTTGTTGAATGCGAATATTGTCTCGCGCCTGTTCGACGATTAACCGCTGAAACCACTAGTGCCCCGTCAACCTGACCAGGGATACAGAGAGATAAAACAGACGATGCAACTGAGCAGGCTGACGCTGAGAAGTAAAAAGCCGGAGCTTGTGGAGCAAGAGCTGTGGGGTGTCTTACTGGCTTATAATCTGGTGAGATATCAGATGATTAAAATGGCGGAACATCTGAAAGGTTACTGGCCGAATCAACTGAGTTTCTCAGAATCATGCGGAATGGTGATGAGAATGCTGATGACATTGCAGGGCGCTTCACCGGGACGTATACCGGAGCTGATGCGCGATCTTGCAAGTATGGGACAACTTGTGAAATTACCGACAAGAAGGGAAAGGGCCTTCCCGAGAGTGGTAAAGGAGAGGCCCTGGAAATACCCCACAGCCCCGAAAAAGAGCCAGTCAGTTGCTTAATTGACTGGCATTACTCCAGAATGGTGACGTGAATACCTGACGCTGCCAACGAACAGCCGAAAAAACTCACCTGACCCGGAGCAAAAAGCGGATTATTCGACAACAGCATAATATCAGCAGCAGTTCTCGACACGCTTGCGCTATAGACAGAGGATGAAACGCTGCTGGCCGGAGTTCTCTGTACATTTTTGGCAACGGAAGAACAGCTCACCAATGCCTCAACGTCTATCAGCGTTCCGGTGAACTGGAACAGCACGAACAGAATTTGCAGGCAAATATTCTCCACGGTCTGGAGCAGCGTAGGTTTCAATTTAAATACCCCCGGATAGTCCTCTGAGTGCTTCCCTTTTCATTAAGTTTTTAATTATCGTTGCAATACATTAATGATATTGGTAATTATTATCATTAGCATTTGCGCTAACGTTGTCTCTGGTAAGGCTGAAAGGGAACACGCATCGCCAGTACAAGGTCATTTTACTTACAGGCCAGCGAAGGCGAGACTATCAGGATGATGCAAGCCGTGTGTCTAAAAAGTCACGGATCTTTCCAGATTCATTGTCGGTCTAACACTGCACAAATGCGTCAGAACATCCCGGCGTAGCTGTCCGACGCCGGGATGTTCAACAGGACAATGGCGCGTAAGCGTTAATGGAAGTGGGGATACGGAGTTCCCTGTTCACCTGTGTATGTCACGGAAAAGTCTCTGACTGATCTGTCCATAACGCTGGTGAAGCACAAATGGCGCAGCATCTGGTAAAGCAGGTTTAACGAAAAGTCGTGTCCTGCTGCTGGCATATGAGTGCGTCGATTGCCTGATTTAGATCGTCAAGCGGAGAGGGATTTTCTCATGCGTATTTTGTTTGTAGGCCCGCCTCTCTATGGGCTGTTGTATCCTGTGCTGTCCCTGGCGCAGGCATTTCGCGTTAACGGTCATGAAGTACTGATCGCCAGCGGAGGACAATTCGCACAAAAAGCGGCAGAGGCCGGGTTGGTGGTGTTTGACGCTGCCCCCGGTCTGGATTCCGAAGCTGGTTACCGCCACCATGAGGCACAGCGGAAAAAAAGTAACATCGGAACCCAAATGGGCAACTTCTCATTCTTCAGCGAAGAAATGGCAGACCATCTGGTGGAGTTTGCCGGACACTGGCGGCCTGACCTCATCATCTACCCTCCACTCGGAGTCATCGGGCCGCTGATTGCCGCCAAATATGATATACCGGTCGTGATGCAAACCGTAGGCTTCGGCCATACCCCCTGGCATATCAGGGGTGTAACGCGTTCGCTCACGGACGCCTATCGTCGCCACAATGTCGGGGCCACACCACGCGATATGGCCTGGATCGACGTAACACCGCCGAGTATGAGCATTCTGGAAAACGACGGTGAACCCATTATTCCGATGCAGTACGTCCCGTATAACGGTGGTGCGGTGTGGGAACCATGGTGGGAGAGAAGGCCCGAACGTAAACGTCTTCTGGTGAGTCTCGGCACTGTCAAACCGATGGTTGACGGCCTTGATCTAATCGCCTGGGTTATGGATTCTGCCAGTGAGGTCGATGCCGAGATCATTCTGCATATTTCAGCCAATGCGCGGTCCGATTTGCGCTCGCTGCCATCAAATGTTCGCCTGGTTGACTGGATACCCATGGGTGTCTTCCTCAACGGCGCAGATGGTTTCATTCATCATGGCGGAGCAGGCAATACCCTGACAGCGCTACACGCTGGTATTCCACAAATCGTCTTCGGCCAGGGAGCCGATCGCCCGGTAAATGCCCGCGTTGTTGCCGAACGCGGCTGCGGGATTATCCCAGGCGACGTCGGCCTGTCGAGTAACATGATCAATGCTTTCCTCAACAATCGCTCACTTCGCAAAGCCTCTGAAGAGGTAGCAGCGGAAATGGCGGCGCAACCCTGCCCAGGTGAAGTGGCGAAAAGCCTGATCACAATGGTACAGAAAGGGTAGCCACTACACCTTCATGATAATCATATGCCAGCCCCCATCCAGAAGTCATGCATCCATAACAATGCGGGACCGGAGTGTGCTGGCTTTTTTGCGGAACGATCCGGCCAGTGGATCGTATTTTACAGACGGAGGAGGCTTAATGCCTGCGAATCACACTCCCACACCGGCTCAGTCATGGATAGTTTGCCTGGCGCGCGTGTGCTGGGAACGTAAGAAACTTAGTGTCATCGTGGTGGTAGCGTCAGTATCGACTATTTTGCTGGCTGCGCTGACGCCACTGCTGACAAGACAGGCTGTGAATGACGCACTGGCGGGCAATCCGGCCCGCCTGCCGTGGCTGGCCTGCGGGTTACTGTTGATCGCTTTTTTTGATTTCATCGGTAACTATGTGCGCCGTGGTTATGCCGGGATGCTCTCACTCTGGGTGCAGCATACCCTCAGAGGACGGGTATTCGACAGTATTCAAAAACTTGACGGCGCAGGCCAGGATGCGCTGCGCACCGGGCAGGTGATTTCACGGACCAACAGCGATCTGCAGCAGGTGCATACCCTGCTGCAGATGTGCCCGGTGCCGCTGGCAGTGTTCACTTATTACATTGCCGGCATTGCCGTGATGCTGTGGATGTCCCCTGCCATGACGCTTATCGTCGTGTGCGTACTGGTATGCCTGGCGATCACCGCGCTTCGTGCGCGTCGTAGGGTCTTCGCGCAAACCGGAATGGCCTCGGACCAACTGGCGAATCTCACCGAACATATACGCGAGGTGCTGGCACAGATCTCAGTGGTAAAATCCTGTGTGGCAGAGATGCGTGAAACGCACTGGCTCGATAGGCAGTCGCGGCAGATTGTGCGTGTACGCATCGGTGCGGTTATCTCGCAGGCGATGCCTGGGGCCACCATGCTGGCGCTACCGGTGCTCGGGCAAATCGTCCTGCTGTGCTACGGCGGGTGGTCGGTCATGCACGGGCGGATCGATCTCGGTACCTTCGTTGCATTCGCCAGCTTCCTCGCGATGCTGACCGGGCCAACCCGCGTACTGGCATCGTTTCTGGTTATCGCACAGCGCACTCAGGCGTCCGCGGAGCGGGTGTTTGCACTGATCGACACCCGTTCACAGATGGAGGACGGGACGGAGTCGATTAACAGTCAGGTTGTCGGACTGGAACTGGAGAATATGAGCTTTGACTACCACCATGGCGACAGACATATCCTCAGCGATATCTCCTTTTCCCTGCGCGCCGGGGAAACCGTGGCGGTGGTGGGCGCATCGGGTTCAGGAAAATCGACCCTGTTGATGCTGCTGGCGCGTTTTTATGATCCCTGCTCCGGAAAGATATGGCTCAACACCAGCGAAGGCCGACAAAATCTTCGCGATATCAGACTGGAGGCGCTTCGTCGCCGGGTAGGCATCGTATTTGAAGATGCTTTTCTGTTTGCCGGTACGGTGGCGGAAAATATCGCCTATGGCCACCCTCAGGCAACGGCGGACGACATTCGCCGTGCGGCAGCTGCTGCAGGAGCCAGCGATTTTATCAACGCCCTGCCGAAAGGCTTCGATAGCCTGTTAACCGAACGGGGTACGAATCTTTCCGGCGGGCAGAGGCAGCGAATAGCGCTGGCGCGGGCGCTCATTACTGCACCGGACGTGTTAATCCTGGATGATACCACCTCAGCGGTTGATGCTGTTACGGAAGCGGAGATTAATACCGCGCTGGGTCGCTATGCTGACGAAGGGCATATGCTGCTGGTGATTGCCCGACGGCGTTCAACGCTTCAGCTAGCCAGCCGGGTTGTGGTGCTGGATAAGGGCCGTATGGTGGATACCGGAACCCCGGCAGAACTTGAAGCGCGCTGTCCGGCGTTCCGCGCACTGATGACCGGCGACAGCGATTTTCTGGCCACGTCCCACAATAGCCACAACGAATTGTGGCCGGCTGAACCAGCGACACAAGACGATGTAACGGATACGGGGGATAAAGGTTTTGTCGCCCGTATGACCCGCGTACCGGAAAATGCAGTACAGCAGGCGCTGGCCGGTAAAGGTCGCAAAGTCACGTCACTACTGAAGCCTGTGGCATGGATGTTCGTCATCGCCGCTCTGCTGATCGCACTCGATTCTGCGGCAGGCGTAGGGGTGCTGATACTGTTGCAGCACGGCATTGACTCCGGTGTCGCCGCAGGCGATATGTCGACCATCGGCCTCTGTGCCCTGCTCGCCCTGTGCCTGGTCATTGTGGGCTGGTGCAGTTATTCTCTGCAGACGGTCTTCGCCGCCAGAGCGGCGGAATCAGTTCAGCATTCGGTGCGCTTGCGCAGCTTCGGCCATATGCTGCGTCTTGGACTCCCCTGGCATGAAAAGCATGCCGATTCGCGTCTGACCCGCATGACCGTTGATGTGGACTCTCTCGCCCGCTTTCTGCAAAACGGCCTTGCCGGTGCGGCCACCAGTCTGGTGACGATGTTCGCAATCGCCGCCACCATGTTCTGGCTCGACCCGATCCTGGCGCTGACGGCATTAAGCGCAGTGCCAGTGGCCGCACTGGCAACCATGATTTATCGCCGCCTCAGTACCCCTGCTTATGCACAGGCACGGCTGGAAATAGGCAAAGTCAACAGCACCCTGCAGGAAAAAGTCTCCGGCCTGCGTGTCGTGCAATCGCATGGTCAGCAGGAACTGGAGGGCGCCCGGCTGCGCGCGTTATCGGAGCGTTTCCGCGCAACCCGTGTGCGAGCACAAAAATACCTTGCAGTCTATTTTCCGTTTCTGACATTCTGCACCGAGGCCTCCTATGCCGCCGTTCTGTTAGTGGGAGCTTCGCAGGTCGCCGCTGGAGAAATGACTGCCGGGGTACTGGCGGCTTTCTTCCTGTTGCTGGGGCAATTCTATGGGCCAGTGCAGCAGTTATCAGGGATTGTCGACGCCTGGCAGCAGGCGACAGCCAGCGGCAAACATATTGATGAACTACTGGCGACAGAAGGCACTGAGAACCTCGGGTCCTCTTCGGTCCTCCCTGTCACCGGTGCACTGCATCTTGATGAGGTCACGTTCAGTTATCCCGACAGTCACGAGCCAGCTCTGAACAAACTTACCCTGACGATCCCTGAGGGAATGGTTGTCGCGGTCGTCGGTCGCAGCGGTGCGGGTAAGTCGACGCTGATTAAGCTGATTGCCGGGTTGTATTTCCCCACGCACGGCAACATCAGAATCGGTGTGCAAATGCTCGATGATGCCTCGCTCACTGAGTATCGTCGCCAGATTGGGCTTGTCGATCAGGATGTAGCACTGTTTAGTAGTGATATTGCAGAAAACATTCGTTATTCACGGCCATCCGCCACCAATGAAGACGTTGAAATTGCCTCACAGCGGGCAGGGCTGTATGAGATGGTGTGCAATCTGCCGCAGGGATTCCGGACACCGGTGAATAACGGCGGAGCCGATCTGTCCGCAGGTCAGCGCCAGTTGATTGCGCTGGCCCGCGCGCAACTGGCGAATGCTCACATCCTGCTGCTCGACGAAGCCACGTCATGTCTGGATCGCACATCCGAAGAACGACTGATGTCATCGTTAACAGATGTCGTGCATGCCGGGAAGCACTCGGCGCTGATTGTTGCACATCGTCTGACCACCGCGCAACGCTGCGATCTGATTGCCGTTATTGATAAGGGGTTACTTGCGGAATACGGAACCCACGAACAGCTGTTATCTGCAGGCGGCCTCTATACCCGCTTATGGCATGACAGCGTCAGCAGTACTGCGCTCCATCGCCAGCACAACATGAAGGAGGAAACCCCGGGATAGTTACTGGACACGTAATGTATTAAAAACACAGTCAGAAGCGGCGGTACCGTGAATAGCCGCTTTAATTATTTATACTGACATCCTTAATTTTTAAAGAGTATGAATGCTGAACATGCAACAACATCCCTCTGCTATCGCCAGCCTGCGCAACCAACTGGCAGCGGGCCACATTGCTAACCTTACTGACTTCTGGCGCGAAGCTGAGTCGCTGAATGTTCCTCTTGTGACGCCAGTCGAAGGAGCGGAAGATGAGCGAGAAGTGACCTTTCTGTGGCGCGCCCGACATCCTCTGCAGGGCGTTTATCTGCGTCTGAACCGGGTGACGGATAAAGAGCACGTAGAAAAAGGAATGATGAGCGCCCTTCCCGAAACGGATATCTGGACACTGACACTGCGTTTACCCGCAAGTTACTGCGGCTCCTATTCGCTGCTGGAAATCCCCCCCGGCACTACGGCTGAGACGATTGCACTGTCCGGAGGCCGTTTTGCCACCCTCGCCGGAAAGGCCGATCCGCTAAACAAAATGCCGGAGATCAACGTTCGGGGAAACGCAAAGGAATCAGTGCTGACACTTGATAAAGCTCCCGCCCTGTCGGAATGGAACGGCGGCGTCCACACCGGACAACTGCTTACCTCCATGCGCATTATCGCCGGGAAATCTCGCCAAGTTCGGCTCTATATTCCGGACATTGATATTTCTCAGCCCCTCGGGCTGGTCGTGCTGCCCGATGGTGAAACCTGGTTTGATCACCTTGGCGTATGCGCGGCAATTGACGCCGCCATAAATAACAGGCGCATCGTGCCCGTGGCTGTACTGGGCATTGACAACATTAATGAACATGAACGCACTGAGATACTCGGCGGGCGCAGCAAGCTGATAAAGGATATCGCAGGACATCTGCTGCCGATGATCCGCGCTGAACAACCGCAGCGTCAGTGGGCAGACCGTTCGCGCACAGTGCTGGCCGGGCAGAGCCTCGGCGGGATCAGTGCGCTAATGGGGGCTCGTTACGCACCGGAAACGTTCGGTCTGGTGCTCAGCCACTCTCCTTCAATGTGGTGGACGCCAGAAAGAACCAGTCGACCAGGCTTGTTCAGCGAAACCGATACCTCATGGGTGAGTGAGCATCTGCTTTCTGCCCCACCGCAGGGCGTGCGTATCAGCCTGTGCGTGGGATCGCTGGAAGGTTCGACAGTGCCTCACGTTCAGCAACTTCACCAGCGGCTGATTACCGCTGGCGTCGAAAGCCATTGCGCAATCTACACCGGTGGTCACGATTACGCATGGTGGCGCGGTGCACTGATTGACGGGATTGGTTTACTACAGGGTTGAGTTGACCCACAAACACTTTCAGGAAACGGTACAGACTTCCTGAATAAATCAAATTGTCACCTGCGGAAAAGGAATAATCATCAGATGTATGCCCGCGAGTATCGCTCAACACGCCCGCATAAAGCGATTTTCTTTCATCTTTCTTGCCTCACCCTTATCTGTAGTGCGCAAGTTTATGCGAAGCCGGATATGCGGCCACTGGGGCCGAATATAGCCGATAAAGGCTCCGTGTTTTACCATTTCAGCGCCACCTCTTTCGACTCTGTCGATGGCACACGCCATTATCGGGTATGGACGGCCGTGCCGAATACAACCGCACCGGCATCGGGTTACCCGATTTTATATATGCTTGACGGTAACGCAGTTATGGACCGCCTGGATGACGAACTGCTCAAACAATTGTCAGAAAAAACACCGCCAGTGATCGTGGCTGTCGGGTATCAGACCAACCTCCCTTTCGATCTCAACAGCAGGGCTTACGACTATACGCCAGCAGCAGAAAGCAGAAAAACAGATCTCCACTCAGGGCGTTTTAGCCGTAAGAGTGGTGGCAGCAACAACTTCCGCCAGTTACTGGAAACGCGTATTGCCCCAAAAGTGGAACAGGGACTGAATATCGATCGGCAACGCCGCAGCTTATGGGGGCACTCCTACGGCGGCCTCTTCGTGCTGGATTCCTGGCTGTCCTCCTCTTACTTCCGGTCGTACTACAGCGCCAGCCCGTCGTTGGGCAGAGGTTATGATGCTTTGCTAAGCCGCGTTACGGCGGTTGAGCCTCTGCAATTCTGCGCCAAACACCTGGCGATAATGGAAGGCTCGGCGACACAGGGTGATAACCGGGAAACGCATGCTGTCGGGGTGCTGTCGAAAATTCATACCACCCTCACTATACTGAAAGATAAAGGCGTCAATGCCGTATTTTGGGATTTCCCCAACCTGGGACACGGGCCGATGTTCAATGCCTCCTTTCGCCAGGCACTGTTAGATATCAGTGGTGAAAACGCAAATTACACAGCAGGTTGTCATGAGTTAAGCCACTAAACACTGCCCGCTTTTACGCGGGCAGTGCGCCTGAAACACTACGATCAGAATGATGCGGTAACTCCGGCATAATAAGCCCGGCCTGGCTCGTTATAGGTATTCGCCCCTTCAGAAGATCGGAAGATCTGTTTATTGAGGATATTACTGACGCCGACATTAAGACGCAGATTTTTATTAATATCGTAATTGAAGTTCGTCCCCACCAGTGAATAAGCGCCCAGCTCTTTACCTGACAGACCGCCAGTATCTTCACTGCGGGTTTCCGCATGAGTACGCGGTTTTTGTCTGCCATATAACGTCCAGTTGACGTTGGCAGAAAACGCCTGGGTGATGGTCCAGTTAAGCGAGTTATTGATAGTATATTTCGGGATGACCGACAGAGGATTACCGGTGTCTTTTTGCTCCGAAGTGATCATCCATGTGGCATTGGTATTCCAGTTCAGACGATCTTTCACCAGTGGGAAAGACATACTGGCTTCGATACCGTCCACCAGAGCTTTCCCGCCATTCTGCCACTTGAGGATATATGCGCCTGAAGCGGTTTGCCCGATAACGTTATCCCCGGCCACGATCTTATTCTGGTAATCATTGCGGAAGTAGGTCACACTTGCGTGGTAATCTTCCCAGGTGAACTCCAGTCCAATTTCTTTATTGACGCTGATTTCCGGATCGAGATCTTTATTACCGATCAGGTAGCACCCGCCTGAGGTAATATCTTTTGGACAGCCATTGCCTTTCGAGTAGAGCAGATAGCCTTCACTGGATTGATACAGGTTTGGGGCTTTAAAGGTTCGGGCAACCCCTGCTTTGACTTTGAAATAATCGCCCAATTCCTGCGAAAGATTCAGACTGGGGCTGAAGTTCCCGCCGGAGTCGCTGAGATAATCAAAGCGCAGGCCGGGAATGATATTCGTGCCAGGAACCGGCTCAATGTTATCTTCAATATACAGCGCACTGATTTGAGAATGATTTTTACTGCTGCGATCCGCAGCAGAGCCAGAAATACCGCTGATATCTCTGTCATTCACCGTCAGGCTGGTAGAGGAAGGATCATCGAGCTTATCGCGGTTCCACTCTGCACCAACGGTCAGCGTTTGATCAACCATCACATTCAAAGGAATATTAAGCTCACCGCTGGTTCGCCAGGAACTCAGGCGATTGGTCGTAAACTTTTCACCCGCTAAAATACGTCCTTCACCACCGCCGGATAATCCTTCATTCATGCGGGTATTATTGGTTTTCTCGTAATAAATACCAAAGCGACTTTGTCCCCAGTCCCAGATACCATTATGCGTAATGCCATAATTCTGTCGGTACAGGCGGTTCGTCTCTTTGCCGGATTTTGCCAGGCTTTCGGTAACTGCACTGGAAGAACTGTTCTGCGTATCGCCCGCATAGATATTCCCCTGGCGGCTATATCCGGCTTCGAAATCGAGAATCTGCTGCGGATTTAATTTCCACGAGATAACGCCGTTAATATCTTTGTTACGTACCCCTTCATGCCCGGCTGCGTTTTTCGTACCGACCGGAGAATTAATATCCCAACTGTCAGCATCCGTTTTATTCAGGTTACCATACAAACGCGTGGTAAGAGCATCACCAGCCAGAGGCCCACTAAGGCTGAAATTGGCGCGACGCGTAGCGCCCTCTTCGCTACTTTCCGGCTGGTTGGTGTATAACGACAGCGAACCGTGCCAGTCGTTGGTGGGACGTTTGGTAATGATGTTCACCACCCCCCCGGCGGCCCCCGAACCGTAGCGCGCCGCCGCAGGGCCGCGGATCACTTCAATACGCTCAACCTGTTCCGGTGGCACCCAGTTGGTGTCACCGCGGGTATCACGCTCCCCACGCCAGCTATAACGCACGGAGTTACGTGACGTCACCGGTACACCATCAATTAAAATTAAGGTGTTTTCCGGCCCCATACCACGAATATCGATCTGGCGGTTATTACCGCGTGTGCCCGAGGCGCTATTGCCGGTAAGATTGACACCAGGCATTTTACGAATAATATCTGAAAGGTCGTTTACCGGAGGGGTCTTTTTAATATCCTCGCTGGTAATAACCGACACGCCCGGCTGCTGTTTTAATACCTGCTCAGCGGTGGCTTCCACCACCAGAGTCTCGTCATTATCATCGTCGGAGTATTTGGCTACTGATACCTGGCTATTCAACCCAACCAGGAGCACAGTTAGCGACCAGAGGATTTTGTTAATTCTCATTCCTATTCCCTAATAAATGCCTAACTTAAAATGTTTGATCGTTAAGCTCACATCCTTGCCAGATATTTCTTACTGCCATTATTGTTTTTATATAAGAATGATAATTAATATCATTTAGCAAAAGAAAAAGCAATCCCTCACAAGATAAATTTATTGATTTTTCATAAATATCAAATTGATATATAACATATGTTTTTTATTTCATTGTACTTCAGTCAAATAAATTTCTGAAGCACTGCTAGTAGTGCCAGTTCAGCTTTCTTTTTGACTCATTCCGGCAAAGTCAGTACCGTTCATCTTTTGTACTGATGTTGCCACTGGAAAATCGGTGCGCTTGTCGATCATCGGGAATTTTGTCACAATTTCTAACGGATAGTGTTCACATTGTTTCTGACCTGCATTTCAGACACGGGCGCTGCTTATGTATATAAGATCAGCATCACTAGGTCTTTCTGCAACACTACTGCTTTCAACAAGTCAGGCATTTCACACTTTATGAGCTGACATCATCAAGATGCTCCAGTAATTTTTTATTAATGACTTCAAACAGTTCCTGTTCATCATGGGTCAGATAACCCCAGATTTCTTTCAGATACATGCTTTGTGCAAGAGTGAGCCTCTGAATAAAAAACATACCTTCAGATGTCAGACTGATTTTTTTAGCACGGCGATCCTCCCTGCTATCCGTCCTTTTTACATATCCGGTTTTTTCTAAAAAATCTGTAATGCGGGTAATATTAGTTCTGGTAAACTGCAGTTTCTGGCTTATCTCTGAAGGTGACAGACAATGACTCTCCGCTGTGAATAATGTGGTGAGAACCATGTACACTGAGTGATTTATTCCATACGCCCCCAGAAATTCAGATATATTATCCTGCATCCTTTTATTTGCGCGAATACAGAGTTGCATCAACAAATGTTCCCGAAAGGGATATGCGGGGTCTTTGTTTTTTTGGTGTCTGATTATTTTTTCTAATGTGTCTGTGTTATTCATTTCATTATTCTCCATATTACTGAAACACACTGCCTGTGTACAAGTGCGCATCAGTCATCCGGTAAACTTCGACTTTCCACTACAATTTATTCCTGCCTGATTTCTGTATAACTGAGATATCCCGGCACAGCGGACAGATAAATTTCCTCAGATAAAAGAACATAAATGCTGGCTGCTGACAAGTCTGTGAAAAAGGATTATCCATGCAGCTCAGTAATCGCGGATAATTCATCAGCTCCCACACGCCTGTAGAGCCATCCCTGACAGCCCTGGACATTCATGTCTCTGGCAATACGGAACAACGCTTCATTTTCAACACCTTCAAGTATCACGCCCCGGTTATGACAGGCAACAGTGTCTGCCACAGCATGGAGAAGCGGCATTGCACTCCTGTTTTTCAGGGCATAATGAAAAAACTCATGACTTATTTTTACCCGTTCAAACATCCCGGACAGTCCCCACATTAAGCCTGCATTTCCTGAGCCGAAATCATCCAGCCAGAGGGTGAAACGTTCTGACAAAAAACGTAACAGGGGGTCATCACCGGGTTTTAACGCCACTGCCGGAAAGTCCTCACTGACCTCAAGCCTGATATGTGTTCCCGGCCGCCCCGGGATGCCATGTTTTCTCAGATACAGGGCTACCACCCGGGAAATATTGACACTCAGCATTATTTTCTTCTGCAGACACCATTTATGAAGCGTTTCCGCAGTCTTCAACTGACTGATGAGTATTTTGTACTGAATATCCGGAGGTACACTTCTGAAAAAAACAGATGCGCAGATTTTCCTCCCGTCTTTTGCTGAACGGATATCCGAGAGCATTTCAAAAGCAAATATTTTCCCGGTCTGATTCCATACAGGCTCAAAAACCGGTGAGAGGATATATTCTGTTCTGCCTGATTTCACCTCCAGTATACTGTTAACTGCCCCTGACATTACTCCTCCGGAAATATGAGCCCCTCCCGACCAGAAGGTCTGGCTGGATAAGCGCAGTTCTTCTGATTTGATTTTTAAACCCTCAGATTTACCATTATCTTTATGATTACTGACAACGCTCAGAACCAGATATACGGCTCATACTGGTTCTGTTTATCTTTAACAAAGACCATATGACAAACTCGTTCCGTCACAACACCGGAAACAATACTATTATTAGCTATTTTTCTCCACAAACAGTGATACATTAAATGAAAAACTGGATATAAAGAGCAGTAATATCATTACCGCCACAACTGCATTCTAGTTGTAGCTAAAAGTCACATTTATCACTGACTGGACAGCACCGGGCGTCAGACTTGCCTGACCGGTCAGAGCATAAGAGGCCTTCAGCCCCAGACTCACAGGAGAGCTGCCTACCTGTCCCAGAGACCTCGGTTGTCCGGCCGGAACCGGCCCCGCTTTGTCCGACAACTGTACACCCACACCGCCGGCCCCTGATGCTGCCGTATTTGCGAATACAGTATTACCACTTCCTGTTACAGGACCTGACAGGGTATAGCTGACCGACTGTGTCTGGTCGCAACGTACAGTAAGAGGGACTGTTACCGGCCCTCCGGGATAGGACGGAAGGTCAACTTTGACATTGTTCGATGAGACCCTGCATGTACCTGTCTGGATATGGACATCATTCGTTGCATAGAAACGCCAGGTAAAATTTCTCTCCCCTGCCTCCTGCCCCTTTGTGGAAAACTTATTCACATATAACGTTGCCAGTAAATCTCCGTTGTTAATTACCTTCCCAAATACACCCGGTTCAGGGTACAGATATAATTTAGCAGGGAATGGTTTCCAGACACCATATTGATAAAACGCCTCTGTCACCTGCAAATCAAACTGAAGTGGTAATTGCCTGGCATACCCCGTTGGACGACTTGTAAAATCGAGTCGTCCGTATGTTTTGGTATCCAGAGCAGGAGAAAAACCACTGCCTTTCAATATTTTCAGATAATCATAGTTTTGGCCTGTCGAGTCCTCATTCTGACATGATACCAGTTGGGAAAGGTCCAATACAGATATGGATTTATCATATTGCACAACAGGACTGACATTAACCCGAAAGGATGTATCCCCGGAGTTAAATTCTTGCCCGGTCTGGTTATTTCTGCACAACAATGCAAACGATGGCTGGGAATATGCCATTATAAATGTGAATAAAACACAGCCCTTGAGGACAGTGCTTTTCTTAAAGAGGGGATAATATTTACGCATAGGTATAGGTGACGGTTATAACAGAACTGATATTTCCAGGAGTAACCTGGCCTTTACTCACTGCACGGGCTTTAAGATTAAAGGTTGCATTATTATTTTGTACATTAAGCGTCTTGAACATACCATTGTGATATGATGCATTACTTCCATCCCTGTCCTGAATTTCAATCTTGATACCGCCAGCATTCCCTGTATTCGCATAGTATGTCTGCCCATCCGCAGTACCACTAAATGTTGCCCGAACAGTATTCATATTCTGGCATCCGGTGAGAGACAGATCAAAATTAACCCATGGAGATCCACTTCCTGCATTGGGAAAGTCTGATACATACAGATTACCCAAAGAAACATCCACATTCCCTGGTACATTACATGTTCTTTGCAAAACATTACCCGTCACAGTAATCGTCGTATCCACTGCCTGTGCTGAAAATGCAATACAGTTAATAAGACCGGTGGCCAATATAATAGCTTTCAGTTTCATCTGTTTTCCTCTGTGTTATATTTACTGATAGTCAAGTACAAAATTAACCACCGCATCAACATTACCGGCCTTTACCGGAAGATAAGTGGCTTTCAGACGGGCATAAAACGCTATGGTCTGTGTTCCCGGCATTAACGCAATTGTTGTCGGCACATTAATTTTCAGCTCATGTTTATCCTTATCAAGAAGCTGAATCCCCACACCCCGTGCTCCATTTATGCTGTTAATCTGAATAAGCCCCGCCTCCTGATTATCTGGTGTGCCCGTAAATGTCAGCTTCACTGCACGGACAGCACTGCCGCAGGAGGTTAACCCGACATGAAATACCGACGCAGGTGTGGTATCACCAGCTGCGGTAAACTGTCGGCTGTCATAACTTCCCAGACTGACATCAAAGTTTCGGGAGTTAATGTCAACATCGCAGGTGTTATCCTGAACATTGCCTGTAATATTCACCACAGAACCCGCTGCACAGACATGACAGGTAACGAACATACTGCCGGCCAGCATGCAGGAGAATGTCACTGTTTTAATAATATCCTTCACCATTTCCCTGCCTCTTTACCTGCAACTAACCGTGACATGACTTAATATCTGTCCGGCGCTTTCCTTCGGTAATTTATAATCTGCAGTACACTGGTCCGTGGTCTGACTCCCCCATTTCACACTAACCTGTCCTGACAGAGGCATTCCGCTCAGATAAACCTGACCATTCTCTCCGGCGATACTGCTCCCCCCGTTTCTGGCCGTAACGACAGAGCCAAAAGGAACTGCTTTCCCGTTTCTCATCAGCGTCATCAGCACTTTCACACCCACACGGGTTTTATAGTCAGCCCGCACAACGGCACCATGCGTGGGCACGACGCTGACCACGGTATTCTCTATATCAACATTATCTGCAAGGGTGTTGGTATCCAGTGCCACCCGGTTTTCACGATAGTCTGTTGCATAAGGCAGTACAGCATACCCCCTCCAGTCTGTAGACACCCCCGTCTGGTTTTCAATGCGCGTATCAGATGCACCTGGTGCACGGACAAGAATCAGCGTATCTCCCAGAGGCTGGCTCAGTGTCAGACCATTGGCATGTGCCAGAATACCGCCACTCAGCCCATAATACAGTTGCCGGTAACCCCCACTGTGACTGTATCCTGCACTGGCATTACCGTATCCCCCTCTGTAATTCAGAGAGGCATATCCTGTTTTACTGCTCCCCTCATACCCTCCCCGGGTATAACCACTCTGGATGCTGTATCCCAGATTATTGTCCTCCAGCAGTGTGCCATACAGCCCTGCTGTACTGGCAGCCTGCCCGTGAGCTTCCAGGGTCTGACTGTAACGGGCACTGGCGTTTCTCCATGCAGATGTGCTGTCCGAACGCATCCAGTGGCTGAACGGAATGCTGACATCAAATGACAGTATCCGGTCAGTTTCATGTTGCCATGCATTCCGGGACAGGCTGTAGTTCAGGGACCAGCTGATGTCATTCACAGATGAGTTAAAGCCAGCATTAAGCTGACGGTCCGTCCTGTCCGTTCCCCAGTAACTCTGGTGGCTGCCACTCAGATACAACGTTGACGATTCCCCCGTCTGCTGGCTGATACTCACCTGCACCCTTCCCCGCTTGTTGTAAGCCAGATTGTAGTAATCCGTATACTTCGGCTGTATCTGTATCACTCCGTCCTGGGTAAGAACACTGTAACCACTCATTTTCTTCCAGGCGGTATCAGCAAAGCTGAAATAGCCCCGTGTGGAGTAGCGGTATCCGATTAACTGGATATTTGTCCCTGTTTCCGTCAGTGACTTGTTATACAGAAAACGATATGACTGACCGTCATACCGGCTTTCATCCGGTAACCGGGCATTCGCACGGGTGGCATCCAGTGAAACAGCACCCAGCCAGCCCATGTTTTTACCCACCCCCAGATTGAAGGCACGGTAGCGTTCAGCTATCCAGGCTCCTCCATACACCGTCCAGCCTGCAGGCAGACCATACTTCAGCGTTCCTTCAGCAAAACGGGGATTATCCTGCTGATGTCCGCCACTGCGAAACTCTCCGGCACTGAGAGCATATTTCAGATGCCCTTCACGTTGCAGTACAGGCACCGAAGACCATGGCACATTAAATCGCTGTACACTGCCATCAGCTTCCTGCAGGGTTACCTGTAAGTCACCTCCACTCCCGGCCGGATAAATATCGTTTATCTCGAACGGGCCTGGAGGTAGCGTACTCTGGTAAATTTCATACCCGTTCTGGCGGATACTAATCCGGGATGTTCCCCGGGAAATACCGTGAATTGTCGGTGCATACCCTCTCTGGCTGTCCGGAACCATATTGTCATCAGAGGCCAGTTGAATACCCCTGAAATTTACACCGTCAAAAATATCCCCCCGGGTATAACTGTCCCCCATCGTCAGACGGGAGCGCAGGGGAACTATATCCCGCTCCAGCCAGGTGTTAATGTGCTGCCAGTTATTCTGGCTGTACCCCTTTCCGGCACTGTAACTCCAGCTGGTGTTGTCCCGAAGACGCCAGCTCCCGATATTCAGTCCTGTTTTCAGATTCAGATAGGCATAATCGCTGGTGCCACCATAGCTGTCGCGCACCCGATTACCACTGAAGTCATAATTCAGCAATGCCGCTGTAATTCCGTTATCCCAGTATTCCGGCGCAATATAACCACGGGCCTGATTACTCATATATATCTGAGGAACGGTCAGGTACAATCGCTGCTGCCCGACATCAAACCGGAATGTGGCACCCTGAATCATGGAATTCAGTGATGTGCAGGTGTCAGCCGGCAGTCTCTCCATACCCGGCACGGCATAACGGTTTACCCCCATCGCACTCATATGCTCCGGACTCAGGCAGGGGGCAAGTTGCTTCCCGTCCTGACTCATCTGAAACTGCACGTCACGGGTTGAGATATACGTATCATTCAGATAAATATCCACCCGGTACACGCCGGGCGGAAGCTCCTGCCCCTGTGTAAATGCAGACAGGTCCGCAACCGCATCCGGGTCATCAGACAGAAAACGCGGATTAAAATAGAGCTCAGCCCGGGCCGGAGAAACAATTATCCCGATAAAAAATGCCAGCGGCAGTATATTAAATCTCATTCTGTTATTACCCCCGCCAGCAGAGCCGGTCAGTGATTTATCAGACAGGAGTTGTCCGCCATCTCCGGAAAACATGTCAGCCCCCCACACTGAGCGAAAAAATAAAATCAGCAGCCAAACACAACCAGTACCAGAAATAACTGAGTTACTTCACCACCCCCCTCACCTGTTCAGTCAGAGCACCATAATCGTTAATTGTTTTATAAGTAATATCTCCTCCGGTGTATCCTCCAGGAATATTCACAGTGACCTTTCCCTGTGGGGGTACCATGGTGTTTTCAAGACTTTTATTTCCGGCCTTTAAGTCAGTCACTGTCAGATAATACGGCGTCGGATTAAACAGAGTCAGCCCTCCGTTTTCACGGGTGAACTCTAATTTACCTGGTGCCTGTTCTGGCGGAATAACCAGTCCCTGTGGACGGTAGAGCAGTTTAATTCTGCTGACAATTGCAAACTGCAGATAATTCTCGCCGGTTTTCGCCTTATCCATGGCCGGGATGGCCTTGACATTCACCCAGAACAAACTTTCCCTGTCTTCCGGCATCTGTCCGTTTGTGGCATCAATAATTCTCAGGGTATTCTCTTTCTTTCCCTGCATGGAAAATAACGGAGGAGTAATTACAAACCTGGCATCCTTTTTTCCTTCAGCATTTTCAATCCATGACTGAATAAGGTAACTACTTTTATCATCATTATTTGTTACCGCCAGTTGTACCTGTTTTTGCCCTTCAGGGTAAATCACACGGGTGGCACCCAGAGCAACCCCGGCATAGCTCTGCGGAATATAAAAAAAGACTAAAAATGATGCCAGAACGGCCCATATACGCATGTGCTTCATCATGTTATTAACAGCCTTAATTAAATGGCATTATATCTGCCAGTTACAGATAGGTCAGAGAAAACCATACCTGTCCATTTGCCTTTCCCCCGGCGACGGGATAATGTGTGGCCTTATACCTCGCCTGCATATGCAGTTTCATATCTCCGCGGGTAAGATGCACCCAGTTCTCCGGAGGCTGATTAAGTTTTACCAGCTCTCCGCTTTCATTAAATAAAGCGATAGCGATTCCGTCTGAGGCATCATTCTCCTCTTCCACCGACAGCAACTCCGGTTCGTGAATATCTGATACGCCATAAAAGGAAATCCCCACCCGCTGACTGACGACAGTGCTGCAGTCCTGAAGGTGAATATCAAAGCCCACAGGGTCCCCATACTCACCGGCGGCGTGAAATCGATTGCTGCTGAGTTGCCCCATATCCACAGTCATCTGCCTGTCTGACAGGGCAAGACTGCATGCTTCAGCAATTATTTTTCCCTGGAAGCGCATGTTTCCTCCCGGAAGCATGACATGCCAGTGGTTTCCGGCCAGTGCAGCGGGAGGCAGCAAAAATAACATTACTGCCATTTTCGATATTTTCATTAATCTCACACCCGCATGGATAAAAACAGCCCTCCCTGGCCGGGTATATATCCGTTACACTGTTCTGATATTACTGGTACTGAACTTTAAAGGTGGCGTCGGCGTTGGCAATACCAGGCGTTGACTTACCTGTTGCATAATAAACTGCCTGGAAAGGAATTTTATTGGTGCCATCTGTTAATGTAAATTGTGTAGATGCAGTCACTCCGTCAAATTGAACTGCAGTACCTGTATGATCCAATATCTGAATACCTACATTTGTTGCACTACCTGCAGCACTATTCTGTAGAGACAGCACATCATTGTGTGTAGCAATAACATTTCCTGCAAAGATAATTGATGCATGCCCGGCAGTTGCAGAACTACAGTCATTAAGTTCAATACTAAATCCAACAGGGGAACTCTTCTCTCCATCATTCGCCAACTTAGCTGAACGAACTTGCCCCAGCAAAACCGTTTGATTTGCTGAATTAGTGTTTACAGCACATGCAGCATCAACAACTTCCCCCTTAAAATGAACTGTACCACCATTAACCGTGGTGACAGCAGACGCATTTGTCGCAACACCCAAGGTCAGGGCTGAAAATACAGCCATGGAGATGAATTTTAACTTCATATTTAATTCCTGTTTTTAATTGAACTACGCACACCGTATCTGTCATCACAACAGACACAATCAATATCCCGAACGACGGGAATCTTTTTTCAGGAGAACTTCATAAATGCAATGTGAGAAATACACTCAGGCAGCATTTATGACATTATCTCCCGATAATATTTTCCGGATAACCGACAGGAATCTTCTCTATAGATAAGATTCCCTGGATGATAAGCTATGGGTTAGTGTTCCTGTCTCCACACCGAATGCTTTAGCAAAAGCAGAGAAGCTGAAAGCATACCTCGTTGATAACACCCGTACTCTCATTTGACTACAGGCTTATATTTCTCGCGTATTATGTATTGCCCCGGCGTTTTTTATTGTCCGTATTTTACAGGGAAGCAGCTTCAGCTATAGCTGATACACTATCAGTATAATAAGGAGCAAGTCTGGCAACGAGGACATTCAACCTGGTAAGGCGCCCAAGCGTTGTACTGAAATATCCATTATTCATCTGGTATTTCTCGCAGACATCTTTACGGGAATGACCACTGACCAGATAATCCTTCATAGCGAGAATAACTCTGTCACTGTGAATAGAAGAAATACCTATCAGTAAAAAAAATTGTTCTTCAGACATGGAGCCGGATGACAGCGCGCTCTCACGTAATTTTAGTAAAAAAGCATCCCCTCCCCGGGTAATAACTTCATGCTGTGCCATTCGATACTCCCCACCCCGCCACCTACAGGGCTGCCTTAATATTCATCCCCCATACAGGAGGGCCTGGCTCCTTAAGATATATTTAGTTTTTTATGTTGTAAATATGTATTTTGACGATCTTTTGATCTGTAAAGCTGTTTATTTTTAGGGTTATATCTCGCAGTGGATTGACGTTTTAGTTATTAATACTGTATAAGCATGAATATTCAGTATAAAAGATCGTTAAAATCGTTTTTTGCAACGTTCCTTACCATTGAAAAAACTATAAAAATAATGTGATAGAAATCCAATCGCGAATATGTTTAGCATATTAAGTAAATACACCAAATACAATATAAAAACATGATAATCACATTTGAATTGTCAAAAACAAGTCAGCCACTTATTATCCTTTTGCTTATATAGAGAGGATGATGATATGCAGAATGAAATAATGGGTTTTCTGAGCAGACATAATGTAGGGAAAACCGCAGAAATTGCGGAGGCGCTGGCGGTAACGGATTATCAGGCACGCTATTACCTGTTATTACTGGAAAAAGAAGGTGTGGTTCAGCGCTCTCCATTAAGGCGAGGCATGGCAACATACTGGTTTTTGAAAGGAGAGATGCAGGCGGGACAAAACTGTTCTTCCACAACTTAATAACTCAATTTGTGGGCATGCTTCACTGAAACAGATAAAAGTTACATCAGAGTGCAGATTCAATTTTGCAGCATTCGTCACAAAATAAAAATCCAGCATTTTATGTCAGAATACCTCACATGATAATAAAACCTGTCCGGTTTTACCGCATGGCCAGACATTATAAAAACGCAAATCCTATAAACTCCATTCAGCCTCCTTGCTATCCGGTAACGGAGGCTGTTTTTTCGTTACGCCTTTCCCCGGCAGCATCAGTAGTAGTAATTTGTAGATTCTACAAACTGAGCCTGTCTGTCCGGGGAGAACATACGTAACCCGGCGCAAGGCTCCTGTCAATTACCTCCGGCCTCTGCTCCCTTGGTTGCCAGACAGAGTCTCTGACGACCATGCTTTCAGTGTCAGCGCCAGTGATATAAGACGGTAAATGGGGATGCGGACGATTTCCTGTATCACGTCTGTTGGCGCTTAGCCTCAGAATATCCACCACCAGACGCTGACTGTCTGACCAAAACAGGCCGTTCAGTGCGATCACCTGCAATCCCGTTTCCAGCGCATACTTCAGTCGTTCACGGGGCGCTTTCACTTCCCGGGCAATTTGCTGCCATGGCGATGATGTATTTTCACTCCCAACCATCCGGCGAATACGATGAGACAGATGATACCGGAATATATCCGGCACACCAGAAAGACTGGCTTTCAGGCTGTACACGCAGCCAAACCGTTTATCGTTGAACACCACATTTTTCTGGCTGATATCCCATGCTTCCCGAAGTGTAACAATCAGCTGTGGCGTCCGGGTTAAAAGCAGACGAAAAGGCAGTTCAAAACTGGTGACGTAATCCACATTCAGCAGTGCAATATGCAGCCGTTCTTCTGCCCCGCCTCAGTCTGCCGACACTCCTCCAGGACATCCTGCCACTGCTGGCGAAGACGTGAGGATTAATTCCGCCAAGGTAAAACAGTATTTATCCGCCATAGAGTCAATTCGTGTACACATACTGAAAAGAATTCCGTATAAAGATTCAGCAGACAAAACTTTATCAGTCTGTAAAAATTAACGGAAGAGTTGATATTTCTCCCGATCATCACCGGATAATTGTTGCAATAACCAGTGGTATCAGAGACTGAACAGCTGTTTTTAACGCAACGTATTGCTCTGATGTATCAGGCCAGGTAACCCGAAAACACCTTTCCACCCGACATTGTCCGCCAGCGTTTATCCCCCGCCAGGCCTGCTGCAGTAAATCCACCACTTGCGAACATTCTTCATCAACTGTGGCACTGACCCGCAGATGGCAAATGCTCGCCTGGCTGAGCAGCAACAGGCATCGTATTGTTGCTCCTCCATGTTGTTCCCGCAACCAGCGTAATACCACCGGCGGTGCTGGACTGGCAGTGTGATTACGCTCAGTAATATGTTCTTGCACCTGTCGGTAAAAGGCAGTACAGAATGCATGAATCTGTTGCCCGTTGATGTTTCCTTCTGCCGAATAGAGCGTGAAGTGAAATGCCAACAGATTTGGCCAGTGGTCCACCGCCTGCTGAACAAAACGCCGGATGTCTCCCGGCTCTGAAATTAAGGCTTAGGTTATTTGCACGAAATGTTCCTTTTCAAACCCTGTTGAATTTTGTCAAGCCGGTGCAGACACAGTAAAGCGCGCATCAACACCTGAAAGGTACGATACAAACACAAGTTACAAACAATAAGAACGGAAGGACAATTAATCAGTGAGGAATAATAACTAAATTAACCAAAAGAATATTACTGACAATACCACCAATACTTATATAGCAATATATTAATTAATGTAAGAACAGATGCCCAGTAAGACATATACACAATACATCCACAAACACACTCTTTTCATTAAATAAATCACCTGATTAAACCATGAAAGTGTGATGTAAGTCAAAATTACTGACACAGCCAATTGATAATGATTATCTCTATCATTATCGTGAAATTCGAGAATGAAAGGAGAAGTAGTCATTATAAGCCTTTTATAAATCGTCATCATCATAGTAAAGTAGAACACTTTTTATATGAGTTGCTATATGAAAATATACTGGACAAGAAAAAGCATTCCTGAACTTTCAGCACTTCCACCTTCATTAAGAAAGAAAAATTTTACTGACGCATATAATGCTGCATCTTCCCATATCGAATACTGGATAGGTGCTGGCGTCTCATTTATCTCGATGATGATTTTATTCAGAGTATATGACTTTCTTTTACCCGCCCAAGATACTTTCCCTGGTGATATCATCAGAAGTTTATGTGTTGTGTGTCCATCCATATTAATCTGGTTTCAGTTTTCGGTATATGTCATGAGGAAATATTACAGACATATTCTGGAACGAGGTAAGGAAACCGAAACCATTTCAGAAAGGTTGATACGTGAGGCTGATACACGAGAATATGAACTATGGCGTCCGGTCCGTCGCTTTTTCTCCATTATTTTTCTCATTGTTCTATTAGTTTGCATTCATTCACTGATAACAACTATAAAATAAAAGTCATGGCTGTTCTGATACAGGAAAATAAACATTCATTCTATGGTTACCTCTTCCTGTTAAATAGAAGAATTTTACAAGTAAGGAAATATAAATGGAAATAACAAAAAATAAAAATGCAACTATAAAAAAACAGTCATCACCCGGCTGCTTTTCAATGTTTACTTTATCATTTTCTATTACCTTTATTCCTGCATTCCTTACAAACAGGCAGGAACTTATATCTAGGGGGCTTCTTGTTCCAGCATTATTTCTTGCTGAATTTCTAATTCTTGTTCCACTGTATTTTATTTTCTTCCGAAAAAGAGAAGGATTAGGAAGAGGTTCTTTTCGACTGGATGTTTTTTTTACTCTTTTCTCTTTAATAATGATTATTCAGTTATTTGTCCCTTATCTGCTGGCAGTGAGGAAAACGGAAGAATGGATGATCTCGCAAATGTCTTTTTCCGGGGCCATTTTATGGATTAATATATTTTCTTCTGTACTTCTTGTTCCTGTATATGAAGAGATTGTATTTCGAGGGTGTCTTTTTAACTCTTTTAAATCCTGGTTTAATGACAATATTTGCATCTCTGCTATTGTAACATCAGTCATATTTTCTGCATTACATCTACAATATACTGACTTTCGTACATTTTTGATGCTCTTTCTGGTATCGTTAGTTCTTATTAGTGCAAAAATAAAGTCGAATGGCCTGTTAATGCCCATATTACTTCACATGTCGATGAATGCAGTCATAGCAGGAATACAATATCTGGCTTATATCAGTTATACTCATTAACAGAGCATTTTCTGTTACAATCTCATATGATAAAAATTAAACGGACTGGCATTGTTACTATGCGGTATGCATAAAATGATAAACGTTCGGAAGAGCCTAACTTAAACCGCGTTACATAGGCACCATTATCATATAATGAAGCACCTGTTACAGGTGCTTCATTAACAATATAAGGTTTAACTTCCACTCCCCGCAGACGAAGAGGCACTTGATGTACCTCTGCCAGATCCAAACTGGGATGATAATCCTATACCTGAGGGAGACATGGAGGGACTTACCGTTGCAGTCGTTGCCCATGAATGGACTTTATCACCTATATAAGCCCCTACAATAGAACCAAATCCCGGACTAATAAACGTACCAGCAAGTGAACCAATAGCAATTAATTCTGCCTGCCCGTCATTCCCGTCACCTCCAGATATTTGTTTTATTTCATTTTCAGATAGTTTTCTCATTTCAACACCTTCGCTATAAGATTTGTGAAGAAGTAAAAATTCACGTTTAACCACAACGATAAAAATGTAACTACAAGTGATAAAAAAAACATATATAGATTAAAAAAATTATATCCATAGTAATAAATAAGATATAATGACACCGGAATATAAAAGAACAGATAATTGATAACAAAAGCAATCACTGTTATTTTTATATCCTTCTTAACCTCCCCCATAGACAAAACTCCTTACAAAGTTACACCAGTGGATTTTAAATAGAAATAATCCTGTCAACAGTTCTCAACGTAGTTTCTCTGTGTGCAATAATCACCCGGGTGATATTCATTTTTTTATGGCAGCATTCACGAAACGTTCACTTTCTGTATCAAGAGAACTTGTAGCCTCATCCATAAATAATATTCCAGGTTTCCGGTATAAAGCTCGGGCAATGAATATACGCTGTTTTTGACCGCCGGAAAGACCTTCCCCCAGTTCACCTATTAACGTTTCATACCCCATTGGCATTTTCATTATCACATCATGAATATGACTTGCTCTGGCACATTCTGTCATCCATTCGTCGTCTGTTTCTTCTGCAAACCCACAGATATTTTCACGAATTGATCCTGAAAATAGCCGGTCGTCCTGCATAACACAGGCTATCATACGGTGATAATTATTTATTCCAAGTTGACGTATATCCGTGCCATTAACCAGTACTTTTCCACTATCTGGTTCAAACAGTCCACATAATACTTTCATTAATGTGGTTTTTCCGGCACCGGAGGCACCAGTTATAGCCACACTTTCTCCCGGAGCCACAGACAAATTCAGACCACTGAATACCTGTGCTGACTGGCTGTCATACCGGTAGCTTAAATCAGTGGTTTCCAGTGAAACCGGGCTCATGTCAGCAACGATTTCAATTTCCGGTTTCTTTTCTTCCTTTTCATGTAGTGCAATATCTGCAATGCGCTCATTATGCAGACTCATTATTCTCAGTTGAAGAAGAAAACTGGTCAGCGAAGCAACCCGATCCGAAAACTGCCCACGAAAAGAACCAAATGCCACAAACATCCCTATTGTCATCTGATTATCGATCACAAGGCTTGCACCCAGCCATAAAATCGCCATCTGATCACAGGCGGCAACAAAAGTATTTATTCCCCCGAAGAGCAAATCCATCCTGGTTAACTTAATACCTGAATTGATCGCATCTATTTTCAGGTTAAGCCAGTGTGTTCCCCGGATCCCGACCATACCCTGGATTTTTACCGTGGCAATACCATACAGGCTTTCCATAAAATAGGAGCTGGCCCGGGCCCCCCTGACAAGAGTTTCTTCCGATATTTGCCGGTAATAGCCGTATGTCACCAGACGAATAAGAACGTAAACCATGGTAAAACCGAGAACTATCCAGGTAAGATATCTGATCTTACCCACCAATAGTGGACACAGGACTAAGTGAGTAAACTCTCAACCAGAGGTGACTCATGACAAAACCAGT
>OKVQ01000130.1_pt1 | contig 49742 bp, 34 predicted proteins | sample 1606821 | NCBI WGS metagenome assembly OKVQ01 (sample SAMN03281009, study PRJEB24777) | human gut metagenome | isolation source: fecal sample PR192 from 1 month old female Indian infant, vaginally... | reverse complement strand
CGCGCACGCCGTCGAAGCCGATCACCGCCACGTCGTCCGGCACGCCGATGCCATGCTCGCGCAACGCGCGCAACGCGCCGAAAGCGATCGCGTCGGTCATGCAGAACAGCCCGTCGAACGGGAAGTCCCCCTCCTCGATGCGCCGCGAAACCGCGCGGTACGCGTCGTCGGTGTCCCAGTCGAACAGCTGGATCGTGTCGGCCTTGGTCAGCGTGCGCTCATGCCGCTCGAACGCGCGATGACAGCCGATCAGACGTCGGTCGCCCACGTGCATCGACCGGCGCGCCTGGTCGGCCGGCATGAAGTCCGTACCGACCAGCCCGACGCGCTCGCACCCCATCTCGAACAGGTGCGTCACCGCGGCCTCGGCGCCGTTCTCGCATGGCGTGAACACCGAGTCGAACGGCCCTTGGTACGACTGGTCATCGAGCAGCACCACCGGCTTGCCCCTGCTTAGCTCAATGATCTCGGCGTCGCTCAGGCCGCCCGCGCTCAGGATCACGCCGTCGCAGAACTTGTTGGCGACCTTCTCGAGGATGCTTTTCTCATGGCCGACCTTGCCGGTCGAGATCTGCTGCGCCACGGCCTGGATGCCGCGGTCGAACGCCGCATTCGACACGCCGGCGAGCAGCTGCGCGTAGAACGGCCGGTCAAGCTGGAAAACGGCGGCCTCGATCACGCCGGTTCGCCCCGAACGCAGGCTCTTGGCAGTGATGTTGACCGAATAGTTCATCCGATTGGCCACGTCGATGATGTGCCGTGCCGTTTCTTGTTTAATTCTGGGATCGCCGCGCAGGGCGAACGACACGGACGCAGGAGAGACACCCGCCGCCTTCGCGACATCACGCATCGTCACCGCCATGGCGTCCTCCTTAGGTATTTATGGGCTTTTCGGCATCTCACCGAGCAGCTGCCGACACCTTCAATCATCCATTTGACGAAGACAACCTCGACGTACATAATGGTCACCAGGAATTAAATCGATTTAACACTGAAGGGGCAACGTCACCACACACGGGGACCGCCGCTCCCGACGGCGCGACGCCAAACCACCCCAACGCGAGTCCCCCGCACGCCGGCCACAACGCCGAGACCGGCCGCAGGCCGCATCATCGTCATTGCAAAGGAGTACGCATCATGACCGACACCATGGCACACACACAACCCGCATCACCCGCATCACCCGCACCGACCATCACCGCACCGGGCGGCCGCTTCGTCTTCGGCGGCGACTGGAACCCCGAGCAGTGGGACGAATCCACCTGGGCGGACGACATCGCCAAACTCGAACGCGCCGGCATCAACGAGGCCACCATCAACGTGTTCTCCTGGGCGCTGATCCAGCCGGACGAGAGCCGCTACGACTTCGCCATGCTCGACCGCATCGTCGACCTGCTGGTCGCGCACGACTTCGGCTTCGTCCTGGCCACGTCCACCGGCGCGCTACCCGCATGGATCGCGCAACGCTACCCCGACGCCACGCGCACCGACTACGAAGGCCGTCGCCACCGCTTCGGCGTGCGGCACAACGCCTGCCCGAATTCGCCGAACTTCCTGCGCCTGGCCGGCGCGCTGGCCGGCAAGCTCGCCGAACGCTACGGCGCCAACGACCATCTGATCGCCTGGCACATCTCCAACGAGCTCGGCGGCCGCTGCTACTGCGACAACTGCGCCGCCGCCTTCCGCGTCTGGCTCGAACGCAAGTACGGTTCGATCGAGGCGTTGAACCGCGCGTGGAACGCGAACTTCTGGAGCCACACCTACGCCGATTTCGCCCAGATCCTACCGCCGAACGCGATCAGCGACGGACTGGACGGCGAGCGCGCCACTCTGTCCGCCTGCAGCATCGACTACAAGCGGTTCCAGTCCGACTCGCTGCTGGGCACCTACGTCACCGAGCGCGACGCGATCCGCGCGTTCGACGCGATGCATCCGATCACCACGAACCTCATGGACACCTACGAGGGTGCCGATTATTTCCGTTGGGGGCGCGAGATGGACGTGATCAGCTGGGACGATTATCCGTTCCCGCACACCACGCCTTCCGACAATGCGTTCAAGCACGATCTGATGCGCGGCGTGGGCGACGGCAGGCCGTTCATGCTCATGGAGTCGACGCCGAACCAGACGAACTGGCAGGAGTGCAACGTACTGCGCGCGCCCGGGCGAATGCGTGCGGAAAGCTATCAGGCGGTCGCGCATGGCGCGGATACCGTGCAGTATTTCCAGCTCAAGCAGTCGCGCGGCGGGTTCGAGAAGTACCATGGCGCGGTGATCTCGCACGGCGGGCGCGAGGACGAGCGCGTGTACGGCGAGGTGCGTGCGCTCGGCGGCGAGCTGGCGGCGCACGGCGCGCGGTTCGTGGGCGGTCTGACCGAGGCGCCGGTCGCGCTGATGTTCGACTGGGATTCGTATTGGTCGACCGAGAACATCTCGTTGCTGCCGAAGGGCTTCGACTATCCGGATCAGGTGCGGCGCTGGTATGCGCCGTTCCACCACCGCAACATCGCGGTGGATGTGGTGCCGGAAGACATTGACGCCGGGCGGCTGGCGGGCTATCGCGTGCTGGTCGCGCCGGCGCTCATGATGGCCAAGCCGGGCGTTCGTGAGCTGGTCGAGGGGTTCGTGCGCGCCGGCGGCACGTTCCTGGCGACGGTGATGGCAGGCATGCACGACGAGCATGACAACGTGATCCTCGGCGGATACCCGGGCGCGTTCCGTGAGGTGTGCGGCATGCGCATGGAGGAGATGGACATGATCCCGGACGGCCGCGACGTGCGTGTCGTGTTCGGTTCGGGCGAGGGCGAGGACGCGGACGGGTCCCGGGTCTCGCTGGCTGCCGGGCTGATCAAGCTCGACGGCGGGGCGCGCCCGCTGGCGGCCTACGCCGGCGACGTGTTCTACCGGGGTACGCCGGCGGTGACGGTGAACGATTTCGGCGCGGGCACGGCGTATTTCGCCGGTGCGGTGCTGGACGAGGCCGGCATGGACGCCGTGGTCGGCGACGTGGTGCGCCGGGCCGGCGTTACCGGCATCGTCTCGCCGGAGCCGGTGGAGGTGGTTACGCGGCGGTACCCGTCACGCGGGGAGTCATTGACGTTCGTGATCAACCATGCGGATACGGCCACGGCGTGGCAGGATACGCCGTTCGCCGGATGCGAGTCGGTGCTTGACGGCACGGTACTGGGCAGGGATCTGGTGCTGGAGCCGTACGGCGTGACGGTGGTGCGCACCGCGGCATGACGGATTCGACCGCCGGCCGGTCGCGGACCATATCCCAAGTCAGCAACCGGCCGAACCATATCTCGCGGCTTCAGTCATCCTTCATCATCAGTATTCGGTAGCGGCCCTAAATCAGCTCCGCCATCCGGCTCATAATCACTCGCCAACCACGGGCGGAAGTAGCTCCCGACTATCCACAGTGGGACATTGGTCAGCCAATCCTGCTCCTTGTAATTCCGCATCGACGTACGGTAACCGCAAATCCCGTATTTGTCGCACAGCCACTTCAAGCTACGCTTATGACGCTCGGTACCAGCTTTGGCCTCCAACGGAATGATTGCGCCATTACCTGCAAAGACAAAATCAACTTCTCCCGTACTGTTCGCATTCGACCAGTACATCGGTGTGATGCCGGCGGCCACTAATTGCTGGCAAACATACTGTTCCGTTAACGCACCACGGAATTCGGTCAGCCCGCCATCACCAAGGACCACGCTTGCGGGAGTCAGATCCAGGGCCGCTGCCAGCAGCCCAACATCATGGAGATACAGTTTGAACGCGGAATCATCACGGTATGACGGCAATGGTGCCGCAGGTTTTTCGACGCGATACACCCGCAACGCAAGACCAGAATCGACAATCTGCTGAATCGCGGATTCATATTGCGCCGCCCGAGCGCCACGAGCGATGTGGCCAAAAATAAATTTATGATTCTCACGCGCCAGATGGGACGGAATCGAAGAAAACACCAAACGCATTTTCTCACTATCCACACCGGTTCTGGGATGTTTGGAAAAGTCCATGTCGTAATTGGATAACAATTCTTTCTGCACGGCACGCGCATGCTGATAGCCATCTTCTACAAATGTCTCAACGACTTCGGGCATGCCGCCAACAAAACAGTACTGACGAACCCTTCGCTCTAAACGTTCCGCAAACCCCCCAAGTGTCTCAATACGCTGGTTCCGGATGCGTTCGGCTATCACTCCATCACCGACCGCTTCCAAGAACTCCACAAACGTCATCGGATACATATCGATGGAGGTGACACTGCCAACCGGGAATGACAGGTCTTCGTGCTGAGCCATGCCCAGATAGGAGCCCGCTACAGCGACATGGAGATCCGGCATTTCCTCATGGAGCGCTTTCAACAGAGTCAGTAAATCAGGGATTTCCTGTATCTCGTCGATGCACAGCAGCGTCTTGCCGGGCCGAACGCGAACCCCATTAAACGCCTCCATGGAATCAAGCAACATGTGCACCGAATCCACACCTGTCAACGCAGCCTTTGCACCGCCATCGAACAAATTGACATAAGAAAATGACTCGAACTTGTCCCGACCCAGCACCTTAAGCACATGAGTCTTGCCTACCTGTCTCGCGCCGCACAGCACTATCGGTTTGTGCTCCGTCGCTTCAGCCCATGCCGACAACCTGGTATATATATCTCGCCTGAACTCCGCCATGCCGCCCTCCCTATCGCATAGGACCGTACATCACAAATCACTGTCCTGTCGCTCCATCATACCGCAATACACATTTTTCCTAGGGTTGCAATTCGCGTGTTCTACATTTTTCCTAGGGTTGCGATTGTCCAAGATTACATTTTTTCTAGGGTTAGTAATGCAGAATACTGCACTTTTCCCAGGGTTAGTACCCTGACCTTCCCTAATCACACGGTGTTGTAAAGGCGAGCGGGGAAGGCGTCGCGGTATTGGCCGGGGGTGAGTCCGGGACGGCGCTTAAAGACGCGCATGAAGTATTTTGGGTCGGCGTAGCCCACGTCGTGCGCGAGAGCGTGCGGGATTTTTATACGGATTGTGTTCTTTCTGATCAACCGGCAAAGCAAGCGATGGAGCGCGAAATGCTTGGCGTAATTTGCAATCCTCTAACTTCGACACTGTGGTGCGGGTTAGGGCAACGAAACATTACAGTAGCAGCAGATGGCAAATGGTTCGTAGCGGATTCATGCACGTCGCTGCCATCAAGTATCCAAGGTTTCGCACTGCCACTCATCGCGCAGACCGTCACGGGCTCACCGGCACAGGCGACGCTGCTGGATTCAATCATGACCCTGATATCGTCGGTATTGCGGCTGCCAAGTGGCGTGGTACAAGATAAGTACGACCGCGAAAAACTTATGATTGCGTTCGGCCTGATTGGTTTCGTACTGTTCGGCATATGCGCGGCCCTAGGATGGGCGGGATTACTCATAACCCGGTGCTGATGGTACTTGCGATACGCCTCGACATGGGCATGATTGAGACGATTGCGGCCCCGGCGATCACATTTCTGTCCGGCATCGCCATGCAACACTGGGGCTACTCAGTCACGTCCGTGGCTTTGGGCTTGTGCATCGTGGCGGCCGCGATCCCTGCCGTGACAATGAGGGAACTGGTCACACTGCCTAAGCCGGATGGCTGGGAGGACCATATCCGCAAATCCGGGCTCACCAAGTTCTGACAACAAGTAAGGGCGACTATCTCCCGGATTTGTGACGCTCGGCAACCGTCAGCGTCACAAATCCGGGAAGAGGAAGGTGGATACGGTTTCAGCCGCGCAGCCAGACGGTCATTTCGTTTTCGCCGCGGTTGGCCCAGGCGAAGTACGGGATGAGCGTGGCGGTGACGGGCTCGCGCCAGGCCGGCACTTCCAAGCGCACCATGCGGCGGGTCACGTCTTCCACCTCGCCATGGCCCTTCTCGTCGATGCCCTTGGCGCCGGCGTGGAAGTCGAACTCCTCGACCAAGTGACCCAGACAGTACAGTTCGGGGTCCGGGTGTTGGGTGAGGCTGTACCCACGGCTTCGATCCACTTAGAGAAGTCGGTGTCCTAGAAGACGAAGCCGTGGAACTGTCCGGTTCCGGCGCCTGCGCGGGCAGCAAGGTGGACAAATCGTTGCTGGGGTGGAATCGCGGCAAGTATGCAAAAACCTCCCGTTCGCGCGCGGCGCATAAGCGCGCAAACGGGAGGCTTCCCAACCGCAGCATCATATGCAGAAATAAGGAGTGTAAGGCATATGCTGCCGCGGTCACACCCCGCCGGGAACCTGCCGCAGGCCGCGTCCGGCATCGAAAGCCATGCAGTCGATGCGTGCGGCCGACCGTTCCCGGCGCGGTGGCCATGTCAGTCAGACATCAGTCAGATGTCAATAGACATCCGATCAGACATCATCACTTCTGCCAGCCGATGTCCTGCGGCAGGTTGCCGGCGAAGCCGGACGGGCCGTAGTTGGCCAGACCCTTCTTCGCACCGAGGTACGAAGCTGGGTTGGAGACCGGGATAGTGCCATACAGCTTGAAGGCTTCCTTCTCGGCGGCGTTCACGGCCTTGGTCTGCTCGTCATAGTCGGAGAGGCTGCCAGCCTTCTTGACGAGCTCGTCGATCTTCTTGCTGCCCACGTAGGTGAAGTTGGACGGACCGTCGGAGGTGTACAGCTGCGGAGCGGACACCACGAAGGTCATGGCGCTCGCAGCCTGCCAAGCCATCGGCAGCACCTGGTAGTTGCCGGAAGACACGGTGTCGGAGAACTTGGACTCGGCCACGTTCACGACCTTGACCTTGATGCCGGCCTTCTTCATCATCGCCTGGTAGGCGTTGGCGAGGGCCTGCTGGGTGGCGTCGTCACCGAAGAAAGTGAAGGAGATCTCAAGGGTCTTGCCGCCCTTGGCGTAGTAGCCGTCCTTGCCCATCTTGTAGCCGTCGGCCTCAAGGGTTTTCTTGGCGTTGTCCACGTTGTACTTGGCCTCGGCGGGCAGGTTGTTCTCGTAGCCCTTCTGGAACGGCAGCAGCAGCTCAGAGCCCGGCTGCTCGGCCTTCCAGTTCAGGCCCTGGAACTGCACGTTGTTGTAGGTGTTCACGTCGAAGGCCTGAGTGATGGCCTTACGCACCTGCAGGTCGTCAAGCGGCTTGGACTTGCCGTTGTACTCCAGCACGCGGGTCTTGGTGCTGTAGCCGATGCGCAGCTGGGCGTCCTTGACGGAACGGATGGCCTTGATGTCGTCCTTGGTGTAGGCCTCCACGGCGTCGATCTCGCCGTTCTGGAAGGCGTTGAGGGAGGCGGTGTCGGCCATCTGCTTGTAGACGATCTTGTCCAGCTTCGGCTTGTTGCCCCACCACTTCTCGTTCGGCACGAAGGTGACCTGGGAGTCGGAGAAGGAGTCGACCTTGTACGGACCGGCGGCCCACTCGTTGTGCGGGTTCTTCACCCAGCCCTGGGTGAAGGTCTTCGGGTCGGCGGCCTTCGGGTTCACCAGAGCGCCGAAGACTTCCTGCCACGGGTAGTACGGGGTCTTGTAGGTCACCTTGACCTGCTTCGGGCTGTCGCCCTGCTCAACGCTAGCGATACGGTCGAAGCCGTCGGTGCTCGGCGGGTTGTAGTCCGGGTTGGAGCCGTTCTTGGCTTCCCACGTGGCCTTGAAGGCGGTCCAGTCGATGTCGGAGCCGTCGTTCCACTTGGCCTTCGGGTTGATGTCGTACTGCACGACCATCGGGTCCTTGCTCACGAGCTTCATGTCGGTCAGGAAGTCCGGGTTCACCTTAATCGGGGAGCCATTGACCTGGTCGGTCATGAGCAGGCTGGGCTGGTACCAGCTCCACAGCTCGGACATGTAGCCGGTGTTGCCGTCGGAAGACAGGTAGTTCCAGTTCGGGCCGATTTCGACGATGGACAGGGTCAGCGTGCCGCCGTCCTTGACGTTGTCACGGCTCTGGTGGTTGTCGTAACGCTCGGTGACCTTCGGCATGGGCAGGTCGCCGGTGTACGACGAATCGATGCCGGCCGGCGGTTCGGTGGCGCTCGAGGCGTTGCTGGAACCGTTGCCATTGCCCGCGCCGCAGCCGGCAAGCAGCATGGCAAGCGCCGCAGTGGCCGCGGCGAGCGCGGTCAGCTTACGTGTCTTGTTCATTGTTATTTCCTCCTCTATATGGTTCCGACCGTCATGCGAAATGGCATGCAACCTGATGGCCGCTCGGTCGGGAAGTGTCATACGGCCGCAGCGCCGGGCGTTCGCCGCGGCAGCGGGCCTGTTGTTCGGCGCTCAGCTTGGGCATGAGCGGGCAGCGGCCCATGAACGGGCAGCCTTCGAACGTCTCGGTGGGGCTGGGCACCTCGCCTTCGAGCACGATGCGCTGACGGGTGCGTTCCGCCTTCGGGTCCGGCACCGGCACGGCGCTGATGAGCGCCTGGGTGTACGGGTGCAACGGGTGCTCGAACACGTCTTCGGTGTCGCCGGATTCCACGATGCGGCCCAGGTACATCACCGCCACGCGGCTGGAGATGTGGCGTACCACCGACAGGTTGTGGGCCACGAACAGGTAGGCCACGCCCAGCTTGTTCTGCAGGTCCTCAAGCAGGTTGATCACGCCGGCCTGGATGGACACGTCCAGTGCGGAGACCGGCTCGTCGAGCAGCACGAGCTGCGGGTTGACCGACAGCGCACGCGCGATGGCGATGCGCTGGCGCTGGCCGCCGGAGAACTGCGTGGGGAAACGGTCCACCTGGTCGGGGTTCAGTTCCACCAGACGCATGAGTTCGCCAATGCGTTCGCGAATCTGCTCCTTGGAGTAGTGCTGGACCTTCATCGGCTCGGCCAGGATGTCGTAGATCGGCAGACGCGGGTCGAGCGAGCTCATCGGGTCTTGGAAGACGTACTGCACGGACGAACGCAGCTCGCGGCGCTTCTCGCGCGGCATCTTGTGTTCGAGCTTGGTGCCGAACATCTCGATCTCGCCGTCCTGCGGCTGCTTGAACGCCATGATCTCCATGAGCGTGGTGGACTTGCCGGAGCCGGACTCGCCCACGAGCGCCACGGTCTCGCCCTCGCGCACGTCCAGCGTCACGTCGTCCACGGCCTTGACCTCGCCGATCTTACGGCGCAGGAATCCGCCGGCGGTCAGCGGGAAGGTCTTGCGCATGTGCTTGACGTCGAGTACCATCTTGCGTTCGTCGCGCGGGACGCCGGCGAACTTCGACTTGGCGGCCTCGGCCACCGTGTACACGTCGTGGAAGGTCAGGCCCTTGCTCACGATCTCCTGGGTGCGATGGCAGGCCACGAACTGGTCCGGGCGGCCGGGCACCGGCTCCATGGCCGGCTCGGTGGTGTGGCAGATGTCGGTGGCCAGCGGGCAACGCGGCGCGAACGGGCACCCCTTGGGCATGTTGACCAGGTTCATCGGAGAGCCCGGAATCGGCACCAGGCGGCTGTTGCGTTCGCGGTCGGAACGCGGGACGGCACCCAGCAGGCCCATGGTGTACGGCATGGCCGGGCGGTCGAAGATGGAGTCGACGTCCGCCTTCTCGACCGGGCGGCCGGCGTACATGACGACGATGTCGTCGGCCACGCCGGCGATCACGCCCAAATCGTGGGTGATGAAGATGACGGCCGCGCCGGTCTCGCGCTGGGCCTTGCGCAGCACTTCGAGCACCTGGGCCTGAATCGTCACGTCCAGTGCGGTGGTCGGCTCGTCGGCGATGATCACGTCCGGGTCGTTGGCGATGGCCATGGCGATCATCACGCGCTGGCGCATGCCGCCGGAGAACTCGTGCGGGAAGGACTTCAGGCGGCCCTCCGGGTCCGGGATGCCGACCAGGTTCATGAGCTCGATGGAGCGGTCGTGAATCTGCTGTTCGGTCATCTTCGGATTGTGGGCGACCAGCGCTTCCTTGATCTGGTCGCCGATGGAGAACACCGGAGTCAGCGCGGAGAGCGGGTCCTGGAAGACCATGGCGATGCCCTTGCCGCGGATCTCGCTCATCTCAAAATCGGACTTGTTGAGCAGCTCCTCGCCGTGGTAGGTGATGGAGCCCTTGACACTGGCGTTCTTGTCCAGCAGGCCCATGATGGCCATGGAGGTCACGGACTTGCCGGAGCCGGACTCGCCCACGATGCCGAGGGTCTTGCCGGGGTACAGGTCGAAGTTCATGCCGCGCACCGCGTGCACGGTGCCGGCTTCGGAGGCGAAGCTGACGGTGAGGTCGCGTACTGAAATCACCGGTTCGGATGCCATGCCTTGCGCTCCTGTGGTGTTGGGATTGGTGGTGTTTGCGTTGCGCTCGTTGCGCTGTTCGTTGCTCATGATGTTCGCTCCCCCTCTCACTCGGCCTTGCCGCCGGAACGGGAGTACGGGTCGATGGCGTCACGCAGTCCGTCGCCGATCAGCTGCACGGAGAAGGTCAGGACGATCAGCACCACGGACGGGAAGATCAGCACCCATGGCGAGGTCTGCACCACGGACTGGCCGGCGTTGAGCAGCGTACCGAGCGAGGTGTCGGGCGCCTTGATGCCCAGGCCCAGGAAGCTCAGCGAGGTTTCGCTGTTGACCGCACCGATCACGCCGAGCACAGTGTTGATGACCAGCACCGAACCCAGGTTCGGCACCAGATGACGCACGATGATGGTGAAGGACGGCACACCCATGAACTTCGCCGCGCGGATGTATTCGCGATCGCGCAGGCTCAGGGTCAGCGTGCGCAGCGTACGGGCGTAGCCGATCCAACCGAATGCGGTCAGGCCGATGGCCAGCCACAGCCAGTCGCTGCCGCCGGCCGCCATGCCGACGATCAGGGCGATGAGCAGGAAGGACGGCACGACGAGCAGCATATCCAGCAGCCACATGCCCACGCGCTCGAACCAACCTTCAAAGAACGCCACGGCCGTGCCCACCAGGGCGGCGATGATCGTGGTGCCGAACGAGCTGAAGATACCGATGGTCAACGAACGGCCGAGGCCGCGGATGATCATCGCGTACATATCCGAGCCACCGACCGTGGTGCCCAGCCAGTGCTGGGCGGACGGCGGCGAGGCGAGGGCGGCGAAATCGGGCTCATCGTAGCTCCACTGGGAGAATTTCGAGCCGAAAATCGCCAAAAGAATCAGCAGAATCAGCACCACCAGACCCACCACGGCCGAGGGGCGGCGCATGAAGCGGCGCACGTACAGCTGCATGCGGCCGGCGCGGTGGAAGTCGTCGGCGCTGGAAGCCTCCTGGGCGTTCCTGGCGTCGGCGGACTGCGGTTCGCTGCCCTGCGGATCGGTGAGTTCCATATCCTGGGCGGCGGCGTCGGAGACCATGTTCTCGTTGTCGTTCATCATGTTAGATCGTCCTTTGCGCGGGGCTCAGCTCAGTCGGATACGCGGGTCAAGCCAGGCGGAGAAGATATCCGCCAGCAGCGCGCCGGACAGCGTGCACACGCCACCGAACGCGGCCACGGCCACGGCACCGTTGATGTCGTTGTTAGCGATGGTCTGGGTGAAGTACATGCCCAGGCCGTTGATGGCGAACACGTTTTCGGTGATCACCGCGCCGGTGAACACGCCGGCGATGGAGAAGGCCACGTCCACGGCGGTCGGGATCAGCGAGGTGCGCAGTGCGTGGCGGCGAATGGCCGCGTTGAGCGTCAGGCCCTTGGCGCGGGCGGTGCGTACGTAGTCGGCGTTCATGGTGTCGAGCAGGTACGTGCGCTGGGTGAGGTGGTAGCCCACCATGCCCGGAATCGTCATCACGATGGTGGGCAGGATCAGGTGTTGCAGATAGTCAAACACCCAAAGCACCGGGTTGGAGCCTTGGTAGGAGTGCAGGCCGGTCACGTAGAACGCGCGGCTGCCCACGATGTTGTTGAAGTTGATGGCCAGCAGCACCACCATCAGGCCCATGACGGCGGCCGGGACCACCAGGAAGAACGTTGCGGTGGTGTTGAGCACGCGGTCCTGCCACTTGTACTGGCGGATGGCCGTATACACGCCGATGCTCACGCCGAAGAGGATGGAGAGCACGGTGGCGAGCGTCACCAGCTGCAGCGAAGCGGAGATACGGGAGGCGATGGCCGGCGCCACCGGCGACTGGTCCGGGCTCAGGCCCCAGTTCCACTGGGCGAGGATGCCCTTGAGCCAGCGGAAATAGCGGATGACGACCGGCGTCTGGTCGTTGATGTTGGCCAGATCGAGCGACCGGTTAATCGACGCGATCGGCGGATGCGGATTGCGCGACATGTAGTTCGAACGCGGATCCATGAATGCGCTGGCCAGGAAATACGTCATCGATACTGCCACGAACAGCATGATCACGTAGTTCACAATGCGCTTGATGATGTACTTGAACACCCAACCACCTCCCAGATAACTGGGAAAGTGATACCCCCCGCTCAAAACCACAAATTGAGTTCAATATATGGAATATGGGTATTGACTTTTCCGACTTTTTCCTGTACGGAAAACTGCGAAAACACTTACTGCATATTGGGCAAACATCCGTTTGTTAATTTTGTATTTCCTGAGCCTTTGCTGGACATGCCTTATACTTTCGTGTCAGCAGTCCGCCGGCCCGGATGGTGACAGTCCCCGCCGCCGGCAACGGATTATCCATCAGCATCATCAGCATCAGACAGGGGCATCATGACGACAGACGCCAGCGCACGGGCCATCAAACCCGAACTTCTGCGTACGTACACCGAGGATTTCAACAAGGACCGCGCCAACCTGATCGCGGCGGACGCGGCGGTTTCGGCCGGCGTGCTCAAGGCGGCCACCGACTATCGCGGCGTGCGTGCGCTGCCGCGCGACTTCTCCATCGAACTTAAGCAGGGTTCGATCACCAATCAGGAGCGTTCCGGCCGCTGCTGGATGTTCGCCTCCCTGAACACGCTGCGCTACGAGCTTATGCATCGCTGGAACCTTGAGGACTTCGAGTTCTCCGAGACCTACCTCTTCTTCTGGGATGCGATGGAGAAGTCGAACACCTACCTGGAGAACGTGCTGCGCACGCTCGACGAGCCCACCGACTCGCGCCTGTTCGAGGCCATCAACTGGGGCCCGTCCGATGACGGCGGCTGGTGGCAGATGTTCGCCGCGCTGGTGAACAAGTACGGTCTGGTGCCCAAGAGCGCCTACCCGGAGTCCGAGAACTCCCGTAATTCCGATGATTTCAAGCAGTACCTCAACTCCAAGCTGCGCGAGTTCGCGGCCGAGCTGCGCCGCCGTTCGGCTGCGGGCGCTGGCGAGGACGAGCTGCGCACGCTGAAGGACGAGTACATGGGCACCGTGTACCGCATCTGCGCCGTGTCGCTTGGCGAGCCGCCGGAGAAGTTCGACTTCTTCGCACGCACCAAGGATGACGCCGAGGACGATAAGAAGTGCGACGGCAAGGCCTGCAAGCGCAAGGCCGATGCCGACGGCAAGGACGAATCCTGCAAGTGCGAGGACAAGTCCGACGCCAAGGCGTGCAAGTGCGATAAGAACAAGGACAAGACCGGCAAGGACGAGCGCCCGCAGATCCGCGAGATCGGCATCACCCCGCTTGAGTTCTACAAGAAGTACGTGCCGGTGGACGTCAACGATTTTGTGACGCTGGCCAACGCCCCGCTCAAGAGCCGCCCGTTCAACCGGCGCTATCGCATCCGCTTCAGCGCGAACGTGGCCGAGGCGGGCGATATGGAGTTCGTCAACGTGCCGCTGGACGTGTTCAAGAAGGCCGCGCTTGACCAGCTCACCGCCGGCCATCCGATCTGGTTCGCTTGCGACTGCACGCAGTTCGCCCTGCGCAAGGACGGGTTCTTCGACCAGTCCGTGGTGCGCGTCGACCAGCTGTTCGGCACCGAATTCACCGGAGACAAGGCCCACGGACTCGAATACGGCGACAGCCCGAGCAACCACGCCATGACCTTCACCGGCGTGAACCTCGGCGAGGACGGCAAGCCGAACCGCTGGAAGGTGGAGAACAGCTGGGGCAAGGACGCCGGCAAGGACGGCTACTACGTCATGTCCGACGCCTGGTTCGACCGCTACGTCACCGAGCTCATCATCCGCAAGGAATACCTCGACGACGCCACCCGCGCCCTGCTCACCGCCGAACCGGTCGAGCTCGACCCCTGGCTGCCGCTGACCCGCCGCTGCCGCTGACGTTTTCTCTTAGCTCCCGCTGGCGGGAGCATATATTCGAATGCTCCTTCTCTCTGTTCAGAGAGGAGGGGCATTCACGTTTATTTACTGAGCTTTGGCGCCTCGTGCTTGGTGTAGCGGACCACGGCATCGGGAAATCCGGCGTGGATGTAGTCGGACAGCATCCGCAATAGTCGCTCGTCAAAGGTGTTCTGTTCATCGCTGCTGGCGTCGACCAGGATGAAATCCCATGAGTATTCGATGTCGCCGTCGTTGATGATGAGACCGCGGCCGGTGATCTTTGCGGCCAGCAACGCGGCAATCTGTATGGCGCCTCGCTTGACCAAGGCCGATTCCGCTTGAGTCAGGTTGCCCGGGAATGTGACGGTATACATGGTCTTCCCTTCGTTCAATGAACGCAACAGTTCCTCACCATAGGTAGAAGAAAACTCCGCCACAATTCGGGTCTCATCATGCAACCAGCAGTCAAAAAGAAGAAACCCGGCGGAGGGGGCCGCCGGGTGAGAGAGAAGAGAGAAGAAGGGTTCAGTTATGGGGTTCGGAAGAACCTCGCCACCGGTATGAACTTCATTCCGTTGACATGTTCTATATAACCATCTCATTCTTGGGGATTCGATGTGCTTGTCTGGGAAAAGTCTTGGCAAACTGTGACGGGTTTGTAACGCTGCCTGACAACCGGCACAACTATGTCGGGTCTTACGCTCTGGGCATTCTCGTGCCCAAAGCCGAATGACACTATAAGCACAGGGGGGTACCCCGCTTCAAGAGCATGGACGCACAATGTGCCGGCCCCAATCGCACATAATGAAACGGGCCGCACCCCATCGCCACGCAATGCGGCGAAAGGAATGCGGCCCGTCAGCTATGGACTAACGACGTCGAATCACTCGGCGGCGAGCTTGGCCTTCTCGGCGGCCAGACGCTCGGCCTCGGCGGCGCGGCGAGCAGCCAACGCTTCATCGAAGCGAGCCAGCTCCTCTTTCACGGCCTCGGTCGGAATCTTGGCGAAGATCGGCGTGGGCTTGGGCACCACGGCGCCGACCTCGATCGCCTCGCTCTTCCACGGGTGCACGTTCACACCGAGCTCGTAGTTGCCGGTGATGATCGGGTACGTGAAGCCGGGCTTGTCGAGATCCTCGACTTCCTTGAGCTCGGGCAGCGGCGAGAACGTGCCGGCGCCGCCGAGCGCCTCCCACACTTTCTGCGCGGAATGCGGCAGGAACGGCGCGAGCAGATGGTTCGCGTCGGCCACGGCCTGGGCGGCCACGTGCAGCACGGTGCCGAGACGGGCCTGGTCGTCCTTGATCTTCCACGGTTCGGTGGCGGAAATGTACTTGTTGATGTCGCCGACCACGCGCATCGCCTCGGATAGGGCGTGCTTCTGGTGGTGGGTTTCGATGGAGGAGCCGACCACGTCGAACGCGGCGGAAGTCTCTTCCAGAAGGCCACGGTCTTCGTTGGTCATCGAATCCTCGTCCAGCGGCGGAATCTCGCCGAAGTTCTTGTTGATGAGGTTGGCCACGCGGTTGACCAGGTTGCCCCAGGAGGAGGCGAGCTCCTCGTTGTTGTGGCGCACGAACTCGGCCCAGGTGAAGTCGGAATCAGAGGATTCGGGGCCGGCCACGGAAATGTAGTAGCGCACGGCGTCCACGGGGTAGCGGGCGAGGATGTCCTTGACGTAGATCACGATGCCGCGGGAGGAGCTGAACTTCTTGCCTTCCATGGTCATGAACTCGCTGGCCACCACCTGCTCAGGCAGGTTGAGCGGACCCATCGGGCCGGTTTCGCCGCCCTTGGAGCCCTTGCCGTTGTATGCGAGCATTTCGGACGGCCAGATCTGGGAGTGGAAGGTGATGTTGTCCTTGCCCATGAAGTAGTAGGCCGGGCCCTTCGGGTCGTTCCACCATTCGCGCCACTTCTCCGGGTCGCCTTGGCGGCGGGCCCATTCGATGGAGGCCGATAGGTAGCCGATCACGGCGTCGAACCACACGTACAGCTTCTTGTTCGGGTTGTCGATCCAACCCTTGACCGGCACCGGAATACCCCAGTCGATGTCGCGGGTGATGGCGCGCGGCTTGACTTCCTTGAACAGGCCAAGTGAGAAATTGATGACGTTGGTACGCCAGCCCTTGCGGGTCTCCAGCCAAGCCTTGTTGGCTTCGGCGAGCGCCGGCAGGTCGAGGAAGTAGTGTTCGGTCTGCTCAAAGCGCGGGGTTTCGCCGTTGATCTTGGAAACCGGGTTGATGAGATCGTCCGGGTCGAGTTCGTTGCCGCAGGCGTCGCACTGGTCGCCGCGCGCGCCTTCGGCATGGCAGATCGGGCACTCGCCCTCGATGTAGCGGTCGGGCAGGGTACGGCCGGTGGAGGGGCTGATGGCCACCTGCTGGGTGCCCTTGTAGATGTAGCCGTTCTCCAAGCACTGCTTGAACATCTCCTGCACCACGTGCTCGTGATTGCCGGTGGTGGTGCGGGTGAACAGGTCGTAGCTCAGGCCGAGGTCGCACAGGTCCTTGGCGATCACACGGTTGTAGCGGTTGGCCAGCTCCTGGGCCGTGAGACCTTCCTTCTCCGCCTCAACGAGAATCGGGGTACCGTGCTCATCGGTGCCGGAGACCATGAGCACATCATTGCCTTTCATGCGCTCGTAACGCGCGTAAACGTCGGAGGGCACACCAAATCCTGCGACATGACCAATATGACGGGGGCCGTTAGCATACGGCCAAGCAACATTCACCAAAACATGACTCATAATGTTTGATTATCCGGCGCGGCGGGGACACGCCGGGCACACGCATAAGCAACGCGCGGAAAGCCCATCGAAATGCCGATGCACAGCACAAAGAGCATGCCTAAACATGTGGATTACCGACCATTGCGCAGCCCCTCAACAAACCGCCCACAGCATTGTCCACAATCTCGGCGCGGCAGTCGGAATTATCCACTTATCCACCGTTTTCGCCTATCCGGTAGCGCCCGAGCGCAAACTATGCGTATGGTCGGGCACATGAATGCACCAAATCGCTCGATGACGAGCACCATAGCCAACGCCGGCACCGCTCGGCACACCACCGTCAGCCCATCAGTGCCGCCCGTGCTGTTCACCAAAGATCTGCCCGGACCGCTCAGCTTAAGCCGGCTGGAAACATTCGGCACCATACGAAAGTTCGACGAATCCGCTGGCTACTGGAACGAACACGCCAGCACACTATATGGCCGCGCGATGATTGTCTCCACGGTCGCCCCGTTCGGAACCGTGGCGTGCGCGCTGACTGCCGCCTGGGTATGGCTTGGCGGCCCGGATTTTCCGAGAACCATTGACGTGATTTCCACTTCGCATTTTCGTTCGACTTCCGCAGGCCGCCACATCCGCGTATTCAGGCGGGTCACGTCGCCAGAGCACATTATTCGACTGGGCAATCTTCCTGTCACCACACCGCAGCGTACAGCCTGTGATCTGGTGATGGGCATGGACGATGCGCCGGACCCGTCCGCCATCAATACGTTGGTATGCCGCTTGATGACCGCATACAGTTTCCGTGCCAGCGAATGCCTGCAGATCATCAAAGAGCACCGGCATCATAAGCATGCCGGTCGCGCACGGATATTTTTCGAATCATTACAACGGGAGTCCGAACCGGCCTTAGGGCAATGCGCATAACCGGCCGCCACGCTTCCCGGCGACTTGACCGTCTGCATCAAGCGCAGCGGCTACCGCGCGCTTCTGATATTCAATCGCATAGCCCACACGCGAGCGCTGCTGTCAATCATGATGCCCCACCATCGCCGCCAATCGCATTGACCCCATCCGTAGCCTGTTCGCCGGATACGCCAATCGAAGTGCTGTGGCATATCGCCCAGCATGCGCCCGAACTCAGGCGCTGGCTTATTGCCAATCCTCGGGCGGATGCGGCATTGTTGGAATTCATCTCGCAGGCGGGCGGACCAGGAGTGAAGCGGGCGCTGGCGGTTCTACTGGAATCGATGGAGGAGGAATAATGCTGCCGCAAGTCTCATCCCCCGGCAAATTACCGCGGAATCTCAATCATTATAGATGCCATCAATTATCCACGTCAATCGCAAGCGCCAACCAACGGCATCATGTAAATACGCGGATCCTACCCCTTAATCTCCAACACCGCCGCATACACTTGCTTGCGATTGGCCAGCGAACCATCGGCCAACGGATGCTCCTGCACCACCTGCGCGATGGCGTCCTTGATACGCAGGCCATCCTCCAACGCACGGTCGATAGCCAGCACGGCCATATCTTCCACGCTCAACGTGCTGGGCGCGGCGGCCTCGGCCTCTTCACTGGAAGCGCCACCGATGACCAGTACCATCTCGCCGCGCGGCGGATCGTCAATCACACTCTGGCGAATCTCTCCGATTGGACCTCGCCGGATTTGCTCATAATCCTTGGTGAGCTCCCGACACAGCGCCATCGGACGGTTCGGGCCGAATGCGTCAAGCAGATCATCCATCGAATCGGCGATGCGGTGAGGCGTCTCGTAAAACACAATGGTGCGGCGTTCGCCCAACAGTGTGCGTAGATATTGCACTCGTTCGGCATGCTTGCGCGGCAGGAATCCCTCGTAGCAGAAGCGATCGGTGGGCAGGCCGGAAAGGGCAAGCGCGTCAAGCACGGCAGAGGGGCCAGGCGCGCAGGTGACGGGCAGGCCGCGTTCAATGGCGCGGCGCACAATGGCCAGGCCTGGATCGTTGATGGTGGGCATGCCGGCGTCGGAAACGACGAGCACGGTCGCACCGGTTTCGACCTGATCAAGCAAGCCGTCGGCCTTGTCTCGCTCGTTGTGATCGTGGTAGGCGACGACTCGACCGTTCACATAGACGCCAAGGCGGCGAGCCAGGTCGAACAGGCGGCGGGTGTCTTCTGCGGCTACGATGTCGGCACGTTCCAGAAAAGCCACCAGACGAGCAGAAGCGTCGCCGACGTTGCCGATTGGGGTCGCAGCGAGTACCACAGTGCCAGCAGGAATAGTCACAGCCGACTCGCGAGTTTGGGAAGCGGCAGGTTCGCCGGCATCAATCCCATCGTTCCCATCGTTGCGTTCAGACACTTGTGCGACGCTCTGTTCAGCGTCACGCTGTTCATTCAACTCATCTGCGCTTGTCATACTCCCAGTATTGCCCAAGCCAAAGAGCAATCTGCTGTGGGATCAGGAGCATTCTGCACTTCGAGGGGCTGATTTCACATGTTCCGGAGATCTACTTCCGTTTCGAGGGGCTCCCCAAACGTCAAAACGTGAGTAGGAACGGCCTGCTATCAATGATATTTCGCCGTTTTGGAGACATGTCTACTTAACGACCAGCCCCTTGAAACGGAGGTAGACCTCCAGCAAACACCAAATCAGCCCCTCGAAGTGCAGAATGACCCTTCACCAACGAGTTTTCTCTGCGCTTTGCATTTTTGAGGTCTACTTTCAAAATGAAAAGACCCTCTGCGGTGGAATGAATGCAGAGGGTCTCGTGGAGCTGACGGTAGTCGAAACCGCGACCTCTTCGATGCGAACGAAGCGCTCTACCAACTGAGCTACAGCCCCTTGGATGTTACTTTGCTCCGCAAAGCAACTCGCACAAATATAATACGGGGTGCAGTCAAACGCAATTCGGGCAAGGTGTCGGCAGACAGACTATTTTCCCAAAAATCTGGAAGAACGCACACTGAGCACACAGCAGTGCACATTTTCCAGACAAGAGCCGAAATAGTCTGAAAAACGTATGCCAGCTGGCTGGTCGAATCAATCAAGCCAATCCAGCCGCAACTGCACTATGCCTATGCCCCCAGCACGTGCAGCACCTTCTTCTCGTTATAGAACGCGAACACAATGCCGCCCAATCCACACAGCACAGCCGCGCACACGGCGGCGATACGGTAGCCCGCGCCGGATGCCATGCCGATGGTGGACACTCCGGTGAACAGCAACATGGCCACGGACTGCCCCATTTTCATGGCAAAAGTACGAGCCGCGTAGAACATGCCCTGACGATCTTGGCCCGTGGTCTTGGAACTGGCATCGGCGATATTCGCCACGATGGCCTGTGGCAGGATGCCGAATGCAGCCATCGGAATCGCACCCACCACTGAAAGCGTCAGGCCCTGGGCCATGGCCGGCATGAAGGCGAGTACACCGGAGCCGAGTGCACCGGCAAAGGCGAACGCGCAGGTGAAAATCACAAAAGCGATAAGCAACAAGCGCTTTTTGCCCACACGGTTAGCCAGGATATTGACCGGCAGATAGAACAGCACCGAGACGCCGGTCATGAGTACAAAGTAGATGGTCGTGGTGGTTTCCGGCAGTTTCAGCAGACTGGTCACGAAGAACGGCAGGCCGGTCTGGAACGTGGTGATGGCCACCCAATAGACCACGTCGGAGCATACGAACTTGCGGAATTCACCGTCGGAAAAGGTCTGCTTCAGGGATTCAATGGTCGATTCGGAGGTGGGCTGCGAGTTGACGTAGTCCTTCTCGCGAATGGCCAGCGGCGGCACAAGCATGCAGGCGAACGCCACGGCAGCCATGATGGTAAAGGTCACGCGGATGGCGGTGATGCGCCCCATCATCGGCACGAATGTGCCCCAAATCACTGGCGCCACATAGGCGATGGCGGTGCCGGCCACCCAGGTGAAGGAGATGGCGGTGGAGATGGTCAACTGCTGCTTGGAATCGTGACCGAGCTCGGCGATGAGCGCGTTGTACGGAGTGCAGTAGAACGTGAGGGCAATGTAGTAGCCGATAACAGTGACGAACAGGAATGCCGCGTTGACCCAACTGGTGCCGTTGATCGGACTCCAGAACACGAGTACGGTGACCACGGCGAGCGGCAGGGCCGCGAATTTCAGGAAGGGCATGCGGCGGCCGGCTTTGGAATCGCAGCGGTCGGACAGGGAGGCCACGGCCGGGTCCACGAAAGCATCAAAGAATCGGGCGAATGCGGTGATGCCTCCCACCACGGTTACTAGCCCAAGCACCACGAGACCCTGCGGCACGAACACGGTCTGGCCTTGGGAGATGGTCTCCTGATCGGGCTGGTAGAAGTAGACGAGCCAGTTGGAGATGATGCCGGAAAGCAGCGCCCAGCCGAACTGGCCGACCGCGAAGGCCCACACTTTGGCAATGGGCAAATCCTTGATAGTCGATTGCAACGAGCCACCGGACACATTCGTTGCACTTACCGCTGTTGCATTGTCCATTCTCATACCCTCCGAATCAACATTGACACAGTGTCAAGATTCAGTATACACCGCGCAGCGCAGCGCCTTGCAGCCGCGCAGCCACACGCCCTACGATAGTAGGCATGACAGGCCTAACCGAGCAATTGCCGCACACCGCCGCATTCCCCAATGCCTTGGGAACCGGCCTGCTGTTGCATACCGCGAGCGCGCTGGGCGGTGACCTGCACCAGCACATCGAAGACCTCATTTCCGATTACGAAAACGTACTGTCTCGATTTAAAGGTGACTCGATTGTGGGTCAGATGCGCGTGGCCACGCACGGCGGCACATTCGATTTTCCTGACTGGACGCTGAATCTATTTGACCTGTATGACCACTTGTTTTCTGCTACCAATGGGGCGATTGACCCATGCGTGGGCGAAGATCTGATTCGGCTGGGATATGACAAATCATATTCATCTGTGAACGAACCCAATGCCGCTGAACACACAGGTGCGATTCATGGGCGGGCCACATGGGATCACGCCATCGAGCACCATGGCACAACGTTGGTTACGCATGGCCCGGTCGCACTCGACTTCGGCGCATGCGGCAAGGGCTATCTGGTGGATCTGATTGCGGAAAGGCTGGGGGCGGCCCAGAGCGACCTCCGATATGTCATCGACGCCGGCGGCGATTTGCTGGTGCACACGAGCGAACCAATCACCATCGCCCTTGAAGATCCCTCCGACCCGGCTAACGCCGTCGGTGTGGCAGAGATCAGCCAAGGCGCGTTCTGCGCAAGCTCCCCCAGCCGCCGACACTGGACCGATGCCGCCGGCCATCAACTCCACCATCTGCTCAACGCCATCGACGGTGTGCCGGTTAACAGCGTAGCCGCCACATGGGTTGCCGCTACGCCGCCATCTTTGGCTACCGCCCAAGCTGACGGCCTTGCCACCGCCCTCTTCACCACCCCGGCCGCCCAGCTGCGCGCACACTTTCCATTCGAATGCGCCATCCTCACCGCCGACCGCTCCGCTGCCCAGTCTCCCGATTTTCCGGGCAGCTTTTTCATGCGATAGTTCAGCCGTCAGTCCGACAAAGCGAACTGGCTGTTGTACAAATCCGCGTAGAAGCCGCCCGCCGCCAGCAGCTCCTCATGCGTGCCGCGTTCGATCACATCGCCGTGATTCATGACGAGAATCATGTCGGCGTCGCGAATCGTGGAGAGGCGGTGCGCAATCACGAAGGAGGTACGGTCCACGGTCAACGCGTCCATGGCCTTCTGAATCAACTCTTCAGTACGGGTATCGACCGAAGATGTGGCCTCATCGAGGATCAGAATCGGTGCGTCCTGCACCATTGCGCGGGCAATGGTGAGCAGCTGCTTCTGGCCGGCGGACAGCGACGAATTCTCGTCGAGCACGGTGTCGTAGCCGTTCGGCAGCGACATGATGTAGTGGTGCAATCCCACAGCTTTGCATGCGCTGATGATCCGCTCATCCGTAACGCCCGGCTTGGAGTAGGCGATGTTCTCGCGCACAGTGCCATTAAAGATCCAGGTATCCTGCAGCACCATGGAGAACTGGTCGTGCACATTCCAGCGCGGCACGGACTTGGTGTCCACGCCGTCGATGGCGATCGAGCCACCGGCAATCTCGTAGAAGCGCATAAGCAGGTTGACCATAGTGGTCTTACCGGCACCGGTCGGGCCCACAATAGCAACCTTCTGACCGGAGGAGACAGAAGCGGAGAAGTCGTTGATAATCGGCTTGCCGGCCTCATATTCAAAGCGCACGTGACTGAATTCCACATCGCCGTGCACCTCATGGCCTTGAGCGCCAAGCAGCGCCTGCTTGCCGGATTCGTCAGCCATTTCCGACTCTTCGAGGAATCCGAATACGCGTTCGGATGCGGCGGCGCAACGCTGCAGGTTCTGGAACGCCTGCGCAAACTGCGAGAGCGGCTGCGTAAACAGGCGGATATACATCATGAACGCCACGATCACGCCGAACTCGATCTGGCCGTCCATGGCGAGCGCGGCACCCACCACGCACACCACCACATAGCCGAAATTACCGACGAAGTTCATCAGCGGCATCATCAGACCAGACAAGAACTGCGACTTCCAGCCGGAATCGTACAGATCCGCGTTGTAGCGCTCGAACCGACGAATAGAATCTGCCTCGCCGTTGTATGCCTTGACGATGGTGTGACCGGCGTACATCTCCTCCACATGGCCGTTCACATCACCCAACGCGACCTGCTGGCGGGTGAAGTACTTTTGCGAGGCCTTCATAATGACCATCATGATGATCAGGCCGATGATGCTTGAACCAATTGCGCACAGCGCCATGATCCAGTTGTTGTAGAACATCATGACCAATGCGCCCACGAACAGCGTCGCGGATGTGATCAGCGATCCGAGCGACTGGCCCAGCGTCTGGCCGATAGCGTCCACATCGTTGGTGACGCGAGAAAGCACGTCGCCGTAGCTGACTTTGTCGAAGTAACTGAGCGGCAGCTTGTTGATCTTCTTGCTGATCGACTCACGCAACTCCTGCGCAGTGCGCTGCGTAACGGTGGCCATCATCCAGCTCTGAATGTAGCTGAGCAACGCGTAGCCCACATACAGCACCACAAGCAGCCAGCCGATACGAGCAACCGCGCCCATGTCGATGGAATTGAGCACCGGCTTGCCATACACTACCGCAGGCAGACCTTTGGTGATCTCATTGGTCATGTCCTTGAGCTTGTTCGGGCCGATAATCTGGCAGATGGTGCCAACCGCGCCCAGCACAAGCGCGACAATGATGGCAGGAACGTATTTGCGGCAAAAGCGGACGAGTTTGCCCATGACTTTGCCGAAATCCTGTGGTTTTTCGACCGCACCTCCGCGGCCCATAGGTCCTCTTGGCATTGTTTCTTAAGTCCTTTGTCTCTTGGCTCCCCTCTGGAGGGGAGCTGTCACGAAGTGACTGAGAGGAGGCTTCAGAGACCACCCTCAGTCTCGCTATGCTCGACAGCTCCCGCCAGCGGGAGCCATATAAGTTACGCAGTCAGTTCCGATTCACTCAGCTGGGATTCGGCAATCTGTCGGTACACTTCGCAGTTCTCGAGCAACTCCTTGTGTGTGCCTTGCCCCACAACCTTGCCCTCGTCAAGCACCACGATGCGATCGGCGTTCATGATCGTACCGATGCGCTGGGCCACGATGAGCTTGGTGGAATCCTTGGCTTCCTCGGCGAGCGCGTCTCGCACCGCACGGTCGGTTTTGAAGTCGAGCGCAGAGAACGAGTCATCGAAAATCAGGATTTCCGGATGGCGGTAGACGGCGCGGGCGATGGACAGACGCTGCTTCTGGCCACCGGACACGTTCGAGCCGCCTTGTGCGATCGGCGAATCGAATCCGCCGTCCATGCGGTTGACGAATTCGTTGGCCTGGGCCACGTCGGCAGCGGCCTTGACACGGCTCATCTGTTCGTCTGTCAACTTGCCGTCGTTGGCGGCATCGACGGCCAGCTGAAGCGCCTCACGCTTACGGCCGGCGGGAGTGGAGGTATCCGCGAGTTCGACCGTGTCGTTCTCTCCGGGCTTTTCGCCGTAGCTGATGTTGCCGGCCACGGTGCCCTTGAACAATACGGAGCGCTGCGGCACGTAGCCGATCTTGTCGCGTAGGGCGACCATGTCATAGTCGCGCACGTCCACACCGTCGACGAGCACTTGCCCGGCGGATACGTCGTAGAAGCGCGGCACGAGATTAATCAGCGACGACTTGCCCGAGCCGGTAGAGCCGATGAACGCCACGGTCTGGCCCTTCTCGGCTTTGAAATTGATATCCTGCAGCATAGCCTCGCGCGAATCCGGGTAGGTGAAGCTCACGTTCTTGAATTCCACGGTGCCGGTCTGCCCGGTCTTTGCGATGTCGGCCGCGCGCTTGGTGCCGTTTTTCACAATCGGCTCGGTGTTCAACACTTCCATCACGCGCTGTGCGGACACGTCGGCGCGCGGCCAAAGCACGAATACCATGCTCATCAGCAGGAAGCTCATAATCACCTGCACGGAGTAGCTGGAGAACACCACCATGTTGGAGAACACGGTGAGCTTGTCGGTAAGCTCGGCGGCCTCGATCAGGTAGGCGCCAATCCAGTAGACGGCGAGCATAAGGCCGTTCATCACCGTGTTCATCAGCGGCATCATGATGGCCATGGTGCGGTTGGTGAACAGCTGCGTATCGGTCAGATCCTTGTTGGCCTTGGTGAATTTGGACTCCTGGTAGTCCTCGGCGTTGTAGGCGCGCACCACCCGCAGACCAGTGAGATTCTCGCGGGCCACGAGGTTGATGTTATCGGTGAGCCTCTGCATGGCCTTGAACTTCGGCATGACCATCGCCATGAGGATCACGACCGCGACCAGCAGGATCACGACCGCGATGGCCGTGGCCACCGTCCATTCGAAGCCCTCGCCGGCAATCTTGCAGATAGCCCACACGGCCATGATCGGCGACTTGACAATGAGCTGCAGACCCATGGTGATGAACATCTGAATTTGCGTGATGTCGTTGGTGGAGCGGGTGATGAGGCTGGCCGTGGAGAACTTGCTCATTTCGGCCGGGCCGAAGGATTCGACCTTACGGAATTCGAGCGAGCGCAGGCGCTGGCCGAAGCTGGAGGCCACGCGTGCCGCGATGTAACCGGTGATGATGGCGCAGCAGACCGAGCCGAGCGAGACCAGCAGCATCTTGCCGCCGGCGACCCAGATGTCCGCCATTGCGCTGCCCGGCGTCTCGACCAGGGTGGTGATGTCTGACATATAATCGGGCAGTTCGAGGTCGAACCAGATTTGCCCGACGATGGACACTAAGGCGATAAGCATCTGACCGATCTCCGCTTTGGAGAGGTATTTCATGATGCGAAACATTGGTTTCCCCTTGTGTTGGTTGGTTATTGGGTTATTAACTATTTGATTTGTGGATTGATTGAGTTATCGATACTTATTGATTCACGATGTCTTAATAGTTTTCATCATTTGATTACTTACACCGTAAGATATTACGCGCAATTCTGCATGTTCGCTGCGAGCATCATCAATCATGCTTGCCGATCAGCCCTCAGCATGTTTGGCCGCCATGTGCTCCACCACGCGCTTATCCCGCTCGGCAAACGCCCCCCGCACTTGCTCAGGAGTGGGACGCGGCTGGCCGGGATGGCAAATCGACATGTACGTGGTGAATTCCGAAAGCAAATCAACGAATTCGCGCGTGCGACGCTCCCCCATCTGCGAGAAGATCCAGCAGATTGCGGAACGCATCTCATCAATCATTCGATGAGACTCCTCACGCCCGGAATCAGTAAGGCTCACGCGGATGATGCGCCGATCATTAGAATCAATGTCGCGCGTAATCCAGCCCTTCTTTTCCAATGATGACAGCACGGTGGAGATACGGCCTGAGCTAGCTTGAAGCGCAGTCGCCAACTGCGACGGCGTCTGGGTGCCCTTGAGGGACAACTCCCGAAGCACGAACTGCTCTCCATGGGCGCCGCGCGTGAATTCCCTCTGCATTTTCGAACGATTGCCCCATACGCTGGCATACAGCTCGCTGACCGCTTCCTGCTCGAATCCCATATCGAAGCACCATCCATTTCACGCACCATGCGGCAGTGCACCGCAAACATCCCAAAGAATATCTCACACCGTAAACAATTCACCATTGAGAGTAATCTAGGCAGATCCGTCGCCCCAGCTGTTCACGAGACCACAAAAACGATAGAACACCTGTAAAAAACGAATCAATACACAGCACCTATACATTGCAACGATTCCGGGCTACATATGGAGTCAAGAAAGAGCTGGCACGGAAGCCAGACCACCGAGGGGGCGGGAATCATGATTCGAGGAATGAATCTATGCAGCATTGATGGATGCACGAATGAGGCTGAGGAAGCGGGCTGTGCAGCATGCATTCCACATCGGCACTAGTGCACGGGGCATTGTGCTACCCTGGCAGCGGTCGTCCGTCGCATAGCTGACCCATGCGCGACGCCCTTCTCTAAGGCTGAGCCGTTGTTAGACGACTAAAGGGGAAATAGCGCCACAACTGAACCATCCATTGCGACGCCGCTCCCTTCGGCCGAATACCTGTATATCGATATCGTCTACTCCAGATCACGCGTGAAATAGACCACGTCGGGACGCCTACATGTTCTTCTCCGACGAGACAAGCGGCACCAAGACCGCCGGCATCGGCCGCATTTACGAATTGACGGCCGCGGATATCCTCACGCTGGACCATATTGACTTCAACTATGCGTTCAACTACCCGTGCGCGTTCAGCCTGTTCTGCACCTGCCCAATCCCATCCAAGCGCAACCATTTGCCGTTTGCGGTCACGGCCGGAGAGAAGACACCAGGAATATCAGTACTGATTTCAGCATTTGCTTGGCGCCCTTCTGAAGAGGGGAGCTGTCTTCGTTAGACGACTGAGGGGAGTCCCGGTGCCACCGCGACTCCCCTCAGTCTCGCTACGCAATCCAGCTCCCCTCAGGGAGGGGGAGCCAAAAACCTACTCCTTATGCTCTAGCGCGGCCTTCAAATTACGACTGCGGTAACGCTCGCGCAACAGCGAGAAGCCACCGAAGCCAATCAACCACACCAAGCCGGCAATCGCGGAATTGCGCGTATCGTCCGCCAAGAACAGCGTCAGATAAATAAACACGAAGAACACAATCGCCACTGTGTTCAGCACCTTCCATGCAGGCATCACGAAACCGTCCGGGATGAAGTCGTCCGAACGACGGTACTTCCGGTGTGCCACCAGCGTCAGAATGTAAATAAATAGGAACACCGCGGAACTGGCAGACGAGAACAGCACGAACGCACCGGAAACACCTGGAATGGCGTTAACAATCGGCGAGAGCAGAATCAGCACTGCAGACACCAGAATTGCGCGCGCCGGCACTTTGCGATCGGAAACCTGCCCAATCTTATTGAGCATCGGGCTCGGCGACTCTTCGGCCAGCTGGTACAGGTGACGGCCGGCGGAATACAACAGCGAATTGAGCGACGAGGACGCGGCGGTGATCACCACGAAGAACACCAGGGCGGACGCCCAGTTCAGCCCGGCGTACTGGAACACCATGATGAACGGGGAGGCGAAGGAGCCGTCCTCGTTCGGCTTGAACGAGGTCCACGGCACGATGCACATGATGGCCACGAGCGCGCCCACGTAGAAGATGAGCACACGCACGATGATCTCGTTGATGGCCTTGGGCAGCACCTTGCGCGGATTCTTGGTCTCGGAGACGGTGACGCCCACGAATTCAATCATCTCGTAGGCGAAGAACACCATCTGGAAGCTCATGAGGAAGGCCATCCAACCGTTCGGCGCGAACGAGAAGTTGGCGAACAGGTTGTCGAATCCGGCGTGGCCGGCCGGGCTCACGTGGTCCACGCCGTGAATCTGCACGGCTGGGTAATGGTAGCCGATCACGATCATGACCACGGCGGTGACGATCATCGCGCCGATCAGCGTGATCTTGATCATCGAGAACCAGAACTCCACCTCGCCGAACACCTTGACGGCGATCAGGTTGACGGACACCAGCGACACCAGGAAACACAGCTCGATCAGCCATTTCCAATGGGTCAGGTCGATGCCGAACGTGTCGAAGAAGGTGATGAAGTACGTGGAGACGGCCGTGATCTCGGTCATGCCCAGCAGCACGAGCGCGGCCCAATACGTCCAGCCGGCGAAATGCCCCCATCCGTTGCCCAGGTAGCGGGTGATGAAATTGATGAAGGTGTGCTGGCTGGGGTCGCGGTACATCATCTCGCCGATGGCGCGCATCAGGAAGAACATGATGACGCCGACCAGGATATACACGAAGACAATCGAGGGGCCGGTCAGCGAGATCGATTTGCCGGAGCCCAGGAACAGGCCGGTGCCGATAGTGCCGCCGATGGCGATGAACTGTACATGGCGGTTGCTGAGGCCTCGTTCCATCGCATTGGTCTGATCAAGGCTCTCGACGGACTTGAGCTTGCTCCCGGACTGCTGCGCGTTACCGTTCGCATTCGTATCGGCCATACTGATTTCATTTCTCTTCTCTGCCGCCCGGCCCTGTTCACGCCGACTACGGCACTCGTTCAATGCAAGTTCAAACTGTATCACCGATAGATGTCGCGAAAATCACCCAGCTCACGAACACACGTGATGATACCGCGAACATTAGGCCAAAAAGTTCAATTCATCACCAAGAAATTGAACTTTCTCCATCTTGTCTTCTCTCCCCCCCAGTCAGCTTCGCTGACAGCCCCTCATCAGAGGGGGCTCAAGCAAGGTCATTCCACGGACTTGAGCGAACTGACCGGCTCAATCCGGTCAAGCACCGGGTTGGTGAACAGCTGCACCAGCAGCGCGAATGCCAACGTGACCGCCACAGCAATCGCATAGCTGTACCAATGCACTTCCACTTCAAAGTACAGTGACGGCATATTCAGTGCAGCCGTCAGAAGCCCGCCAATCCAGCGACCGAGCGGCAATCCGACTACCACTCCCATGCCGGTCAGAATCATCATCTCGCGATTCACGTAGTTGTGCACTTCACGGTCATAGAAGCCCAGCACCTTAAGCGTGGCCATCTCGCGTACGCGCTCGGATACGTTCGTGTTGGCCAGCGTAAACAGCACCACCAACGCCAATCCGCCGGCAAGCCCCACAATCAGCGCCACCACGGCGGCCATCAAATCGAATTTGAACGTAGCCTCCAGATGCGCACAACTCACGGCCTTCACCACCGACGATTCCTCACCCAGCCGATCCGCATACTCGGCCTGTCCCCCATCGGGACCCTTCAGTTTGGCAAGCATCGCGTTCCAAGTCAGAGTGGAAGACTCACCATCCGAGGCAGATGAGTCAATGTCATGTGCCGCAAATTTCTGGTCGTACAGCCGCTCACTGATGTACACATCGGATCCGATGAGGTTGCGTACCACCGCGGCGACCTTTATCTTAGCGCGGCTACTACCGCCGTTGCTCACGGTAACGGTATCGCCAGTGTGCACGCCCAACGAATTGGCAGCGGATTGCGCCACAATCACACCACTGTCATCCAGCGTCACAGTGCCGCCACCTGATGCGCCGAAGAAGTTAGGCAGTCCAAACCACCCCTCATCGCCGGCCTCTTCCAAGGTGACCATATCGTTCAATTTGTTCAGCGAATTATTGGGTACCGCCATCAACTGGATGGTTTCGCTTTCCTGAGCAGCATTGCTCATCTCCGCACTATCCACGCGCAAGTTCAACGTTTCAGTGGTCCGCCCATCCTTTTTGACCTGCTTGCGCATCGCGGCCGCATCATCGTCATTCGACACCACCATCAAGTCGTATTGATAAATCTGCCCATACTGTTTGACGCCGATGGTGTCCACGGTGTCGTTAATCGCAAATCCGCAGATAATCAGTGCAGTGCAGCCGGCCACACCACCCACGGTCATCAACAGGCGCGACTTGAACCGGAAGATATTGCGTGCGGTGACCTTGCCCAAGAAGCTCAGCCTGTTCCATACCGGCCTGATACGTTCCAGCAGAATACGGGCGCCGGCCTTTGGCGCTTTCGGTCGCATCAGCGCGGCAGGTGTGTGCCGAATTTCGCTACGACAGGCAAGTGCGGTGGCCACACCCACACCAACCACGAACAATAGGATGCCGGCGGTGCCGTACCCCCAGTCGTATTCAAGCCGCACGTCCGGCAATATATACAGCCCTTTAATCACAATCAGTAGGAATGCCGGGATACCAAGGAACCCGACCAGCAGGCCTATGCCACCACCGACTAGGCAAGCGAGCAACGCGAACAGCAAGTATCGCAGAGAAACGACCATGCCGCCATAGCCAAGACCCAGATACGTGCCGATAAGTCCGCGATCTTCTTCGACCATGCGGGTCATGGTGGTCAAGCTCATCAGCACGGCGACCAGCAAGAACACCACCGGGAATGCGCGGCCTATGGACTCGATGGAGCTGACGTCTGACTTGAGCGAACTGAATCCATCGATTGAGGAACGCGTCTGCACGTACCAGCGCGCGTTGGCCACGTCGTCGATACAGCGCTGCTGTTTGGCGAACTCGCTCTCCGCCTCGCTGCGTTTCTCATCCAGCTCTTGTTGGGCATCCTCCAGCTGCTGTTTGCCGTCCTCAAGCTGCTGTTCTCCGTCTTTCAGCTGCTTTTCACCCTCTTCAAGCTGCTGTTTGCCGCCGGCCAGTTGCGCGGCCTGCGCTTCAAGCTGCGCCGACCGCGTTTCCAGTTGTGCGGCATTCGATTCGAGCTCGGCTAACTTGGCGTTGAGCTCCGCTTCTCCGGCTGCAGCTTCCTGTTCTTTGGCCGTTAACTGCGCATTCTGCTGGTCCAAGGTGTTCTGCGCGGGGGCAATCGTGCCATCCAAGGTTTGCTGCAGTTCGGTTTTTTTCTTGATCGCGTCGCTGCGCTGCGATTGCAGTTCATTCTGTTTGGCATCTAACTGTTGTCTCAGCGAACTGATGGACGGCACGTCGGGCACAGTGATTCCCAGACTGGTGAGCAGCTGTTTCACAGTCTGCCATGTGGATGAATCGATATCGATATTCGGATCGAGCTGGGATAGCAGATCATCGGCTTGCTGGATAAGCTGCAGCATCTGGTCAAGTTGTGCCACACCTTGGTCGATTTGCGCAATGCCTTGTTCGACCTTGCTCCGGTTGGCGGTCAGCTCAGCCTGCGCGGCATCGAGTTGTTGCCTGGCGCTGGTGAGTTGGGCTTTGCCGGACTCGAGCTGCGCGCGGGCATCGGCTATCTGCTGACGACCTTGTGCAATCTGCTGACGCGCGGAAGCTATTTGCGCGCGGCCTTCGGCTATTTGCCGCTCGCCGTCAGTGATGGAGGCTTTGTTCTGTTCGAGTTGCGTTCGGCTCTCTGCGAGCTTCGTCTCGTTGGCCTCCAGCTCAGCACGATTACTGTCGATCTGCTGTTGGCCTTCGTCAAGCTGCTTGAGCGCATCGGCCTTGGCTGCATCGAGCGTGTTCTGAGCGCTTGTGACGATTTGTTGGCGGCGGGCTTTCTGCCGCTGGGTTTGTATCTGACTCTCGATGCGGTCAGCCACGGTTTTGATTGCGGCATCGTAGTCATCGGAGAACGTGTCATATTGGGACGCGCCTGCGACCGCAATGGATATTGCCGTGTATACATTGCCGGTCACGCCATCACTGGGCGCAAAGAACACATAATCCTCGGACGAGGTGGACCGGAACGCGGTCATGCCGGAATAGCCGACTGGATTGTTGAGGTCGCTTGGGTCAAGCACTACTGCGGTAATGGTGAGTTCGGTGGGGAACTGCGGGGACTGCTCTTTTTCTTCGTTATTGCTCGTGGTGGCGTCTTCCGCAGCACCCACGGTGTCCGTATCTCCATCAGAGCTTTTACTGGAGCCGCTGTTGCTCTTATCCTCTGCGCCCACCAGAACGGTTGAGGATGCGGACCGCGGCGTCACAGTGAGGTCATCGCCAATCTCAAGCCCGCTGTCGTTGAGGAATTGCTGCGTAACCGCCACTTCGCCGGCCTTGCTCGGCATATCCCCTTGCTGCAGATACGGCTGATCCAAACCTTCGGTGCCGATTTCCTGCATGGTGACGGTCTTCTTCGTGCCTTTCACCGTAGCGGTCACCGTCTGCGAGCGCTCCGGCTGCACGGTTTCCACACCTTCGACGCGACGCAACGCCGCTGCATCGTCACCGGTCAAACCGTAGGTGGATAGCACCTGCAAGTCGTGCAGTCCTTGCTGATCGTAAAAGCGGCTTGCAGCCAGAAAGGCATCACGGCAACCGGCGTAGATGCCGGTCAGCACGGCCACACCGAGTAGGGTGATGACGGCGATAGACACGAATCGTTTCCAGCTGCGCAGCCAACAACGCAAGGCATCTTTGACAAACACGGCGGAGACGCTGGATCCGCGATCATCGGATTCAGATTGTTTCACGGGACGTTTCACAGATTGGCTTCTCTGTTTCACGAGATGTTTCACAGGTCGGCCACCCGGGAAGCCGGTATGAGAATGCCTTGCCGTTGCCATAAGAACCGCCTACCACTCGATGTCTGCGATGGGCTGCGGCGCAGTATTGATTTCCTCGCTGGTCACGGTTCCGGAACGGAAGTGAATCACCTTGTGAGCCATCGGCGCGAGCGCGGAATTATGGGTGATGATCATCACGGTCATTCCCTCGTCGTGGCAGATATCCTGCAACAGCTGCAACACTTCCTTGCCGGTCTCGTAATCAAGGGCGCCGGTCGGCTCATCGCACAACAGCAGCTTCGGCTTCTTGGCGATTGCGCGGGCGATGGAGACGCGCTGCTGCTCGCCGCCGGACAGCTGGCCCGGGAAGTTATTCATGCGCTCCCCCAGTCCGACTTTGCGCAGCGTTTCAGCCGGGTCGAAATGGTCGGGACAAATCTGCGAGGCGAGTTCCACGTTCTCCAGGGCGGTGAGATTTGGCACCAAGTTATAGAACTGGAATACAAAGCCGACGTCGTTGCGGCGATACGTAATCAAGTCTCGCTTCCGCAAGCCCGTGATATCACGCTCGCCAACCACCACACGGCCGGAAGTCGCAGTATCCATACCGCCCAAAATATTCAATGCCGTGGTTTTACCGGCACCGGATTGCCCAAGAATCACTGTCAGCTCGCCCTGATCGGCGGTGAAACTTGCCTCATCAAGCGCGCGAATCGACGTGCCGCCAGACGGGTATTCCTTGACCACCTTGTCAAATTCGATATACGCCATCGAGCACCTCCAGCGATTTCGCCGCGGATGGCCTGCAATCGCAGCCACCAAAATCCCGTCGTAGTATCCAGTGTAAAACAATGCTTTTAGCCACTCGCGGAATCCAATGGGAGTAAGAGCCCCCACTCCCACTACGTAACTGCCCAAAGCTGCGCAATGCTCCCTCAGCGAAGCACCCACCCACTCAACCGAAAAAACATCCCGTTCACGGCCCCTCAGCGAAGCAGATGTTCGAACAAATCGCGGTTTTGCCCCACTGAGAGCCCGTCAGCGAAGCAAATCCCCCAACCAATCGAAGAACCACCCCGTCCACGGACCCTCAACGGGGCAAATCCCCCAACCAACCGAAGAATCGCCCCGCTGATGCCAACTCAGCATGGTCTCCGCACGGTCTTGTGGAACCAATCGGCATACAATACCATCGTTGAGCATAATCGCTGACGGACTACACCGCCGCCCGCGGCTTACGAGAGAAGAACAACATGAGCACTACTGACGCGCCTAAGAAGCCGCGCGAAACCGACGATGTGCCGGTACCCGCGACCCTGCGCAAATCATTGAAAAATCGCCATATCCAGCTAATCGCCCTCGGCGGCGCCATCGGCACCGGCCTGTTTTACGGTTCCAGCGAATCCATCGCCCTAGCCGGCCCATCGATTCTGCTGGCCTACCTCATCGGCGGCTTCGCAATCTTCATGATTGTGCGTGCACTGAGCGAAATGTCCGTCGAGGACCCTAAGGCGGGCGCATTCAGCTACTATGCCACCCGCTACTGGTCCAAGCGCGCCGGCTTCATCTCCGGCTGGAACTACTGGTTCAACTACATTCTCGTTTCAATGGTGGAACTGGCCGTAGTTGGCAGCTTTGTGAACTACTGGTTCCCGGCAATCCCGACGTGGGTCTCCGCAGCCGTGTTCCTGGTGCTCATCACCGCTGCAAATCTGCTCGGTGTTTCCAAGTTCGGTGAGTTCGAGTTCTGGTTTGCCATTATCAAGATCGTGGCCGTAATCGCCATGATTATCGGTGGCCTCGCAGTCATCATCTTTGCCCTGCCTACCGCCTCCGGCATCAAGGCAAGCTTCGCCAACTGGTTCACCGTGGGCGGTGGTTTCTTCCCGAACGGACTCATGGGCCACACTGATAATGGGTGGACCGGTCTGCTGATGGCACTGGTCGTGGTGATGTTCAGCTTCGGCGGCACCGAACTCATCGGCATCACCGCCGGCGAAACCGAAGATCCGAAGATCACGATTCCGCGTGCCACCAACGACATCATCTGGCGAATCCTCGTGTTCTACATCGGCGCTTTGGGCGTGATCATGGCCGTGGTGCCGTGGAACACCATCGATGGCAAGTCCAGCCCGTTCGTGCAGATCTTCGACTCCGTGGGCATCCACGCAGCCGCCGGAATCCTCAACTTCGTGTGCCTGACCGCCGTGATGAGCGTCTACAACTCCGGCTTGTACGCCAACTCACGCATGCTGTACTCGCTGGCCAAGCAGGGCAACGCCCCCGCATACCTCGGCAAGCTCAATTCCAAGGGCGTGCCGGTGGCCGGCGTGCTGACCTCCGCCGTGATTACCGCCATCGCCGTGGTCGTGGTGTTCGTGTGGCCTGAATTCGCGTTCAACTATCTGATGTCGATTGCCACCATCGCCGGCATTATCAATTGGACGATGATTATGTTCACCGAGATGAAGTTCCGCAAGGTGGTGGAAGCCGGTGGCGCTCCGGAAGACTCCGACCTGGCCGGCAAGTCCGGGCAGGAGGCGCTCGACGCGATTCACTTCAAGCTGCCGTTCGCCAAGGTGACCCCATGGGTGGTGCTGGTATTCCTGGCACTGGTTGTGGTGTTGATGTGCTTCTCCGCCAGCTACCGCATCGCTGTTATCGCCGGCGTAATCTGGCTGGCCATCCTCTTCGTGGCATACCAAATCACTCAGGCAAAGAAATAATCGCCCTATGGCAATAAGAAAAGGCCGCTGTTCCTCCGCAACGGCCTTTTCTTATTGTTGAAGATACGGCTTGAAGACGCGCTCGGTAACGGGGATGTGGAGCATCAGCATGGTGCCGTAGCCGAGGATCACCAACAGGAACAAGCCTCCAGGCATATAGAACCAACTGCCCACCAGCAACGCCACGAACACAGCGTCCACGACGACAAGCGCCGCGGTCATCGCGATATGGGAAATACCGAAAATAAAGGCGTTCTTCAGGGTACCGGCCACGGTGTTCTCAAACCGGGCCTGCAACGCGAATACCCACTCAAAGCCGATGAGCCAGATGATGGTAAGCGCGAACTTGATGATGAGCAGCGGGGTGAATTGCAGCACAATCCACGACCAGGCCAAAGCGATCAGCACCACCAGGAACGGCAGCCACAGCAATGTGGCCTTGACGAAATTAGCCTTGAATGAGCGGAAGTAGTTGGCTGTGACGCCTTTGCCCTCTCCCTCGATGGAGCGACGGCAAGCATCATGGCCGGCAGTCAGAGCCGCACCGATGGTGATAATCGGAATGGATGTGACCAGCATCAGAATATTGACCCATATGCCATCGATGAGATTGCTCCACGCGCGCATGAATTTCGAATCCGGTGCCAGCCAGTTCATCAGTTCACTCCTTGTGCCGTTCGGCTCCCCTCCCTGAGGGGAGCTGTCGGCGGAAGCCAACTGAGGGGAGTAACCTGCGCTTCATCAAGCGCTCCCCTCAGTCATCTACGATGACAGCTCCCCTCAAAGAGGGGAGCCAGATTGTTGGGATTCAGCCTTTCACTGCGCCCGCCATAACTCCACTCACAATATACTTCTGGCATACCAGGTAGAAGACGATGATGGGGATGATTGCCAGAACCAGGCAGGCCATCATGGCTCCCATATCCACAGAACCGTAACCGCCCTTGAGGTACTGCACAGCCACCGAAATGGTCTTGTACTTACCTAGGTCGAGCGTCAGGTATGGCAGCAGGTAGTCGTTCCAGATCCACATGGCTTCGAGGATGGCCACCGAAACAATCGACGGCTTCATAATCGGCACCACAATCTGGAAGAAGATACGCGGAACGGAAGCGCCATCAATCATGGCGGATTCCTCAAGCTCGGCCGGAATGCCCTTGATCACACCGGTGAAGATGAACACGGCCAGACCGGCGCCGAATCCGAGGTACACAATGCACAGACCCCATGGGGTATTGAGCTTCAGCATGTCAGCAATCTTGGAGAGGGTGAACATCACCATCTGGAACGGCACAATCATGTTGAACAGGAATAGAGTGTAGAGAAGCTTGGCCGCCCAGTTGTTCACGCGCACGATCCACCACGCGCACATCGAAGTACACACCAGAATCAGAATTACCGAGCCAACCGTGATCAGCAGCGTCCAACCGAACGAGGCGAAGAACTGCGTAGTCTCAACACCGCGCACATAGTTTTCGAATCCCACGAACGCCTTGCCCGCCGGCAAAGAGAACGCATTCTTGGAGATGTATGCCTTTTGCTTGAAGGAGTTGATCAACACCAGAACAATCGGGAAGATCCAGAATAGAGAGACGACGGCGAACAGGACAGTCCACAACGCGCCGTGCTTCACAGGCTTGTTCTCGTTCATCAGGCTGCCACCTCCTTGCTCGTGGTGAGCTTGTTCTGAATAAGGGCGATTACCGCAACCAGAATGAAGAACAGCACGGCCTTCGCCTGGCCGACGCCCTCCCAGCCCATACGGCCGTAGAAGGTGCGGGTGATGTTCAGCGCCAGGCCTTCAGACATATTGCTCGGCGCACCATTAGTCAATGCGAGGTTCTGATCGTACAGCTTGAAACCGTTGGTCACGGTCAGGAAGGAGCAGACCGTGATGGACGGCATCATCAACGGAATGATGATACGGAACATGGTCTGCCGTCCATTGGCACCATCCACGGCCGCCGCCTCCAGCACATCGGTGGGCAGCGCCTGCAAGCCGGCGATATAGATGATCATCATGTAACCGATTTGCTGCCAGCACACCAGAATGACCAAACCCCAGAATCCGTAGGATGCCTTATAGGTCAAGGCGCGGCCCCAGTGGGCCAGCACGCCGTTCAGCAGCAGCAGCCAGATGTAGCCCAAGATAATGCCGCCGATCAGGTTCGGCATAAAGAACACCGAGCGGAACAGCGTGGAGCCCTTGATCGCCTTGGTCAGCATATAGGCGATGGCGAAAGCGATCACGTTGATCACGATGGTGGTCACGATGGTGAATGCAGTGGAGAAACCCAATGCGTGCAGGAATTCCTTGTCCTTCAGCGCCTTGGTGTAGTTCTTGAGCCCTATCCATTCGCCATCGGTGACGGTGGTGAATTCGCAGAAGCTCAAGTAGACGCCCATGATGAAGGGCACCAAAAACCCGATGATGAATGCGGCAAACGTGGGTAGCGCAAACAGCGCCCACCACCGGCGTATTGCCTTGCCCGCCATGCTGATCATGACTTTCCTCCTCCTTGAGTCCGCAACACTGCACTGCATCGTGCGCCGAGCGCGGAGTTCAACTCAATTCCAGCCCGTCAAGCAGAACACACGTTCGCGAATCCCGCCAATCAAGCCTAAGCTTCATGGTAAACGCTCGACAACCATATGTCAAACGTTGTCATTTACAGCGTTTCTACATGCAACTACATCCCATCAGAGCAATTATCTTTCACTCCAAAAAATAGCTAAATTCCAACGTTTCTACACAATAAAATACTATCTGCAAACGTTTGTAATACAATCGTTGTCATTGTGCAAATTGCCCAATCACCATGTACACTGGAGCCAGTTGTGTCCGCTTCGCGTTTTGCAAGGCAAAGGGGCTGCTATGACCACAAGTATCCAAGATGTCGCCCAGAAGGCCGGCGTATCCATTTCCACTGTGTCACGCTCGTTCACCAGACCGGATCTGGTCTCGACTAAAACCCGCGAGCGCGTGCTTGCCATCGCCGACGAACTCAATTTTTCCCTGTCCCGTTCGGCAGCGGCCTTGAAATCAGGCCGATCACTGCGCATCGCGGTACTGATGAGTGGTCACATTCGCCTATGGTTCACTGCTTCAGTAATTGAGGGGCTCAACGAAGTGCTGCATGCTGCGGGATACGATATTTCGGTATTCCAAATCTCCAGCATCGAGGAACGCCGCGAATTCTTTGAAATGCTGCCAGTACGCCGCAACGCGGATGCCGTTATCGTGGTGTCTTTCGACATCGACAATAACGAAATCACTCAGCTGGCCTCGGCGGATGTGCCGATCATCGGCATCAACTCGGTCGATCCTGAAGTGCGTGGGTTCACCGCCGCCGTCAACATCAACGATGTACAGGGCTCCACGCTAGCGGCTCGCCATCTGATCAACCTTGGCCACCGCGATATTGCATATATCAGCACCGACCGCGATGTGTCGCTCAACTTCTCCGTGCAAAACCGATTCGGCGCCTTCACGGAATGCTGCCGCAACGAGGGCATCGAACCGCAGGTCATCGTCTGCAAGGTGGATGATGCCGGCCGTTACCAAATCAGCGATGTGGTCACCCAACTGATGAGTCTGCCTAAGCTGCCCACTGCCATCGCCTGCCAGGAAGACGGCATTGCTCTGCCGCTCATGTTCCAGCTGGAGCGCAACGGTCTCTCTCCGTGCCGGGCGATGTATCGCTTATCGGCTATGACGACAGCTTCTACACCGACGACATCGGCCTGACCACGATTCGCCAGAATCCAGTAGGCATGGCCCGCAAAGCCGCGCACATGACGCTCGACCTCATCGAGGAAAAGCCCGTCGACGAACCGTACGTCGTGGCGCCAGCTCACCTTGTGGTTCGTTCCTCTACCGCCAAGATCCGCTAGCCAGAACCCGCTAGCACAACAGCCGGCCAGCAACCAAACGCCAAGCAACACTGAAGGCCACCGCCCAAACGGACGGTGGCCTTCAGTGATATAGGAAAGGAGACACACAAGGTGGAGTAGGGAGGTAAGCGCGGCGCCCCGGAGAAGGAAATTGGGTAGGGCGCCGCAGATTCAGTTATCGAGGTTGATCACTGATGCCGACTGGAATCAGTGGGACGCCTCGTACTCGGAAGCCCAGCCGTCCACAAAGGCGGTCTTGACGGCGTCCCAGTTGCCGGTGCCCTGAGCGTACCCGAGCAGGGCCTGACCGATCTTGTTCTTCCACTCTTCGGACGGCATCATGGTGAAGTTCCAAGAGACCTGGGTTTTACCGGACTTCTGATCCTCAACAGCGGCCTCGGTCAGCGGGTTGTCGCTCTTGACGTCATCGAAGGTCTTGAACGGCGTGGTGAAACCCATGTCCTGAGAAAGGGCCTTCTTGCCGGTGTCGGAGGTAATCACCCAGGACAGGAAGTCCTCGGTGGCCTTCTTGTCGGCATCAGAAGCCTTGTCGTTGATGCACCAGTAGTTCTCGGAACCGGTGGCCAGACCCTGCTTCTCCTCGCCCTTGACACCGATGTAAATCGGCATCATACCCACGGATTCGGCCTTCATGCCGGCCTTCTGCAGGTCGGTCCAAGCCCAAGTACCGTTCTGGTAGAAGGCGGCCTCGCCGAGCGCGAACTCGGAGTTGGCGTCATCGCCGGTCTTGGCGCTGAGCTGAGTGGGCTCAGTGGTGGAATCAGTGATGTACAGGTCGAAGATCTTCTTGTAGTTCGGCAGGTAGGTGCCCTTGATCTTGGCCGGCTGCTCGGTGACGTTGTCATCCTTGAACTCGTAGTAAAGCGGCAGGTTGGCCAAGTGTGTCTTGAAACGCCAGTCAGAGCTGGAGTCGAAGCCGGCGGAGGTGAATGCACCCTTGATGCCGAGCTCGTCCTTGCGGGACTGCATGTCGTCGGCAACTGCCTTCAGGGTATCGAAATTATCGATTTCGTCCATGGAAGTGGCCTTGGCTCCGTCGAGGGCGAAGTACTTGTTGAGGATGTCCTTGTTGTAGATCAGGCCGTAGGTTTCCATCACGTACGGCACACCGACAACCTTGTCGCCATCCTTGAGAGCCACATCCTGGTTGGTGAGCTCCTTGTACACATCCGTGTTGGACATGTCGGCGGTGTACTTCTTCCAGTTCTGGTAACCGACCGGGCCGTTCACCTGGAACAGGGTCGGGGCCTCGGTCTTGGCAATCTCAGACTTCAGGGTCTGCTCATAGGTGCCGGATGCCGCGGTCTGGACCTTGACCTCAACGCCCTTCTCCTTGGTGTATTCCTTGGCCAAGGCGGCCCACTGATCAGCCGCCTCCGGCTTAAAGTTCAGGTAATAGACCTTGCCCTTGGAGTCGTCGCCGGAAGTGGAGCTTCCACAAGCGGCAAGGGTTCCGAGGGACATTGCAGCGATGGCCGCCACTGCGACCGCTGACTTCACTGTACGATTCATCATCGAACCTTTCTCTTTCATCGTCGACCCGCCCGATCTCCGGTCGGCCAGAGTGCCGTTAGCAGCACCCTCACGACTATCGACATGACCTATTGTGCAACGGTTCGCGCTTTTTTGCAAACGATGGCATTATCGGCGCGCCAAAAAGTGCTACAGAAGCATGTGCAGTTGACCAATTTCCCGATAAATCAGTCGGCTTCCGCCGACGGCATCAATGCAAGCGTTGGCAACAATGAGAGCGCTAACATGCAAAATCCATACCTCATGCGCGGCCATTTACCCCGTTGCGCACCCCGCCGAAGCTATCGTTTGCAGAGGTGATGACGCACACGCCCCGTCCGCTCACGGCTCAAAACAGAACGCAGTCACTGCATTTGCGCCAAAGAAACGTCAAGCCTGCCCGCTACGGCTCAGCTCAGGCATTCCACCGTTCGATGACGTTATCGCCCTTATACACGCTCAGCACCGAGTAATGCGCAGTATCCAATCGCAGCAGACGCGCGAATTGCGGATCCACGTTCAGCCATTGCGAGGTCAGGATACGCAGAATATGGGCATGCGCAACCAATAGCACGTTCCGCCCCGACTGCAGCAACGGCGTCACTTCTTCGATGGCAGTCCTGGCCCGCGCCGCGACCTCGTCCAGTGTTTCTCCAGCTCCGGAATGCACATTGACCTGCTCACCATCCGGCAAAGTATCCACCCAATCGCCCTCCAGCGTGGGGGTTAGCGAGCGCGGGCCGTCACGCCACACATCCCAAGAGAACCCACTGGCTTCGCTCACCTGTTGACGGGTACGCCCTTCGGCACGGCCATAATCCCACTCGGCGATGCCGTCGAGTATGCCATGCTGTGCAAAACCTGCGAGTTCCGCGGTCTGGCATGCGCGTTTCAACGGGCTGGAGAACACACACTCAGGGTCAAAACCTTCGGGGAAGGCCTCGCGCAATCGCGCCCCCGCATCCATAGCCTGCTGCCTGCCTACCTCAGTCAGAGGGATGTTCGTTCGCCCGGTATGCTGCCCGGATTCACTCCAAAAAGTTTGACCATGTCGCAGCAATACCAAGAACCCCGCCTTGCCGCAAGATGCATCAACAGCCACAGTGCCGTCCATGTGTTGTTCGCTCATGCCTCCACTCTAGTCTGCACAGCTTGGCAACTCCACCGAACATCCCATCTTTTGCGATTAGACTGATAGTCATGAGTGACGAAACGAACACCGGTATTGCCTCTGACGCCGATCGCGTTGTCGAGGGACTGCACCGCATCGATCAGAAGGTGGACGACTTGCGCAACCAACGTCTCAACGACCCCGACTCTCTGGGCGACAAGCTCGTCAAGTCGGCAGTGCCGGCCTTGGCTGGTCTGGTTGCGGGCAAGCTGTTTCAGATAGCCTGGGACAAGGGCGCCGCGCGCCGCAATGTGATCAAAGGACTGGCTGCCGACGCACCGCAAGGCCTGGCCATGAGCTTGGCATTTGCCGCCATCTCAGCGGCATTCGGCGCAATAGTTTCGCAGTTGTCCAATCAGGGCTCTCAAGCGTTTGTCGAGCGACGCCACCGCAAGGCTTCTCGTTAAGCGCCTGAACCGCTGGCACCAACGTCTCACTATGCATATTTCACTGTGAGACAACCGACATCCCCTATGCACACGAGCCGTGCGACAATACAGTCATGGCTACCAATGCAACTATCGAAACCCTGCTGAATCGTCGTTCCATCCGCAAGTTCAAGGACGAGCCCATTGACGACGACGCCACTGCCACTCTGGAAACCGTCGCACAGCACGCCGCTTCCAGCCAGTTCCTCAATGACTGGTCCGCCATCCGCGTCAGCGATCCGGCAATCAAGGCCCGCCTCGCCGAAATCGGCAACCAGCCGTATATCGCCACAGCCCCACTGCTGTACGTGTTCGTCATCGACGAGCACCGCAACGCGCGTATCGCCCAACGCAAGGGCATTGACCCGACCTCTGACGAATTCCATCTCAAGTACAGCTATCGCTTCACTCAGGCCCAGAACGACGCCGTGCTGGCTCTGCACGCCATGGAGACCGCGGCCTACTCGCTGGGTCTCGGCGGCGTGATTCTCGGCTCGCTGCTCAATGACATCCCCGCTCTGATCGATCTGCTCAACCTGCCGGAATACACCTATCCGGTGCTGGATCTGGCTCTCGGCAAGCCTGATCAGGAGCCCACGTTGAAGCCCCGCATGCCGCGCAGCATGCAGTTCTTTGACAACACCTATCCTGCCGACGCCGATGGCATGCTCGAGCAATTGCCTGACTTCGACAACAAGGTGCACCAGTATTACGATTTGCGCCAGGCCGATCGGCCCGTGGATGCGTTCAGCGATCAAATCGTCTCGGTGAGCCGTCAGGGCGTCAACGGCAAAACACTGCTGGACAAGGCTGCAGCTCAAGGTTTCCAGCTGGATAAGTAATGCGCCAGCACTACCCAGTGTCCAGAACATGCGTCCGCCATTCGGACACTGGGTGGCCGTTTTTTCGCCTTGCAGCTGCGCTTTATCCGATAAATCACGAGCGGCCGGAATAGACTGCATTATGGCTGGATTGGAGCGCCGAGGACAAGAGACCGAGAGGGGGCTGGATGCGCACGGTATGGCAAGTATTTCTGCGTGACTGCAAACGCATTCTCCGCAATCCCGTTGCCGCAGTGGTGACATTAGGTGTCGCAGTACTGCCTTCCCTGTATGCATGGTTCAACATCCTTGCCAACTGGGATCCTTATTCCGCCACCGGCAACCTGCAAGTCGCCGTCGCCAATGAGGACCGCGGCACCACCAATGATCTGGTTGGCCATCTCAATGCCGGCAAGCAGGTGGTCATAAAGCTCAAACATAACGACCAACTCGGCTGGCGGTTTGTGAGCAACGAAGAGCAGGCCGTACAGGGCGTGCAAACCGGCGACTACTACGCGGCAATTGTGCTGCCAAAAGACTTCAGCGCCAGCCTGGTCGATTCGTTGACCGGCACCTCCAAACAACCGAAGATAAAGTACTACGTCAACGAGAAGAAGAACGCCATTGCCCCGAAAATCACGGACACCGGTGCAACCACCATTGACGAGCAAATCAACTCCACATTCGTAACCACGGTGAGCAACACCGTTGCCGCCGCCATCTCTCAAGCGGGAGACGACCTCGACCAAGCCACCAATAGCACGCAAAACAATGTGGTCGCCGATCTCGGCAGTGTGCTCTCCACCATTGCCACGGTGCAGGACGCGCTCACGGATCTACGCACCACATTGGATCAGTCAGACACAGCTCTGGCCGACGCCCGCAGTACTACGGCCTCATTGCAGCGCAGCATCACCGCAGCGCAGCAAGCCTCCCAGCAATCCGGAGCGTTGCTGGCCGAGACACAGGACGGCTCGCAAGTATTCGCGGCCTCGCTGGTAAGCGCACTGGACACCAGCTCCGCACAACTTTCCGGACTGACGGTGAACGTCAACAATGCAGCCGGTACCATCAATCAATCCTTCAACACTGCACAAAATTCCGTCGACACTATTACCAACGCCCTGAACAGTCCGCTCGACAAAACCGCCACTTCCCTCGACACGTTGAAAGACGCATTGAATAAGGCCGGCATCAGTGCAGACACCACTGATCCGACCGGCAAGCGCATCTGGGATCACATCAACGCGGTCGATGACGCCATCAGCACGCAGCAAGCGAAAATCAACACCTTTCACGAAGACACCACCCGTTTCATCGACTCCGGCAAGAGCGCCACCACCAATCTTTCCGGTGCCATGAGCGGCACCGCCACCGGCGGCATTGCGGCGTTGAACACCGCACGGAGTTCGCTGACCGGCACAGTGATGCCGTCACTTACTTCATCGCTGAACAGTTTCGCCGCGCTAAACGGCACGCTGGGCGGCACGCTGACCTCGCTCTCAGGCACTCTTGACCAGACCTATGGCCTCTTCGACCAGCTGTCCAGCACCATCGCCCAGACCAGAACCACCATAGGCAGCACGCAGGATTCCTTGAACCAGATCATCGATGACGTATCCACCGTGCGCACCGATGTTGCCACGCTTGATAGCTCCGCCGTCTACCAGAAGATCAGGGACACGCTGCACTTGGACGATAAGGGATTCGGCGAATTCATGGGTTCGCCCGCCACCCTGACCACCAAGGTCGTGTACGCCATCGATAACTATGGCTCGGCCGTCACCCCGTTCTACACGAATCTGGCGCTCTGGGTGGGCGGCTTCGTGCTCATCGCCATCTATAAGCTTGAGGTCGACCGCGAAAGCATACGCCGGATCAACGCCAAGCAGGCCTACCTCGGCCGATGGATGCTTCTGGTCACCATTGGTTTTCTGCAGGCCATCATTGCCACCGTGGGCGATTTGGTCCTCGGCATCCAGTGCGAGCACCCATTGCTGTTCATCTTGGCCGGCATATTCTGCTCGTTCATCTATATCAATATCATCTATGCGCTGGCCGTGGCATTCCGCCATATCGGTAAAGCCATCGCCGTGATTCTGGTTATTGTGCAGATTCCGGGAGCTTCTGGCCTCTACCCCATCGAAATGATGCCCGACTTCTTCCGCAAACTGCACCCATGGCTGCCTTTCACCTACGGCATCAACGCGATGCGCGGGCCGATTGCCGGCACATACAGCAACCATTACTGGCTCGACATGCTGCACCTGTTCTGGTATCTGCCGGCAGCGCTGTTCGTAGGCCTTGTGGTGCGCCGTTATGCCATGAATCTCAACGCATTGTTCGACCGCCGCTTGGGAGACACTGATCTGATGATCACCGAGCACAACAGCATGGTCAACGAACAGGTCAGCCTCGCATCCGTGTTCCGCACGGTTTCCGACAGCAAGGAACTCAAGGCCATCATCACCCGCCGTGCACACCGGTTCTTCGCCAGATACCCAATGATGATTGTTGCCGGCTTGGCACTGCTGACTATTCTTCCGTTCGTGTTCCTCATACTGCTGTTCGTCACACAGGAAAAAATCGCGATGCTTACGTCGTGGATTCTGTCAATCATCCTTATCGACGCATACCTGATTGTGGTCGAATACACTCGCGAAAGCTACGCGATGCAACTGGGCGTCAGTGCGATGAACGCCGACGAATTCCGCGATGTGATGCTCAACGGCTATGTATGGCGCCGCTTCCGCTCCCATGGTCGGCATGAGGCAGCATCTGCGGAATCCGCTGTGGATACCGACCCGGATATCGGAGAGGTCACCGAGCAACTTACGCCGTTCGAGCGAACGGGCTCCACTAATTCATCGGATTCATCGAAATCATCGGAGTCCACCATCACCGACACAAACCCCGCACAGGGAGGTGCACGATGAAGCTCATCTGGAAGATCTTCGCACGCGATGTGCGCCAATCCACGCGCAATGTAATCGCGGTGATCGTGGCCATGGGATTGGTGATCGTACCGGCGCTGTATGCCTGGTACAACATCGCCGCCAGCTGGGATCCATACGGCAACACCAAGGCACTCAAAGTTGCCGTGGCGAACGTCGACAAGGGATATAAGTCCGATCTCATGCCAATCACCATCAACGTTGGCGAGACCGTCACCAATACCCTGCGCGCCAATCATGACCTCGACTGGCAGTTCGTGGACAAGGACGAAGCCATCGACGGCGTGAATTCCGGCGCCTACTACGCCGCCCTCATCATCCCGAAGAGTTTTAGCGCCGACATGATGACAGTGTTCTCGCCAACCATCAAGCACGCGAAAATCGAATACTACCTCAATGAGAAAATCAACCCAATTGCACCGCATATCACCGATCAAGGCGCCAGCACGGTAGCCACCACCATTGACCAGACCTTCGTCAAGACACTCGCCAGCGTGGCACTTGATCTGGTTTCCAATGTGTCCAGCTATGCGCAAAGCCCGCAGATGGCGCAGTACGTCAACAATGCCACCAGCCATATCTCCACCATGTCCTCCAGGTTGACTGTCGCGGCTTCACAAATGGATTCCTATGCCAACCTCTTAGGGGCGGCCAACGGCATCATTGATTCGACCGACAAATTGCTGGGATCCACTGGTTCTGCCGCAAACACCGCCAAAAAGGCATTGAAGCAAACCCGCGACGGAGTGAACAGTCTGGATTCCGCATTGTCTGGCGCCGCCAGTGGCGTCGAAACCGCCCTGCAGCAGGCCGGAGCTTCATACGATACGGTCAGCAAGCAGCTTGATACCGCATTTGCCAGTATTGGCTCGCAATCCGACCAAATATCCGGCACGCTCACCGACATGCAAACCAAAGTGAACGACCAATCCGCAAGCTTCGGCGCCTACGCTTCGGCATTGCGCGAACTTGCCGGCAAGTCGTCATCACTGCCCGCCGGTGGAGATACGATTGCCAAGCAGCTCAATGCCGCAGCCGACCAAGCCACGCAGACGCAACAAGATCTCAAGAATGTCGCCGACGATTTGGGCCGTGCCGCACAGAGCCTGGTTGATGGCACAGCGGACACCGACCAAACACTCAAAGACATCAAGGCACAGATCGCCGCCGCAAAACAGTCAGTTACACAGGCCGCGAACGATTATCAAAGCACGCTGAAGCCGCAGCTCAACAATCTGACCGCATCGATGGGTGACGTCGCCGATCAGGCAAGCTCGGTTATTGATGGGCTGTCTTCCACTGTCAACAGTGTCTCCAACCTGTCCGGCGGCATATCGGCCAGCCTGAGAGACATTCAAACCACGCTCACCGACGCCGCAGGCAACCTGAACCATTCGGCAAGTAAGCTGGACGATTTGTCCGCACAGCTTTCTGGTATCGCCAGTGGTAGCAGTACTGATCTGGATTCGATTACCACAGCCGATCCTAATGCCATTGCTTCGCTCTTGTCCGCTCCCGTGGCGGTAGATCGCATACCGCTGTACCCAGTGGCCAACTACGGTTCCGCGATGGCTCCGTTCTACACGATTCTGTCTATCTGGGTAGGCGCAATCATCCTGGTTGCCATGATGAAAGTCTCTGTTTCCGATCATGAGAAGGCCAAGATTCTTGGGTTCGGCAATGACCTGCCTCTTGGCTCGGAGGTCGGCTTGCGCGAGGCAATGATTGCCGGACGGGTTGCCGGCCCGGCTGCCGCATTGGACGTGTTGAAGAAGCCTCGTGCCGATTCGCCCGGTAATGCGCGGCAGTTTGGCCTGCACTTGTATCAGGAGTACTTCGGCCGATATATGCTATTTGGATTCCTGGCACTGTTGCAGGGCACACTCGTATGCCTAGGTGACATGTTCTATCTCGGCGTGCAATGCGAGCATCCCGTGCAGTTCCTGATGGTCGGATGGCTGTCCGCATTGGTCTTCTCGAATATCGTGTACACCCTTACTTTGTCGTTTGGCGATATCGGCAAGGCGATTGCTGTGGTATTGCTGGTGATGCAGGTAGCAGGATCCGGCGGCACCTTCCCCATCGAGACATTGCCTTCGTTCTTCCAGGCGGCCTCGAAATGGCTATTGTTCCCCTATGCAGTGGACGCGATGCATTCGGCAATGGCCGGATCATACGGCATGGAATATTGGGTCTCCATGGGCAAGCTCGCCCTTTTCCTTGTGCCTTCGCTTCTACTTGGCCTACTGCTGCGCAGGCCGGTAATACGATTCAATGATTGGATTATTCGCAACCTCGAGAGCACCAAGGTGATGTGAGGCACCGAGGCAATTACTGCATGGTGGCGATGTTGATTCCCGTTCCTGGACCATGACATGTCGTTCGGTTCGAGTGGCAATTGCTATTGAGCACTACTGGACTGCGATGTTGCTTCACCGTCTTGAGAGAGATGACATACGGCTGCCGGAGAAGGAAAACTACTTCCGCCGAGGCTTATACCCTTTCTTGCGGCTATGCGGCTTAAGCTGCTGGTTCAGCGGCACATGGCGATAGCTGGATTGCGGATCACGGTGCGTCAAATGCCAGCACCCGCAGTATTCGCAGCGGTACACCCATAGCTCGGCCCCGCGCTCAATCAGACTTTGATCGGCGGCTCGCTGGGCTTGCGCCTTGTCGTGATACATGATCTTGTTCGACGTAGCGCAACGTTTCGGGGTGAAGTAGTGCATAACGGAATATCAGTATAGTTGGAGGATAAAAAAATGCCCCCGGCCGTGTGGTCGGGGGCATTCGTAAGTTGGATGCGGCGGCGTGCTACTCTCCCACACCCTGTCGGGTGCAGTACCATCGCCGTGCCAGGCCTTAGCTTCCGGGTTCGG
>OKVQ01000105.1_pt1 | contig 62167 bp, 71 predicted proteins | sample 1606821 | NCBI WGS metagenome assembly OKVQ01 (sample SAMN03281009, study PRJEB24777) | human gut metagenome | isolation source: fecal sample PR192 from 1 month old female Indian infant, vaginally... | reverse complement strand
GGTGACTCATCCGCGATTCGAACGCGGGACACCCTGATTAAAAGTCAGGTGCTCTGCCAGCTGAGCTAATGAGTCATGTAATGGCAGGGGCGGCTGGGATCGAACCAGCGCATAATGGAGTCAAAGTCCATTGCCTTACCACTTGGCGACGCCCCTAAGTGGGGTGAGTAGTGGGGATCGAACCCACGCGTAACGGAGCCACAATCCGCCGTGTTAACCGCTTCACCATACCCACCACTGTGGAACATACAGAGGAAAGTATCCCCCGTAACGAATGATATTGTATCATTCTACAAGGGATACTGTCAACTATTATTTTTAATTAAACTATTATTTTTTAATTAAATAGTCTTTTACAAAATTCGGCAAAGCAAAAGCCGCTTTCTGTATCCCTGCATTATAGTATTTAGTTGTAAACGTCTGTTCACGATTAGCTTCCCAAGTCAATGGATCATATTTTTTTGAGCCCATGGTGAAGCAATGCATGCCGGTCGGATAAATAGGAATAAAAGCCGTATAGAGACGAGCAATCGGGAAATGATTGGATACGTAGCCGAATACTTTTTCAACTAACGGCTGATGCATCATAGGCGATTCCGTCTGCTGTACAAAAAGGCCGTCTTCTTTCAAAGCTTTATAGGTATTGGCATAGAACTCATCGGTAAACAAACCTTCGCCCGGACCGATTGGATCGGAGCAGTCAACAATGATGACATCGTATTTATTTTCAGCTTGCGCCATAAAGCCGATACCGTCACCGATAGTAACCGTTAATTTAGGATCTTTACGAATCATAGCGTCAGCAATAGTCGGTAAATATTCTTTAGCCAATTCTACTACCTTGCCGTCGATTTCAATCATCATAACAGTTTCTACACAATCATGACGTACACATTCTCTGGCTACACCGCCATCGCCGCCGCCGATGATCAATACATGTTTTGGATTAGGATGCAAGAACAACGGTACATGAGACATCATTTCATGATAAATAAACTCTTCTCGTTCCGATGTTTGGAACACACCGTCCAAAGACAACATAGTGCCGTATTCCAAGCTGTGAACCACTTCAATCTTCTGAAATTCCGACTGCCCGGAATATAAAACCTTATCAATTTCTGCACTCAATTTCAAATGAGCGGACTGATTTTCTGTAATCCAATCTGCCATTGGTAACCTCCTAAGCCGATTAATACCCTCTAACCATACCTAATCAATGTAGCCAAATTGAGAACTCATCCTGTAAATTGCGTAATTACTTACTCACAGTGCATCACTTACAATGCACGCAATTATTTACGCACCGCATAAGCAAAACCGCCGCCCAACATAGTGTCTTGCAACCATTTTTTCAGCGAGAAAATGCGTTCAATTTCTTCATCATACACAACGCAACGTACATCGTCATTGTTTTCCATCAATTTTACAATAGGAACCCAATGCCATGTGGAAAGTCCCTGTTCATGGCCGCGATGACGGTTCAAAAAAGCTACCGGTGAATCACTGCCAAGACCCTGTTTGATGAAATTCATTACCTGCTGTAACGGTTGGCGACAAACGGCAAAAGGATATACTCCCATCATCTTAACGGTATACGGCAATTCTTTCTTTTCACAATAGTCATTTAAACCTTCATGGAACCATTGCGTCTTATAGAGCCCGCCGCCAAAACGAGGGCGCACATATTGGAATACTTCCTCCATACGTTCCAAAGCTGCTTCCCCGTCAGCACTGGCAGCACTATCCAATAAACCGTCGCGAAATTGTACATAGCTGATTACCTGCGTCGCCGTCGTAGGACCGCAACCGGATAAACGTTGCCAATCATCACGATACCATTCTTGATTATAACCGTAAGAAAAACGGCCGTCTTTTTTCACCTGCAACCATTCAAGATGTTTGAGTGTCAAGCTCTCCATATATTTCTCAATCCTCTATTACATCAACTTAAATTAAAAATCTAAAATCATTTGTAATAGTGACCTTCCATACATAGACCTACGATTAAATTAGTCTTCTACAACTTCAACCTTAACCATACGGTCACCTTGCTGAATGCCATCTACTACATCCATGCCTTCAATTACTTTGCCAAATACGGTATGAACACCATCCAAATGAGGCTGTGGTTCATATACGATAAAGAACTGACTGCCACCCGTATTCGGACCGCGATGGGCCATGGATAATGCACCGCGTTCATGTTTATGCGGATTACCGATTAATTCATCTTTAATAGTGTAGCCAGGACCGCCTGTGCCATTGCCGTTAGGACAACCGCCTTGAGCTACGAATCCCGGAATTACACGATGGAATGTAAGGCCGTCATAAAAACCTTCTTTGATTAATTTTTCAAAATTGGCAACCGTACCGGGTGCTTCTTTTTCAAATAATTCAATCGTAATATCGCCTTTTTCCATATGGATAATCGCTTTTTTCATTCTATTCTACCTCCAACAATGTACGGAGTACATAACTCGATAACATAAGACCCGCTACGGATGGAACAAAACCGCAAGAGCCGGGGCTGCGAGAATCATCATCACGATTAGGCGTCATCGGTTTTTCCGTGGAGAACACGACCGTCTGCTTCTTAATGCCACGTTTGCGCAATTCACGACGCATAACTTTGGCAAGCGGACAAGTATGGGTTTTACTGATGTCGGAAATGCGCAACAATTCCGGATGCATCTTATTGCCGGTTCCCATGGACGATACACAAGGTATCCCCAATTCCTGACAAGTCTCGATAATAGCCAATTTAGCGGTTACCATGTCAATCGCATCGATAACGAAATCCACCTTAATGTCCTTGATAAAATCAGGATAGGCTTCTTTGGTATAGACAATATCATAGGTATCAACCTGCATATTCGGACAAATCGATAAAGCACGCTCTTTAGCCACTTCCACCTTGCGGCGACCGATAGTTTCCTGCGTTGCAATTAACTGGCGATTTAAATTACTCACCGTAACTTTATCACCGTCAATTAATACCAAGCGCCCCACGCCGGTACGCACCAAAGCTTCCATGGCAAAACCGCCTACACCGCCGCAGCCGAATAAAGCTACCGATTTGGTGCCTAAATTTTCTAATTTTTCTTTTCCTACCAGCCATTCCAAGCGGGTTAACATATGTTCCATTTAAAAACTCCAATCAATAATACACTTTTTACTGACTGTCACCAAAGTGACTGCTACAAGCTGCCGCTTCGACGCGGCAGCGACATTTAATTCTAATGACAGTTATATTTTCACTGTCAAAAAACATCAAAGCAAACGACTATTTCAGATTAGCGCACAGCCGGAATAATTTCCAACCAATAGTCGTCCGGATCAGCGATGAAATAAATACCCATATTAGGGTTTTCATATACTACACAGTCCATTTCTTTATGTTTTTTATAAGCTGCTTCATAGTCATCGACTACGAATGCCAAATGGAATTCATTATCACCCAAATTATAAGGACGATCCCAGTCACGCAACCAAGTCAGTTCCAACTGATGGCCGCTAACGCCGTCTTCCATATATACAATTCTGAAGGCACCGTCAGCCGGTTCAATACGACGACCCGGTTTTAAGTCCAATGCTTCTTCATAGAATTTGATGCTTTTTTCTAAATCTCGTACATTAAAGTTGTTATGTACCATTTTAAATTTCATGTGATTAACTCCTCTCAGCGTCTACACACACAAATAAATTACTTCTAATTTTAAATTATATTTTTCTGTTACAAATATTTAATACTGCTATTTAATAGTATCACAAATCTCGATATATTGCTATATGACGAACTAATATTATGATTATGGCACCATAAAATGCGCTGTACTGCCCCGATTAGTAGCCTCTACTTCCAAATGAGCCTGAATACGGCCTTTAAGTTCAGGCACATGAGAAATAATCCCCACCAGACGGCCCGACTTCTGCAATTCCACCAAAGTCTCCATGGCAATATCCAGTGTATCGGGATCCAAAGTCCCAAAGCCTTCATCAATGAAAATTGTATCTAAATGAATGCCGCCGGCATAAGCCTGAATAATGTCGGCAAGCCCCATGGCAAGTGACAAGGACGCGAGGAACGTTTCCCCTCCGGACAAAGTATTGGCCGGTCGTTCATAGCCCGTATAAGTGTCAAGCACCGACAAATCAAGGCCTCGATGACCACGACTAACGCTTTCAACCCGGGCGCGCAGCAGTTCATAGCGACCGCGGCTCATCTGCCGCAACCGCACATTGGCGGCCACCACTACTTCTTCCAAAATAGCGCCTAATACATACCGTTCGAAAGTGACCCCCTTCTGCCCCGAATTGCCACCGCTGGCCAAATCATGGAGCTTAAAAATAAAATCAACCCGCTCCATAATTGCCTTATTGTCAGCCACCAGTTTTGCATATTCCGTTAAAACTTCATCAAGATGCCGAACGACTTCCGAAGCCAAGGTTTCTTGACGCACGGCCTCTTCATAAGCAGCCGTAGCTGCTTCTTTCATCTCAAGCGTCACTGCTTCAGTTGGTTCAGCCAAAGCCTGCAATTCTTCATCCGCTGCCTTTAACAGGGTATTCTCCCTATTGACGGCCGTATCAAAATCATGTACCTGTGTTGACAAGCTTGACTTATCGGCAACTTTAAGGCGCAAATCGGCTACGTCTTCGTCCGTCAATTGACACTTGGTTAGTTCTTCCGAAATGAACTGCGCCACATCAGCCAGCTCCGAATTGGTTTCCCGCTCCTGCTTTTGCCAATTAATAATATTCGTACTATTTGAACTTTGCCGCTGCAAGAAATCCCGTTCTGTCTCATCAAAGCCCGCCTTTTCATTGTCATACGAAGTAAGCCACTGTATTTTTTGCTGCAGCTCTTTTTCCCAACTTGCCCGGTCAATTTCCTTAACCGCTTCTTGGTGTAATTCTAAGGCAGATCGCTTGCCGGACAACGCGTGCAACGTTTGCTGATGTTGCTCTTCCTTTTGTTGTAAAGCGTGACGAAGTATTTCCATGCCTTTGTTAATTTCCGTCACTTCCTTATTCAGCTGTTGGGCCTTAGTTTCCTTGATGGCTAGTGTTTTACGTCGATTATCAAGAATTGTTTTGGCCGTTTCTGCTTCACCTAAAAACGCATTAGCCTCAGCCGTTTGTATGCCAAGACCTCTATGATTGGCTAACCATTCGGTCACCGCTTGAGAGCTCTTAATTACCGCTTCCTCGGCTTCTTTTAATTGCGTTGCCGTGGTTACCTTACGCTCCGCCTGCTTTGATGTCAACTTAATCGCATCATTATAAGCTTTTTCAGCCTTCGCCACATCATCTTCCTTATAGTCCTCAGGCCAGGTTGCCTTATGAGGATGCTCTTTTGAGCCGCAAACAGGACAAGGTGTATGTTCCTTTAAGGCTCCGGCCAAACCGGCCGCAGCATACTGTTCACGCAGATACTCCCGATGATTTCGTTCCGACAAAGCCAACTCTTCAGCTTGCTTTGCCTGCTCATAAGCATGACGGGCATTGGAATCACGGAGTTTAGCTGTTTCTCTATCGGTTAAAAGTTTTACCGCCTGCTGCCCTAATTGAACAGCACCAATAACAGCTTCCCAATCATTCATCAATGAACTTTGACCGGCTATTTCTGTCTGAAGGCTCGTTAAACTCTGTGCTAAGATATTAACTTCTTCCGTTTTTTCGGTTAGCAGTGCATTTTGTGCCTGCAGGCCCGCTTTCGCTGCCTTTGCCTGCTCGGCCAGTTTTGCTATGTCTTGCTGAATGCTTGCTATAGCATCAAAATGTTTTTGAATATCCGAAGCCTTATTAATATCTAACCGATATGTCTCACTCAAAGGTTTCCGTTCGGCCAATGAAGCTTTTTGTTCGGCCAACGTTTTACCTTCTGTCACCAAATCATCTTTAAGTTTAAACGCCGTTTGTAAATCAGCGTCGATTTGTTTAACTTTAGCGATCAATTGCTGCTGTTGCATTTCTTTTTGCAATATAGGGGCAATCTGTTCCAAACGCGCTAATGTTTTTCGAGTTGCTTCAATCGCAGCCGATTCTTTCATGAATTCTGTCAACACAGCCCGTTTTTCAGCTATCACAGCCGTCAAAGAGCGACGTTTTTCGCCCAATTCATAATCGTTTACAATCCGCTGTTGCGTCTTATGTGCCTCTATTAATACGACTGTCGCTTCCGTCTGTGCCACTTTGGCGGCCGCCGCTTTTTCGCATAAATCCGTTTCGGTTACTACATCTTCACCGCTCAACAAATATCGCTGGCGATTTAACACATCTTCAGACGATTTGGATACTTTTTCGTACTCTTCTTTTAATAAATCCTGCAAGCGGGTATAAATAGCGGTATTAAACAAGGTGTGCATCAAGGCTTCACGCTCTGCTGTTTTGGCAACCAAGAGTTTACGGAATTCCCCTTGCGGCAATAAAACAACTTGTAAAAATTGGTCCAATCGAAAACCGATAATTTCATCGATTTTCTCCTTAATTTCATTGGAACGACTGCTGAATTCACGCCATTTACCATCTTCAAGAACAGAGAGCTGAGCCACCGCCGCTTGTTCACGATACCCTTCGCCGCGCTTTTTCTTAACCTTCTGTTTAGGGCTCCGCGTAATTTTATAACAATTGTCACCGACAGCAAAGGTAAAGCACACTTCCGTCAGCGTCTCCTCCGACGCATAATCACTGCGCATGGTCGTACCTTCACGTAAACCGCCGCTGGATTCTCCGAATAAAGCGAATACCATAGCATCTAAAATACTTGTTTTACCCGCCCCGGTGGGTCCCGTAATGAGGAACAGACTCTGATTTTTTAAATCGGCAAAATCCAAGTGAACCGTTTCCGCATAAGGACCGAATGCCGTCATAGTCAATGTTAATGGTCTCATGTCAGTCCTCCTTAATCAATCGCTGCCAAAGAGAGTTCATAAATTCCTTCTCTTCTTCAGACAAGGGCTCATTACGCACCGTCGCTGCAAATTGTTCGAACAATTCATGCTCCGATAATTCTTTGTATTTCACCTCATTATAGCTCGTCATTTCAGCCTTCATGCGTCCCGTAAGCTCCAAGGACATGGCATACGGAAAAACCTCCCGCAAGCGCGCCATGCCGTCAATCACCGGCGACGTATCGGCCAATTCAACCTGTACATAGTTATTCTTGTGCGCCTCATGAAGTTTTTTATCTTCCAAAATATCATTGAACAGCCCTTTAATAACGACTACATCATGCTTTGCCTCAACAGATACCTGCTCAATTTGGCAAGCACCGACTGCATCCATGTCAACAATGGTGAAAGATTTATTATGATTGGCTTCGTCAAAAGAATATTTCAAGAGCGAGCCGCTGTAACGGATATGCTCGGCACCCATACGCTGTGGCCGATGAATGTGCCCCAACGCTGTGTAATTAAAAGGTGCAAATACATCCGTCCCCACATTAGCACTGCCGCCGATAACAAGAGGTCGCTCCGATTCACTGGTAAGACTGCCCGCTACCATGGCATGAGCAATCCCCACCGTGCGCATTCCTTCCGGCACCTGACGGCGTAAATAATCGGCCCATGCTGCATAGGTAGAGCCAAACGCAACAGCTAAATCCTGCCATTCTTCCAACTGTTCTTCAGCCGATATGGTCTCCAACAAATGAGTCAGCAGCGTACGTGGCTCCGCAAAAGGCATGGGACAAAAAGCAATTTTGCCATAACCGTCCTCCAAATAGAGCGGCTGCAAACTGCGATCCATACGACTCCATACATGCACACCGGAGTCTGAGTACAAATCACGCCCCATATCAAGACGCTCTGCACTATCGTGATTACCGCCGATAACCAATGCCGGAATTTTATAATCCTTGGCTAATTTTGTAATCACCATATCCCATAACGCAACGGCTTCCACCGGCGGTACCGCCCGGTCAAACACATCGCCGGCAATCACAACGACATCAATCTTTGCCGCTTTCAATAATTTAAAAAACTGTTCTTCTAACACATATGCCTGGTCATCTGTTAAATGATGCGCATAGAAAATACGCCCCAAATGCCAGTCCCCGGTATGTAATATTCGCATAGTAACCCTCTGTATGACCACACCTAAAAATAAAATATATGCACATCTAAATATGCACAATATTTTCGCGCCGATTACGCATCTAAAAATTACGCATCAGCCTTCTTTATACACGCTTTTTAACAAGGCAATTTCTTTCGCATATCCGTCCAATTCATTCGGGGTTTCCAGATAAAACGGTAAATTACGCAAAGCCAGATGATTGATGATGTTCGTGATAGCTTCCAAACCGATATGACCTTCACCGATTTTTTCATGACGATCTTTGTGAGCCCCACGCGGATTCTTGGAATCATTCAAATGAATCGCATGCAAACTGTCCAGCCCTACAATTTTGTCAAATGAATCAATGACTCCGTCCAAATCACCGATTACATCATAATCTCCTTCATGGATATGACAGGTATCCATGCAGACACCGATATACTCCTTCAATTTCACGCCATCAATAATACGCGCAATTTCTTCAAACGTACGCCCCACTTCGGTGCCTTTGCCGGCCATGGTTTCCAACAATACCGTTGTATGCATGCCTTCAAACATCACTTCATTAAGTGCCTCTACAATATATTCAATGCCTTGATCGACACCCTGCTTGACATGGCTGCCGGGATGAAAATTATATAATTGATTCGGCAAAAATTCCAAACGCTCCAAATCTTCACGCATCATGTTTTTGGCAAATTGACGAAGTGACGGATCGGCTGCACAAGCATTCAACGTATACGGTGCATGCCCCAAAATCTTACCGAAATTATGTTCCGCCATGAATGTTTCCAATGCCTTCATATCAGCTTCGTCAAAAGTACGTGCTTTACCGCCGCGAGGATTCCGCGTAAAGTATTGAAACGTATTGGCACCTAAACTCAGTGCCTCTTTCCCCATATGCAAATACCCCTTACTGATTGATAAATGACATCCGATAGTTAACATGAAAACTCTCCTTTTTAATTAATGACTCTATATACAATATTCAAGCCCCATTCACCGGTCTGCTTTTTACGCCGTTAAACATCGGAACTTAACCTATGATTTTTATACTAATACATTTATTATATAACAAATTTCTAATTACATGACTAAATTCTAAGTTCATAGCAAACTCTTATTGCAAAAGTCTATTTATGCAACAAAAAAAGAGCCTTGCGGCTCTTTTTGTTTAATGGGTTCCTTTACGCAGACAATCCGGGCAAATACCTTCGAACGTAATTTGCTGACCGGTCACTTTGTAGTGACTCAAAGCTTCCACTTCCGCTAAGGTATCTTCCATGTTCATATCGTGTAAATCATCAATGCGATTACATATGCTGCAACGCATGTGAGGGTGGTTATGAGTATCCCAGTCGTAACGGCTGGAATCATCGCCAATATCAAGAACTTTTACAAGACCGATTTTTTCAAAAATTTCCATCGTCTTATATACGGTTGCTAAACTCATGCTAGGATGATCTTGGCGCAAACTTTGATAAATCATTTCCGCCGTCGGATGCTCATTTTGACCATAAAGCACTTGGTAAATCGCAATACGTTGAGGGGTTACTTTGTAACCTTCGGAACGCAATTTTTGTGCAATATCCATAGCAATCAATCCTCTCTCCACTCGGATTTAATAGTGTTTCGTGCAACTTTGCACGTTGCCTATAGCTAAGTTGCTCAGTTAAAAATTTAACTCTAACCAATAACAATTATTGGTTAATTAATTATAGCAAATTTAGTATACTTTGGCAAGATAACCGCTTATCAAATCTAATTATATACAGCAGGATTAGTCTTTGAAATACGGTTTGAAGGCACCGCTCTTATGTGCTTCCTGGCCGCCACGACGACCTTGGCCTTCCGGATTACGGCGTTTGGAACGATTGCCGCCGGAACGACGGGAATCATCAAGACCGTTACGATCGCGGAAACTGCGTTCACCATTGCGGCGATCACCACGACGATCGGAACCGCGGGAAGTGCGCTGACCGTCACGACGACGGCCGTCTTTACCGAAGGAGCGTTTTTTACGAACACGTAACGGAGCTTCCTCAGTAATATTAACCGGCGTAGTATCCGGCTCTTTAGTCAATAATTTAATAGCCGCAGCCACTAAAGTTACGGAATCTAAATCATTTAATAATTCTTCCGCACTGGCGCGATATTCTTTAAGATTTTCAGTATCATCAGCCATATCAATTAAGCTTTGAACAGCCAATTTCTGCTGGCCTTCCAACACTTCGCCCAAAGACGGTGCTTTACGACGGGCAATTTTACGTTTAGTCAAACGTTCAATAGCGTGTAAATGTTCCATTTCACGAGGGATAACAAAGGTATTGGCCATCCCGGCTTTACCGGCACGACCGGTACGGCCCACGCGGTGAACATAACTTTCCGGATCTTGCGGCAAGTCATAGTTATATACATGAGTTACGCCACTGATATCGAGACCGCGGGCTGCTACGTCGGTAGCTACCAAAATATCGATGGTACCTTCGCGGAACTGACGAATTACGCTGTCGCGTTTTTGCTGAGATAAATCACCATGAATACCTTCAGCCATATAACCGCGTTTTTTCAAACCTTCGGTTACTTCATCGACACGGCGTTTCGTACGTCCGAACACGATAGCAAGTTCAGGTGCCTGCATATCGAGCAAACGGCAAAGTAAATCGAACTTCTGACGGTCCTGTACTTCGATGTAGTACTGTTCGATTAAGTCCATAGTAACCTGCGTTGGTTTCATGCGAATGAGACGCGGTTCTTTTAAGTAATTTTCAGCCAATGTCTGAATGGCCGGCGGCATGGTAGCGGAGAACAACAATGTCTGGCGTTGTTCCGGTACGGCTGCCAAAATTTTATTAATGTCATCGATGAAGCCCATGTTAAGCATTTCATCCGCTTCATCGAGGACAATTACTTTTACATTATCAAAATTGATGGATCCGCGTTCCATGTGATCCATTAAACGACCCGGGGTTGCGACGATAATTTGAGGATTTTTGCGCAAGCTGCGGAATTGGCGCTGAATATCCTGACCGCCGTAGATAGGCAAGGCCTGAATATGGGTGTGCTGTGCCATTTTGTTGAGCTCTTCCGCTACTTGAATAGCCAATTCACGGGTTGGCGATAAAATTAAAACCTGTACGGCTCGAAGATGTTCATCAACCTGTTCCAAAGCAGGGATACCGAAAGCAGCGGTTTTACCGGTACCGGTCTGAGCCTGGCCAATCATGTCTAAGCCGCTCATGGCAACCGGAATGGCTTCCTTCTGAATCGGTGTAGGTTCTTCAAACCCCATATCATTTAAAGCCCGTAAAATGGGCTCGCTAATTTGTAATTCTTCAAATTTTTCAAGCATGAACTATATGAGTCCTCCTTATGTAAATCAATCTTATTTTCGTCTATTATTCGTCGGCGTATTCTAATATTATAACACAGATAAAAGAAGATAGCCAAATTAGAATGTCAATTTTTTCCAATTCAGCTATCTTTATGAAAAACTATCTTACTTTTTCTTACTATATACGATTATTATATTATTATTTTCAAATGGTGCCGGTTCATGTCGTTTTTGGCGATTATTATTCTGATTCCGGTTCCGATTTTGATTGCCACCGTCTTGGCGATTGCCGTTACGATTACGGTTTCGATTGCCGTTACGATTACAGTTTCGATTGTCATTGCGATTACCGTTGCGATTACCGTTACGGTTATCACGATTCCGCGAATCACCACGTTGACTATCGCGATTTTGACATTCACCGCCTTGACTGTCACGACGATTGTGATTACGCTGCGCTGAATCATCACCGGCTGCCACAGCTGCTGCCGCTTTTTCTTTATCGCGCAGTGCCTTCATAGATAAACCGATACGATTCCGTTTCGGCTCAACGGAAATTATTTCCGCTTCAATGATATCGCCTACCGCCAACACATCTGACGGGTGTTCATTACGGCGGCAGAACTCACTGCGATGAAGTAAACCATTAACCTTTAAGCCGAAATCAACAAAGGCACCAAAGTCCACAACATTATGTACGGTCCCTTTTACTACGGTACCGACTTTTACATCTTCAAGGCTCATAATGTGTTTACGAGTCATCGGTGCCGGTAAATCTTCACGCGGATCGCGCCCCGGTTTAGCCAAGGCCTCTAAAATGTCGCGCACCGTCGGTACACCGGCATCCAATTCTTTAGCCACATCTTCCGCATTCACCAAGGCCAGCTTGGTATGAAAATCAGCCAGTTTCGCTTTGTCATTTAATTCAACCAAAGTAAAACCTAAATTTTTAATGATGGTTTCCGCCAAATCATACGATTCCGGATGGACCGGTGTATTATCGAGCGGGTTCTGACTGTCTTTGATACGCAAGAACCCGGCACATTGTGTAAAAGCCGCCGGCCCCAATCGTTTAACCTTTAACAATTCCTTGCGGTTGTTAAAAGCACCGTTATCTTTACGGTACGTTACGATATTATTGGCAACCGCTGCGGATATCCCGGCCACATGTTCCAAAATAGCCGGTGATGCCGTATTGAGCTCTACCCCTACATGGTTTACCACGGTTTCCACCACTTGGTCCAAGGTTTCACTGAGCTGTTTCTGATTAACATCATGCTGATATTGACCGACCCCGATTGATTTAGGATCAATTTTAACCGATTCCGCCAACGGATCCTGGACACGACGGGCAATGGATACAGCCCCTCGAATGGATACGTCCAAATCCGGCAATTCTTCGATAGCCAATTTAGACGCGGAATACACCGAAGCCCCGGCTTCATTGGTAATAATATAATGGCAATCCAGTTTTTCATCTTCAATCAACTGGGAAACAAATTGTTCCGTTTCGTATGAAGCCGTGCCGTTACCGATGGATAACAAGGTAACCTTCCATTTACGAATGCATGCTACCATATCCTTCTTAGCCGCTTCCTTGCCGCGTTCACCGGATGTCAAATGGTATATCCCCTGATCGAGCACATTCCCCTGTACATCGATAACCGCCATTTTACAGCCCATGCGATAGCCCGGATCGAGCCCCATGATAACATGACCGGCCAAAGGCGGTTGCAATAAGAGATTGCGAAGGTTAGTACCGAATACTTTAATAGCCTGTTCATCGGCATTTTCCGTTAAAGTCTTACGGATTTCACGTTCCATGGCCGGGAAAATAAGACGCTTATAAGCATCCGCTACGGCAATGGCTTTATATTCTTTTAAAGCAGCTACGCCCGTTTCAGGCAAGGCCGCTACCATGTAATCAATATAGGTTTCATCCGGTGCCGTCAACGATACTTTGAGGGCACCCAATTTTTCGCCGCGATTAATAGCCAAGATACGGTGCGACGGCATCTGATGAATCGGTTCTTCATAATCGGCATAATGAAGGAAAAGCTGACGCACTTCATCGGTTTCAGCCGTTTCTTCATCACCGGTCATAACAGTTTTTACTTTACCTTGACGCCAGATGGCATCACGCAAATAGGCACGGAAATCAGCACGATCACTCACATCTTCAGCCACAATATCCATAGCCCCCTGCAACGCCGCTTCAGCATCAGACACGTCTTCCGTAATAAATGGTGCCGTCAAGCTTTCCACGGTGCTCGCTGTATCTTCAGTTTTATCATCGAGCATCAATTGAGCCAACGGTTCAAGCCCGCGTTCACGGGCAATGGACGCACGGGTACGTTTCTTAGGGCGATACGGTAAATATAAATCTTCCAGCTCTTGAAGTTTCATGGCTCCTTCAATAGCCGTGGCTAATTCGGGCGTCATTTTTTCCTGTTCCGTAATGGACCGAACAATTTCTTCACGACGCTGTTCCAAATTGCGCAAATATTTAATGCGTTCTTCGATTTCACGAAGTTGTTCATCCTTTAATTCTCCCGTTTTTTCCTTACGATAACGAGCGATAAACGGAACTGTGTTCCCTTCATCCAATAATTCAACGGCTACCTTTACCTGCCAGGCATTAACGCCTAATTCAGCCGCAATATATTGAGACATTTTTTCCAACATGGGTTACTCCTTCCGTCGATACGTAACAAAACTGAATGGCCAAGGATTCTTCTCGTCCACTTCACCGGGTATTGATTCTACCACTTCAAACAGGTTTAAATCAATAGTCGGGAAAAACGCATCGCCTTCAAACTCATGATCGATTTCCGTTACATAGAGAACGTCTGCATAAGGCATAAAAGATTCGTACATCTGAGCTCCGCCGATACAATAAGCAACGTCCAGTTTGGCTGCTTCTTCGGCCGCTTCCGCCGGCGACGTAAATACACGCACCCCTTCATAAGGTGGTTGATAATCCGCTTGACGAGTTACTACCCAATGTTCACGATTTGGCAACAAGAACGGCAACGACTCCAATGTCTTGCGTCCCATAATGATAACATGACCGGTAGTCAGTTTTTTAAAATACTGCAAATCTTTCGGCACATGCCAAATCAGCTGATTATCTTTGCCAATCACATTATTTTTAGCTTTTGCCACAATCATCGCTAACATTATACGGCCACCTCCATCGATAATTTACCCAAATGTTCGTATCCTTCCAATTTCACATCATCCGCCGTGAAATCATAGAAATTCTGAACCTTGTCATTAAGCCACAAAGACGGAGCCGGTTTCGCCTCTTCCAGACGAGCAAGCTGCGTCTTCAAAGCTTCCACATGGTTTTCATAAATATGAGCATTGTTGATGATATGGGTAAACTGCCCAGGTTTTAAACCGCTCACATGAGCAATCATATAAACAAGGGTCGCATACTGAGTCATATTGAAAGGTACGCCTAGCCCCATATCGCCACTACGCTGTACGAGCATGCAATTTAACTTATCGCCCTCAACATCCCACAAAGTTTCATAAGCACAAGGTTGCAAAGCCATATCCGGCAAATCTTCAATATTCCACAAGGTAACAATCATGCGGCGACTCTGCGGATCTTCTTTAATCATGCGGAGTAAATTATCCACCTGTTTGTATTTAGCCAACTGATAGCCGTACGCTTTACCGATGGTGCCGTCTTCACGCATCCATTCATCCCACACGTGAACGCCCATGCCCTGCAATTCTTTCACATCATTGCTCTGCTTTTGCCAAATCCATAAGAGTTCTTTGACCGCTGTTTTGAAAGCCACAAATTTAGTAGTCAAAATAGGAAATTCTTTACTCAAATCGAACTGCATCATTTGGTGGGGCAATTTATAGGTAGGAATGCCGGTGCGGTTATTAGCATAATAACCTTCCTTCAAAATGCGTTCCACAATCGCTAAGTATTGAGTATCTGCTGAGCTCATGATAGTCTCCTTTGTGTATAGTCTAATAGTGTAATAGTGTAATAGTCTAGTAGCCTAATAGTCTAATAGTCTAATGGCGTTTTTAATGATACACCTTACAGGCAACGTCATAAAAAAATATATAATAAGAAACGAATATATAATATCAAACAAATAATATAAGTATGTAGGTTTTTATAGCTTAGTCTCTAAAAGAACTGATTACTTTCAAAAAAGACAGACCGAAGCGCTGCAATTTGGCTTCACCGATGCCTTTAATTTTATATAAATCCGCTAATGTTTGCGGTCTCATGGACGCCATATCAATAAGTACCGTGTCCGGAAAAATCAAATACGGCGGCACTTTCATTTGCTCACTGAGTTCTTTGCGATGTTGACGCAAAGCCTCAAACAAATTAGGTTTATTGGAAGCCCTTCGCTTCATTCCGGCAGTGGCGCCATTGTGTCCAAAACGTTGTTTATTACTGCTCTGACGCGGACCATCGGGGCGAACTTTAACAAGTTCACGTCGTACTTCCGTCACTTTGGCTCTGCCGTCCAACACCGCTTCACCGGCCGGCGTAATGCTTAAAATCGGATATTTACCGGTAGCACAGTCCAAATAGCCGAGCGAAGTAAATTGACGAATGAGGCCTTTTATTTCTCGGTCATCCATATCCTCCAAACGACCGAATACAGGCAGCCGATCATAACCGTAACGGACAATGCGGTCCGTACGATTCCCTGCCACAATATCCGTAATCATAGCCGTCCCGTATCGTTCTTCCGTATCGATGACAGCCTTAAAAATCGCTTTTGCTTCCTCCGTTAAATCACGGAGCGAACCTTTATGTTGACAGGAGCCGCAATTATCGCAGCATGTCCAAGTCACGGTTTCACCGAAGTAGTTGAGCATATATTTTCGCAAACAATCAGACGTAAAACAGTAGTTAATCATCTGCTGCAATTTACTCATTTCAATACGGCGACGCTCCGGTTCATGTACCGATTCATTGATTAAATATTTGTGGATCATCACATCACGACCGCTATAGAGGAGCACACATTTTGACGGGGCCCCGTCACGGCCCGCACGCCCCGCCTCTTGGTAGTAGCTTTCCATATTGCGCGGCATCTGATAATGCAATACATAACGCACATTACTTTTATCAATCCCCATGCCGAAAGCACTGGTGGCCACCATGACGCGCACTTTATCGTAAGCATAGCGTTCCTGCTGAATCTTTCGTATATCGTCACTCAAACCGGCGTGATAATAACCGACTTCAACACCTCGTTTGGCCAATTCCCCATATACCATTTCCACGTCTTTGCGGGTAGCACAGTAAATAATGCCGTTTTCAGCATCACGGTCGGCTACAAACTGTAACACATAAGTCAATTTATTCTGAGGCTGCACCACTTCAAAGGATAAATTAGGCCGGTCAAAACCCGTCACATGAACGGTGGCATTCGTAAGTCCCAGCAAGTGCTTCATATCGTTTTCCACTTCACGCGTGGCACTGGCGGTAAAAGCTCCGATAACCGGTCTTCGCGGTAACTCGGCAATGAACGGTGCTATGAGCTGATACGACGGTCTGAAGTCATGACCCCATTGTGAGACGCAGTGAGCTTCATCAATGATTACTTGATCGATAGGCAGTTCTTTAAGGAAATTACGGAACCATTCCGAACCGAGTCGTTCCGGCGCCAAATATAAGATTTTAACTCGTCCGGCCCGTAAAGCCCTCATTACATTGATTGACTCATCCTTATCTTGAGAACTGTTCAAATAAGCAGCCGGAATTTTCTGCATGCGCAGACCATCTACCTGATCCTGCATTAAGGATATTAACGGTGAAAACACGATGGTCAAACCGCGTTTTAAAATAGCCGGGATTTGAAAACAAATCGATTTGCCCGCACCGGTCGGCATAATGGCCAACACATCCTTATTGGCCAACAGAGATGCTACCGGTACTTCCTGGGCCGGTCGGAACGAAGTATAGCCAAAGAAATGGGCCAATGCCGTCTCCGCCGATTTATGAGCCATATCCGTTCACATCCTTTCCAATCCGAATTATCATATTATATTATTTTACCATTTTTTTGGCAAAAACACACCTCCCCCGGAGGTTTCGTATTTTGATAAAAATAGCTTCTTTTTTACTAAAAATACACACTTGTTAGTAAAAAAACATCCGCCCGAATTTCTCCAAATGTTCGCTTGCCCTTTTTCACCATTGTATGCCAAGTTTTTCAGGTAATATTTCTATAGAACTTTGATTATAGTGGTGTTTTTAATATAGTAGAAACTGTATTTTTATGCTAAAATAAAAGAATCTATTATTACGAAAGGGGGGTGCATCCAAGTATGCACAATCAATTCTCGATTATTCTCGCCTTTGCCATCTATCTGGGTTTGATGATGTACATCGGCATTTATTATTATCGAAAGTCACGTAATCTGAGTGATTATATTTTAGGAGGTCGTAAGCTCGGCCCGTGGATCACTTCCATGAGTGCGGAGGCTTCCGATATGAGCGGTTGGATGCTCATGGGCTTACCGGGTTTTGCCTACAGCACGGGGATTTCCGCTATCTGGATTGCCATCGGCCTCGCCGGCGGTACCGGGCTGAACTGGGCCTTTGTATCAAAGCGCTTACGCAACCATACGGAAGTGGCCAATAACAGTTTAACCATTCCGGACTATTTGAAAAATCGTTTCCGCGACACATCACGAATCTTACCGATTGTATCTGCTATTTTTATAATTATTTTCTTCTTAATATACACATCATCGGGATTTGTGGCCGGCGGTAAACTCTTTACCACTATTTTCGGACTTGATTATCATATATCCCTTCTCATTACAGCGGGCGTTGTTATTTTCTACACCTTCCTCGGTGGTTTCTTAGCCGTAAGTTGGACCGACTTTATTCAGGGCACCATGATGTTCTTTGCAATTTTGTTAATTCCTACCGCAGCCGCTTTTACTATGAACGGTCCGGTCAATACGGCTCATTTAATCGCCACGGAATTTCCGCAAGGACTTTCTATCTGGGGCCCCGAAGCCGACACCTATACCTTGGTTATCGGCATTATTTCTTCCGTAGCTTGGGGGCTCGGCTATTTCGGACAACCGCACATTTTGGTGCGGTTCATGGCTATCTCCGATGCCCGTGAACTAAAAAAGGCCACCAACATCGCCATGGTTTGGGTTGTTATTTCCCTCGTAGCCGCCGTTATGGTCGGGCTCGTAGGTAAAGTATTCCTCAGTACTCCGCTCACCGGTGCCGATGTGGAAAAAGTATTCCTCGTTATGAACGAAAAACTCTTCCCACCATTTATAGCCGGCCTTGTATGGTCCGCCGTATTGGCGGCCATCATGAGTACCGCTTCCGGTCAATTATTGGTAACTGCGTCTTCCGTTTCCCAAGATTTGTATAAAAACATCGTCGGTCATCGCACCAGCGATCAAGAATTGGTACTTATCAGCCGTATTACGGTTCTCGTTATTTCCGCCATTGCTTTATGGCTGGCCCTCGATCCGAACAGTTACATTTTAACCATGGTAGCCTATGCTTGGGCCGGTTTTGGTGCCGCTTTCGGCCCTGCCATTTTGCTCTCCCTCTTCTGGCGCCGTATGACCTTAAAAGGTTGTGTAGCCGGTATCGTTGTGGGCGGCTTGACAGTGCTTATTTGGAAACAATTCGGCTGGTTCGGTATTTACGAAATCGTACCGGGCTTCCTCTTCTCCCTCATCGCCATTTATGTGGTAAGTCTTTTAGATAATCCGCCTTCGAAAGAAATTACCGATGAGTTTGACGAAGCACAACGTATGCATATCTTATAAAAATAAATAAAATCTGTAGTCTTTATTAAACTATGGTACTCAATAACAGCAAAAAGCTGAGGCAAATGCCTCAGCTTTTTTATTTTATCTACGCTTTATCTATGCTAACAATGATTTTTAAATTTAACGGAATATCATGATATTTTCGCCGGTAGGAACAATAAACTGAATATCTTTGTAGATCGGTTCAACGAGCCATTGACCTTCTACATTCATAATCCCCCATTTACCGCCCACTTTTACGGCTGAAAATTCATCGGCAAAATTAGATACCGCCTGAATCTTAATATCCTTGGCTTCAAATACGACTTTACCGTCTTTATCGATAATTTTATACCCTGTAAAACCGTCGCCTAACAAGGAGTCACCGGTAACCCAGGCAAAGCCTTCGGAACCGTAAAAAGTATGCTTAGCTCCTCTAGATAAACTAAACATTTCCTTACGAGTCGGTTCCATTTTATAAACGTGCTTACCGTCAGCTGCCGTAGCCACAATATAGCTGTCGTTCATAAAATCGATACCGTCATAAATAAACGGCAATACATTCTTATTCGTCAAATAATTAAGGACACCGCGTTTTTCCGTATATTTATTCTTAAGCGCAATGTATGAATCGGAAAGATTAATGCCTTCAAACGTATAATCACCAAACGGAATAAGGAAATTCCCCTTTTTATCAACCACAGCCAACTGATTGTCGTTTTCGATAATGGTACCGAATGGCATCATAGGATACACATAATCAAGTTTACTGTCCACTACAGTGCGGCCGTCACGATCGATATAACCACGCTTTACTTTGTCCCTGGCCACTGCAACGCCACCAAAGCCGTAAAAACCATCGTCATAATCGCCCCAGCCCAAATAACCGCCGTGGCCATGACCAACGCCGATGCCGATACCAAGTCCGCTGTCACCGCCGCCAAAAATACCGCCAATGGCAAGACCACCGAAGCCTCCGAATAGATTAAAACCGGATGCTTGACGTTCTATTTGCGCTAAACCGTCATTATATGGTGATACATAATCGGCTGCCACCGTAAAGAGTTCACTGCCCGTACCGTCAATACCGACAATTTGGCCCTTTTCTGTTTTAACAAACGCCCGATCTTCGCTGAATGAAACCACCACATCTTTATACTTTGGTGCAATCACGATTTGATCATTTACATTTTTAAAGCCATATCGCTTGGTACTTTCATCCTTAAACGGGAAATATAAATCGGAGGCATAGCCTTGACGCTTAATCATAGGGGCATCTAATTTCACGCCTACACCCTTATCTTTATCTTTCGGATTACTGAATACCAATTCATGGCCGCGGTTCGCACTGTTCACCGTTTTATAAGCAGGTTGCACCACATACGCCCCTTTCGAGTCGAGCAGTCCATACCCTTCCTTGGTTTGCACAATGGCAAGGGCCCGGTTAACGGTTACATTGGCATCTTCCCCTTTTACGGCACTGTCTGCCCGTGCTACACCGTCATTTCTTAGAGTCGGCCAAAGCCCGCCGTCATTCACGTAGGTAACCTCATCACTGAGTACTACCGTGGCCGGCAAATAATTTACCGTATCGGTTATGGTCGCTTGACTCGAACCAAAACCTAAACAGAATGTACAAACGGCTGCTACGATCCATGTTTTTGTTCGCTTCGAAACTTTCATTAAACTACCTCCCAACAAACATCAACTACCCACTTCACTTGTTAGTTACTCATATTATATATACTACATAATGAGCGTGGTTAAGCCATTCTCACCCTTTCAGGTTGAGCAACGGTTGAGCAATAAATAAATCTAAATAAACATAAGGGAACTAAATTTAATTGATATTCATAAGTATATCACTCTTCCGGCTCGCCGTATAATCGAGTCATACCGGCTTTCGTAACAAGCCAAGTCCCTCCACTTTTTCGGCATTCTACATCAACGATTAATCTCGGTGGCCTACCTTGTAGGCCTGTACATAATTGCTTTATGCCGACCTGTGACCGCCCCCAAATTGCAGCTGCTTCTTTAGTCGTCATAACATCCGTAAACTTCATACTACTTTCGCACCTCTCTTACAATAGCGATTATTCCTAAAATCAAAGCTAACCCGCCAAACCAATCCCAGCCATATTTATCCATAGATAAATAAACAGATATACACAATAAAGCTAATACTACTGTTGCACTTTTATTTTTCATAACTTCATGATAAGATATAGATGAGCTAGGGGCTTCCGCCCCTAACCCTTCGTCAGTCCTTACTTTTTGAAAAGTGTTTTTATTGCTACGGCTATTAGCACTATCTTTTCAATTATTGTAAGGACTTTTTCTATATCGTCCATCATGTTTTTCACCTCCTCTCTATGGTTTTATTATAATCCTTTTCGATTACATTGTCAAGTAAAATAAACAAAAAAATGCCCGCAAAGCTAGATTTTTTCTAACCTTGCGGGCATTTTACGTACATAACGTCGTACGTCACGAGATATTCGGATCACACTACCTTTCTTACCACTGTGCTACGGTATACATCACTGTAGCACCCTTAATTTTTGTTCCTTCAAATTGGACTAACCCTTCTACCCGGCCTGCTTGATACCCTACGGTCGGGTAGATTTTGTCGTTTAATACTGTCACACCGGTTTTAATTTTATGGGGTTTATCTAAATTGATTTTATAGACCTCAACACGTTGCTTTTCAGTATTAGGCGTAACTACTGTTCTGTCGGTAGGTTCGATGACAACAGCCGGTAGTTCCGGTGCTTTATTTTTAATATCATTAGATACCTTAACGGCGGCTTGTTCAACATCCGGGGCAATTACAGTGTAGGACGTAACCGGTTTTGTATACGGGATGTCCTTAATAATCTCTTTGGCTTGTTGTTCCGTAACTTTAATATCTTTGGCCAACACTGCCGGATTAGACATCGTAGGCTGTGGTATTACCTTTGGTGTCGATACCTTTTGATTGCTGTTCACATAGTAGCCTACACATACAATAATTAATACTACAGCGATAGCTGCATATAAGACATAATGTAATCGCTTATTCTCCACCTAATCATCCCCAATCTAGTAACTTACACACTAATCGTTTAGTCAATTTTATTCAGCCCAGTAATCGGTAATCCCGCGTGCGATTGCTCGCACCATTTTATCCAAATTAGTTTCCAATAATCGAAGATCATCCATGTTATCAATGAACGCTAATTCAACGAGGACTGCTACCGCATTTGTACCATTAAGCACCCATAAGCCATCCCGTTGCTTACTGCCGCGGTCTACCGTGTTAACTGACCGGATTATCTGAGACTGTATAAATCCGGCTAATCGTTGGCCATAAAAGGATTTATACAAAGTCTCGGTTCCTCGTGCAATTGTGTTAAATGCATTACAGTGCAACGAGATAAATATATCAGCTCCCCACGCATTACTAGTGGCACACACGTCCCCTAAATCATCGGACTGTAATGCCTTGACTTCAATACCCGCTGCTTCCAAATAACCGGCAAGCATACGACCAGCTTTAGCCGCTATATCACATTCCCGTGTTCCGGTTACCGGATTAACAGCACCGGGATCTGGAATACCTCCGGGTGCGTGGCCCGGATTTACAAAAACCTTCATACCTTACCCCCTAAAATTTAACTTTATTTTCAATTTTATCTTTGACAAGCTCTAAGAACTTTCCCATGCTTTTGTTTCCTCCGTCTCTAAGATTTTCTAATATGCTTAGAAATTCAGAAGATCCCAAATACAGCCACACGAGATTAACGGCAAACGATTTTTCACCTGCTAACCAGTCAAATAAAAAAGCAGCCGCGGTGGCTGTTACATAAGTAAGGACTTTATCACAAAATCCTTTTCGCATATATTCGCTTCTAATCAGATTTAGATCAAATGCTGTTGGGATGGCTCTGTACTTTTCCCACACAGCAATGTGTTCCGGATCATATCCAAATTGATTTACCAACATATTATACGCCACACTAGCCCATTTGGTTACTAAATCAAGGCACACAAGCAAAATGAATATTCCTAACACTTGAACATGCTTAAGGCCGATTAACCAAATAGCTACTGCGGCCACAACAGATAAAGCGGATTTAACCCACCATGCAGTAATCAATGATTCCCACATGTCTTGTAAATATTGAACGTATGTCATTCATTAGCCTCCTTTTCGGCGGCGATTTCTTCGTCGCATTCAGCTATCGCATCGAGATAAAAATTATAAACACAGGACTCATCCGGACAACGGCCTTCCGGAGTTAATTCCTCGGCACAGTATTCGCAATAGTCTTTCATAGTTATACCTCCTTAATTTTTTGTATCATGGCCGTATTATTGGCCTGATACTGTTCTTTTAATTGAGTAGCTAATGTGTCATTGCCCTGTAACAGAGCGGTTAGCATCCGCTCTTGAAGCGGAGCGTTCAGGGCATCAGTTTCAGCTTTGATTGCTTGTATTTTAGCCTTTCGCTCTTCTGCGGCGGTCGGAACATACGGTGTTGGTGTTACCGGTGCGTCACCACCCCATACATATTTACCATCGGCTAATTTAGCCTGGATACTAGCATCCTCGTCTCGTAAATAGATTTTACCGGGATATTTTTCTTTCGCTTTGGCTTCCAATTCTTCCCAACTGTAGCCGTGTACGTCCATCCAGTAGGATGCGAGTCGTTTACTTTCCCCGTTTTTATCCGGAGTATCGAGTATAATTAAATATTGATTCATGACATCATTATTCCTTTCTTTTAAAACTGGAGGTATAAAAAATGAAGTTACCAAACAACTATGGCCAAATCTGTAAACTATCTGGCAATAGAAGAAGGCCTTTAGCTTGCTTAGCAACGTTGAGCGGTTCAATTTCTGATACCATGACGTTACGCATAGGTGGATTGTCTAATTCTTCGTTTACTGTAACATTAAGCCGGAGCAACACACAGGGCGCCGGATTATATTTTTTTGCTTTTGGTATTTAAACCCCGAAAATCAATATTTGGGCGCCACCTTCAATATATGGTGTTGAATCTTTTACGTTTACTTTTCGAAATCCTATAGAATTTAATTGATTAGGCATTTTACCACTTGAAAATTTTGTTAAACGTTCAATAGATTTAGCACTTTTTGAATCAAAATAATCGTGGCTTAAAATTAAAGAACCCAAGAATTTATTAAGTGAAATAGGATACTTAACTTCCATTTCTGCATAATTAATTGACCTATTTATACCTTGGATAATTAACCCTCCAAAGAGTCGCCCAAGGCTTATTGACCAAGCATTCGGATTATCAAAATTGTACTTAACTCCAAACTGTGACAATGTCTCCGAACCGATAGCATCCATAACACCTTTGATAAAATTTCGGTCTGTCAAAAACGACAATAAAGCCGATTTAACAAATGACGTACTCGCCGCTTGCGTATCATTAGAGCTAGATGCCGCAGTAGGTACACGTGGCGTACCGGTGAATATCGGAGAGCTTAACGGTGCTTTAAGTGCTAATAAATTTGTGATAGTCGTAGCAAAATTAGGATCATCGCCTAATGCGGCCGCTAGCTCATCGAGGGTGTCCAACGCTCCCGGTGCCGAATTAATCAGCTTGGTTACTGCCGATGCGATCTCTCGGAGCACGTACGCTGTAGATGCAATACGAGTCGAGTTATCTCCGGAACTCGCTGTTGTCGTATATGTCGCGTTAGTGGCCGATGTCGCGTTAGTGGCCGATGTGGCTCTGCCCGCGTGTGCGACATTATCAATCGTAATAGTCGTACTTGTATTATCGCCTTTAGTAATCTGGAATGTGGCATCATTTACACGAGTCACATTTTTAACAAAGTTATTAAAAATAACCTCGTGGGAAGATGTATCGGCATCATGATCATCTAATTCCTCACGAGTAGCGTACTGCTGAGAGTTGAATTTAACGATTACATTAACTTGAGCATCAACCCCAAGGGCTATCGTTACACGTTTCTCGTTATATTGAGACGATGCCGGTGTGTAAGATGCATTCGATGCATACGTATAAGCGAATAAATATTCTTGCCCGTTCTGTCCTACTTTAGCGTATACGCCTAATTCGCGTACATAGAAGCCCGTTTTGATTTTAGAGTTATCGTACACGGTCGTTAAATATAACGTATCTTCTTCTCGACGTTTCTTAGTAACACCGCTCTCAATAACCTTATGAATAAGGCCGGTAAATAATTCCTGCTGTGCGTCTTGTTGCTTGACGCCATCGCCCCACTCTACGCGGGTAAAATAAAGTGCTTTCTCTTCAGCAAGTGCCTGAGTTATCATCGCACGCCCTCGGATTGTAGGCACTATCGGATCATATTGACTCATGATTACCTCCTATAAATACATTGTCAAAAACACTAACCGAGCCGGCATAGGCTACCTGTGCCCTGCCCGTATCAATATCGCCATCGGCACCTTTTTCGATGGACAAAATATCAAATTCTGAGACCGCACCGGCATAAAAAAATTGCCCCTGCGTAAAAAACGCATGAGCAATTAAATATGTCAGATGAGCCGGTTTATAAAAATCCACGATAGCCCGTAATTCATCGAGGACTATCATCGTTTCCATGTCAATCCGGAACACGCCCGGAGCAACATTCTCGACGAGAGTAGCATCCTTGGTGAAAACTACAGAATCGATCAGGGACTGCATACGGTTATTTGTCACCGTATCGCGAGCACGGATTTTCCGCAATAGTGCGATACGTCTGTTTTCTATGGTGCCGGTAGACGGTAACGCATATACACGCTCCCAATCCGCTAGCCCCCAGGTTGCAGTCTCAACAAAAAACTGCTTAGCAATATCGATAACCTTTAATCGGTACTGTTCATGTTCATACGACAAAGTACCTTGCACCGCATTAAATGATTTGTCTTTTGCTAAGAACTTAGGCAAGTATCGCATAACATCGACTTTATACGTACGTAACAACTCAAATATCATTCAATACGCACCTCCCCAAGTACCGGTAACTCTTCATCCGAAAGAGCAACGTTGGAGGCGTTTCCGTTAATAGTTAGCCCTGTATAGTCCTCCACGCCTGTGGTGTGGAAGATAATATCGCCAATTTTCGCGATACTTACGTAGTTGGTCGTTATGTTTTTGAAATACTCGGCCACGGCAGCCTCAATACTATTCACATCGGCGAAACCTGTAATCGTAACAGAAATATCAATCGTTTTCTTTGATGCGGATATGACCGTAATTTGTGCACCGATAGGGCGTACAGTTTCAATGTAATCCGCTACACGCTTAATCAGTTCCGCATTGGCCGTATCACGATTAGCATCCACGATAATAACTTTTACCGTATTCGGACCGTTCCAAGTAGGTACTACACTCGCGGATCCTACACCCGGAACAGATAACGCCCATTCCAAATAGTGCGATTTATTGCCGGTAGTCCCTGGATTTCGTACGTGCAATAAATAGCGAGCTAATAACGAAGCATCGTTTTCTTCATCGTATCCCCCGGAAGTCGCATCGTCATTAATAACGTCACGTATGCCGGGTATGGATGCCGATATAGTATTAATTGCACCGGCTACTACATTACCACTTGTACCTGCCACAACAGCCCTTACGGGTATGGTTGCCGTAGTATTAACGACTACAGCTGATTCAGTTTCAAACTGTATGCCGGTTTCAGTGGCGAACTGACTACCTAGTGGTATTTCACCACTTCCGGATACAGTAACAGTACCTGTAGCATTTACCGCTAATTTTCTAATAACTCCTGCTTCCGATGCACGAGCCGTTAAAAAATCGCCCCAAGAGGTGTCAGCAAAAGCAGCGTTATACAATTCTTCCAATTCAACTTCCACCTTGCCAAACTCAATAGAGTTTGACGCGAACACGTCGTACTCAAATGTACCTTCAATGTTACTCACCGGTAATTCCGAATAAGACTGTAATTCCTTTAATATTTCAGCTTGATCCCTAGCATTATACATTTACGTTCACCTCTCCATAAATAGTCGTAAGTGCAATATCAGCAGTTACCGTGTCATCGACACTCGTAAATTCAACGGAGTCAATACTGAGGATATATGGATTAACCATTAAGCACTCAACGATAACGCGTTTAAGTTCCAAGTACCGTTCTTTAACTTGCATAACCTTACCGATAAAGGGCTTAACCTCTATGCCGTATTGCCACGAATACGCCAAATACTGATATCGTTCGGTCTGTAGGGCCTTGTATACCCAAACCTTAATAGCATCATTTTCAGTAACAATTTTTCGATTGCCGGCTGAATCATACTTAAAATTATCGGTGTCAAAGTCCCAGTCAAATTCAACAAAGGTAGGTAGTTTCTTAGCTTCGTCGACAGGATTAAAGCCTGTGACAAATGGATAAGCTTCACTCATACTAATCGCACCACCTTATCCTCGATTAAATACAATTGGTCTTCTTGCCCTCCTGGATTGTATACCGGAATGACCGATACGCGATCACCGGGCTTAAGTGTATCGGTATAAATGATGTTATCCGTGTAAGGATTGTCAATATCATGTGTATGGCTTGCAAAAGCAGGCATTCCGCTACCACCGGCACGAGGTTGAGTTTCGGATTTTATCACGCCCTTAGCAGTACGTTCGTAGCCTACTAACAAGTATTCACTGATATAAATATCTTCCTTTGTTAGTATGATATCGTTAAGCTGAATCTTTATTTCAGGCGGTGGTGCTAACACAACACCAATCATGGTTTGTCGTGGTCGTGCATCTTGAGCAATTCCATTTACCATATCAACAAGCTTAGCCGCCGATTGTGCGGCCGTAGGTATTTGTTCCGGCATTAGCTACCTCCTTTCTCGTCCTTATCCTTATCAGGCGTCTGTTCGTCCATAAGATTTTCAAATTCAAGTTCTACTTTCATTGTGTGTACACCCTCAACAAACGAATGATGGTCGGACTTAACCCAAAATTGACCGGTTAAATTAGCGATACTGTCGCTAATCTTAATCGAATACGAAGACTTGACCGCATAATCACCGAGTAATTCCAACACACCGGTTCGTTCAGGTCCTTTTAGTAATGCTTTTACAGCTTCTTGAGTATTCACCTTTGGATTCGTTTTATATACATCCTGAATCATGGAATACTTCTTAATATCATCCGTATTCTGCTGATAACCGACCAAGTTTCCTTGCTCATCAGTTATACGGACCGAGTTAACCATGTTTTCGATGCTTTCCCGGTAGGTACTGTTATTAGTATTCACATACTGACTAGCCTCGAACGACTCAATAAGGCTTCCTTTTTCAATGACGTCTAAGCTATCACCATTCATAAGCATTTGGTACTTTTTACCGGTTGATTTGGATAGTTGAGTATAGGCCATCATAATTATCTGATAGCCTGTTTTTTCGGCCGCAATATAGCTTAATTTTTTATCCGTCTTGGGCAAGGTACCCACCTTTACCCCTAATTCAGCACATACGCCTTTTACAATATCCTCGGCCAATACATTAACAAATTTCTTAGTAGTTTTAGATTTACAAAGAATAAATAGATTGTCATAGCATCGTACCGATACAGTAGAGCTTTCTGTATTGCGTTCAACAGAATAAATATTGCCCTGGAATTGTAATTGGTTCTGCTCATCGTACCCGTAAATCGTTTGGCCACAATCCAAAGAATGGACAGGAAGCAGTGCGTCCCGTCCATCTTGGATATATGTAAATTCTAATATGCGAGCAACTTGAATACGTGAACCGCTCCAGTCTACTTTCTGAACTACGGTCGACATATCAACTTCAGCACCGGTGTCACTTTTGTATTTAATAATCATGGCTACACCTTGAGCTTTCGAATCTTAGTTACATTGTTAATAACTAATCCTGATAAATTATTGCTTTCTACAACACGCCGCCAGTGTTTATAATCGCCGTAAGCTTTTTTTGCCACGTCCAGTACATCGGCCGCTTTACTAATCATGGTAGCTGTCGTCGCATTAACTTCACCCGGTCGAGTGCGTAATCCGGTAGCCTCTTCGATTTGATTACTGTTGTTGGCCAACGGTGTGTTTAAATCTTTATGTTCGGTTAAGCTTAGACTGTAATAAATATCGCCACTACCATCACGTTTATCACAGTCAAAAGAACCAATACCGACTGCTAAATTAACATCAAGTCCCGTGATAATAATTCGTACCGGAAGTCGTAGTTCTTTCCACTTTTTAATAAGAGCCATACATTCGGCAGGCTCTTTATTTTCTCCAACAACGAAAGGATACTCCCTTCGAGGATTAGGGAAAAATGAGCTAAAGGAAATAGTTTGTAGTTTAGGCATTCCAAACACTAAGATTTCGCCCACCTGTGTAACGTTCATTACTTTGTTGTTTTGGCCATCCATTAAATTAATTTTGCTAGGCGTAACCGGCAGAACAAACCGTTCGCCCTGACAAGATAACACGACAGTTTCTCGTTCACGGCTAGCCCTTAATAGTGCTATAGATAGCATATTTAATATGGATCCTAATCCTGCCATTAATACGCACCTCCATAGTTAGCCTTACTTTGTTCAAATAAACTTACAATCTTATAGGCAATCTTATCAATATCGGCTTCTTCACGTACTACAAACGTATTACCGGAGATTGATACGCTAGTACTTCCAGACTGACTAACAGGTGTAGGAGCATTCACCGTAATATTTGGTGAACTGCCCATATTAGCTAACTCTTTTTGGAGTAATTGTACTGTAGTCGCATGTGGATAAATTCGGGATTTATTCGGCAATTCGATTAATTCACCGCCACGTTCATTAATCTCAGTCCAGCCGCCACGGAATGAAGTCGTACCTGTCGCATTGTGAGCCGGTCCGCTAGGATTCCAGCCTGTGATACTGGCACCGCGGTCTCTCCATTCGGCTGTTTTATTGCTTAATGGTGTCCAAATATTTTCATCGAACCAACTTGTAACGCCTGACCAGCCATTTTTAATGATATCTATACCGCTGTTTATTCCAGAAGCTATAAGTGACCCGGCTCGGTCAGCCGCATCAGAAATCGGCTGCCATACATTACTGTCAAACCATTCAGCGGCAGGTCCCCAGTACACTTTTAAATTGTCCCATACGACACTGGCATAGTCGCTAATTGTACTCCAAGTAGCACTTGCCGCATCGCTAAGTGGTGTCCACACATTATCGTTTACCCATTGCGCACCAGCATCCCAATAAGGGCTTATTCCTTCCCACAGTGTAGCTCCAATACCGACAATTACGTTAATAGTATCAATAAATCCATCAGTTAAAGGCTGTGCAAAATCCTTGATGCTTTCAAATCCATTGTTGAGCGATGTTTTCATTGCGTTCCAATCAATATTAGCAAGCCATTCGCCTACTGCATCGCCCCCCATGAAGCCAAGTGCACCGCCTAACAGACCGCCTATAGCGGCTCCCGGTGCGGCACCTACACCGCCGAATAAACTACCAATAGCTCCTCCGGCCATAGCTCCGACTTTACCGCCAGCCCACATACCGGCAAGACCTCCCGCACCTTGAACGGTAGCTTTTGTCTTATCCTCGGCAGTAGCGATATTGTAAGCAGTAGCACCTATAGCAAGGGCTGCTCCGCCACGTTTTAACCATTTACCATTATCCCCCATGAATTTGAAGAACTTTTGCCAAGGTCCCATTGCAGGTGCTCCTTTAGGCACATTGCCCGGTGCTCCCGGTTTTGGCAGTCCCGGTAAACCTCCGTTTACAATAACTGTAGTAGCATTAACCGTCATTGTATCAGTGTCAGTACCGCTTCCACCTAAACCCGGCACTTTGTTTCCGAAGAAATTTCGTATTCCTTTGAAACCTTTGTACGCACCTACGCCGATACCGGCTAACGCACCAATGGCTAATATAGAGCCTTCGCCGTCTAATTTGGCCGCCTTTTTAAATAAATCTTCAAACGCCTCACCGACCGTTTTAAGTACTGATTTAATCGACAACCCGTTTTTCTCTACATCTTCGCTGAAGTGAGATAACAGTTTATCGACTTCTTGTACAAAGGAGCGGATACCGGCAATATTATCGCCTTTCATGAGATTCATGATAAAACTATCCCAGTCACCGCCCAATGCTTCTAAGTCACCAAACAAGTTGTCCTGACGTCTATCTGCCATTCGTTTGGCGGCTCCGTTCGCATTATCAATCGCCTGTGTTAACGCTTGATATTTTTCCGGTGCCGCATTGACGATTGCTAACAAACCGGACATACCTTCTTGGCCGGATAACATGGATGCATATTGTGCTTGTTGATCTTTGCTTAAACCAGCAAAGCTTTTACGTAAATCTTCTAATACGACGCGGAACGGTTTAATGTTACCGGATGCATCGGTAAGTGATACACCCAATTGACTCATGGCCGCCGCAGATTGTTTTGTAGGCGAGGCCATGCGAGTTAATAAACTACGCAAGGCTGTACCGGCTTGTTCACCTTTAATACCGGAATCGGCCATAGTACCAATCGCGATAGACGCATCTTCAATCGTATATCCCAAGGCACCGGCAAGCGGAGCGACATACTTAAATGTGTAGCCCATTTTGGCTACGTCCGTATTTGACTTAGTCGCTGTAGCAGCTAATACGTCAGCAAAGTGCCCTGCTTGTTCCGCCTTAAGACCGAACGCACTCATGGAATCTGTAACGATATCCGAAACAAGACCTAAATCTTCATTACTAGCGGCCGCTAGATACATAGTACCTTCCAAGCCGTTTAGCATTTCCTGCGTATTCCAACCGGCCATGCCCATATACATTAATGCATCCGCTGCTTCTTTAGCACTAAACTTTGTATCGGCACCCATCTGCATGGCTTTTTTAGTTAATGCTTCGAAATCTTCACCGACAGCACCACTAATCGCCCCTACGGCCGACATCTGCTGTTCAAATTCGCCGTATTGTTTGATACTTTCGTAAGCACCAAAGCCAATACCGGCCGTGCCCAGCATACCTGCCGAAGTGCCCATTAACATACCGGAGCCAATTCCGGTAAGCGATTGTTTGATTTTATTAAATCCTTGATTCTGACGGATATTAACAGTAGCAGTGTATACTTTGCCGCGGATGCCTTCGAGCTGTGATTTAACCCTATTAACTACGCTAGTAGCCTTATCTTTAACTCCTAAAGTGACGTTATAACTACCACTTTTCAGGCCACTAAGTTTTGTTTTAAGGTTGGTAGTCTTAGTCGTTAAATCTTTTACCGCGCTACCGGCTTTCGAGGTAGCACTATTTACGCCATTTAGATTCAGCCGATTGGCGGTTTCCTCTAACTGCTTAAGACCATTTTTGGCTTTTTTAGCTGTAATGGTCATATTATCCTTCAGCTCTATCGATGCGGATAATTTTACGTCATCGGCCATTGAATGCTACCCCCTTTCGCCTGTAATTGCATTTGCGTCTTTAATATTTCGAGTTTATATTGTTCTTCCAGCTTCATTGCTTGATAACAAAATATCTTCTCTAATAACGTCAGATTAAAAAAATAAGAGAGAGGATGACCTTTTAATAAAAGATAGGCGGCCGTAGCCGCCTCCCAGTCATCCTCTATTAGTTTTTTACAGTTTCATGTACCTTCGTTTCGATATCGATGCCAAAACCTGCTGTTTTCATAATCGCCTTGGAAATAGCGTATACTTCGCCAGCATCAAATAACTTGCCTACAATATCAAACGGAGATGCACAATTATAGGCTTCTAACAAAGCTTTATCCTTAAGATTTGGTTCAACTACGCTATTGATGATGAGATATTCATCACTAGCATCAGTCAATTCTAACGCTTCTGCGGCCAATGCATCGGACGGTTTGGCCACAGTAATCACACCAATAGAGGTAGTTAAGTCATAAAGTTCCTTTTTCTTATTGACCAAGGCTTCTTTTTTCGCAATTAAATCTTTAACACTAATAGCCATGTGCGGGCCTCCTATTCAATCGTTTCAATAAATGTAGCGTCTTCCGGAGTAAATCCGAAAGTAAAGTCTTTTTCAACGACTTTCCCTTTTTCAAACGCCATCAAAGTAAGTTCGTTAAACCACACGTTGTCGACAGATACGCGTTCCGCTTGACCGTCCACTGCGTCTGGATCGTCGATATCGGCTACTAATGTTGCACGTGGATCAGTTCCGTCTTTCCAAGCTTCTAACATTTTACTGAGATTACGGTTAATAACGCTTTTAATCGTAAAGTTACCATCACCGGCAAGTACGACGATTTTACTGTCTTTACTGTTCCCAATAATGACGTCTTCACGTTCAGCAGTTACTTTACATTCATATTTAGCGATTTCAAAAATTAACTCGCCGTCCCACCATAAATGACCATGAGAGCCATTCCAACGGCGGCGACCACGGTATTTTACATCTTCTTTATTTCTGCTCATGTGCTACTCCTTTCAATCCATTACATCGTAAAGCTAATTTGTAAGTTTTCCATTGCGTCTACAAACTTAACATCACCGACTAACGCCAATGTATCACCGGTATTGTAGCGGCGGATATCCATTGCAGACATTTTGGTAACATCTTCACCTTGTAATTTGGCATAATTACGTTGCCATTCTTCGTTAATATCGATGGTATTTTTCCCGTTAGGGTCCAATACATTGCCTTTGAGATTGTTGTAATATACATCAATAGCTGCACAGAACAACATCTTGTTTTCGTAAAAGTTAAGATACGCACCTGTATAAGAGCCTTTAAAGGTGTCGCGAATATCATCTTTTACCAAGTGCACACCTTCAACGACCTTAATTTTACGGAATTCCTTACCCTTTTCTTTCGTGTAGGAAGTGAAAGAGTTAACCGCACGACCAATCTTTACGCCGTTACCGTCTTCCTCATCAAACAAAATCAATTCGCCGTTTTTTACAGCTTCATCCGGATCTTCATATTGTTCGACAGATGCAACTTCCGGCAAACGATAATATGTAGCACTGCGGTCGAGTGAAAGACCTGCTAAAATACCGGCAATACGTGCTGTATACGCAGTAGCGTCGTAAGTCGTATATTCCGGATTGTTCTTGGCATCCATACCGGTCTGTACGTTAATTGCATCCGTGGTAAAGTTAATAATGCATTCGTGATCGCCTTTGTTATTGGCCAATACCGCTTTATACGTTTTATCCTTATTTTCGGACATAGCTTTAACCCAAGTAGCAATATCTGTATGCTCTTGGAAGGTACTGTCCGGCGCACAAATATAGTTCCACTTGATGTGTCCAAGTTTTTTCAACGTATTGGCCAATGTAATCGTTGCGTTTTCAACCGTGCTGTCCGGAATGGTATACAATAAGATTTTTGCCGGAGTGCCTTTTAGGCACATTTTAATTAACGCAATACTTTTTTCGGACAATCCGGTTTCGGGAATATCCGTTACGTCATTAATACGATAAACGTTTTGCACGTCTTTAGTTTCATTGTGTAAAATCATAGCTACAATACCACGCGCCGAACGGGCAATGGCAGTCGCTGCCTTAGTCTTAAAATCAATTAAGACCCAAGGTAACCCATAGTTAGTCTCATTTGTTGTTGCAGAAGGTCTAGCCATACTATTCTCCTTTTCTGTTTACCTCAATATCCAATTCCAAGTTCTGCATCAATTCGTACTCTTCTTCCGGCGTAAACGAATCCGTAAAGTCGAGATTAAAAATATAATGCAGCACCTCGTCAACGATGGTCTGTTCCGCCTTCAAAACGGTAATAGCCCTGTCCTCGACATAAAAAATAGGCCTGATGAGTTCTTCTAACTCATCGGCCTTTTCATATAATTCGGACCGCTTAATTCGCCCTAGCGAATCTTCCAGCGGTCTAAACGCAATATCAATTTGTAAATATCTGTCGAAATAGATGCGGTCGAACGTATGCGATACCACATTCATTTCAATGTAGAAACAGCTTTTAGTGGATTTTTCGATGTCATCGAAGAACACCTTATAATCGGGATACTTATTCTTCAGCAAATCCAACAAAGCCTGTTGTATTGTCCGTAATCTAATCATGCATTATATTCTCCAAAATAGCCTTCGTATTTTCTTCAAAGTTCTTTTTGTGAGTCAAAATAGCACGATGGAGCATTTTACGACCTTTAACAAAACCGCCATTTCGTGTACGATGGCCATACTCAACATGTGCCGCATATTCCGTATTGTTATATACTTCACACTTGCTTTGAGCCGCTCGACTGCGTTTCCAGCTACCTTGTAACCGTCCCGTGTCTTTAGGCGTATTTTTAACCGCCTCACTGCGTAATATTTCACCATGCTGTGCGACAAAGCGATTGAGTTTGACCTGTGAATTCGCTATTTTATCAAGCCGTTTATACAGCTCTTCAAAGCCTGTAATCTTCATTCATGCCTCCGTTTTAGCATATACCGATATTTCCTGATGCGTCATATACTTGAACGCTTGCGTCGCCCAAAACGTAAACGTCTGACCTTTGTGCTTAACAATTAATTTGTCATTAGCCAGAATCGTGTAGTCCGGTGCCAAACATAATCGTAAATCAGCCGTAACGAACGTTACACTATTAGTCGGCGTATTATCGAGGGTATTCTTCCCGGCTTGCCCTAGTTTACACGGTATATCCGCATATACTACGGTTTCGGTAAAAATATCCGCTCCAATATCATCTACGGCTTCTACTTGCCTAACTACCGTTACCCGATCATTACGCATATAGCGTTCCAATAACGCCTGATAGTTAACCATTGTGCACCAACTTTCGATACAAGTTCAGTTTCGGCCGTATTTTACCAAACAGCTGATTACTTAATAAATCAGTAGTATCCGCATCCGCAACAGCAAACTCAAACCGTGTGTCATTTTCTTCAAGAGCCTTAAGTGGGCCCGTACCCATATGTTCCGGCTCTGTTATAAAATGCATGGCTATCAGATTAGCCACTGTAAGTACGAGAGTCGTTGGAAAATCGTCTCGGTGGCAATAATCGACAATATCATACACAAACTGCTCAATTTGTAGCCGTTGTAATGGCGTTACACCGTCAAAGTCGGCACTAACGATTAGCCGATTAATTATCTGCTCGATAGCTGTTTCCACGCTAATATACGTTACCAACATATCACCTCTTTTCGGACATGAAAAAACCGCCTACATAATGTAAGCGGTTTTAATACCAAGCGACTAGTCCAGTTTCAGGAAAATTATTATTTGAGTCATAAAGCTTAATTCGCTTAAATGCCTGACCTTTGTAGGACGAAGACTTTTTCCCATCTTCTTTTAAAAGCGCAGGTTCTTTAGTCGTTAAATCAAAAGATATAATTCCATAGTCTTCCTTACCTTCTGGATAATAAGCATATTCTACTTTGTTTTTTGTAAGCAACAATCGTTTTAAAATAACCACTAAATCACCTCACTTCATTACAACTCTTCGTAATTATGCTTTTTATTACTAAGAGCATGTGCCTCCTTGTAGCTTTTACCGTATCTATTCATTAACTCATACTCTAATCGCTCATGCTTAAGTAACACTATATCCTTATGCTGAATATATTTACCCTTGGCAATAATCAAACGTTGAAATGATTGACTCATCTCATAACTTTCAACAAATCGTGTGTATCCTCTATCTAAATTATATCGATTAAATAATACATGAGCAAGTACTTTCTCTACGGATTGTTTTCTCATTCCTGTATTTTCCGATATTGTTTGGGCAAGATGTTTTTGATTACTATTTCTTAACGTTTCATAGTATCTTACTGCGTGTTCATCTCTACGAATTTGCCACGGATCGTTTTTATCATTCAATGCCCCATAATTACTATTGGACGGCTTGTCTGCAATATATTTTTCATAAAATGATTCATATGTCATCTCTTTAGAAATATGCAACTTACCTTTATCCTTAGCTGGGTCGTACCCAGTTAACGTTCCGGCTATCGTACTACGGCAATTAGCGTGTAACGGTGGCAGATTTTCACCGGGGATTGCATCGACTACTTTATAGACTTCATTATTATGGTCTTTACAAACGCGAGAGGTTCGACTATCCATAACAGCTATAAATTGGTAATACGGCATGTCAGCGTCTCGAATGCTATCAAGATTAGCTTGATTATTTACATAGTTCATCTCGGTACGTACTAGGCGTTCAGCTTCTTTTCTACCGGATTCCATAACCTGTTGCACATGTTTGGCCATCTTAGTATTGCTTATACCGCGATGCATACCGTTGGTAACTTCCCGTTTAATTACTTTGGCCAACTTCTCGGTATTCCCCCATAAGCGGGCACTGTAATTTTTACCGCTCCACGGATTAGCCAATACTTTAGCAATGTCAGCCTTACTCACTAAATTACGCGGCACACCAATTCCGGCAACCCCTAAATCGTAGCGTGCGTGATAGTAATTATCCTGATAGGCCCGCGTCAAAAACTCGGTCATTTTATCATCGACAATAATGCCCATCGACAGCAGCTCACGTATTGTATCTGCATACAATTTATCGAGTCGTGATATGCGACTACGCATCGCTAACACATTAAGCTCTCGCAGTAATTCTTTACTACCGGTAGCTTCAATCTGCTTTACATAATCCGCAATATCCATACGCCACGCCCGGAATTCGGGCCCTGTAATCAGCTTTTGGGCTTCAGCAATACTCATTGCATTATCCTGGCTAAAACGACCATACAGAGCGTTTATTTCATTTTGAATACGTTGCAAGGAACGGGCGTATTGTTCTGCCAGCTCGCGTTCAATTGTCTCTTGACTAATCTGAGTCCATTCGGCCTCCCGTTCCCGGCTACGTCGTTCCCAATACGAATCCTGTCCCATACAACACCTCTATTAAACGATTTTGTGCTTAAACGCGACCATACGAATCTGTTTAGGTTCATATACCAATTCCCAGTTAGTTGCCGTAGACATTTCTGCACGGCTAACAGTTTCGATATTGGCACGAGTTGTGGCGGTGAATTTAACCCCACGTGGATGAAGAATCTGTACACGACGGTTAATTAAGTAATCCACACCGGAACCTTTGCGTTTATCACGGTCGGTTTCAGTAGGAACAAAGCCAACCGGAGAACCATTACCTAATGCAATCGCACCGGAACCGAATAAGAAGGACGTGTATACGCCACCTTCTACCGGGCACCCGTCATCGATGATTACGCGACGTCCCTGGTAAGTGTCGAATTCCACGTTCATGGAATCACGTTCAGTTTCAAGCAAGTTATTTTTGAGTAATAACGCATGTGTTGCAGAATGCATGACAACAGCCGTAAGATTAGCCTTGCTATCACCCAATAACTGGCAAGCATCAATAAAGCTGGATGCACTGAACACCGCCGCACGACCGGTAGAACCGGAAATATCCAACACGTGCTGCTTCATTGTAGTAGCGCCGAATACGCCTTTTAATGTTGCTAACAAGTCTTTCTGAAGTTCGCGTGCCCAGTAAGCACCGACTAAAGTACCAATAGCTTTCATTGGATCCGCGCCGGCTAATTGAGCACTTAAATCGGTCGCAGACCACATCTGTGCACGACGGAATGTTGCCGATTGGTCCTTTTTAGATTCAATTTTCTGTGCGGTTAAATCTTGACCTTCAATAACATCAGACGCATCACCGGTTAAATCGGCGAAGAACGGCATATTGTGTAAAGACGCTGCTTCGCTTGCCAATTTGTCGAATTCAGGCGAGTTAACCACGATACCGCTTTGCACTAAAGCACTTAATTCCATAGTACGTTTAATTGTGTACGGAGTAAAAATCTCCGGTACGATTACATCACTTAAAGTTGTTCCCATTATGTTCCTCCTAATCTAATACAATCCCCGCAGCGGCCGCTAATCGACGCGCCTCTGTCGGGTTTTCTTTAAAAATTCTACCTTGTTCTGTTAAGTTTTCCGTTTCGGCCGCAAACGGATTCACTGTAGGCGTCTGACCGCCTTTCGGAGTGTAGCCCTGATTTCCGGATGTGGCTTTAAATAAAAATGCTTTATTCTTCTGCAAAGCTTCCACCTGTTCCGTTAAACCGGTAATACTACCATCTTCATTAACAATTAACTTGTCGCGATTAATCAAACCACTAACAATGTCAACGTCCTGTGCTTTATCTGCAATTTGTAAGGCAATGGCATTATCGAGCTTTAACTTTTTGAGCTGAGACTCATATTCCGCTTGGTCGGCCTTCTGCTTCTCGGTCAATTCGCTGATTTGCTTTTGCAAGCCTTCGATGTCCTTAGCACCTTCTGCTTGTTTTTGTAATGCTTTCATTTCTTTATTGCGGACTGTTAACTGTTCTTCCAAAGCTTTTTTTGCGGTGTTTACTTCGTTAAAGCGTCCTTTTGGCACGTATTCCCCGTCGAGATATGCCTTAATAGCAGCCGTCGCCGCTTCTGCTTTATCATCAGTAATACCTAATTGTTTTAACAATTCTTCCATTGTTGTCCTTTCCGGTTTTTACCGAGGTTACCTGCCTCGAGACAAAAATAAAAGACGAAATATGTTATTTCGCCTTAATTGTTCGTTTAGTTGTTTTTGGTTTTTCTACCACTTCTACCAGTTCGATAACCGGTTCAGGTTCGGGTTTTACATCTTTCGCCGGTGCCGTTTCAGTTTCAGAATATACATTTTCTTCCTTCATAACCTCTACAGCGGTTTTATACGATGTTACACAATACTGTAATACGGATTTGACTTCGTTAGTCGTACCGTACACTTCATACAAAAGCTTGACCGGTGCATCCTCGCCGAATGTTTCAATGTAAGCTCTAAGCGTTTCCATCTTCTTCACCTCCCGTGCTATTAAATTCATAAGAGGACAGTTCGGCTTCTTTTTCTTTGGCCAACTGTTCTTCTTCGGCTTCCACGTCTTCAACAAATGGATGTGCCTTAAGAATGGTTTTATCCGAAATAATGCCCTTCGACTTAGAACACATATCCACTAGTTCGGCATCGTTACGAATCATAGTGCGTGTCCACGTCTGAATAATATTATGTGGCGTTATTCCTTTAAAGCGGCATATCGCTCGGATAAATTGATTAAAGCTTAACCGGAACTCGGTTTCCATTAGGCCCGCCTTAAGTTCCAGTAACGCGTATAAGAACTTCATAGCTTCACCGCTAGTCCCGTCGAGTCCTTGCATTTCCGGATCGATACCTTGGCCCATAGTAAATATAGACTTACGAGTAATCTCTAATGCCTTTTCGCGGGCCTCAACCGGAATATCAATTGTTAATGTCGACACACCGGATTTATCTTCACTGCCGATGGAGTCGACTTGAATCGTTTTATAATACTTAAGGTCCCGAATAAATTCATTGAGATTTTGACCACCGTAGTTAGTTAATACGAAGATAATCTCTTGAATGTCTTCCAGGTCATTAATAAAGCCGCTATATGTTTTATCATACGCATCGATTAGTCGTTTGATGCGGTCTAAATCGCTATAGCAGTTTCCATTGTTCTTAAACGGAATGAAAGGTACTTCACCGAGGTCATGAACAAATTCATTGGCTGCTTCTGATTGATTCTTTTCCATAAATATGGAAAACATATCGTATGGATTTAAGCCTTCATTGATACTCAGTGACTTCTTCTTCCGGAAGGCTCTACAAATCGTATCATCCCAAATCTCAAATACGTTATACGCTTCTCCGGTTTCAACGTCCAATTCTTCATAGCATCGTACGGCCGCTTGCAAATTATGCTCTAAGGTGGTTCCCCAAATAGGTATAATTTGTGCCGACGGAACAACACCCCATTTGAATTCAGCATCATCAACCCAATAATGGAGCCAAGCAATACCAGCATTCGACGCATTAACACATAATTCTTTCGCATTTTTCTCATATGTATCACCTAATACCTCGGTTACTTGCTTGTTCTGCTCATCCGTGCCTACATCAAAACTAGGCGGCGATGAAAACATGTAACCAGCCTTTTGGTCCACTAATAAACTATGAAATGCCGAAGGAATACGATTATCGGCATTCCGCAATTCCGGTTTTTCTTCGTCCTTCTTGTCTTTCTTCTTAGCGTACAAAATATCATTCTGATTCGCATAATACCGGCGAGCAATTTCATCGGCCATAACGAAATTAGTATGACCGGCTACGAAGGTTTCGAGTAACTTCTTTGCACCGGCTAACTTATCATTCGTCCCCGTTTCCAAATCTTATCCCTCCTTTTCTAATTTTAATCAGCGGTTCCAATGCATACCGCATGGCGTCCATTAAATGGTTAAAATCATCAATTGGCTTATTCAGTTTTTTACCGAATTTATCTTCGTCCCAAGCGTAGTTCATGATTTCGGTTATGAAATTCACGCAGCGAGGGTGGATGATAATCTTATAGTCTTGTAATACCTGAATACCGGCATTAACGCTATCCTTGCCTTTTAGGGCCGCAGTAATACGTCGCAATCCTAATCTCCTTAAATGAACAATAGACTTAGGCTCCGCTGAATCAGCTCGAATACGTTCCTTAGCATAGCCCATACGAGTAATCGTTTCTGCGATTTCGTCATTAGTTAGGCCTTTTTGATACATCTCGTCAAACACATAAATCTCTTTAGCGGCCGTATCGACTAGCCCACAAAACAGTGCCGACGGATCATTTGTAAAGCCGAAGTCCAAACCAAAGAAACTTTGTACATTTGGCCGCTTACTTATTTCAGCGACATCGAATACTCGCTCTTCCCAGTTTTCGTAAACAAGCCCTTCGACGATACCCCAGTCACCTAATCCGGCTACCTTATATCGCCGTGGATTGTTGCGTTTCATATCCTCGAATACTTTGATGTCTGAAGGACTTAAAAACTCGTTACAAGTGTAATTCGTCGTCATGGCCAGCACATCACTATTTTGAGTATCAAAAAACCGCTTCTTGAGCCAGTGACGCTCATTCCACGGGTTAAAGGTAATCGTTATTTGATGCCATAAATTCGGAGGTAATTGACCACGAATGGATTCATTCAGCATATCAAAATCTTCTTCATTCGTGATTTCGTAGGCTTCTTCGACCCACAGCCAACACAACGAACCTGAATCTACGGCTACCGAAGTAACTTTAAGCGGATCATCTAATCCACGAAACAGTATTTTTTGACCGGTAGCAATAACCGTAATCTCAAGAGGGCTTTCGGTAAACCGGAACAGATGATAGCATTTCAATCGTCTAGCCGCCCACTTAAGCTGTGCGTAGCAACTATCCTTTAAGGTGCGGAATACCTTACGAACCACTAACGCATTCGCTTCGGGGTACTTTAATATATTTTTGATAAGGTCCAGTGCAGCCGTTGCTGATTTTTTGGATGCACGACTTCCTTTTACAACACGATACCGGCCTCGGAACCGTATAAACTGACCGTAACCCGCGCCGAATATCTCGGGTAATCGTACTGGTTGATATTTGGCCGGGTCATAGTTAATCACTAATATCATCCTCTCCGACAAATATTGGCATTAATTCCCCGGACATTTGGACCTTATCAGTAAAGAGTTGATGGCGTTTACCCATTAATTCGGCCGCCTTTAACCGGTCTCGAGCGGATATTTGTTTAGTCATAATCTTAGCTTCGCTATATCCGTCTCCGGAGCCCTCAACCACTACAACTTCTTCATCGAGCTCACCGCGCATGGCCCTAGATAGCATCGCCTCCACTTCTTCAGCGGTGGCAATGGTTTTCTTAAACTCTTTGGCTCTTAATTCTTGAATGCGGCTTTGAACTTCAACATTTTTCAACAATCGCTGTCCTATGCTATATGCCGTACGTTCGCTATATCCGGCTCGTATAGCGGCCTGTGTTGCATTAAAATCTACCTGATATTCAACACAAAACTTTTCTCTTTTTGGCGTCACGTCATCACCTCCTTTTGGGCAATAAAAAATGCGGGGTATTCTCCCGCTGTAGCTAGTTCTAGCTAGCCTCTTACACCGCAAAATGAAATTACATCTCCGGCTTACTGGTGGATCCTGTAGGATTCGGACCTACGACCATTCGGTTATGAGCCGAGTGCTCTACCACTGAGCTAAAGATCCATGTGGCTGCCTAGATAGGATTCGAACCTATAACCGGTCGGTTAACAGCCGACTGCACTACCATTGTGCTACTAGGCAATGTGGCGGAAGAGGTAGGATTCGAACCCACGCACGTGTTAACGCCTCGCTGTTTTCAAGACAGCTCCCTTAATCCACTTGGGTACTCTTCCATGTACAAGAAAAGCATCCTTTCGGATGCTCGTCTTGCTCACCATAGGCATTTGTTGAGGAGTGTAAAATCATTATTAGCTTTATTCGCTTCTTTCTACAGTTTACATGATATCACAGACCTAGGGGGTAAAAACAGGTAAACTTTTATTTCATAAAAACGTCGTAAAAACTTTCAAGTGCCTTCTTATGATTGTACTTAATACTTTCATAGGCCATATGCCAATCTACGGCGATACGCTCCAAACTATGTCCTTGAACGTATTTACTTCGCAATAGTGTACGATGCCGGGAATCCGGTAACTGGGAAATAATGTTAAATAATCGAATTTGTTCTTCTACAATTCGCTCATTCTCAATCTCTATAAGTCCTTGAAACTCCGTTATTTTCTTAAGAATCGTTAGCGTCGGTTCCCGTCCTCCACCGCTCACTCGTTCACCGCCGATACTACATTCCGGCAATCCGTCTGGAGCTGCATCTCTCAATAAATCACAGAATTGTTCTCTTAACGCTTTACGCTCTTTTTCCATATCCCTAAGTTTTGATAATTCTAACCGTGCTATACGACGTTTTTCTCTTGGTTCCATACTCAAGTAAATCCTCCAAACCCACTTTAATCATGTAAACAGCGTTTCAAAGATTACAGCCAATACTAAGAATAATAAGGGGACTAGTGTCGGCGATAACACCAGCCACCAACTAAGACTGACGAGTCCCGTGAGTTTCAATACAAGCATTATCACCTGTAATACGAATATCCACATTCCTTAAACTCCCTTCATTGATTCGAACTCAATAAACCTAATCTGCTCCCACCCGGTAATTTGCCATTCGCTAGGTTCGTCACGTATTGTAAATTGGCTTTTACCTTGCCAGTAACACTCATACGGTTTAGCTGAATCAGGATTGTATTTATAGAAATGTCGTCGTACCCAAGGTTCTGTATCATTGTGCCTAACAAGCACCAGTGTATTAACGGGTACCAATGCCCATATCATGTCCCCCACTTCAAGATAGATATCCAGTATTCTATCGATTTGAAGATCCTCGAATGCCTCTCTCGCCCAATTTAATCCGACACACTCTGCGATTTCCTTCTGTGTTTTGTCAGACCTGTCTTTATACGCCCATATGTTATCATCTCGGACACGAAGTATATATCGGTACCCTAATCCACATAGCATAGCCATAATACCTTTTTTTAAATCATCTCTATTTGAGTTCATACGCTACTCTCCTTTCATCGTGTCATATAATGACCGCCTATATTTAATCGCTTCCAGTAATTCATTCTGACCCGCTTCTTTTCTAGCGATAGCTCGCATAACTTGCTCGTCCATCGTGCCGGTAGTTACCAAATGGTGTATAATCACGGTTTCCTTTTGCCCTTGACGATATAATCGTGCATTGGCCTGTTGATACTGCTCCAAGCTCCACGTTAACCCATACCATACGATAATATGCCCTCCGGCTTGTAAATTAAGTCCGTAGCCGGCTGAAGCCGGATGTGCGAGTAGCATATCAATATGTCCATTATTCCAATCCGCTACATCGGCATCCGTTTTTAATTCTCGTGCATTTGGGAACGCCTTCTTGATTGCAGTTAAGTCGTGACGGAAATTATAGAATACCAACATCGGCTTTCCTGCATTTGTATCGGCCAGTTCTTTCAGCACTTCAATTTTCTGCTCGTGAATTTTCGTGCAATGCTTGTCATCGTCGTACACATACCCATTAGCCATCTGTAACAGTTTATTCGCAACAGCTGCGGCAGTTAGTGCAATTATTTCACTATCTGCCAATGCTAGTACGTGCTGACGTTCCATCGTTTGATACAAGGCTTTTTCTTCATCGGTCATTTCTACTCGAATTACATTGTCAATGCGTTCCGGTAGTGATAAATAATCAGCAGCCTTTAAGCTCATACATACCGTTTGTAGGCGTTTATAAATATCCTTTTCCGCCGATGCCTTTAACCGGTAACTATATACAATATGACCGTTAGTTTTATCCGGTACAAAATACCTATCGCGATATTCGGTAATCGTGCGACCTAATCGTTCGCCACCGTCCAGTAAGTAGATTTGAGACCACAGGTCCATCAGTGTGTTTGGTGCCGGCGTACCGGTAAGGATGACGATTCTATCAAACAAGCCTCTGACTCGTCGTAGCGATTTGAAACGTTTGGCCCTGGGATTCTTAAAACTGCTACTTTCGTCAACGACCAACATATCAAATGGCCATTGTTTTATAGTATGCTTATAGTAATCACATAGCCAGGTAACATTTTCACGGTTAATCACGTATACATCAGCCTTAGTATGCAAGGCGTCGATACGTTGCTTAGCGGATCCTAACACCTTTACAATTTTAAGATTCTTGGTATCGTCCCACTTAGTAGCTTCCTGCACCCAGGTACTTTCCGCTACTTTCTTTGGTGCGATTAGTAATACTTTTGTCACCTCAAACCGGTTGTTGATTAACTGATTAATGGCCATTAGAGTACAAATACTTTTACCCAGGCCCATGTCAAGTAACAGTCCGTAGTGTGTATTAGCGACTATCCGGTCAATAGCTATCGTTTGATAGGGATGCGGGGTAAACTTCATAAGCCCGCCTCTTCAAAGAAGTTAATTACGCCTTCCTTGCCCCGCACCACACAAACCTGGGCGTTATGCTCTTCCAATCTGCCAATCTGCACCTGTTGCGTAGGAGATAGGCGGCCCTTCGTTGTCTTAAGCTCGATAAAATGCACCCGACCGTTCTTAGTGATTAAGATTCTATCCGGCACTCCGTCATTACCGGGGGATACGAATTTATAAAATAGGCATCCTCTTTTTTGGGCCTCTGATTTCATAAAGGCCTCGACTTGCTTTTCAGTCCATTCCATATACACCATTCCTTCGAACATTCGTGTGTAGCCAATGTAGCCAATTATTGGCCAAAACTATATATAGGCTATTTTTTAGATATACACTAATATATATACACGCGTATATACAATAATATAATATTTATAATTAATTAGTAATAATTGGCTACATTGGCTACATTACACATATAAATATAATAGCAATCATACTTTAAGCCGTAGCCAATTCCGTGACCAATCCCGTAGCCGTAGCCAATTTTATAGTTTATATCTATAATCTTCTATGTATAGAGGAGTATAATTATTATATCTATAAAATTAGATATAACAATTGGCTACGGTAATTGGCTACACCTCCGGAACACCGTTTTCGATAAAATCACGGCTTATTGTGTCCTCTGTCCGAGGGCACAAACGCTTTTTGCACACCGTACAATTTGCCAAATCGTAGTTTACCGGAGCCCTTATTGTACGGCTCCCACCCCGATATTGATTGCAGAATATCAATAAGCTCACGGGCTTTAGCATTTGATAGTGTTTTACGGTCACCGCTCAACACTTCACACCAAATCTCAAGGGCACATACCTTTTCTCGTGGTTTACCGCCAGACTCTTCATCGTAAGACTCCAGATAAGCTCTCCGGTCGTATAAGTCTTTACTATCCCAGTTAGCTGGCAATAACACTGACAAATACTCTTCGATGAGTCCTGTAAGTTCTGAGCCCTCTGTATGTGACTGCTGAATTTTAATGGCTTCTTGCTCCAGCTGCTCATCTAATACAAGTGACTCACCGTTAGCCCACATCATAAAGGCCTCGGCCCAGATTTGGTCCACCTCATCTTTTGATAAATCCCACGAGTTACGCACCTTCCGACGCTTATCACCACTAATCGGCCAAAAGCGTCGGTTACCGGTACGATCCTTCAAAAACAGTAAATTATTTGTGGAGCCGGCGAACACGCACTGCCTTGGGTATTCTTCCGTTCGGCGGCCATAAGGCACTCTAAAACGGTCCGTCGTGCGACTCAAGAACGCCTTAACAATCTCATTATCGTTTTTATACGTGGGAGATAATTCGGCTAATTCATTAATCCAGGCACCCTGAATCTGTTCCAGGGCGTCCTTAGTTTTGATATCCTGTAAGGTATTGTTAAACCATTTACCGCCCAATCGTTCCAAAATAACCGATTTACCGAGCCCCTGTTCGCCGTATAATACGATAGCCGTATCAAACTTAATGCCGGGCTCCATAACGCGGGCTATAGCTCCGCACAGCCATTTTCTCGTAACCGCTCGAATATATGGGGTATCTTCGGCACCGATAAAATCAATGAACAAGGAATCGACGCGTTCCGTGCCGTCCCAATTTAGAGCTGTTAAGTATTCGCGGACAGGATGAAATTTATTTTGGTTCATGACCTCTGTAATCGCATCATCGATAATGCCCTTGCCCTTAATTTGATATACCGTGGATAAGTAATTCCGTATACAAGCATCATCGGTGTCACCCCATAAATCACTACCGTTTACCGTACGCCACGGCAAATTACCGAGCACGACGATTCGGTGTGCGAACTCGTCCAGACCGAATCGATTCTTGAGTTGCGGATCATGCTGCATTATCCATATACAGTTATACGGGTTCGATTCAGGGACACCGGACTTAGTACGCTGTAATTTACGCATCCAGCTATCATCGGTACCGTCGCCGGTTAACGACTCAACGTCGTCAAAATCGTTGGTATACTTAGCCGCTCGCTCTTTATCCAGTAGCACCGGTGCGGCACCGTCTTCGTTCACGAAGTTCATCATCGCCTTGAACGACGGCCGTGCATCGGCCCGTGTTTTAGCGTCACAGTCTTCATCGAGTGAGCCGAATTTATGGATACGAACCAAGTCGAACGCATTGGCCAACTTGCCGCTTAACGGGTCGGTGCCGTGATGACTATAAGCGAACGTGTCATTATCGTATACGACAAGCCCGGCCACGGTAGAACCGGCACGATAGGTATATCGATTTGGCGTATCACATGGAGCGTATATATCCGGTAAAAATTTATCGATAGCAGCTGTTATACTGTAACTCCGGCAAAAGGCACCGATAAGGCCCTTCTTTTCCAGCGGATTACCTTGCTTCTTAACACTCCGCATCACTAGATTTTCAGCTCTCGAACTTGTTGGCCAAAGGCTAACATCCGTCCAGTCTGTATACGTGGCCAATATTTCGTCCACCGGTAACAGTGAACCGGCGTGATGTTGGAATACGTACTCTACGTCTTTTGGATGGCTCGGCCAATACATAAGTCGTTCCGGTTGGTGTGTCGACGGGTCAAACGATTCGATTCCGATTGCGTCGGCCATTCGCCGTGACACCGCTTGAAACTCATCCGGTAGCATTGGCCTATCCGTCGGAATAATAATTCGATACCGGGGCTGTTTAGGCGTGTGACTGTGTGTGCTATATAATACGTATTCGTACGCATCAAGAGCCAAATCAAGCATTACAAGGAAATCCTCATCTGGGCTATCGGCATCCAGTGTCAACAAATATCGCTGTTTTACGGCACCGTTAACGCGTCGGCAGTTCTTAGGGATATAGCCACCAACAAAGCCGCCTACATCCTTCACACCGCCCTGCTGGGCCTTGGTCATACGTTTATATTCAGCAGCAGTTTCTTTGGTAACGATAGCCTTACTTAATTGTGATACCAACTCCGACCACTTTAATTCTTCGGTCTTCCAGCTACGGGCATAGCGATTAGGGCCCGTAGCTATTTTTATAACAATGTCGCTCAAATCGCCGTGCCTCCTAACCTTGCAATGTCGTAATTATACTTAAATGCATTGAGCTTAACTTTATCGGCCCATTCTATAACAGCCTTATTCAGCACCGGATCTTCTCGCACCGGATGATTACAAGACAACTTTGCCTGATGAATCTGCACAAAGCTTAAACCGTCATCACGAGGTGTTACTTCGATACAAGCTTGCAATTCGTTGTTTTTCGAAACCACCACGATAGCTACAGCCCCTTTGATTACTCGGTCAGCGTAGGTCGCTACACAATTATGCAGCTTAGTGCCGATATCCACTAATGCGTGCGTTTCCTTCGGCACGCTGAACTCGTAACCGTCAATTGTTGCCTCGAGGCGTTTGTAAATGTAGGACTGTTGAATGCTTTTATTTTTTATCTTCTCTTTTTTAGACAAAGCGACTAACGTATCATGTACATCTCTTGCCTTAATTCGTTGTGCCCAAAAGCCTTTACGATTTTGCCGCGATAAACGGAAATACGTTTCGGCTGAATCGCGTAAATGGTAAAAGTCTTTAACAGACGTTACTAAATTTACGGCAGCACCTTCACCACGAACATAGCGATAAATTGATAAAAACTCAGGTAACCGAGTGCAAGCTCTAAATTGCCAATGATTACGGCCGTACTCATTTTGCGATGCTTTAAAGAAAGAAAGTAATGTGCGTTCATAATTAGGATTATCTGAGAAAGCGTTTATTAACGATAATACGTTGATAGCCCAGAAAGGCCGAGTCAACAATAATTGGCGAGTAAGCCTGTTGTTTTTTAGCCGATAGAGTTTAATTAAAGCATTAATCCAGGATGTACCGGAACGCGTTAAATCCAATAAGGACTCCATAGGTTCTGCTATATGGTTGTATTGATTTTCTACATAATCTGACAAAAGCTCTTCGCTTATGGACGGACCATCTGGTGCCGCCATTCTAAATACCAGTGTATCGAACAGACCTTTAAACACACCAATGGAACACGACATACTAACCGATTGACGAATTCCAGGAACCTTATAGCCAACACGTTTACTTAACTTCTCCAAAAAAGCCTTTTTTAGAATGGTCGTAAACGATTTTAACTCTTCTTTATGTTCAACTAATAAGCTTTGGTAAGTTCCTCTTAACCAGTAAAAAGGCGTGGATGAATCAAAGTATCCTGGTGGTTTGAAATCCGGAATAACTTCAATTACACTACTGCGTGCAATGCCACGACGAATGTAGAGCACTCGACGCTGTTTAAAATCAAATCGTACTATATCTGTTCGTTTAGATTTATGCCCTTTTATAATTTGACGAAGACCTGGGTCCCCATCAACGATTACCGAATCATATTTAAAAATCACGTCGATTTCGGTTCTGCGACTAACTATAGATAGGTCCATAGTTAAAGGAATACGATTCTCGTCTTCGGCATTTATAGTAAATGTATCGCAATTTACCTCTTGTCCACAAAACGGGCAATGATAATTATCTGCATAATAGGAATCGACTTGTACAGAAAAACCGTTTGGCTGCATCGGCCAATAACAGGTAAAACTGCCTCCACAACTAACGTGATATTGAATAGCCGGTTTCCACGTCCCTATTTGTTTCCGTCGTACGACTTCAAATAGTCGAGGCACCTTGAGCTGAAATAATACCGTACTCATACATTGCTACCGTCCTATAATAAATCATCAAAGTTATCATCAACCTGCGTTTGTTCCGGTTCAATAGATTCTTCCGGAGCTGGAGTTGGTTCTTCAACCGGTTCAGCTTTTTTCTTTCGAGTAGTCCGTTTTTTAGGTTTTGTTTCAGTCGTTGTTTCGGTGTCTTTAGATTCCGCTTTCTTAGCTTCTTCCTGTTTGGCCAACACTTCGAGTCCTAATTTACAGGCGGTTAAGCATCCGTCGCAATAATCGAGAGCAGCTTGTTTACTATCACCGTCTTCGGCTTGTAGCACCAAATCTCGTAAATATTTAATAGCTTCTTGTTGCTGTTTAATCTGCGTCTTGCCAATCATGATAATTCCTCCTCTTAATCTTTCATATAATATGGATTTTCAAAGCCAGCTGCGTTTAATATCAAACCTTCGCACCACGGCTCTGAAATACACATGATCTTAATTACTTCCTCTAAACTACCGACACCTATAGGCGCTTCAATGACTACTTCATCGTGTATGTGAGCACAGATTTTGTAGCCGTGCTTATATAACCGATACATTGCGCCGGCTAAGCAGTCACGAGCGATGGCCTGCACAATATTTTCTGTGAGCTTACCGCCATAGGTTTCTAATCGTTCCCATTTGTTGGCCATCTGGTTCATGCCCATATAGGTAATAGACTCGCCACCAAAACGATTTTCGCCAATGCGTGGTTTTGTATATGCCAATCGACGACCACTCGGTAATGTAATAAATAAGGCTCCATCTCTCCGTTCAAATCGTAGTCCACGATGGATAATAGTGACCGGTCCGCCTTTTCTAATAGCTTCTTTAGCTGCAAAATCTACATCATTCCATAGCTTAATGATTCGAGGTGATGCAGCACGCCATTTTCTTACAATATCCGGCAATTCGTCTTCGGCGATACCGCCTTTTAAAGCGCCCATTGCAATCAATGCTTTTACTCCACCGCCATAACCGAGGGCTAACTCAGCCACTTTTCCCTTTTGCCGGAGATGTCCATTCACACCATGCTTTTCGACTGGTACGTGGAACATATTAGAAGCTGATGCACAGTAAATATCGCCACCTTCGGCGAACACTTTCTGACGCCATTTTTCACTACATAACCAAGCAATGACCCTGGCTTCGATAGCACTAAAATCGGCCACAATAAAGCGATTTCCCGGTTCAGCCACTAAGGCTGTGCGAATGAGCTGAGACAGTGTATCAGACACATCGCCATATAGTAACTCAAACATTTCTAAATCGCCTTGCTTGAGCGCGTCTCTGGCGGTGTCCAAATCCTCAAGGTAGTTACGAGGTAGGTTCTGCAACTGCACAATACGTCCGGCCCAACGTCCGGTTCTCATGGCACCATAAAACTGTAGCATACCGTGAATACGTCCGTCCGAGCATTCTGCATTACGCATAGCCGCATATTTTTTCACGCTTGTTTTCCCGAGCATCTGCCTTAGTTCCAATACACGACGAACATCAGCCGGTAAATCCTCAGCCAATAAATCAGTCACTACAGCTTTAGTCATACCGGGGATTTCGTGCCCAAGTCGATTTTCTATCCATTCTTTAAGTTGCAAAGGACTGTTCGGGTTTTCAAGCCCTGTCAAAGCACTGGCTTCAACTGTCAATTTACGCTTGAATTCATCATCAAAAGCTAACGCATTGTCTATCATTTTGTTATCAACGGCAATGCCGTTACGGTTAATGGCCAAGTCCATGAGCCAATACTCGTGTTCAATGTCCGGCGGTTTTAAGGGTAGTAGGCGGTTACGGATAGCCCGCTCAACTACAACGTCTTGCCTATTATATTCAATGTACTCAGCCCACCGTTCCGGATCGTGTTCCGGTAAATTACGGGTACGTCCTTTGTTTGATTTTGTTGGTTTACAAGGAACCGAAAAATACTGAATCAGTGATTTACCACGAGAGTCTTTTTCGACTCCAAGTTTTAACGCCTTAGATACAGCGTCCAAGGATGTAGGTAGAGAGCAATATAACGCTAGTACAGAAGTACACTCCCAGTTTGTAATGTCCATATCCGGATATATTTTTTGCAGACAGGTCATCTCAAAGGCGGCATTGAACGCAGTCTTCGTAATGTCCGGATTGTGAAGAGCCGCCACAAGTAGTGGCGGCAGCTCTTCTTTTGTTAAATCCACGACCTCAACAGGCCCGTCATCAAAGCAATATCCGAATAGAAGAATCTCAAACGAAGGATCGTCTACGTATCGATACACGCTATATTTAATCGGGCATTCACTATACGTTTCAATATCGATTGAGAGTTCCATACAGATACCTCTTATAAGATATCGGAGTCGTCAGCTACTAAATCATCATCAAAATCATCAGCCGATACGGTTACCCCACCTAAGCGATCACCGTCTTTAACTTTTCGTACACCGGAAAGACCTACGCCGACACCCTTATTACCATTAGAGTTGTACACATATAAATTCAATATACATTGTGCGTAGCATCCGCTATATACTTTTTCTTCGATTTCATACGGCTCTATCTTTGTCTTATCCTTATCCATATCAAGAACTTCCGGGCGTTTCGAGTTTTTAGCGTTCACAAAATACTTGCCGGCATACACATCCGGTGCGTTGGCCACATAATCAGCGGTATCCGTATCACCGTCACGAAACGGCACTGTAATAGCTTTGGCGTTGTTGTTCACTTTGGCCAAAGCTTTCGGATCGCGTTTCAATTCTTCGACCGCATCCTGGAAAGCTTTCACAGTTTCTTTGTCGTTCTTGTCGATTAAAATCTGCGTGCTGTAAAATTTATTGCCCTGCATATCAGGTTTGGCTTCGGCCAATGTAACATAGGATAAACGAACTAAACGGGTTTTAACTTTAGACATAATCATTACCTCTTTCTTTTATAAATCATCATCAAAATCTTCTGCAGTTACAGTATTTAGTTCCATCGGTTTCCGTGGGTCCGATAACGGAGCCAATGTCGGTTTTCCCGGTGGTTTTACCACGAACGGACCGACTATTTCATTAAAACCGTTACGGCCTAATAATTTGGTCAAATCCGTAATAGTTTTAAGTTCTTGAGGCCTGTAAATTTCCGATGCCTCATAGTCGGCCGCCAATAACGCCTGTGCCGCTTTTATCGGCTCCGTGATTTTCCGTTTTGATGTGCCTTCAACGACTTTATAACCCGGCCAATCTTTTTCACCGCTAACGGCTTTTTGGATAGCGTATTCATTCACGTCTTCGAGCCACCTTTTAATGACCGGATACATATCGAGGATACGGGCTACTTCACTGTCCATCAGTAAATTGGTTTTCTTACCGCCCATTTGGTAAAACTCCTCAAGGCAAGTATCCGCTAAAGCCCGGCATAAATGTCGTACTTTACAGAATCCGCAATGGCTACCGGCCACACAATCGCCGTCACCTTCAAAGGCTTTTTTAGCTACCGGCTTAATAGATTCGCCCCATGAGAGTAAATCTACTATAGCCATTGTATCGGTGGTTACTGAATCAAGTCTTGGCTGCACTATCGTCATTTTCACTGTCTTAATATCGTATAGCAGGCCATAGGCTGCATAAGCACCTAAGGCATATAGTCGCATCTGCGAGTTATTTATAGCGGATACCGGGACACCTTTTCCGTACTTTAAGTCCACGACTTCCAGTACCTCATCGGCCACTATCACCATGTCCCCGGTACCAAAGCCTTCCGGAGCCCATTCGCTATAATCGAGCCGTGCCTCTACCATTATCTCGGCATCCGCTGAACGTTTACGGGCCTCGTTGGCCTTTTCCATACAGATATCTACATATTGACTAACAGCTTCCGTCATTTCGCGGCTATAGTTTTCCGGTTCTGCCTCGCTTTCATCGTAGTTCATATCAAACAATAAACGGTTAAGGAGCGTTTCGGCTAAGGCGTGGGCCTTTGTCCCTTCCGCTGCGTAAGGGGACTGCTCATCTTCGAATTGCTGTTCCAGACGGGCTGAGGGCGTACACCTCAGCCATCTGTAGGAACTCGACGCAGACAGTAGTGCGTGTTTACTCATGAGACTTTACAAAGTCCATCACACGACCATATAAAGAAGGATCCATAGTCGTAATATCCTTGACCTTTAATTCATCGTGTAGGAATGCAGTTAATAAAGGTTTGCGTTCTTTTGGGTCGGCCAATAAAAACTCTTTAGCGGCCGCACGTACTTCATCAACGGTGTAGGCTTTAGCATCTTCTGTCTTTTGTTCCTGTGGTGCAGGCTCTTCCTGTTTTTCAGGTTCAGCCGGTACTTCAATAGATACTGTATCGACTACCGGTTCAGATTTAGCCGGTTTAGTTTCTTTTGCTGGCGCTTTTTCTTTAGTAGTTGCTTTCTTCGGTGCTACTTGTTTCGTCTGTTCATAGGCTTCTGTTGCAGCAGTTAATTGGTTAAACAAGGATATTACTTTACTTTTTACTTCTTCGGCGGTGTTACCGGAAATTTTAATTTCGATCATGACTAGTTTTCCTTTCTCTTGAAAACGTGGTATACTTACGTTAAGTAGATATTTTTTCTATTGTCCTTTAACTGTTCCCGCAGTTAAGGGACTTTTTCTTTTGCCTAAAAGGCTTACATCGTGCATCGGAACCACCTCCTTTATAGTTACTATTGGAGCAAATCATAAAAATCAGACAAGGCATCTGTAAGTTGATACGACGAGGCCATTACACTTACGGCATATTTTTCGTAACCGGCTCCCATTAATTGGCAAGCATTTTCGAGAGCAGCCGCTAACGATATCACGAGCGTCATCATGTTACGCTCCTCGTCGGATAACTTTAATTCAACATCGTCGTCTAACTCGACTAAGCTGTCCCAGATTGTATAGGCTACTTCAGCGGGTACAAATCCTTCTGTTTTGGTAACTTCACTTGCATGTGTGCGAAGTTTTTCGAGTAACTGCATCAATTCAACTTTACGTTTCATTTTCGGGCTCCTTTCCGTACGCCTTTCCAATCGGTTAATGTTTCTTGATTAAAGGCTTTAGCTAAATTTACTTCCCAATTTGGGGATTCCGGTTCAACTACATCGACCACCACATCGTGATAATTTCGACGTTTCAGCACTTCACGAATTACCAAACCGGCGATAACAGTTACCACAGCACCCAATACAAAGGCTTCGAGCATCATTAGCCATATATTGGCCATTAACGATTCAATAGTCATTTCTTTATCTCCTTTACTATTCGTAATATTGGTCCGATTCAAATTCATCGAAGGTTTCAAAGGCTCCGATGCCTAATGCAATCTTAGTGGCCGGCCCAAACGTGATACCTTCACCGGCTAATGCCTTGTTTAATGTTCTCCGGACAACTCCACGTTCTTCGCAAAACTTATTCACCGAGCCGTACTGCTCTTCAATCTGCCGTTTTACTTCATCGCCGTCACGAATTAGTAAAAACCGGGTAATTATTTTACTCATGATAACCTCCTCTTTTGCCTTAAATTAGCAGCCCAGCACACATCACATACAGTTATGACGCCATAGCTACTGTCGTACATTAAGCGATTAGGCCTATGTGTGATTTCTCTACCGCACCGGTGGCATACTTTTCGCATAGGTGTGTCAATAGCTTTTACCGGATAGGCAGGTGCTACTTCCTTATTAGCCTTCTGCGTTGACTTCCGTCGCATCCCAATCACCTTTAATGTACTTCATAAATGGTTCCTTTAAGATAATGTAGCGATAATGCTTGCCGCCTTCTTTCATACGGACAGCTTTACCCCATAGTGGAAACTTATCGCGCTTAAGCGCCGCACGTATAAACTGTTCGGTAACGCCCATCAGTTCAGCAGCTTCACTTACTTTTAGAGTCTTGTCACTCATACTATTACCTCCTTAAATCTGTTTTAAAATCATGCGAATCTCTTGGCCAACCAGTACACGATCTCTAAAGGTGTCTTGGTTCCGGAAGTCTTCCAAATAAAGCTCCAGCATTTCTTTGTAAATGGCAGCTTTAAAAGTTGGTTCAGGTGCTACGATATCTTCCCGGAACGGCTTGAGTATCTTCACTTCGCCGCCACACGGTTCGACCGATATAAGTCCCTTCCGGGCTAATTTTGATTTAGCGATACGAACCTGTGCCGATGAGATATTAAGTAGCTCCGATACTTCGGTATTTTTGTATACGTCCGTATCCCGGTACACGTTGTAAACAAGCTCTTGTATTGTCATTTCACGTTTCCTCCTTTCCTGTGTTAAAATTTGATATAATATGAATAGAAATTATTACGCATCAGCAGAAAGGATTAAATCAATGTCAGATGATAAAATCAACCCAACCGATCCCCTTGTGCAACAAGCTACAAAACCTTCATCGGCAGTCCATGATTTAGCACAGGATGTCCAGCAATTCACAAAACCTCTTAGCAGTGCTAAAGAGTGGGCACAAAGCGTTAATCAAACGCTTACCAGTCCTTTAATAAGGAATGCTTGGCAACAGCAAGAATACGATGCCTATTGGGCTAAAGTCGATGAATACGAGAAAGCAGCATTTACGTTAACGAATACTCAAATCGATAAGCTCATTTGGGCAGTTCACGATGGTAAAAATACCTACGCTAGTTTTAAAGAACTGGTACCGGCTCTTAATTCGTCGACCATGAATAGCTATTTATGCGATGATCCTGAGTTTCTTTCCGAAGAGCCTTTGGGAAGAACAGTGCGAGTATTCAGTCCTAACCGTTTTAAAACAGCTTACTTCCAATTTCTCGATGAACCTGCCGAATTTGTCGCCCCGTACGAATTTAAACCGGAAGATACTTTTGATTTATCTGTTGCCGGGGATAATCGACTTGCCCAGCTACTTCAACAACGTAAATCTGATGAGCTCGCCGAGAAAAGCATCGCTATCGCTGAAGCTAGCTTAAAAGAAAGCAGACTAGCAACTAAGAACTCCGATATAGCAAAATATCTTGCCATTGTTAGTGTTTTAATAGCATTAGCACAATTCTTTTTTGGTTAATCAATACCCAACTCGCCGTAGTATGAACATGGTTACGTTCAAAATCGTAACAAGGACGGCCAACCAAATAATCACGATGTTAATTCGTGATGTAATCCGGGCATCCCGTAAGTGTTCCTCAGCAGTTTCTCGTTTCTTCCCGGTATCGTAGTCCCGTCCGGACAGTGCTTGATAAAGCAGTTTAAAAAATTGTGTGATTGGCTTAATCATTTTTTAGTCCCTCCGTCTTTGCTATCGGCTTAATCATATCCTGTGTATTGGCTACTATCGTGAGAGTACAGGATATGCCCGCTGCTTTTTCTAATTGTTTAGTACCTTTGACGAAAAGGTATGCATCTCTAAAAGAATCAGTATTGGCAATAATGTTTATTTTCATGATTTTATCTCCTCATTTGTTCAATTAAAGGTAAATGCCCTTTATTTTTCAATAAACTATAAATGAACAATCTTCCTTGTTGCGTCCAGTAAGTATGCATTACTGAACGATCGGCATCTAACACAGTTGTTTTGCTACTGGTATACCCTTTATCGGCATATTTTTGATACAAAAACCATTGGCCACTTTGCTTATATTGGACTTTTTCTTCTTCTAATAACCGGTTCAATTTCTTAGCACTCATACCATAATCTTTCGCGATTTGAGTTACGCTCAGTAAACTGTCATTTTGAAGAATTAAATCGTAATAAGTGGCTTTAGGTTGTAATTCAGATAACTGTTGAGACTGCTGAGCAATCACTAATTTTTGATTTTGGATTGTTCTGTCCGCAATTTTTAACGCTCGCCCCATGACTTTTTCTGGACTATTCCAATCCCGTTCAATTTGAATAAAATACTCTCGTGCTTGCTTGCCTTTATCATTTCGAGCTAACATACACAATTGCTTAGCCATGTCGATAGTCAGTTCGTGATCTAAAAAGGTAGATTCGTTACCTTGAGCTGTTAGTCTTTTTTGACTAACAGTTCTGAAGTCATCATTTTCACTAAAACCATATTCACACATTCGTTCAAACCATTTTGTGTATTGTGTTCCAATTTCCAAGAACATATGCAAATCACGGCCACTAATAAATTGACTATCATCAGACTTAACTTTAATTGGTATTAATTCATTCATAAGATTCCTCCTTGAGTGATTTTTAATCATTCTCCTGGGTTCCTTTGTTAAGTTTTCTTAACTTCATGAGAAAAAAAATATTGCATAATTTCCCCATCAGGGATTGCTAAAATGTCACACGCTAGGACTATTTCATCCTGGGAAAATTTAGTCATGTTGTTCAATCTTTGGCTCAATGCCGCACTACTAAGCCCCATATCTCGCGAAAAATTTTCCTGTGTGCCATATTTTTCTTTAATTCTGCCACGCAATTTACTGTAATCATAAGACATCTATCTCACCTCCTCTGTTAAGTTTTCTTAACACAATGCTAATGTTAAACTATTTTCGAGATACAGTCAAGACCTATTTTTAACTTTTCTGAACTTTTTGTTAATAAATCTTAATTTTTTATTGATTTTATAAATTAATAATGATATGCTAAGTGTATAAAAAATATTTTCTCGACGAGGATACAAGAATGAAGATATCGAATTTTAGAAACAGACTGAAAGAAATGATGGCCAATAAAGGGATTTCAGTTACCGAACTAAGTAATAAGACCGGAATTAGTAAACCCTCGATTGTGGCATATCGCAATGGTGATTATGAACCAAAACAAGATAAACTTGAATTGATAGCTTTAGCTTTAGGAGTCACACCGGTTTGGCTAATGGGCTATGATGTCAGTCAAACGGAACGCCCAAAAGAATATCGAATGGGTACCGTAAAGAATTCTGACGGATCCGTATCGCTTAAAGCCTTTCCTATATATTCATCTGAACACGCTAATGTGCCGACTGATAGTACTAATGAACCTAATACTAATTACTCTAGAATTTTAATGCGTGCACAAGAGGAGCTTTCCCCTGAGGATTTTGAGCAAGTTGAAAATATGGCAAAATATTTTCTTGAAAAAAAGCATAAAGAAGACAAATAAAAGGAGTTACTATTGATTCGTCCTAATTACAGCCGAGCTACTGTCAACGCTTGGAGTTTATTAAAAGATTTGCAAATTTTCTCAGTTCCTATAGATATACTATCTATCTATAACGATTTAGGTATCGAATTAGTATCGTTTACCTCTGCGGAGTCAAGCCCGTTCGCTCACGTTATCCATATCTTACGGAATAAACAGGTTGACGGCGTCTGTTATAAGGATGGCGAAAGGTACATTGTTTTCTATGAAGATAAGGCCCAAACCAATCGAATACCTTTTACACTGGCTCATGAATTAGGTCATATCTTTCTTGGCCACCATATAAATGCAGACAATGGGTTCTTAGCGAGATTTGCTAATTTATCATCCAGAGATTATAGGGAAAAAGAAGCCGATATGTTCGCAGGAGAATTAATTCGTTCAAGACCGTTGTTATATCTAACGAATTTAACTAATCCAGATGATGCTAATATCGTCAGCAATATTTTTGGGGTTTCCTATTTGTGTGCCACGGTAGGAATCGAGCAAGTTAAGAATATCAATTTTGCTACTATCCCAAAAGTTCTTAATTTTTTTAGAAATCGTTTTTCTATTTTTATTAATTCTAGATATTGCGTAAAATGTAATCACTCATTTGTCGCAGATACAGAACTTATAAATTTTTGCCCTATTTGTGGCGATAAAAAACCTATATGGTTCAACAAAAACAATTATCTCATTAATTTTATTTACGGAGATGTAACCGGAGAGCTCCCCATTATGGACTACAAAACATATCCTACTAATCCTATTAATAATCAAACCGAAACATGCCCACGTTGTGAATTAGAAAACATTGATTCTGATTGGAATTATTGCCCTGTATGTGCCCTACCTACGCAAAATATCTGCGGAGAATGTGGTGAAAAATTAGAACCACACTTTCGATATTGTCCTAAGTGTGGAACAGAAAGCCTTTATTTTAAAGAAAAAGCATTAACATCATGGAAAGATGAATATGACACACAGCATAGTTCCCCTACAATAACTGAAGCATCCTCCTGGGATGAGGATAATATGCCTTTCTAATAATCCAAAATAAAAAAATCCCCCACCCGCTGCAACGGATGAGGGATTCATATACAACACTTGGAGAAGTGCCGCATACTCAGTAATTTAATTATATCACGGTGCACGCTCCAGGTCTATTAACCATACCTATTTTTAAGACAGGAGCGTGATTTTTTATGCGAAGAGCAAATGGTTCGGGTTCTGTGTATAAAATGAAACACAAACCGTTACGTAAGCCCTACCGGGCTGTTATTACCGTTGCGGAAGATGAAGAAGGCCGTATGATTCGAAAAACTGTAGGTACCTTTCGTACCGCAAGAGAAGCCCTTGAATTTCTGAAGGACTATAACGGTGATCCAAAAAGCTTTGACTATCAGGATATTACTTTTGGCCAATGCTTTAAATGGATGATGGACGACAAGGTTCGCCGTGGCAACAGTAAATCATCGATTGACAACTATAAAATGGCTGAAAAACGTTTGATGGAGTTAATGGACATGCCCATATGCGAGATACGCCTCGTTCATTTACAACGTATAATAGATGATAATAAAACATCATCGCGGTCTACTATTGATAAAATCATAGCCGCTATGTCGGGTACATTTACGGCAGCCATAAAAAACGATATAGAAGTCAAGGACTACTCTAAATACGTGGTACGTCCGCCGGCCGAAGAAAAGAATATTCACAAGCCGTATACACCGGAAGAGATATTATATCTATGGCAGAATCAAAATGAAGGTATTAATAAACTCAAACTTATTTACATCTACACCGGAATGCGGCCACGAGAGTTAATCAATTTACGAGTTGAGGACACGCGTTTAAAGGAAGGTTATGTTATTGGGGGAAGTAAAACTAAATCCGGTAAAAACCGAGTCATCCCTATTGCCAAGTGCATACTGCCCTTTATGTTCGAACTTGTTAATCAAGCTCGGTTTAAGCATCATGAAACGCTATACGGTGTTATAGGGCAATATGAAAAATTGATACGTCATTGGAAGAAGGACGGTCACCTACCTCACGATGGCAGGCACACGTTCGCAACAATGGCGTCGAATGCGGATATTAAACAGCACATCATAAAACTTATCATAGGCCATAGTATTAAAGATGTTACCGAAGGCACCTACACACATAAAACAATCCAACAATTAGTCGATGCCGTGGAACTTCTACCTACTCAAAAAAATTTATTACCGGTTGAGCAACGGTTGAGTAACAAGTAGAAAATCGTACATAAAAGAGCCTAACCTATAAACGAGAAAGCCTGTAACCATGCGTGGTTACAGGCTTTTTAAATTTAGTAGGCGTGTTAGTTACTCATATTATAT
>OKVQ01000092.1_pt1 | contig 75287 bp, 73 predicted proteins | sample 1606821 | NCBI WGS metagenome assembly OKVQ01 (sample SAMN03281009, study PRJEB24777) | human gut metagenome | isolation source: fecal sample PR192 from 1 month old female Indian infant, vaginally... | reverse complement strand
AAAATATTGAAATTAAAAATACATCTACTGAGCTGTTCTATGATCTGGCAAAGCGTTCTTTCGAAGCAAGCTGGAAATCTCTTCAAGAGATATGTAGTTATGATATCTCACATTATATTGATGATGCCGATGTGATGAGTCTGTTTATTCAAAATGTGATAGCGCATATCAGCAATCACTTCGACAGGTTTACTTCACTGGAAGGTAATAGTGGAAGTATTACTGAGGTTAACTTTGAAGAGGTAGCAGAACGGCTTGTACGCCATTCTTGGGAGTTTTGTGATAAATCATATACTCAGTAATGTGTGGACTGTATTAGCCCCGTAAGGGGCTGTACAGAACGTTGTATTAATAAAATGGGGAAGTTTATGAGAGATGTCAGTATTAAAGATGAAAATGAAACGATGACGTTTGCCGTAGCAGTTGTATTAATGAGGTATTGTAATAGTATTTATTATATGATGAATGAACATTATGATACCGCTGTATTCTTTGTGCAAGAAAAAGAAGCTGTTGATTACATATTAGATGATTTAATTAAAGATCTGATGGATGATTTTGATTATTATAAAAACAGGTATGGTAAAGGGCATGAGAAACAAGAAGATGTTAAGGAGTCAGAACTTAAGGAGGAAATATTATTGATCCATGAACAATCTGTTAAATATTTAGTTGTGAAGAATGTTAAATATGGTATTGAATAAGTCTGTATCTTATCATAATCACACTGCAACATATTATAATAAAAGTATTTTCAGTTATTATTAGATTGTGACTTGACTACCATTTTAATATTTGATAACTATTCACTGTATTGATTGAGATATTTAAGCTTCTTTTTGATATATCATATCAGGCTCAGGAATGTTTTATTTGTCCGAAGAGCTATTTTATGAAAAGAGAGCATTTTATCTTGATTTTCCACCCTTATTGGACATATCAAGTAAAATGCTCTTTTTTTACGTAAATTTATAGGTAATTTATTTTCAGTATTTGGCATTTTTTTTTAATGTTCGATAGCGTAAATTTCATATTATAAAAATCATCTGATAAAACAACTAAAGATAATGGTAATATTTAGTAGTATTAGTTACTTAACCTTTTTAGTATTCATGTGATTTCCGGGTTTACTGTAATAACAACAAGCAACCCCGGATAACATCATTCGATTTGAAATGTAACTTAGTCTTAAGGGTAGTTGTAGCCAGTGAACAGTGCGAAAAGCATTGCAAAACAATTAACAGTGTGTTAATAGATGTGCTGTAATACTGAGATCCACTTGAGTATTTGGTATATTGTTAAAAGGGAATGAAAATGACACCTGAGTATAGAATTGATGCAGAGAGAAGAATAACTGAATATTTACAGTCTCAAAATTTAGAAAACATTAAAAATATTCAGGTTGAACAAACATTTGAAGATTTAGGCTTTGAGGTTAACATATGGAACATTAGAACTAAAAACGATGGTAACTGGTGGGTTGCTGAAGGTGAAAATGTTCCTATGAATTTATACACTCAGAATGAGTACTTCTTTTCTGCTGATGAAGCATACTCGTTTCATTTAGGTATAACTCAAAGATTACAGGCACGACACCAAAATGATTATAAACATGTTATTGATGAGTTGCCTTTAGATATAGATATGCTGCAATCTATTAATCGAAAATTAAATGCCTCTGCGATTGCTCTTAATAATATCAATGCACCTGAAGATATTCAAAGCATTGGATTGACATGCAGAGAGAGTATGGTTGAACTTGCTGGATACCTTTATAAAAGCCATGAAGATATACTAAAAAAAGAAGGCATTAAAGCTGCTGACTTCAAGAGTATTTGTCGTATTGTCATTGGATTATATGCAGCAGGGTCGCGGAATTCAAGTCTTAGGAAATATTGTCGCTCAACGATTGAATCTGCATGGGATATATCTTCGGAGACAGTGCATTCTTCAAATAAAAATATCCCAGATGCTAAAATTTGTCTTCTGCTTACATGTACAGCAGTTTCATTAATTCAGAATTTATTTCTTAAGTTTATTGGCTTTGATAGTGATGTAAAGTGTCCAAACTGTCACAGTTTAAATACTGAAATTCATGAGTCTGAAGAAGATAGTCAATTACATGTAGTCTGCTGTGAGTGTGGTGAAGTGGTGAAAGCACTTTCAGACGAAATTGATGAATGATAATAGTTAATCTTTATATATTTGAACCAAATTTAACAGTGATTGTTTTGAATATGATTTATGAGGTCATTGATTTGACCTCAATTAAAATTAAATATCGGTAATAATTGTTTTTTGCTTCTGATAGAATGCGGAAAGTTTCTTTGCTTTATCCTTGTCAATACTTCTGACAAAAGATAATATTCCTTCTATAACTTTATGTTTATTCGTAATTTCATTCCTGACTAAATCATAAATCCTTTTTCTATAGACACAATAATCCTTTTTGCTGATAGTGATCTTAGGTGTGACTGTTAACCCTGTAACTTCTCTTCGTACCTTGGGTCCTAGAAATTTTTCCTTTCTCGCATTAATTGTAAAGCCCTCATCTAAGATTATATCTTTTATTAAATAAGATGCTTTCTGTAAAATTATTATTTTATTTCCTGAAATGCAAAGATCATCAGCATAACGTGTATATGTCAAAGCTCGCTTTTTACAATATGTAGATACACGGTGATCAAGCCTTAGGCAAACAAGATTAGATAAAGCCGGTGAAGTTGGTGCTCCCTGAGGTAAATACCCCCCTTTAGTGCAAAATGATGTCAGTATAAAGGCTATATTATTGTTATACCCAATATTCTTAAACAGAGTATATATATGTGATGCTTTTACATTGGTAAAAAAATCTTGTAAATCGAGATTCAATACATATTGATTTCCCTCATGTGGTTTAGCATTATCAAGGATCGATTTTTTTCTTACAAAGCCTTTAGCATAAATTGAAGGTGATAATTTATCCAATATATATCTTAGAACCCACCGTTGAATTGCTTTTAATTCCTTTAGAGGGCTTTCGATGTGCCGAATCCCACCGGATTTTTTTTTCATTTCTATACGGTGATAGTATTTATCATTATTAAAGCTAAATTTGGAAATGACTTCTTTCGGTAGTCGGAGGGATTGTGATAAATCATCCACATTCTCAAGAATCGGAAGTGATAACAGTTGCTGTGTGTACTTTCCTTGATGAGTAGTCATATTTTTTATCATAGTAGATGTGCATGAAATTGTGTGCTAGTTTTTAACGACTACAGCGGGGAAGGAGAATGAGCAGACATACCTGTGAAGGTATGGATGCGAAGTATCCTTCCGTAAGGCGGATGTACGAGTCCCCCAAATCACGGCGGGCGGGAGTTGGGGGACTCGATCATCGCGCTATCTCTGTGATGAACTGCGGGAACGGAGAGACTCTCCATCCACTGTGGACTTGACTAGCGAACTAGACAGCCACCTGCTTAAAAACTAGCACACAACGTAATTTTATGATGAATCTCAATCAGTGTCTAGCATATTGTTTATTCATTATTTTAGTTCTTAATTCAGCCAGTAATGATTTTGAATGGAAACTATTGATTATTGAGTCATAACCTGTTTGAGTTATAGTATATAACCCCTCTTGCTGGTTAATCATTCCTGCTCTTATGAGCGCGTGTGTTGCTGCTTTACAGGCAATATTGTCTCTACTTTCAAACCTTCTCTTCATGATCAGTTCCATGGTTTTATATACTGATAGTAAATTCAAATCATCAAAGAGGTAGATTAAAAGGAGAACATGCTTTGAGTATAGTAAGATATTATCTAGCTCTTTCTTCTTTCTTCCACTTGGAAGCGTTTCCTTAATTTTACCAATTACTGATTTTACATGTATCGGATTTTTTTCATCAAAGTTTTTTGGAATATCATATATTTCTCCACCATGAGTTCGGACAAGTCTTATCGGTCCATGATTTATGAAGCTTTTCCCTGACTTGTATTCTCCCAACCTCATCACAAGCATTTTCTTTGCTAACTCTTTATCCATAGAAAATGCCCCCAACTCAGCAAAAGAACCGGGGCTTTCGGGTATAAGAACTATTAGGTCAACAGAGTTTGCAAGTTGGGTTTCAAGGGATAGTAGGCTATTTTTACCTTGACCTTCAAGAAGGTCTTCGAATAAATCCTCTGGGTAGGTAAGAGAGATTCCTTTCTCCTGAGAGAGAAAAGTTGAAAATTTATATCGAAGACTTTTTTTGTCGGACTTATCTTTCCCACATAAGAAAATTGTTTTTTGGGAATCATCAAAGCCATTTATTAATAAATCTCTAATCTCGTCAATAGTTTGATTAATATGTGAGTCTGGATATTTGTTAATAATACTATGTTTGGGTGATTTCATGCTCATTCCTAACAATGGCAATCTTCATAGATATCTTCATATACTATTATAAATCAAATGTTTTTGCACCATAAATGTTTTTGTTTTTGCATTGCTGCAATGATAAAACTTACCTGATCTCAAAGTGATAAAATTGAATGAAGAACTAGTTAGGTCAGTAAATATTATAGTGAAAATTATCGCTTAAGCAAATTAATACATCCCATTTATCACGGATAAAACAGGGTAGTTATTTAAAGAGACATTTTCCTGCGCTTTTGGCTTGATGGTTCGAGCATTGACGAGATGTGAGTTAGCTGGTCAAGACTTTGTTCAATTGAACGCTGAAACTCCAGTGCGGCTTCTGTACGCTGTTTTATGACTAAGGCAATTATTTCTTCATCGCTTTTTTCTGCAATTGCTTTCCTGTAGAGCATTCTCTCATTAAACTTATCAAGATTTCCTGATGCTCTCGCAGATGTGTTAGCGATTGTACTGCTGATAGGGTTTAATTCATCAATGAAGTATTCAATAAGAGATTCTCTCTTTTTATCCAGCCTGCGAAGTTCGGTATGTGCAGATTTAAACTTTTGGGCTTTGATTAAAGGAATATCATCAGAGCGTAGCCTACGATATTCGTTTCTGTATTCTTCTATTGGAATATAATTTTTTAGCTCTTTGACCGTATGCAAATATTCGATTAAATCACTGTTGTCTGTTTTTACTTTTCTCATATAAGACCTCGTTAATAAAAATAGTGGATATATTTATATTACGAGATATGGTACAGGTGTCAAATTGATATGGTCATAAAAAATCATTTGGCTTTGCACTGTTCAAAAATAAGAATACCTGTATCTGTATAAATTTCTATTTTTTGTGCTTTCCTATCTGTTCCTTTTATCGAGAAACGAATTAATCTTTCATTATAATACTTTTCTAATAAGTCAGAACGATCAATAAAATATCTTGATTTTGTGGAACGATCTTTCAGATAGTCGCAGCTTGAACAAACTTGTTTTTTGAAATCCTTCTCAGACAAACCACTTTCTTTTATTTTTGAAGAAATAAAAGCCTTCAATGGTCGTTCATATTCCTCTCTTACTTTTGCTTTGTGTATTTGTTCTTCTTTCTTGCGCTGTTCTTCGATACGGTAAAGTCTGCCTTGTTCTTCCTGTGCTCGTATAATATCCTCTTGGATCATTTTATTGATGATTGAAGCTGGGACAACACTGACATCTTCAGACCAAACCTGATAAGGATTATGGTTTTGTATATTTCGGACTGTAGCAGATATTCTGTCTATATCCAGTTCTTTATCAAAGGAAACAATACGTTCTCCGTTTTCTTTTGATATGAGCTTAGCCGTGTTTATCGGGGATTCCAGACACTTTAATTTGAATGAGGCTACGGCACTGTTACGGCTTTTATAATACAATGCCTTTTTCTTATCCCCAATGTAGCATTCAAGGTAAGAGAAAAGCTTAAACTCCTGAATGCCGAATGTTTCCTCAAGCATGGTCATTTGCTCAGCTAATATATTTAGTATATCACTTTTGGATAGTTTTTCGTGGAATTTAATCTCAAGTGAACCGGGTAGTTTTTTCATTGTTATCTCCTTTTTGTTGTTTTATCAGGATACTTTCTGCATATGAGATTCTGCGTCAACAGAGTTTCTCCTTGCTTCCTCGTTTTCCTTTGTTCTTTTATATACTTTTCGTGGTTTAGCGATATGTATGTTGTTATTAGGGTTAGGGACAGCATTATTCTTTTTCTTCTTACTGAAAACAAATGCATCAGTATAGATCTCTTTAGTTTCTGTTTCTAAAGACAGGGATCTCCTTTCACTTTTTGACATGGCTGAATAACTTTCTGGATACTGTTCTATTTCTGCGCAAAGATTGCGAGCGTTGCTCAACTGTTCTTTACGTTTCTTATCCAGTTGATGACTCATCCCTTTAGCAAAAATGTTAGAGTTGATATAGAGATGACCATGATGCTCGACGAGTATGCCTTTCTGTCTGAGTTTTTTGAAAATGTTAGACATATTACCGGAAGCGATATTCAAGGCTTTGCACAGCGATGATTGCGAAAGGTTAATCAGATTACCAAACTCCATATATTCCAATATGTATGTTAATACGCGGAATTCATTCTTGGATATGTCAAGATCAGAAAAAACTCTAAAGTTAGAAGTAAAGGCAAATACATAAGGTTGTGAAAATGAGATCGCTTTATCTTCCTCAGAGGAAATAACTGTAGTCGATTTTATATCTTTGTTTTTTAGCAAGCGTCTTGCGATATCAATCTTTTGCTCGGTGGTTAATGAATCAAATAAGTGTAATAGATCTGTGTCGGGTGTATTCATATTATTCTCTCTTATTGTTTTTGTTATATGTATTTTAATACTATGCAGAAAAATGAAAGTCAATAGTAGAACTATAAATAAAATAGAAGATGTATTTTTATAATAATATAATATGTTAAAAAAACTATGTTCGAACATAGATCTAGCTATGTTCGAACATAGGACAGATCTATGTGCGCACATAGGAGTTTGCTATGTTCGAACATAGGAAAAAAAGTTGTGAAGCCGCGATTCTACTGGTCTGGGACTATGCTTATAATTAAATAATTAGTAAGAAGTTAAGAGAGTCCAGTTTTTCTTTTTTGTTATATTGGGTGGTTTTCAGTGTGGTTTATTTGTGCCTTACAACAATGGCACCTACTATGTTGTCTATTTATTTTTCTTATTATATTATTACAGCGAAGTGATTGTTTTCTACAATCACGAACCGCTGCTTTTATTATGTGAACTTAATTAATTTTCTCTAATTTTATCTGGCGTCTTCGACGCGATTTTTTTTGGATAAATCCATCATTAACAGGGATAAACCCTGTTTCAGCAATGTGATTGTTGGTAACAATCACGGAGTGCTGCTACTAAGCATATAGTTTTCCTATGTGTTTAAGAGCAAATGCTATATATCAGAGGGAAATGCTATGTTTAAACATGGGATCTAAAGTTAACTTGACAGAATAAATAATTATATTGAGATCATGTTTCTTTCCATTGATAAAATATTAATGTTCCATAGATGAATGAGGGGACTAATTTAACCCCTGTGTACGGGGCGTAGCCGTGCGGTAGCACAAGGGATGTGTTTTCAATAAATCGTTATTAAATGTATCAGGTAAAAATCAATATCAGTGAATATAAGTAAACGTACTTTCTAAAAGGTTAATAAACTACGTAGAAAGCTTGGTAAGACATTGAGAGCAGGAAGATGATACATATTCATCATCTTGGTGTTTAAAACGCTTATAATTGATTACAGGCAGTAATTCTATATCAAGAAAATTATTAATGAATAAATCCATCATTAACAGGACAAGTCCTGTTCAGCAAAGTGATTGTTGGTAACAATCACGAAGTGCTACTACGAAGGATATAGTTTTTCTATACGTTTAAGAGTAAATGCTATATGTCAAAAGGGAAAGACTATGTTTAAACATAGGATCTGAATTCAGTATTATGAAAAAATAGATCAAACAATTGTCGAATAATTTTCTTTTTATTTAATCGACACAAGATGAATAAAATAAAAATATCAGTATCAGGGCGTAGCCGTGCGTAAGCACAAAGATAAAAATCTTTTCAAAAAGAAGTTTGAAATAATAAGTGAAATCATCAAGAAAATATAAATATATTTGACTTTTACGATTATATTAGTGTATTAAATAGTAATAAAAAAGGTAAAAACAATGAACAACATTAAAACCATAAAACTCTTTCACCCCCATGAGAAAACACCATTTCTGATATGTATCGTACATAAAGTGGAGAATACTGAAAATGGAATCAAACTTACTCTTGAAAATGGTAATGACATTTTTGTCAATAATTACAGCCATTATCTGTTATCAGAGTCTGTAAATCGTTACGACAGCGATAGATTAAAGAATATTTATATTCGCTTGGTTTCAGAACTCACGCAGATGAGTGAAGAAACTATAAAATCACAGATGTTATAACATGAGTTATTAATTCTAATACCTTACAGATATTACATATTTTCTCAAACCTGCTTTTGGTATAAAATACTTAGTAATATTATTCATGAGGTTAATGTTTTTCTTTGGTTGAACCTATATCCAGAGTTATCAACGAACATGAGTTAGGTTAAAGTCGAATACAATAAGTGGCAGTGTTCTGGTAAAATGCTTTGTCTGATAGCGTCAGGAGGTGATGAGCGATGGAAGGTAAATTAATTTTCTGTTCCGATGCAATACTGCGGTTTCAGTCCGATTACGATGAAACCTCGGCTGTTCCGTTGCTCTCCATACAGAACGCGGTAGATGATGCCGATCCCTTTTTTCTTCTCCGTTTCTTCCACCATACGACTCTGATTGAAGAAGGAACAACATTGGCAAGTATCTTCTTGGCTATAGAGCCGTGGAAGGCGTTGTTAGCGGCTTATCTGGACAGAGATGTTGGTGCTTATGCTTATATAGATGAGGTAAGAAAACCGTCCCTGCCAACGATATGGGATATTGAATGGATTGGAATTGACCGTCGAAGCTCGGTTTATCGCGCTTATAAGCGTCAGGATATGGAAGAAGGGGAAGATTTTTCGGCCTATTTTAATCGTGAGCGGTTCCCGACTGATGAGTTTGACATAGAAAGTAGCTGTGATGCTTCAGGCTTTATTAAAGGGGATAAAGAACGCTGGAGTATCAGCGGTGATGTTCAACAAATTAAAAATCTTCCTGTAATCCTCTATAGCAAACAAACGTTGATGACTTCGTCGAAGGACGGATTGTTGAAGAAGAACGTATCAGGGGTGAGAAGTTCCAAGCATAGCTGCTTTGTCTATGGCGACACCTCGTTTTCTTTCAGTGAGGTAATGGAAGCTATCTTCATCAGTGGGCTGTTCTTCTATGCGCCAAGAGACGCCGCCAGTAGTATTGATGAGCTGAAAGCGAGATTAGCCGGACTGGAAGAAGAACTGACCGAGGTGCCTGAAACAGAATTGGCTGATAATGAAACAGATAAAGAAACTACCATAATCGTAGCCGAAGGTGCTTTTGATTCGGTCGCTGCTCACATGGAAACAGAAGCTGAGGAGTGGCAATCCATTAAGAAGCTGTGCCAGCGAGAAGGTGAGCTACCCATACGCATCGGTAGTATTAAGATGGCTGAGCCTGCTGAGCTACGCTTGTGCGGGAAAATTATACATGAATAAATCAACAGTAAGCATGGTGACTGCCGGATCTATGATTGCTTACTATTTTAGTGTTAGCCCTGTTTTTGGAACTGATTTTCAAAACTGAGCGGTCCATATTAATCTAAATAGTGATTACTATCGAAGAACTTACTTAACCGGATTTAGCTCTGTTTTGTTACATTTGTATAATATTGATGTTCAACGACAACGATGGAAATTCATTAAGCATTATTAATGACAGTCATTAGTAGAGCTGGTAGGCTATACAGTCAATTAAGCATTTGCTTAATGTTTTGAAATATTCGACAAAACATGCTAAATATACTTAGGAATAAAGATACCCATCTTAGTAATCAAAAGGACTATGTGATAAATGAACTATGACTATGAAAAATTAGAAAGAAAAAAAGATGAGATAATTAGTATTGTTAATGAGTTATTTACTGACAATGATAAGGTAGCTATTTACCTAGTAGATTCATTCTGTAGATTAACACCGCCGGAAAAGAAAAGTTTGTAGTGGAGTATATTACAGTTAACTCATCAGGTCGACGTGGCGGAAAATCAAGAAAGTTGGGTAATTTTGTTCTTAATTGGAGGAGGTTATTCAATGATCTTCCCGATTTAGTATTAACAGCGGCAGGTGTTGCAGCCGAACCAAAATTAGTATTTTTTGAGGCATTAAGCATTTGGAATAAGATTTGGTGTCATTCGACTATAGAACTTACGCCAGAACATGCGACAGTTTTGTACGCCTTATGGCAAGGAAGAGATGAGTCTAATAAAATAAAGCGAGATGATGCGCTTGCAAAGAGTGGTATAAAGTTCAATTTTTACGGAATGCAAGAGTTAGAGGCAATGTCATTCGATGATATTATTAATGATCTAATTAAAATGCGATGTATAGAAGTTAATGATAATATAATATGGTTACGTGAACGGGTCAGAGGAAAATATTAAAATGCAACTATATTTTATGTCTAAATGAGCCTGATAAGATATTTATATAACTAAATAATCCTCGAAAGATATCTGGGCCTTTTTTATATATGGGTTTTGAGTCAGTGAGGGTTGAGGTCTGAGTTAACACATATAGATTTATCGGCTCCTCATTAAAAATGAATATTCATTTTACAATACCCATTTTTATTTCATGTTATGAAATCTTCTACAATAGGGTTGATTTGTTCCGAGAAAACAATTACAGAAACATCTTCTATTGGCTCTCATCTTGAACGCTAAGGATTCAGTAAAATAGATGCTATTGGTAAAAACTGCTGATAGGCAGATGTATATGAAAAATGATAATTATATTTAATCTAATGTATGATAGATGAATTGTTAATTTGCAACTTAGATATATTTTGTATGGTCAAATATAACTAATCAGTCTTTATAAACTTTCGTTTGCCTTCTTCAGTTTATAGGGTAGCATAATAAAAATAGTTATCATTGCACGTCTTTATATAAGTTATGTGCAATTCTGTTATTTTTATGTTAAAGTAACTATGATGCGATTAAAAGGATAAGGTATTATGAGGGCTGATTTTTTGGACAAGGAATTATATAAAACCATAACAAACTCTATCTGTGAGTATATGGAAGATAAACATGACCTTCACTTGGGGCAGTTTGAGGCCGAGTTTTTCCTCGATGAACTGCTGAAGATTATTACTCCTGCAATTTATAATAAGGGGATAGAAGACTCCATTCTTTCCTTACGTAGTTTTCATGAGAGGTTAGAAGAAGAACTCGATATGAGAAGAATAATATGAGTTCGTTTAAATCTAATCTAAAGCTGATGAGAAATGAATGGTATAACGCATTCTATAACGCCAACATTGAGCAATTAGATTATTTAGAGGCGGAGTGGTTTATTGCAAGCAATGGGCAAAAAATTTTATATAAAAAGCATCAACTACGAAAGATTGCTCTTTCTCGGGAAGAAGGATTTATTGGCGCGGTAAAAAGAAGAGAGATCGATGTTGTTATCAGGGAATTCAAAGATATTGCATGTGTAAGTGGATTTGCCGAAATTTTTGATGGACATACTTCAATACGCACGTCATTCATTGAAAATTGGATAAAGATTAATGATGGTTGGAAGTTACAGTTTATTGCTTTCGAATCTGTATAAGGGGGCATGCCCCCTTTTACTAGCTGTTAATATTTTCCAAGTCAATCTTTATGTATTGTTTCCTTCTATCTCTCATCTTTAAAAGGGTCTCCAACATATTAATGTCAAAGCTGGATAATGCATTGTTTAAAATTTCAGCTACTTGGTTGTTGTTTGACAAACTTTCTCCAAAGGGTATTGGTTCCCTTAGATAATCATGGTTTTTAATCTCGTCAATGAATGCATTAATAAGATCTAACCTTCGAGGACGAATAATAGTAAATGTTATATGGAGAGACCGTTTGGTTTGTGTTGATACATTATGCCAATACCCTGCTGGGAGATATAATGCCTGTCCCGGTTGTAGATTAAATGTATAATCAGGTTCACCACTTGGTTGAGAAAATCCAAAGCTACGTTCGTCTATTAGTGGATAGGTGCGTGTAGGTTTATGTACTTCCCAACGTTTAACGCCTTCAATTTGTATCGCTAAAACATCATGATTATCAAAATGCAACCCAAAACTTGGAATATCTGAAAATGCAGCATAAAGGTTTGCGCTGCTTGAACAATCTAATTCATTTGAAATCCATTCTTTTGCTTTGTCTACCCCATCAAAAAAGGACTGGCAACGATCTAATATTAATGTTGCACCATCGTTTAAACACTTATAAAGTTGATGTCTGTTTATGTGCGGCGTTTTATCACCTGTTGGACTCATTGAGTAGCGAATAAAACCGCTATATCCTCTCATTTCTGGGATTCTATCATTAGCAAGTCTAATTCTTGGATAATAAAGAATATCTTTCTCTATTAGTCTGTTTAGTTGCGACCAGTTTACTAGTGTGTTTGAATTTACATTCGTGAATAAATAAGGTTTTTTCTGAAAATAGTTTTTTTTAAATTCGGTGATTTCATGTGATTGCAAAATTTCCATGTTAAATGTCTTCCCTATTATTAACAATATGGACTATGTGACTATCTTTTAATGATGATAATAATCTCTCATCATGAGTGATTATTATGATAAAACTATTTTCTAATAGCATCTGTATATAGGATAAAAATTTATGCACTGTTTCAGAATCAAGACCTTTCGTAGGCTCATCAAAAATATATATACTCATATTGTCTTTATAAGAGAGTAGGATACCAAGTTTTTGTTTTTGACCTCCGGATAAGTTTTCACCAAATCCTTGAATAAGATAATCAGATGGTTTATCGAAGTTAAATAATTTCAACCAAGTATAGATAAACTGAATGTTCTTTTCGTCTGAAAAATAACTTATGTTTTCTTTTATCGTCTTGGACAATAAGGATATGTCTTGTGGGATATAAGTTATTTTTTGAAATGGCTTTCCATTAAAAACCAATTCCTTATCATCAATAGAAATTTCAATGTCATTGGGGGAAATGTTTCCTGAAAGTGTTTGTGCAATTGTGCTTTTTCCTACACCGTTATCTCCGGTTATGAAAGTTACATTTGTCTTACTCAGAGGGATATGGAATTTTTGGTTTTTGAAATTAACCTGAATTCTTGAATCGTCATTAATATCAGGAAAATCTAACTGTCTATTTGCAATTTGCTTAATATCCTGTATTTCCTCATTATAAATATCTAGATCTACCTTTGCTGATTTAATTTGCCGATAAAGAAGCCCCAATTGATTTAGTGGCAAGAATATTTGGAATAAGAAAGTCGCTACCATAATCAGACTTCCGTATGAAATGTTATTTTGAAGCACAGAGTAATAAATGCAGCCAAGAACTAATGAACTGAATATGACCGATAAAGTAATGGATGATATGCCGAAAAGCAAAAACTCATTTCTTATTATTTTTTGTGCGTCAACATTTCTAATAATGCTTCTGTCGATCATTTTTTTGTGTTTATGATGACAATGAAAGGCTCGATCCATTGACACTAAATGCATTAGATTAAATACATCACCGGACAACTTTTTTGAAGTAAGCGCAACATTTTTCATCAGTGGTAATCTTCTTTTCGTCATATAAATCACGAAAAGCCCATAGATTATTATCATAAGCCCGAAGATAGCTGCGATCGTTATGTTCACGTAGATGGCCACTGTTGTAATAATCATTATTGTTTGCATGATTATTGGAACTATGTCGTTACAAATAACTCTCAAAAATGAAGATGCTGAAGACAGCATACTATCAATACATTTAGCTATTTCACCTTTGTTTTTTTCCTTCCATGAAATGATATCTGCATTAGATATTTTATGAATAGCCTCATCACGTAATGTTACAACACTATTCATCACCATATTGTGAGTCAAATATTCTGCTATACTATACCCTAAAGGCATCAGGAAACGGATAATCAAAAATAATATAATGAAAACCATCATCTTTTCCGTGAGATTATCACTATCCTTGATATCTATAATGTTTTTTATAAGCAATCCAAAAAGGACGAACAGGAAACTACTCATAAGAGAGCATAACATTATTAGTAAAATATATCTTGAATTCTTTTTGATTAAAAAACTTTCTACTTTATGCATTTCAAATCCTACAGGCCCGACTCTACGGGCCTCTTTGTTATCTTGAATTACAAGAACATCCTGCACCACAACCTTTACCACTACAGCCGCAAACTATAAATCCAGACCAAACATTTATTTTCATTACCTCATATATTTTTTCGACTGGTAGATTGAGAAATGGCACTATATTGCTATGATAGTCTTTATTAGCTGTAGATATTATGGGTTTTCGCATCGAGTTAAGATTTTCTATGCTATACATAACTGCGTATCTTGCATACCATTTGACAGCAGTCTCAATACCTAATTTAGAACTTATTTTATCAATCTGGTTCTTAAATCGTTCGGCTTGATAATCATCAAATGATACTCCAAGAGATGTGATATGCTTTATCTCTTTTCTGATCATATCATTCGTTGCAGGAAAATGATGTAGAAACCCACCAAGATGTTCTTCGCAAAACTGCTTATATGCATCTGTAAATTGAATAAATGTATGCCACATTTCATCAATAACAAGGAATTGTTCGTGAACTGTTATGTTGAAGCATTCAGTTTGGCATGTTGAGGCTAACCATAGAAATTTTTTCAATTCTGTGAATATATCATCAGCTTGTTCAGGGGTTACGTCCCACTCTTTCCTGAACTTCAAAAGTAAATCATGATTTTGATATATAAGGATTTTTTCAAGAGAACTAACTTCTAGAGGTTGTGTTTCATAAGCACTACCAATTTTATGTTGTAGCATCATCAACTCCTTTGATGTTTGAGTGTTAAAGCAAATGATAATGTCATCGATTATCATTTGCAATACTTTCACATTATTACATTTAAATCAACATCTGATAAAATTTTGTGTCAATGAACACAAAAATTAGAAGGAGGAATGATTAGTTTAAAGTAATAAACCCTTTAATTTCAGTGCGTTAGATCCTGTTTGCTTTGAGTTTTAAAGCATTCCACTTCTTCCAGATGATGTTTAAATAGTATTGTTTAGCGTATACGTAACATTTGAGTACCCCTAAGTGTGCGGCTATTGCTTCAATTTTGGATTGTAATGCTTTCAGGATGAGCCGGTTGTATTGATTGAACGCAATCGATTTTCATGTCAGTCCGGCATTTGTTAATAAATCGAACTTTTGGTGGGAAACAGAATGAGAACGGACTCACCCCTGACAGAGTTTTGCAAACAGTAGCGAAGCAGAAGTTCATTTACTTCTGATACTACCAATTTTTTATCATGTCTGGATTGGCATTTTTATTGGTTCTCTCAATGAGGGGATGTTAAAAACAGTGGTACATAATAAGTTATATCTGAAAGAAATTGTTGAGTTGCCAATACGATTAATCAAGACGTCCATAATGGATAATGACGATATGGATGGATTGACTTCATTTGCTCGAAAAAACCAGCGCCATGTGAGATTATGGCTCTGCATTTTTTTAAAATATTCATTTTATCATAAATGACTCAATTGAATTAGATAACAGGCATAGGTTACAAAATATTCAGGAGGTTTATTGTGTGTGTAATGTTTTTTGAACTATGTTGCAGAAGAACTGGCAAAGTATTCATTAGGATATTTTAACAAAAATCGATATTTATTAATATAAAAATAAATATTGTTTTATATTGAAATTTATAGTGATACATGATGTACACAGGCGTGATATTGATGCTTGAAATAATTAAAGTAAATGAGGGGGTAATGAATTCAATAATGTGTGAGCTGTTTATATTCGAGGTAAGATATAAGTTATTTTTAACATCGAGGAAACGATCTCTATAGCCTCTATTGATTATAGTTTTTGATTTTGACAATTATATTTTCTATATCTTCCTCAGATAGTTTATCAAAATTCATCACAATAGTAGCAAGTTGATCATTTTCCACATAAAAATATGCTAATGGGACATTTAGTGTTTGTGCTAATTTCTGAGCAGTATGGATATCTGCTTCATGTACCCCTTTTTCGTATCGGTTAATGCGGGTGCTTGCTACAAATTCGTCGATTCCGGCTGCAATGCCCAGCTTCTTTTGAGACAAACCAGCAGCAAGCCGCGCTTCTTTCAGACGCTTACAAAAGATGTCTCTATGGGATTCTCGTTGGTTCATAAATGCTCTCATCATAAAGAGCTACGAGAATCGTAGTTTTTCCTTGTTTTCGATACTACGTTTAACGTAGTATCTGCTTGTGATGATGTACTGGTTTGCCGATACAGATAACCTCAATGCTATCAAAAGAGATATCTAGAGAAGTTCACGCGACCCATACCAGTACATACCGTGTTATATGTATTGACCTATGGGATATGAAAATGAAGAGAATCTTACTTGTGGCAGGAATGGCACTGACAGGATGCCAACAGCTCAATGATGGTGTGAATACGGTTAATGGAGCAATCAGCTCTTCATTATCTTCAGTAGGTAAAGTGCTGGGGGGCACTGCCAGTACTCAAAGCACTGGCCCGGTATCGCCTGTATCTGGCCTTGGTGCTGTCTGCAAAGGCTATGAAGAAAATGCGATGGCAGCAGAAAAGAAATGGACTGGCAAAAGGATCTCTATCACCAATGCCACTGTTCTTGAAGTTACGAAGGGCAGAAGTGCCAGCGATATGATGACGGGAATGCCTAAATCAGCCCCTAACTATTATCTGCTCTTTAAAACAGCCGATACAAGCTACTGCGGCGGAATGGTTTGGATCAATTACTACTCCGGCCTTGATGATGCCGTTCTGACTTACAAGAAAGGCCAGAAAGTCAGTGTCACTGGAACAGTCAACAACTTCGAAGTCCGTGGGTTCGCTACCGTCAACAACGCCGATATGCCAGTTCGTCTTGTTGTTCTTAGAAACGGCACAATCAATCATTAATTCCGGGATAACACTATGCGTAAATTTTTACTCGTGGCAGGTCTTGCTGCTCTTTTATCGGGATGCGGTGAAAAAGGCGATTTTGAGAAAGCGATCAACGCGAAAATATCACAATCAAAGCTGTGCTACTCACTTCAGGACAATGACATTGTGTTCAATAAAGGTTTCCCCATCCGGGTTAATCACGGCTATCGTTCTGCTGGATACAGTACCAGTGATGGAATCTTAAAAGGTCTGGCTAATCAGGGACTGCTTGATGTTTCTCAACAAGCTAATGGTTTCAGTAGTGTCGATGTTCTGGAAGTAACAGACAAAGGCCAAGAGGTTGAGTTTTGGGACCGTAAGAAAGGTGCCTGTGTCGGTCATCGGGCAGTTGCTGAGATAAAGGAATGGACCGAACCGGGAAACGGTATTCAGAAAGTTGTTCGCGTGTCTTATACATGGAAGTTGGCGGATGTTCCTTCATGGGTGGACAAAAAAGCGTTCTCCAGCGTCAAGGGTATGAATGAACCTGAAGAAGGCATGATTAATCTTGTTCAAACCAGCAATGGCTGGAAAGCAATTTAAGAGGGCTATTATGGAAAACAATACAATCCAGTGTCCGTTTTGCCTGAAAGAGAGTCAGCGCGGTGTGCATGTTTGTACTGGCTGCATGGCGACGGTTCTGTATGGAACCTTCCCCGGCTGGTATGCTGCTGTGGTTATCTTACTTACATTCGGCCTGTCTATCCTGATAGGAATGTCTACAGGCATAGCGGGGGCAACTATCAGCCTACCAATAATTGCGGTTATTGGATTTGTCGCTGGTAAGGTAATTTTCTCAGGTAATGTTGTGTTCAGGCGAAGAATGTAAATTCATATACAATGGGCTTGTACAAAGCCCATTATAATATATGAATATTAAATCAGTCGTTTGAAATTTATTAAGTATATACATCGATTGAAACTAACGTAGATAGATCTTTTTTTTCCATCATCCGCATAAACTTAACTAAATTCATACAACTGAATCTGGATATTTTGTCTTCGACAGGAGAAGGTGCAAGTATCACCATGACAAGATAAATTTTGTCAACCCGTGCAACATCAATTTTTTTGCTTTTTAACTCATCAATCACTATTGATAAGTTTTCTTTAACCCATTGGCACTTCGATATGAACTTTTCAGAATAAGATTTTTTATCATCAATAAACTTACTTAAATCATCTCGAAATAGTTTAGGCTCAGTATTAAAACGAACGTTCTTGGCTTCAATGATGAATAGTGCGTTGCTTTTCTGAATATAGCCAATGAAATCTATTTCACCAACATTTTTGGGCGGTTTTATTATCTTTCCATTTGACTGATAGTTTTTTACTGAATGAATGGCTTTGATTTCTGTACGATCAATATTATCTTTTAACACTTTTTCAAACCATTTTCCTGCTTTATTTGATAGCGTAGTAAGTTGTAGGTCAACTTCTTTCGTTCTCCATTCTTCTGGAAGTTTTTGGTAGCATGTGTTATTGATCAAGATATCTAAGGATTCTAGTGCCATTGTTCTTGAAAAAATTAGAACAGGAATACCATCAACTATGAATTCAAAAAAACCGCGATGATATGCACGGTGTTCCTGTTTTGGCTTGAATAATTTTCTGTCTTGTAGATTGATTGCACGTACACTAAAGCCATGAATAATATTAGTTGCTTGCTGAATACTTATTTGATAGGTATTTTGTAAATAAGAAACAATACTTTCCTTAGAGATTATATTGACAGAGTAATCCATTGATCTGATGAAGTTTTGTAAGTAAGACACTATCTCCTGATAACTGATCCCCAAATGTTGATGAAAAGATGATTTTAAAACTTGACTATGTTCTCTAATATTATGTCCATATGGTGTGCCTCTTATGAAGTGTAATATTTCTTTTTTCTCATCACGGATGTCTAATTTATTTTTTGGATCTAAGTCTTGCAGAACAGAAAAATAGGTGTGTTCATTTTCGTTAAGAATGAGGTCCACATGTTCATACATATATTTGTAACTATCGATACGTATGTAAGTAGAACACATTTCTTCAATCGAAATAAAAATGTGAGACAATATTTCATCATTTTCCGCCTCATCATTTTTTTTATCCATGTGAGTAATAGTTGTATAAAACTGGCATAAGTATTCGATCAAATACTTAATTCCTCTTCTGGAATAGCTAGGATACTCTAGCCACTGTTTTTCATCATTTTCAGATAACTGCCGATTATAATATTTTGAGTTTTCCTTTGCATATTCTTCATACTGCTCTATAGCAAAGATAATGAGTGATAGAGTATCTATTTTTTTTATACTTTCTTTTAATATTGTTTCATGCGTATCATATATTATATTACAAATGGAAATAATATCATCCATTTTTGTATAAATACCAGAGGAGAATTCTGAAAAAACATTATTTTTTACTTGTTGGTACTGCTCGTTTTCATATTGATCGGAGGGACGAAATAATCTATTCATTATAACATTGTCCTTGATGTAAAATATATGTTAAATGTAACGGAATGGTTGGGGGGATTTTCGGTGATTTGTATTTTATTGCAATATATAAACATACCAGTCTCACCATGTCTTAGTCAATGCCATTTGACAGTGTCAGATTTATGTTGACCCATTTAAAAAGATAAGTCAAATGCAATAATTTTCCTGAAGGGGTTAATTTTTATATGCTCAATAAAACTCAAGACGCAGGTTTGAGGTTTAATGAAAGAAGCATCGAAGAAGGTTTACAGCTCATGACAGGAAAACAGTCTATGATAAGATTTGTTTTTTTTTTATCACAGATCTTGAACAATTTTCGGAACTTTGTAGCTTCATCTCGGATTTCGGTAATCGTTAACAACATATATTTTTGATGTGTAATATGAGTTATCTTTGCAATATACATAACTGTCTACGAATTAAAAATAGTATTTTATTATCGATCTTTGTAGCCGGGAGGTTTTAGTTTTAATAGATTGTCTTTTCTGGAAGGTATGGTTGACGTGAGTTCCATTTGCCTATCAATCTTTGGCTTTTCGTTTTTCGGGCGGTTTGGGAAAAGCCTGATCTCATCCTGTGTTGGACTATACGTGTCACTGTTGAATCTGACACGTTTTTCATGTTCAGTGCGTGGCACATAGATGCCCAGCACTTCATCGAACACGTAGTTTTCGGCTATACGCTTATCATGTTCAGCATCGGCAGAAACCGCGACAGACTTCTTCTTGGCCCAGACAAATTTCTCTTTAAAGAAATCGATGATATAGACTGTGAAACGCTTAAACACACCACTCTGGCGGGGTTTAACCTGCTTCCTCTTACTTTTAACAGGAGCACGTTTAATCACGCCAGTTGCTGGAGAAGTGGGGGTTTTCAGTTTAGTGCGAGGTGGGGTAGGGATCACCAGTGACGGTTTGGGGTCTCGGTTAACCTGACTTACCTTATCAGGGTTACGATATGATTTTGTCGCTGGCTTTCTTTGTGAAACTGGAATCGTCGGAGCAGGTATGGTTTTTCTCTTATCTGCTGTACTGGCGAAAACATCAGCCAATACGATCTCCTCCGGCTCAGGGAGAACAGATACAGTAAAGCTTCTGACATCAACCACAATTTCCAGTGGCAGATCTTTAAACAGGGAATACGTCTTTTTGGCTTCTTTCTTCCTGTCATCACGAACAGCCTGTTCTGCAGCACGCTTTTGTTGAGCGGCCTGAGTGTTCCAGCGACTACGAGGGATATGCCTCATTGGATCACGGTTTGTTTCTTCAGCTTTGGCAAGCCAGATAGCTTTGTCTTCATTGTTAACAGCCACTACTGCCTGTTCAAGTGCTTCTTGATGCTGAACCCTGATGGAACGGTGGTCAACACGAGCCTCATGCTCATATTTCTCAAGGAATTCGTTACAGAAGTCCTGCCAGCCTTTGCGCCAGCTATCGAGGGTTTCAGGTTTATCCCACTCACGGACCTTTTTACCAAAGCTGGTAGAATGAATCTCACGGGTTGTTCCCATGATATGGATATGGGGGTTATGGCTGTTAATGTTGTGGATAACGACATCGGCAATAATTCCCTTCTTGGTGAAATGTTCAAGAACAAAAGCTGTAGTGAGTTCAATGCTTTGTTCTGGTGTTAGCTCTGCGGGTAGGGCAATTTTAAACTCTTTGGCGAGACGGGCATCTTTTCTTTTCTCTGAGGCTTCAACAGCGTTCCAGAGTGTTTCACTATCTACTATCAGATCTGGTGGTGTATTTTCAGGGGCAAAAATCTGCGCAAAGGCAAGGTCCTTTTTATGCGCTGTTTTACGACCATGAATATCACCAGTACGATTATCAGTGAAAACTTTACGATGACGATAGGCAGCGGAGGCAACCGAAGATTTGCCTTCGCCTCTACTGATGTTCTCCATTTTAAAACTGTATATCGCCATCCAAAGATACCTCTAATGCTGACTAGCTGGTTTTCGTTTTACGCAAGGAAAACGCCGGGGTTGACGTTGACCTTGATTTTGTTTCCGAAGGAAACGGTTTTAGCCTGCGGCAGGCAACCGTCGGTAGACCCCACGGCATTAGAGCGAAGCGATAATGCGTAAGTGGGCATTGCTTTATTTTTATTTGCCATAAATGGCGCAAAAAATAACGACGATGTATAACGTTTCACTCTTATTAATTAATACCGCTAAACAGAAAGTCTGTAAAACGAATAGAGTCAAAACTTACTAATGATAGCTTTAAAACAGGATGAGTGGCAGAGGTATAACGCTAATGTCTGCAGTTTGTTTTTTTAGATAGTGTCCGAAGGACAATCGGAGTATTAATATTCCCCGCCGTAAGGCGGGAAGCCTAAAATAAGGCTAGAAAACATAAAATAAAAGATGCTGTTAGTGAAATTTGTTCTACAGGTTGAGAGATGAAATTGGAATATTAAAATGTTCGGTTAAAAAATTTTCATTAAAATGCAAAAATAAGTAACGGGGAGAGTATTGGGTATTTTATGTTAGTGAACGCTCGCGTATGTGTTGCATAATTACATATATAGGCTATTGTACTTTTGTGTAAACACTATTTTTCTTGAGTCTTTGTAAAAAATAGGATCCTAAAGTTCCACTGAAAGGTGATGTATTATTGATTCCTTCCCTTTTTGACAAATAGCAAGAACTATAATAAGTAACACTTCATATTAAATAATAAAAAAGGAGTGTTTAATGAATGTATTTAACAGCAATGATTATGAAAGGGCCTGCATGTGGTATGAACGCATCAAATATTGCGTTGAAAAATTTAACATAAAAATAGAAATTCTAAGGGAGAAATTAGCAGTAGATTTACTGAATAATCAAAGTGTCAACTATTTTCATGCCGATTACCAATCGATAATAGATAACTTTGAAACAGAGGTTTATCACATTATTGAAACATATGCTGTAGATCAGCAATACCTGCCATTTTTGTTTATGATAATTGAGGAATATGCTGATCTAATATATGACTCAACCAGCTTTGTTTTACGTGTTTTAAGTCACAATGGTTTTCATGAACCACACAATATTCCGACTTTTGGTTACGAAGTGTATGAGGCTATAGGTCTCTTAAATTTAGATATTGAAGATATAAAAGAGCAGACAATATATAAGTATCATAAAATGGATTTTTCCTATCATGACTGGCATTTTAAGTATGGTGAACAAGAGTTGATGAACTCATGTGCTGGTTTTGAGTGTCGAGTTGCAAGACTATTTAAAGATTATGGATTTGATAAAACTTGTATTCCTGTATTGATGGCAATTATTATTAATGAAGCGGATCACATTTACGGGTTTTCAGATTATGGTTTTCTAGAGTCTTTAATAAAAGCAATTGAAAACAGGATAGGGTGATTACATGGATACAGAGGATAAAAAAAAGAAAATAAAAAAATCATTACAGCAAAAAATTGCCAGTGCTCAACTACGTCTTAATCGATTGCAACATAAATCAAAGGTTGAAGCCAAACAGATTGAAACACGTCAGAAGATCATTCTTGGTGCTGAAGTTGCAAAAGCAGTTGATAGTAATGTGTTTGATGTGGACAAAGAATTGGTTCTTGGTTTTCTTTTGGACATTGGCGATCTTAATGATGAAGAAGTGATTAAATATAAAAAGAAAGGGCGTGCATTTCTTCTCGAAATGAAGGGCAGGCAGATTTAATTATTCATATCTAACACCTATATATTGCTGCATATTAATTTGACTGTTTATCATTCAGTGATGTATGTACATCATCATTATAGAATGAATAAGAGGTGTAGTGCTATGATATGTGAAATTATACAAGGGTTTAAAAAATTCGGATGGAATAAGAAAAATAAAGACATAAGTTCTTCGAAAAACAAGGCATTTGCCCGATTACAATGGATTACAAAAAAAGATCGTGGTGATATATAAAATTCTCATTTTAAATTAACTTTGACATTGACTTTTAAATAATAAAATTATATATATTATTCATCACTTATAGAGTGAGGCCATTAATGCAGGTGAATAACTCCATATTCAATCTTGTAATTCTGTATTGGTGGTTTTTAATAAAGTCAGGAAGCTTGCTTCCAATAAAAGGGTTGGGTAATCTCCAGCCCTTTTATTTTTTTATAAAGACTTATAAATGATAATGATGTAAGTTTTTACCTGAACTTGATTTATATTATTTATGGATTACTTTATCTCTTGTCAGTTAAATACAGGAGTTATAAAGCAAATAAGAGAGTCAGTATTAGTTAAATATAGGAAAAGCCAAATGGATTTTCCTTGTTAGAGCTTTTGTTAGTTCTTGGGATTGTTGCAGCACTAATAGTCGCCTCATTTATCGGGTATCCGAAGGTAAGAGATGCAAGATATGTTGATATCGAAGCCAAACATATTGGACAGATTCATGCCTCTGTAAGGAATGTGTATGCTGGGCAACCTGACTACAGCGGGCTGGCAACAACTGCTGTAGCTATACCAGCACAATTTTTACCGGATGATATGCTTTCCAAAAATATTACATGGGGAATATCATCATGGGGCGGTTATGTCGTCGTTGACGCTAATGATATCAGTCCATCAGGACTGGCAGCTTCATCATTTACAATAAGTTATTCAGATGTGCCTGATAGTGTTTGTATAAAGCTAATATCTGCTGTTGAAAGGTCCTTCTATAATATCTATGTTTCAAACCAAAAGGGTATAAATGGCAGTGGTGAATCAGCGGGTAAGAATTATGGAACAGTGGTTAAACAAAATGGGGCTGGAACCGACATAACGCTAATGACATCCACCTGTGATAGTGGGGGGCAGAATAACAGGATTGTATTTCTGGCACTTTAAAGGTAAGCCGTTCATCAGTAAAAATGAACTAAAACTATTTTAGTGCCTTGTTTTTTATTTTGCATCAATTATTTCTTTTATAACCTTACGATTACCAACAGGAGATATAAAGGAAATGAAAAAGGCAGTGTTAATTAAAAATCAAAAAAGCAGGAAAGGTTTTTCTCTCTTAGAATTATTGTTAGTTCTTGGGATCATCGCAGCATTAGTTGTTGCTGCTTTTATTGTTTATCCTAAAGTTCAGGCTTCACAACGTGCACAGGCTGAAAGTAATAACATAGCAACAATACAGGCTGGTGTAAAAGCACTCTATACATCAGCATCCAGTTTTACCGGATTGACAAATACTGTTGCGGTTCAGGCGAAAATATTCCCGGATAACATGTTAAGTGGTTCAGGTTCTTCTGCAACACCTATCAATGCATTCAAAGGAAATGTTGTCGTGGCATCGGCAAATACAGGGCCTTCCGCAGCAACAGGCTCCTCATTTACAATAACCTATTCAAATGTGCCAGCAGCAGAATGTACCAAGATTATCACTGCAGCCGCAGGGAATTTCTATACAGCAGGTGTAGGAACAGCAGGTAATGTTAAAGCCGCAGGTGAAGTATTAGATGTTGCTAAAACCGCAACGCAGTGCCAAAGTGGTGGAAATAGTAATACGTTGATATTTACTTCTTTATAAAAGTAGCATCATAGCCATAGTGTTCCACCTTGCAATATGGTTATGATTTACCTCTATAACCTTTCATATGATTAAAGATGGTTAGTGCCATCTTTAGTTTTTCTGTTTTTGTATACAATAAAAAGACAACGCATTCTCTGGTAATCCGTCTATCTATTATTAAATTTGTTTCATGTTTTTGCTGCTTTGATATCTTGATTTATTTAATCATTTTGATAATTGTAATATTTAAGAGCAATAAATTAAGGTGAAAAAATGAATATGATTAATATAAAAAGAGGGTTTTCTCTGTTGGAACTTATATTGGCATTAGGTATTGGTAGTGCAATGGCCTTGTTGAAGTTTCAGGATATGAAGGCATCGCAAGAGGACTTTACGGCAAAAACAGCCGGAGAACAGATCAGACAAATTGGTGAGGCTGTTAATGGATACATTAACTTACGCTACGATAAACTTTCCACGTTAACATCGAGTAGTAGTCAGAGTAATGATCCGGGGCCAAGAACGTGTAATGCGTCGGAGTGTGAAATAACCTATCAGACACTAATAAATGAAGGACTTTTGCCTGTTTCTTATAGCGGTCTTAATATTTACAAGTCATCATATAAAATCTTACTAAAACGTAGCGGAACGACTCCTAACTATGTTATTAATGGTTTGGTTATAGCTACTACGGCATGGAAAGAGGGTGGGAAAACACGCTACGATCTCCTTGGGAAAGCAATGCAGACTGCTGGAGTGGATAGTGGTATGACTCAAAGTACAACAGTTATTTCCGGGATGCAGGGGCAATGGCAGGAGTCTTCTTCTAATTTCAGTAATATTACGGGTAGTGGTTTACTTGGATTCAGAACGGGCTTTAATAGTGCATTATATTCTATATATTTACGCCGTGATGGCACTCTCCCCATGACAGGTGATTTAAATATGGGAGGCAACAATATTAATAATGCAAAAAATATTACTGCGTCCGGTACCGGTAGCTTCGGTGGGAATATCACATCAGGTGGCACGGTCACAGCCGCAGGGCAGGTGGTTGCTCATAATGGATATGGAGACACTATTGCGCTTGGTGGTGATGCTGCTGGAAATGATTATGAGATAAGATTAAGTAATGGAACTAAACCTCTGAGTATTTTTTCCCCAAATGCCGCAGATTATACCACATTATTAAATGTTTATAAAAATGCAAAGATACAGCAACGCCTTGCAACTAATGGCCTCGATCTTAATGATTTGCCTTCAGGCTGGAGTGGTGGTCTAAGAACCAATGATGTCTATGCTGCTGGTACGGTTGGTGCTGGTTCAGGTGGTGCTGTTAATGCCTATATGAACAGCAGCGGTAATATATACGCTTCCAATGATGTTAATGTCGGGCATCAGGTTAATGCTCAGTATGTCTGGGCCTCGGGTAATCTTAACTCTAACTATATTCATTCCAATGGTAATATTGATGCTGATGGCAGACTGAATGCAGGGGAGTACCTATATATTAATGGGAAAGCAAATGTAGGAGCAAACTGTTCACCAAATGGTTTACAGGGCACGGATTCAACGGGATTGTTGTTGTCATGTGTTAGTAGTAAATGGGTTAAAGCCTCTGGAACTTCAGGATTTTTTACAATGAACAAAGGCGTTTGCTTGGTTAATAACCCGGAAACAAACACCTGCTCATGTCAGTCAGGCACTGTAGCGAAAGAATTGTTTTATACAACAGCAACTGAACAGTTAGGTGGTGGTAGCCATGGTGGCGGCACAACAGTGGTAAAAGAGAGAGTATTATATCAATGTAGATAATGATGATTGTCTTATTATACTTTATTTTATGCAAGATAAATTTGATTTCCATCGGGATGTAATTATATATTTAATGTATCCCGATTTTATAACATCTTTTTATGTTTTACAATTCAGGAGAACTTAAACCTAAAAATATCAGGAGTGATTTATGAATAAGAAAATATTAGTATTGTCCGTTTTATTTGGTTTTTCAACTATGTCCCATGCTAGTGAACCAAAGTATGCTTTTCCGCAATCAGATAAACAGGTAGTCTCAAAAATTAAAATTCAAAATGCACCGATAAATCATGATAAATATGGTCATGGTGAGGTTCTTGCCAATGGGGCGTGGGTTAAAGGAAATTCTGGTAGTCAAAACAAAAAATGATAGGCTCACTTATTTTAAATAAATAATCCGATGGATATATAGGTGAGTAGAAATCGTTAGATAAAGTTGAAATAGTGGCTTGACTTAAGAATAAAGAGTGCCATATCTATTTGTAGCTAACATTTTTTTAATTTGATTGCCAGATGTTTTAATTTTTTTTGCTCACATTGATGTTAGGTTGATATATACCTTGTCCTGATATTCTAAAATATAACTATCCTTTTGTATGGTATTACAAGGCGTCAGGAACTTGGTTTGATCCTCCTGACAGTCTGTTGTGGAGGATTAAATATTTCAGGGTGAGTAATTATGATGATATTTTATTTAAATGGGTTAATATATTTGATAATTAATGTTTAATATTATATTCAGTAAATTTCCCTTTTGAAAATTCACTTCAACGAGTGTCTGATTTCCCCATATATGGGAAGTAGTTTGCAGCCCAATGGGCTGATTGAGTTGCCCCAGTGTGGGGATAAGTATTCTACCCAGTGGGTAGTTCCCTTAAAGGGAAAATGAAAGGGCCTTATGAATCGTTTAAATACATACTAAGCAATAAATCAATTAAAAATTAATGCTCTTTAAGTGAGAATTCTCTGGATTTTGCCGATTATAAAATTATAATGTATAAACATTTAGCTATAGTGGTGTAAGCGTCCTTATGACACAAAGTACTCCTGATAAACCTTTTATCTCTAAGTTTCTTATTCCTGCAATAGCCGTTTATATTGTACTGTATTGTTTTTTTAGCATTAAATATATTTTAATGGCTTGGTCAAAAGACTATTCTTTCCTTTCTCATTTATTAGATAATTATACTAATCTGGTCAATGATAAAAGTCTTGTTTTAGTTATTTACACTATTTTAGGATCTATTTTAGGCGGAGCTATCCTTAGTATAACCTCATTGCATAAGTACTCAGCTCAGGAAAAAAACTTTGATATTGACCATTTATGGGGATATTTATTTTCCCCTCTATTATCAACAATTATTGGCATCTTAACTTTTTGTTTTTTACAGTGTGGATTACTTATTTTGACCGGTACTATAAATGAAAATTCAACTTCGCTTATGGTCATGCTTGGGTATACAGCATCTGGTGCGGTTGGTGCTTATAATTGGGACGTGTTTATAAAAAAGTTAAAGAAATTATCAGAGAAAATAGAAAGACCAAAACAGTAAGAGCAAGATTATCTCTTGCTCTCTTCTAAATATTATTCCTTGACATCAGGAGTATAACTTATGTAATAGGGGACCAGTTTGTTGTACCAAGAAGTTAAAGTATCTGCTCTTCTTTTTACAGTTGTCCCTGTAAGAGAAGGGCACCTTTCACGAAGAAATATTGTGGCCTTATCTGGATCAACATCTTTAATCTCCGTAACATCACTCCAGTTTATCCAAGCCCATCCACAATCACTTTCTTCAAAAGCTTTAGCTGTAATACTCATCCGCTTATTTTTATCAGATGTTAGCGCAATTTTTTGGCCTAAAGAAGTTAATGAACCATCACTTTTTACAAAGTCTAAAATTCTTGTGGCATGTTTATAATAACTAACATGTCTTGGTTCAACATTAAGTATCTCAGCATTTATTATTTCTTTCTGCCAAATTAGGTCAACAATTTGGAAAACTTTATCTATATCATTTGCTTGCGGAACTCTAATTGAAGATATATATTCTAATGACTTTTCCGATAGTTCTTTTAGATAAACAATAGCATCATTTTTATTGATGGTTATTACTCGTTCTTTTGAATGTACACTCGTAAATTCAAAGTTAACACTAGTGCTTACTATAGCATCGAGTAATCCACAGAATGCTCTAATGTCTATATCATTTTGGAGTATGAACGGTAAAACAGGCTTTCTGAAAAGCATCAATGATGCAATCTCGCTAAATATTTTTTCAAATTTTTCAAGATCATTTGCATGTAAGTTTATTGCAAAAGAACCATACCTAGCATTTAAAGCCTGAATGCTGCTGTCTCTAACTTTTCTTGATGAATTAAATCCATGAGCTAAATCATAGAAATTTTCACAGACTTTAGTCAGATGATTCAAAAGAACATTACTTTTTGTATCTTTATTTGTTTTTGATATTTTCACCTCATGAGTCGGAACAAGATTTAAATCTACAGTACTATTATCGAAAACTCTTATTTCATGAGCAAATATTCCGTCCTTCGGTAACTTTATTCCATAGATATCCTTTGATTGTAGGGCGTTAAAAGAACACTCTTTCCCACCATCAAATGGTATTTCTATTTTATAGAAATAATCTTGTTCTTGTTGTGATAAAAGTTTTTTAAGATCTATTTGTTTCTTTTCAAAGGCAATGATTCGTGCTTTTGAACAAGGAATTAAAAACCATTTTTCATAATCACTTTCATCCCCTATCCAATAGGAAATAAATGATGCTCCAGTTTCGTTTTCAAGAGAAAACAATCTTGGTCCTTCATATTCGATGTAAACATTCAAAATGTTTAAATTTCCAAGGAACGGGTGTGAAAGAAATATATTTTTCATCATTTCACCTCTTGGAAATTTACATGGACTATGATGTTTTTCTTAAACCATACAGTAAAATGTTCTGCTTCTAATGTTTGCTTCATTTTACCCATAGTTTTATCTAGGAATCCAAAAGCTAAAATTTTATCTCCCAATGCTTCCGGGAGTGCCTCTTGCTTTTTCAGCGCGGCATCTTTGGAACTCCAGAAACTTGTCCCATATACACATTCCCTATCCTCCATAGTGAAGCATCTTTTATATCTATTGGGATTTTCTTCATGCGTACTTAAGAAACATTCCGCTGTTGGGGGGGTAGTGCGAACTAAACGATAAAAATTTCCTTCAGTCTCAACTGAATTCTCTGGAGGCAATGAAGGTTCTTCAGGATAAAAGTCAGGCCACTCATCGCCTACATTTATTATTTCATCCATATTTAACTCTTGTTATCTTGTTGATTTTCTGAAAAATGTTAACGATATCCCTTATCAATACCATGATGTTGGTGCTTTTTCAAAATATATTTTTTGATTGCGCTTTAGTATATCCATTATGGTTTCTATCTTATTGAAAATTAAAGTTATTTATAACTTCGTCATTGAGGTAAGGGCATCATGATAGCTAAATAGCTGCGCCTAATACCGCTACACTTTTGCCAGACCATGTTTGCCTCCGGGGAATGGACTGATGGTTTCCATAAAATGTCTTACCTTTTTCAACAGTTGCCACATTGAACGGCACTGATGATTACGCGTTATCGTGTCGTGAAGCGCCTGCCATAGTCGCTCCAACATGATTCACCCAAGGTGAGTAAACTGGCTGGTAAATCACCCTGAACTTCGGATTTTGCTTCAGCCAGCGCTGCGTTTCCCGGCTTTTATGGATAATGTAGTTATCCACAATGAGCGTTATCGTTTTTGCCCGCCGGTACGTCGCCTTAAGATGCTTTAACAGACTGATAAATAAGGAAGAGCTCTTATTGCTTCCACCAACATAGCTGACTTTACCTGTACTGCTGTGTAGCGCCCCTGCCAGATAGTACTTTTCATTCTGACCGGGCGTAACCACCCGTTTTTGTTGCCCGCGTAGTTGCCAGTCTGCGCCGAGTTTAGGATTAAGATGGATATCCACCTCATCCTCGTAAAATACGGGATTTTCGGCGCTATATTGCTCCAGCGCGTTGTGGATTGCCGCCATTTTTTCTTCTTTATGCGAGTCACGGATACGCAATGTTGGTGCGGCTCTGCGCCAGACTAACCCGGCAGACGGCAACCAGCGACGTACCATTCCGGCGTGCAACTGATATCCGGTTATCTCATTGATTTTTAGTGCCAGCAGCTCAGTACTCCAGCGCGAACGCTGATAACCAAAATCACCGTGGGAATGCTTTATCAGTTCACGTAACAATGTGCAGATATGTTCGTAAGGCCATCGACGGGAGCGTCCGGCGGGTAGGGATTTGAGACCTTCAACACCCGATTGGGTAAACCAGTTAATCCAGCGCCCGACGGATGAACGGGCGCAACAGAGCGTTCTGGCAACATCACTGACGCGGTCGCCCCGGTGTAACATCAACATGGCAGTCAATCTGCGGGCATGGTTTTTATCGCGCGTTTTGTGGATAGTTTTCTGCATCAGGCGTCGTTCGGTACGGGGTATTGGTGCTATGATCGGCATCGCTCAGTCCGGTTGGTGATTTTTTCTTTTTGGCGATTGATCAGATCGCACAATCCGGACTGAGTTCCCTCAAAGTGATCTACTATTCGGCGCAGCTATTTAGCCTAACACTGAAGCATCAAACGGCACAGCTCAAGATGTTTGGTCCTGCGAGTATAAACCGCTTGAATACTATTACTCTGTCTACTCTGTTATCTGGTGCTCTACAGAATCATTTGACCGCGAACCCAAATTGGTTAAGGTACTGCAGGCTCGTGTGCAGAAATAGTCATCACAAATTGATGTTCTGATGTCTTAGCTCTCTTGTGAAGTATGTTGTCGTTAAAGGCTCTTAAGTTCACGGTTTACACAATATTTAGCCCAATCATCCATGAGCGCCACCCGTTTAGGCCATAAGGTTCCACGTTGATATGCAGCTTCGGCCTTATCTGCCAACTGGTGAGCCAGCGCATGTTCAATGACTTCACGTTGATGGTCTGTGGTTTCACCAGCCCAATCACGAAAGGTGGAACGGAAGCCATGCTGTGTTAAGCCACTATGCTCCATTCGTTTCAATATAGCCAATAATGACATATCAGAAAGCGTTCTGCGCGAGGGGCAGGGAATACATGATTGTTAACTTTCAAACGCGGTAAGCCTTCTAATAAAGCAACAACAGCATCAGATAGAGGAACTCGGTGCTTTTTACTACCGAGAGATACTTATGCAAACTTTTCTAAAGCGTTTCAGGTAGGGGAGTGGGGCTGTTTTTACACTATCTATAACAAGTTTGTTGTAGTAACCAAAGGTCCAAAAACGAACCTTTCATCAGGAAAATCACAGCAAAAACAATAAGTTCAGATGCAAAAAAAGCCCGTTTACACGAGCTTCTTTATGCAGCATTTTATGCAGGACAAAACCAAAATCGTTTCATAACTTATTGATTTTATATCAATAATGGCGGTGAGGGGGGGATTCGAACCCCCGATACGTTGCCGTATACACACTTTCCAGGCGTGCTCCTTCAGCCACTCGGACACCTCACCATATTGTCTTTCCCGTTGTTGTCGGGAACGGGCGCTAATGTAGGGAAATACGTATCGCCCGTCAATCAACTTTTTGCAAAAAAAGCGCGTTTAGACAAACTTCGAGCAACTTGCTCCTTAAACGTGCGAAATCCGTTTTTTTTGTCGCCAGTAGCTTTTCCCTTTTCGCTCCGGGGAAATTTGTTATGCTGGCAAACCAATAGAAAACAATGAGTAAAATAAGACGCCAGCGTTAATCGGCCAAAGGCGTCTGCTATCAGGAGCCCCTATGGAGATTATTTTTTACCATCCGACCTTTGATACCCAATACTGGATCTGTGAGCTGGAAAAGCAGTTACCCGGCGCGCGGGTGCGCGAGTGGAAAGCGGGCGATAACCGGCCGGCGGACTATGCCCTGGTCTGGCATCCGCCGGTAGAGATGCTGCAGGGCCGGGCGCTGAAGGCCGTGTTCGCCCTCGGGGCAGGGGTGGACTCTATTCTCAGCAAGCTGCGCGACCATCCGGATATGCTGCCGCTGTCGATTCCGCTGTTTCGTCTCGAAGATACCGGTATGGGACGGCAGATGCAGGAGTATGCCGTTAGCCAGGTGCTGCACTGGTTCCGCCGCTTTGATGACTATCAGGCGCTGAAGCTGGCGTCCCGCTGGCAGCCGCTGCCCGAGTACCGCGCCGACGAATTCACCGTCGGGATTATGGGCGCCGGCGTGCTGGGGGCGAAGGCTGCGGAAAGTCTGCAACCCTGGGGGTTCCCGCTTCGCGTCTGGAGCCGTAGCCGCAAATCCTGGCCGCAGGTGCAGAGCTTCGCCGGCCAGGCCGAGCTGGGCGAATTCCTGCAGGGCACTCGCGTGCTGATCAACCTGCTGCCGAATACCGCCGAAACCGCCGGCATTATTAACCAGACGCTGCTGGCGCAGTTGCCGGATGAGAGCTATGTCCTCAACCTTGCTCGCGGCGTGCATGTCGTTGAAGAGGATCTGCTGGCGGCGCTGAACAGCGGTAAGCTCAAAGGGGCGATGCTCGATGTCTTCAGTCGCGAACCGCTGCCGCAGGAGAGCCCGCTATGGGCGCATCCGCGGGTGGCCATGACCCCCCATGTGGCGGCAGTGACCCGTCCAATGGAAGCTATCACCTACATTGCGGAGACCATTAGCCGGCTTGAGCGAGGGGAGCCGGTAAGCGGTCAGGTCGACCGCCAGCGCGGTTATTAAGACGAGAGAACCCCGCCACGGCGGGGTTTTTGCTAATCAATAGCCCGGTTTCCTGCTATTCTTGCGGCAAACAGAAGAGGAGAATGTGATGTATCCCGTTGACCTGCACATGCATACCGTCGCCAGCACCCATGCCTACAGCACCCTGCACGATTATATTGCGGAAGCAAAGCGTAAAGGGATCAAACTCTTCGCCATCACCGACCACGGCCCGGACATGGCGGATGCTCCGCACTACTGGCACTTCGTTAATATGCGCATCTGGCCCCGCCTGGTAGACGAGGTGGGGATCCTGCGCGGTATTGAGTCGAATATTAAAAATATTGAAGGCGAGATCGACTGTTCCGGACCGATGTTGACTTCCCTCGATCTGATCATCGCCGGATTTCATGAGCCGGTGTTTCCGCCGCAGGATCGTGACACCCATACACAGGCGATGATAGCCGCGATGGCCAGCGGTAAAGTGCATATGATTAGCCATCCGGGTAATCCGAAATTCCCGGTGGATATCCCGGCGATTGCCGAAGCGGCGGCTCGCTACCAGGTGGCGCTGGAGATTAATAACTCCTCGTTCGTATCATCGCGCGTGGGCAGTGAAGACAACTGCCGGGCCATCGCCGCCGCAGTGCGTGATGCCGGGGGATGGGTGGCGCTGGGCTCGGACTCTCACACCGCCTTTACCCTCGGGGAGTTTACCGAATGCCGCAAGATCCTTGATGCGGTCGATTTCCCGGAGGAGAGGATCCTCAACGTTTCTCCGCGTCGCCTGCTTAACTTCCTCGAGTCGCGGGGCATGCCGGCGATCCCGGAATTTGCTGACCTTTAATTTGTATAACTGGAATAACTGAATGAACGAGTTTTCAATCCTCTGCCGCGTGCTGGGTTCGCTGTATTACCGTCAACCGCAGGACCCGCTGCTGGTGCCGCTGTTTACCCTGATCCGCGAGGGCAAACTGGCCGCCAGTTGGCCGCTTGAGCAGGACGAGCTGCTGGCGCGTCTGCAGAAAAGCTGTGAAATGCAGTCCCTGGCGACGGACTATAATGCGCTGTTCGTCGGTGAAGCCTGCAGCGTCCCGCCGTACCGTAGCGCGTGGGTGGAGGGTTCCTCGGAAGCGGAAGTTCGGGCTTTTCTGAGCGAACACGGCATCCCGACAGGGGAAGGTCCGGCGGATCATCTCGGCTCGCTGCTGCTGGCCGCCTCCTGGCTGGAGGATCATGCCGCAGAAGACCAGAGCGAGACGCTGGAGCTCCTGTTCGCCGACTATATCCTGCCGTGGTGCGGGACGATGCTGGGGAAAGTCGAAGCCCATGCGCACACGCCGTTCTGGCGCACCATGGCGCCGTTGACCCGCGACGCCATCGCCGCGATGTGGGACGAGCTTCAGGAAGAAGATGAGCAATAATATGTGATGTAAATCACTGTTTGAATGAAACTGAAAGAAAGTTCATTCATATACTGTGTTTTAGATCGCATTCTTCCGGCGCGTATCTGCTAGGATACGCGCCATGAACATACTCTTCGCAATCGCATTAACGACAGGCATCCTCTCCGGGATTTGGGGGTGGGTGGCGGTCGCTCTCGGCCTGCTGAGCTGGGCCGGATTCCTCGGCTGTACGGCCTATTTCGCCTGCCCGCAGGGCGGCTTGAAAGGGCTGGCCATCTCGTCCTGCACGGTGATGAGCGGCGTGGCCTGGGCGTTAGTGATTATCCACGGTAGCGCGCTGGCGCCACAGGTGCAGATCCTCAGCTATATGATGACCGGTGTGGTCGCCTTCCTGATGTGCATTCAGGCGCGACGGACGCTACTGTCGTTTGTCCCGGGCACCTTTATCGGCGCCTGCGCGACCTTCGCGGCAGACGGCGACTGGCGTCTGGTGATCCCTTCCCTGGCGCTGGGTCTGGTCTTTGGCTATGCCATGAAAAATAGTGGCCTGTGGCTGGCGGCCCGTGCGGATAAGCATAAATTGTTCGTCAACGACAACGCCTGATCGGCGGGACGACTAAAAAACAGGACCTTACGGGTCCTGTTTTTTTATCTTCTCGTCACCGGACAAAGCGATAATCTTGCTCCCGCAGGCGAGAATGCCCTAGTATCGGCAGAAAGCCGTATCCACACGCTATGCCGACAGGAGGAGAAATGGCTGTTAAACCTGAGGTAATTCTCGGCGATATTACGACACTTGATGTCGATGTGATTGTTAATGCGGCAAATCCCTCGCTGCTGGGTGGTGGCGGAGTAGACGGGGCCATCCACCGGGCGGCCGGTCCCGCGCTGCTGGCGGCTTGTAAGCAGGTGCTGCAGCAGCAGGGCGAATGCCCTCCCGGGCATGCGGTAATTACTATTGCCGGCAATCTGTCGGCCAGCGCGGTGATCCACACCGTGGGCCCGGTCTGGCACGGCGGCGACCGCATGGAGGCGCAAACCCTGGCCGATGCTTACAAAAACAGTCTGCAGCTGGCCTCGGCAAACAACTATCGCTCCATTGCGTTTCCGGCGATAAGCACCGGCGTGTATGGCTATCCGAAAGAGGAAGCGGCGGCGATCGCCGTGCGCACCGTCACCGCGTTTCTCACTCGCTATAACCCTCTTGAGCGCGTCCTGTTCGTCTGTTTTGACGAGGAAACGGCGGCTATCTATCGCCGCCTGCTGGCGTCATACCCCTGATTCAACAGAATAGGCTATGATAACCGCCAGTCTTGACGGGAATGATGGGTAGCAGGAGGGAGCAGGGTGTCAGAAGGAAAAGTCCAGCAGAAACAGCAGGCGCGCCGCGCGGAGATCGTTGTCGCTGCGCAAAAATGTTTCGCTGAAAAGGGGCTGCACGGCGCTTCCGTCGCCGATATCGCCCGGGAAGCGGGCCTGAGCGTCGGTCAGCTATATCGCATTTTTGCCAGCAAGGAAGCGATCATCGAAGCGATTGTTAGCGAAATCGTCAACGCCAGAGTCGGGGAGATGATCGATGAGAACCACAATCTGGCGCGTAAAGCGGCGGTTTTGGCTGGCAGGATCCCGACGTCGGCAGCCACCAAAAGCGATAATTATCTGCTGATGGAGATCAATGCCGAGGCCTCGCGTAACCCACGCTTGCGTGAGATCCTGATGCAGGCCGATCGGCGGTTGAAAGAGGAGGGCGGTCGCCTGTCGCAGCGCTACCATCCCGGGCTCAGCGATGCGCGACGCAATGCCGCATCAGAGCTCATCGCCGTTCTGACGGAGGGGGCAGCTTACCGCTGTGAGCTGAGCGCCTCCACCCCGGTCGATAAGGCAGATTTAGAAGCCCTGTACAATATGATTTTCGACCGGCTTTTTGACGAGCAGGCATAATACGGCACGCCTGGCGTGCCGCACAGGCTAATGGTTAGCTGGCCGAGGCTGGGGTTTTGGCCGGTTTGTTCATCGGTTTACCGGAGAACAGGAAACGCAGCAGCGGAATGCGCAGGTGAATTTCATACAGGATCAGGGCAATACCCACCACAAAAACCAACCCGCCAATAAAGCCTAAGGTATTGGACTTAATGACCGGGGTGATCCACGCCCCGTACAGCAGCGTCAGCGGATGGTGCACCAGGTAAATAAACAGCGAAGCATTGACGAAATAGGTTACGCGCGCCGACTGGAAATTCAGCAGGCGATGGCCGAGCGAAAAAACCACATTGACCATCCACAGCCCAAGCACCATGGTGATCACCGATTCCGTTTCATACATCCAGCCGTCGCCGGAGCCGTACTGCTGGTTCAGCCGGTAGGCGATAAATCCCAGCAGCGCCGCTGCGCAGCACCATGGTGACGGGGTGGTAAACATCGCCTTCAGACGCGGATTAATAAAGGTCTGCGCCCCCAGCACAAAGAAGGGAAGATAGAACAGCGTCTGCATCACCACAAAGTTAAACAGACCATTGCTAAGCAGCGGCGGGTAAATCAGGAACAGCGATCGGCGGATCAGCGCGTAAAGCACCCCCAGCGCAAGGAAAATCATCGTTAGCTGGCCCATAGTGACAGTGTCACCAAAGGCTGAGGCGCCCCCTGCCGGGCGGCGCGTCAGCCATTTAAACAGCACCACGCCCAGCGAGGTCAGCACCACCAGCACCAGTAAAAACCACAGGTGGGAAATAAGCTCCCACGCCAGGGTGTTAAATTTGTCGTACCCGGAAAGGGTGTGCCAGTTTTCCGCCTTGCCGTTGACATACTGCAGCATAATAAACTGCGGCAGCGTCAGCAGTGGGATAGCGGTCAGCATCGGAATACCGACCCGTTCGACGCGCACTTTCCACCACTTTTTCAACGGGTAGCGCAGGAACAGCATGTAGGAGAAATAGCCGGAGATGACGAAAAAGACCTGCATCCGGAAGGCATGGATGAAGTCATTAAACAGCGTCAACCACCACGAGGGCTCAGCGCTGTTGACATGCCAGCTGTGGCTGGAATAGATCAGCGAAATGTGGAAAGGGATCCCCAGCAGCATCAGCCAGGCGCGGATGCTGTCGAAGAAATATTCACGCTGTACCGGAGTATTATTCATACGATTCACGACAATCTCAGATAATTCGTCTTATCACTCAAGATGATAACGCTTACATTATCAGCAACCCTACATGAACTCGGGGTACCTGTCTCCAGGATAAGCACGCAAAGTGCAAACGGGATAGCGAACTGTTTATTCCCTGCGCCGCTACGCTGAACAAAGCAGGGATTATGTTGTCGGATTGCCTGAGTTTCCATTAAAATAGATCGGATCGATTTAAGCACACAAAGGGGGAAGTGCTTACTTATATGAAACATAAACCACAGATGATGAAAATGCGTTGGTTAAGCGCAGCCGTAATGTTGTCCCTGTGTACTTCATCTGCATGGGCATTTAGCATTGATGACGTTGCAAAAGAGGCCAAAACGTTAGCCGGGAAAGGCTATGAAGCGCCGAAGAGTAACCTGCCCTCCGCTTTCCGCGACATGAAATACGCGGATTACCAGCAAATTCAGTTTAATCACGATAAAGCTTACTGGAATAACCAGAAAACCCCATTCAAGCTTGAATTTTACCATCAGGGTATGTACTTCGACACGCCGGTCACCATCAATGAAGTGACGGCCACCAGCGTGCGCAAAATTAAATATAGCCCGGACTATTTTAACTTTGGTAACGTTCAGCACGATAAAGACACGGTGAAAGACCTCGGTTTCGCCGGCTTCAAAGTACTGTATCCGATCAATAGCAAAGATAAGAACGATGAGATCGTCAGCATGCTCGGTGCCAGCTACTTCCGCGTGCTGGGTCAGGGTCAGGTTTACGGCCTGTCCGCGCGCGGCCTGGCTATCGATACCGCGCTGCCGTCCGGCGAAGAGTTCCCGCGTTTTCGCGAGTTCTGGATCGAGCGTCCTAAAGCCACCGACAAACGTCTGACTATCTATGCGCTGCTGGACTCCCCGCGGGCAACCGGCGCTTATCGCTTTGTCATCATGCCGGGACGCGACACCGTGGTAGATGTCCAGTCCAAAGTTTACCTGCGTGACAAAGTGGGCAAACTGGGCGTGGCGCCGCTGACCAGCATGTTCCTGTTCGGTTCCAACCAGCCTTCTCCGGCGCTTAACTATCGTCCGGCGCTACACGACTCCAATGGTCTGTCGATCCTGGCCGGTAACGGCGAGTGGATCTGGCGTCCGCTGAACAACCCGAAACACCTTGCCGTTAGCAGCTATGCGATGGAAAACCCGCAAGGGTTTGGCCTGCTGCAGCGCGGCCGTCAGTTCTCGCGCTTCGAGGATCTCGACGATCGTTATGACCTGCGTCCGAGCGCCTGGATCACCCCGAAAGGGGAGTGGGGCAAAGGGAAAATCGAACTGGTTGAAATCCCGACCAACGATGAAACCAACGATAACATCGTGACTTACTGGACGCCGGATCAGCTGCCGGAGCCGGGCAAGGAGATGAACTTCAAGTACACCATCACCTTCAGCCGCGATGAAGACAAGCTGCATGCGCCGGATAACGCTTACGTTATGCAGACCCGCCGCTCTACCGGCGACGTGAAGCAGTCGAACCTGATCCGCCAGCCGGACGGCACCATTGCTTTCATTGTCGACTTCACCGGCGCCGATATGAAAAAACTGCCAGCGGATACCCCGGTCGCCGCCCAGGCGAGTACCGGCGATAACGCTGAAATCGTTGAAAATACCGTGCGTTACAATCCGGTGACCAAAGGCTGGCGAATGATCCTGCGTTTGAAGGTGAAAGATCCGAAGAAAACGACGGAAATGCGCGCCGCGCTGGTTAACGGTGATGACACGTTGAGCGAAACCTGGAGCTATCAGCTGCCTGCCAATGAATAAGATAACAAAGTACATTGACGCATTGCCGCTGTCGGACGCCGAGAAATCGGCGCTGCCGGACACCAGCCTGCAGGCCGTTCATCAGGCCCTGGATGACGACCATCAGACCTTCGCCCGTGAAGACGACTCCCCGCTGGGGTCGGTCAAGGCACGGCTGGCGCACAGCTGGCCGGATTCGCTGTCTGGCGATCAGCTGGTGAAGGATGATGAAGGCCGTACTCAGCTGCATGCGATGCCTAAAGCCAAGCGCTCCTCAATGATCCCGGACCCGTGGCGTACCAACCCGGTCGGCCGCTTCTGGGACCGTCTGCGCGGACGCGATGTCACGCCGCGCTATCTCTCCCGTCTGACGCAAGAAGAGCGCGAGAGTGAGCAAAAATGGCGTACCGTCGGCACCATTCGTCGCTATATCCTGCTGCTGCTGACGCTGTCGCAGACCGTAGTGGCCACCTGGTATATGAAAACCATTCTGCCTTATCAGGGCTGGGCGCTGATCAACCCGGCCGACATGGTGGGGCAGAACCTGTGGATCTCGTTCATGCAGCTGCTGCCGTACGTGTTGCAGAGCGGCATTCTGATCCTCTTCGCGGTGCTGTTCTGCTGGGTTTCCGCCGGCTTCTGGACCGCGTTAATGGGCTTCCTGCAGCTATTGATCGGCCGCGATAAGTACAGTATTTCCGCCTCGACGGTCGGTGACGAACCGTTGAACCCGGCGCACCGTACGGCGCTGATAATGCCGATCTGTAACGAAGACGTTGACCGCGTTTTCGCCGGCCTGCGGGCGACCTGGGAGTCGGTGAAAGCGACCGGTAACGCCGCTCATTTCGACGTCTATATCCTCAGCGATAGCTATAACCCCGATATCTGTGTGGCTGAGCAAAAGGCGTGGATGGAGCTGATTGCCGAAGTGCAGGGCGAAGGGCAGATCTTCTACCGCCGCCGTCGTCGTCGAGTGAAGCGTAAGAGCGGCAACATCGATGACTTCTGCCGCCGCTGGGGCAGCCAGTATAGCTATATGGTGGTGCTGGACGCTGACTCGGTGATGACCGGTGAGTGTCTGAGCAGCCTGGTGCGCCTGATGGAAGCGAACCCGAATGCCGGGATCATTCAGTCTTCCCCGCGCGCCTCGGGCATGGACACGCTGTATGCGCGTTGCCAGCAGTTTGCCACCCGGGTGTACGGTCCGCTGTTTACGGCGGGTCTGCACTTCTGGCAGTTGGGGGAGTCCCACTACTGGGGCCACAACGCCATTATCCGCGTGAAGCCGTTCATTGAGCACTGCGCGCTGGCGCCGCTGCCGGGCGAGGGCAACTTTGCCGGGTCGATCCTGTCGCACGACTTCGTCGAAGCCGCGCTGATGCGCCGTGCCGGCTGGGGGGTGTGGATTGCCTACGATCTGCCGGGCTCCTATGAGGAGCTGCCGCCGAACCTGCTGGACGAGCTGAAACGCGACCGTCGCTGGTGTCAGGGCAACCTGATGAACTTCCGCCTGTTCCTTGTCAGAGGGATGCACCCGGTTCACCGGGCGGTGTTCCTTACCGGCGTGATGTCCTACCTGTCGGCGCCGCTGTGGTTTATGTTCCTTGCCCTGTCGACGGCGTTGCAGGTGGTGCATGCCCTGACCGAACCGCAGTACTTCCTGCAGCCGCGTCAGCTGTTCCCGGTGTGGCCGCAGTGGCGGCCTGAGCTGGCCATCGCGCTGTTCGCCTCGACCATGGTGCTGCTGTTCCTGCCGAAGCTGCTGAGTATTATTCTGGTGTGGTGTAAAGGGCCGAAAGAGTACGGAGGATTTATCCGCGTCACGCTTTCACTGCTGCTGGAGGTCCTGTTCTCGGTCCTGCTGGCGCCGGTCCGTATGCTGTTCCACACCGTCTTCGTGGTCAGCGCCTTCCTCGGCTGGGAGGTGGTATGGAATTCGCCGCAGCGTGATGATGACTCCACGCCGTGGGGGGAAGCCTTTATGCGCCACGGCTCGCAGCTGCTGCTGGGGCTGGTGTGGGCGGTCGGGATGGCATGGCTGGATCTGCGCTTCCTGTTCTGGCTGGCGCCGATCGTCGTCTCGCTGATCCTCTCGCCGTTCGTATCGGCAATTTCCAGCCGGGCGACAGTGGGCCTGCGCACCAAGCGCTGGAAGCTGTTCCTGATCCCGGAAGAGTATTCGCCGCCGCAGGTGCTCAAGGATACCGATGCGTACCTGACGATGAACCGTCAGCGTTCGCTGGACGATGGCTTTATGCACGCGGTGTTTAACCCGTCGTTTAACGCCCTCGCCACCGCAATGGCCACTGCGCGCCACCGTCAGGGGCATATCCTGGAGATCGCCCGCGAGCGCCATGTCGAGCAGGCGCTGAATGAAACGCCGGATAAGCTGAACCGCGATCGCCGACTGGTGCTGTTGAGCGACCCGGTAACCATGTCGCGTCTGCACTATCGCGTATGGGCCGCGCCGGAGAAATACTCTTCATGGGTGAACGCCTATCAGCAGTTGGCGCTTAACCCGCTGGCGCTGAAAACGAAATAAGCCGTACGTTAAGGAAAATACCGGCAGCGATGCCGGTATTTTTTTATCTGAAATACGAGGATGTGGATGCGAATACTACCGATCATTGCCATGGCGCTGCTGCTCAGCGGCTGCGGCAGCATTATCAGCCGTACGGTGCCCGGGCAGGGGCATGGCAATCAATATTACCCGGGCGTACAGTGGGATGTTCGCGATTCGGCATGGCGCTATCTCACCATTCTCGACCTGCCGTTCTCGCTGGTATTTGATACGCTTCTGCTGCCTCTGGACGCCAGCCACGGACCCTATAACTGATTAACGCTCGTCCCACTCGTCGGCTGCCGTCTGCCCCTCTTCGGTGTCCAGCGAGGGCTCGAGCTGAAATTCGCCTTCATCCCATTCGTGGAGCGTATTTTCCTCCAGCCACTCCTGACGCAGCTCTATCTCATCATAATCCCCGTCGAAGACGCTCTGCGCGGCTTCGCCGCTGAGCATCGGGAGGCATTCGCCTTGTTCCTCTTCGTCAGCAAAAAATTCGGCCTGCCAGGCGATATCGCCATCCTGCAGCACATACTTTTGAATGTTGAGCTGCTCAACGTTGGCGCTCTCTTCATCGCTGTCAGGGTTGTTGGCGAGAAATTCTTCACGTGCTGCATCAATAGCTTCTTCAAGCGTGGCGTAGAACATCGAATCCTTTGGCATAGCGAATCTCCTGAGAAGAATATGAATTGAACACGATTCAATCTATAGAAGGCGGTACGCACGGCGTCAAGGGACAGAGCCACTCTCGACGTTAATTTACTGAATGCGAAGTATCCGCGGCTGGCCGACGCAGGCTGAGGGTGGAGTAGATCGCATTAAACAATACCACCCCTGCGGTGACCAGAAATACAGCGCGGAAGCCATAGTTAGCGGAAACCGACGCGCCAATCAGGGGGCCGGTAACGTTGCCAATATCGCGGAACGACTGGTTATAGCTGAAGATTCGCCCGGAGATCTGACTGGTGGAGTTGTACACCAGCAGGGTTTGCACCGCCGGCAGCAGCGCGCCGTCCGCGGCGCCGAGCAGGAATCGCAGGATACCTAACTGCAGCGGGGTCTGAACGAACGACATCGGGATCAGGAGTAGCACCGAGATAATCAGCGCCACGATGAGGATTTTTTCCGGCCCGATGCGATCCCCCAGTTTGCCCAGCCGCGGGGCGCTCATCAGCGCGGCAATGCCCGGCACCGAGGCGATCATTCCGCTGATAAAGGCGATGTTACTGACGTTGCCCGCGAGATCGCGTACATAAAGCGTCAGGATCGGCGCAATGGAACCGGTGGCCACCTGGATTATCAGCGAGGTCACAAACAGGCTGAGCACCAGTTTGGGATTCTGCAGCGAGGAGAACACCTCTCTGGCACTGAGCATCTCTTTCCTGGCGATCGGCACAAAATTTTCGCGGATTAAAAACAGGGTAAACAAGAAACAGATAAATAGTACCGCCGCGGTCATAAAGAAGACGGTGCGCAATCCCCAGTGGTCGGCCAGGAAGCCACCTGCCAGCGGGCCGAGCAGGGCGCCGCTTACCGCGCCGGTAGACAGTGTCCCCAGCGCCCAGCCGCTTTTATGGCGCGGGATCTGGGTGGCGATCAGGGCGTTGGCGTTAGGAATAAAACCGCCCAGCAGGCCGAGCAATGCGCGCAGCAGCAGAAACTGCCAGATATTCTGCGCCATTCCCATCAGCATCATCACGATGGCCATCCCGAGGGCGGAACGCAGCAGCATGATTTTTCTCCCCTTGCGATCAGCAAGCCCCCCCCAGAACGGCGAGGCGATGGCGGAGAAAAGAAAGGTAATACTAAAGACCAGCCCGGACCACATGTTCAGGGCGCTATGCCCGGTGACGCCGAGCTGTTCGACGTAGAGTGGCAGAAAGGGCATGACCAGGCTGAAGGCGGCGCCGGTTAAAAAGCAGCCAAGCCAGGTCACGGTCAGGTTTCGTTTCCAGTTAATGGGGGTTTCAGCAGACGACATAGGGTTCCACTGGCCTGCGCGGCAGGTCAAATTAAGAGAAAATATGAGCCTGCTAATTATGCGCCTGAGAAATAGATGCCGTAATGGAGGAGAGCTTTTAAAGCTAAAGGAGAGCCTAAAGCCTGAGCGGCGAAGCTTCCCGGCCGGGATGAGCGCGGCCGGGAAAAGGGATCAGTAGCGGGAGGGCATGCCTTCGGGGCGGGTTTTGAAGCGACGATGGAGCCACATATACTGTTCCGGGGCCATCATGATGCACTGCTCAACGATCTTGTTCATCCACGCGGCGGTGGTTTCCGCGTCGTCCAGCGGCGGGGAACACTCTGGCGGCAGGATAATCAGTTCATAACCTTTACCGTTCGGTTTGCGGCGCGGGACGAAGGGCACGATGCAGGCTTTGGACATTTTCGCCAGCATCCAGGTGCCGGAGGTGGTCGCCGCCTGGTCGACCGCAAACAGTGGGGCGAAGACGCTGGCGGTCGGGCCGTAATCGTGATCCGGTGCGTACCACACCACTTCGCCTTTTTTCAGTGCCCGGATCATGCCTTTCAGATCCTTACGGTCAATCATATCCTTGTTGGAGCGCAAGCGACCCCAGGTCTGCAGCCAGTCGATCACCGGGTTGTCGTTGGGGCGATAGACGCCAATCCCCGGCTCGTTCATACCGAACATCCGCGCTCCCATCTCGAGAGTGAGGAAATGAATACCGATCAGCAGAATGCCGCGCTGCTGCGCCTGCACATCGCGAATATGCTCAAAGCCGATGGTGTCGGTCCAGCGGGCGATGCGGCGAACCGGCCAGAACCAGGCCATACCGGTCTCCATCAGCCCCATGCCCACCGATTCAAAGTTCATCACCACCATCCGGTGGCGTTCCTGCTCGCTTTTCTCGGGGAAGCAGAGCTCAAGGTTGCGATAGGCGATTTTCGCCCGACGCTTCATAAAGCGCATGGCCAGACGGCCGATGGCGTTCCCGAGGCGGTAGATCAGCGGGTAGGGCAGTTGGACAACCAGCCACAGCAGGCCGATACCCAGCCACAGCAGCCAATAGCGCGGATGCAACAGCGCCGGAGAAAATTTAAGCAAATGAGTCATTTCATACCCGTATCAGTGAGCAACGTCTTATATTATCGCATTTTTTTACCGGCCAGCCAAAGGCGGCGACAGTCAGCTCGTTTTGTTAAGCGGGGCGCGACCGGGTGAGAGAAATGTAGCGTAAAATGTAGGGATGTAAATTAAACAGCTTTGCTATATCATGCCCGCCGTTTATTTCCTCATTTCTATGTCGAGCAGGTACACCATGCCAGTGTTACACAACCGCATTTCAAATGAGACGTTAAAGGCGCAAATGCTGGCTGAAACCGAGCCGCGCACGACGATCTCATTCTATAAATATTTCACCATTGTCGACCCGCAGGCGACCCGCGATGCGCTGTGGGTTGCCTTAACCCAGCTGAAGGTCTTTGGCCGCATCTATCTGGCCCGGGAAGGGATCAACGCGCAAATCAGCGTGCCGCAAAGCAACGTTGAGGCTCTGCGTGAGTTTCTCTATGGCTTCGATCCGGCGCTGGCGGGGCTGCGTTTCAATATCGCCGTGGAGGACGATGGTAAGTCTTTCTGGGTGCTGCGCCTGAAAGTTCGCGATCGTATCGTCGCCGACGGCATCGACGATCCCTCGTTTGACGCCTCCAATGTGGGGGAGTATCTCAAGGCGGCGGAAGTCAACGCGATGCTTGACGATCCGGATGCCGTGTTTATCGATATGCGCAACCACTATGAATATGAGGTGGGCCATTTCGAAAACGCGCTGGAGATCCCGGCGGATACCTTCCGCGACCAGCTGCCGAAAGCCGTGGAAATGATGCAGGACCATAAAGACAAGAAAATTGTCATGTATTGCACCGGCGGCATTCGCTGTGAAAAAGCCAGCGCCTGGATGAAGCATAACGGCTTCAATAAGGTCTGGCACATCGAGGGTGGCATCATCGAGTACGCCCGTCGCGCCCGCGAGCAGGGGCTACCGGTGCGCTTCATTGGCAAAAACTTTGTCTTTGATGAGCGGATGGGCGAGCGGATCTCCAATGACGTTATCGCGCACTGTCATCAGTGCGGTGCGCCGTGCGACACCCATACTAACTGCCTGAACGATGGCTGCCATCTGCTGTTTATCCAGTGCCCGAGCTGCGCCGAGAAGTTTGCCGGCTGCTGTAGCGAAGCCTGCATGGAAGAGCATAAGCTACCGGAAGAGGAGCAGCGTAAGCTGCGCGCCGGGCGTGAAAACGGCAACAAAATCTTTAATAAATCCCGTGGCCGGCTGAATACCAAACTCGGGATCCTCGACCCGGAGCCGTCAGAAAAACCATAACCAGACGAGATCGATGATCGTCAGCAGCAGCCAGAGCGCCAGGTAGATCATAAAATGCTCGCGCACGTTGTTGACCAGCATATTAAACAGGCGACGCATAACCGCTCTCAATCACTAACGGCCTCAGCAGAGGCCGTTTCTTTACCCAACGGCAAAAGTGCCGCATTCCATTACGCGTTAAAGCGCGCCAGAGAAAAGGGGGCCAGATTGAAGCTCGATGCTTCGCCCTGAGCAAACTGACTGGCAATTTCGCCCAGCACCGGCGCAAACTTAAAGCCGTGGCCGCTCAGCCCGGTGATCAGCAGCGTGTCTGGCCTGCCTGGCAACGTATCGATAATAAAGTCCTCATCGACGGTATTGTCGTAGGTACAGGAGGCGCCGTGCAGGCAGCCGCCGATGCCAGGCAGGACGTTACGCAAAAACGGGAAGGATTCGGAACCATCGCTGGCGACAGCGCCAAACGCTACCCGCTCCTGCGGGGTGGAGATCGGCTGGCCGCCGTTATGCTTGCCAATTTTCAGTTCATTATCTTCCGCCGGGAAACCGTAATATTGATCGCCGTTGGGCAACTCGCCGGTGAAGGCCGGGAAGTGATTCTTGCTGCTGTAACGGCCATCGGCCTGGTACCAGGCGAATACCTTGCGTACCGGCTGGATAGGGAGGTCCGGAAGCAGGCGGGTGACCCAGGTGCCGGCGCTGACCAGCAGCTTTTTACCATGATATTCACCGTCGAGGGTATCGATGGTGATCCCGTCAGCATGGTGATGAATAGCCGAGACCGGACAGTTGAATAGCTGCGCGCAGCCTGCTTCCCGCGCCAGACGGATCCAGGTTTCGACGGCCAGTTCGCTGCGCAGTACGCCGGAAGCGGGTTCGAAAATCGCCCGATAGTCATCGGGGAGGCGTATCTCCGGCCAGCGCTGCATCACGGCCTGGGCATCCAGCTCTTCCACCTCAAGCTGGAACGCACGGGCGCTGGCGGCGACGTTGGCGAGAAAAGCGGAGCTGGCGGGGCCGAGGTTAATGACGCCGGTGCGTTCAAACACGGCTTCGCCACTGATCTCTGCCAGTTCATCCCATAGCTGCTGGGCACGCAGCACCAGCGGAACATATTTCTCACCTTCGCCATAGGCGTGACGGATAAGACGGCTGCTGCCGTGATGGCTGCCTTCCTGGTGGGGAGGTTGATGGGCATCGGTCATCAGAACATTGAGTCCGGCACGGCGCGCATAATAGCCAGCGGCGGCGCCGACGGAGCCGCTGCCAATAATGATAAGATCGTATTGCATGGTGAGTTCCGGGTAATTGCCTTGTTAGCAGGGTAATTAACTCCCTGTGCTTATACAAGCCCGAAAATAATTCAGGCACCCGCAGGTGCCTGTTAAGTTTAATGTTAAGTCATTCGCAAGCCGCGTTAATGTCGGCGGTACTCGTTTTCCTGGTATTCGCCAGATTCAATCTTCGCAATGCCTGCTTCCAGGATTGAAATAAACTGACGTGCGACGTCCGTCGTTAGCCATAGCGTCTGGCCGATCTCAGCATCATTACTGTTTTCTTGAGTGGGGTTCTGGTAGTGCAGGCGCAACATCAGCGCATCGTAGCTATCAACGGTGCTGATGTCCCATCCAACGAGGGGATGGGTCTGAATGACTTCATTATTTTTTTCCATCATAACCCCTTATTCATATGTTAAAAGACAACAATTCTCGAGGTTTAATGCATATTTTTTGAAGCAAGTTAATTATATCAGGGATCAAGAATAAACTCGAGAAATTAAATGAAAGGCAGCATGATTTTCTTCTTTTGCCGCTTTTTTACTCAAGATAAGCGCGTAAAATGGCCACTTTAGTCGATATTGAGCAGAATAATCAGGACTATTCTGAACAGAAGAGGGGATAAAAAAAGCCGGGGCGACCCGGCAAAAAAAGCACAATGAGGGAGCAAACCAGAGTAACTGGATCCCGCCATGCTTCAGGAGAGATCGTGGACAAACCAGTCGTCCGCGCTTTCCCATGTTTCCTGCAGGATTTCGCTTATCCGGTCTTTGTCTTCTTTCAGGGCGCCAAACACCGAGAGCTGATTGCCGGTGGCGTAACGGACGCTCACCTGGCTATCGATGGCCGGGAATTGCTCGGCGATACGGCGAGAGAGTTCGTTATTCAGCGCTTCCAGCGCGCCGTTAGGTAAGGCGGTCGTTTTGGCGATAGACACTTCAATGCGCATAATTGCCCCCTGCGTTCGATACTGGTTATTTATACAGTATTCGGTTGGCGTTGACAACAGGGGGCTGCGTTTTTATTTCTTCACGGTCCAGCGAACGGTTTCACCCGCCAGGAAGGGCACCAGGGTGTCATTAGGCAGGGCAATGCTGTCCACAACGGTCGTCTCTTCACGCACCAGTTCAACGTAGCTCTCATTGACCGGCAGACCGTAGAAGCGCGGGCCGTTTAGCGAGCAGAAAGCCTCAAAGTGCTGCAGAGCGTTCATTTCTTCAAACACCGTGGCGTAGCTGCCGAGGGCGGTCGGGGCGTTAAAGCAGCCGGCGCAGCCACAGCTGGCTTCCTTACGGTGGCGGGCGTGCGGTGCGGAGTCGGTGCCGAGGAAGGCGCGGCTGAAGCCGCTGGCGACCAGCTCCCGCAGAGCCTGCTGATGAATATTGCGTTTAAGTACCGGCAGACAGTACAGGTGAGGGCGAATGCCGCCCACCAGCATATGGTTGCGGTTGAACATCAGATGCTGCGGGGTGATGGTAGCAGCCAGCAGTTCGTTACCGTCACGCACGTACTCGGCGGCGTCTTTGGTGGTGATATGTTCAAAAACCACTTTCAGGCCGGGCAGGCGCTGGCGCAGGGGCTCCATCACCGTCTCAATAAAGCGCGCTTCGCGATCGAAAATATCAATCTCGGCGTGAGTGACTTCGCCGTGAACGAGCAACGGCATCCCAAGTTTTTCCATCCGCTCCAGCACTGGCATAATGGCGTCGGTGCTGGTGACGCCGTGGCTGGAGTTAGTAGTGGCATTGGCCGGGTAGAGCTTGGCGGCGGTGAACACCCCTTCGTTAAAGCCGCGTTCCAGCTCCGCTGGGTCGAGAGAGTCTGTCAGATAGCAGGTCATCAGCGGGGTAAAATCATGCCCGGCCGGCACGGCGTCCATAATGCGCTGGCGGTAAGCGATAGCCGCCGCGACGGTGGTGACAGGCGGCACCAGATTCGGCATCACGATCGCCCGGCCATAAAACTCACTGGTATAAGGCACGACGGTTTTCAGCATATCGTCATCGCGCAGATGGATATGCCAGTCGTCTGGGCGGCGGATTTTCAATACCTGGGATTGTGCTGTCATGGAAGGCTCCGGCTAATAGGTTCAGTCATCAGGGCTGTTTTTTGCCGGGCACTAAGGATAAGCGTAAACGTTTTCCTTTGCACTCATTTCCGTAAAAAATTCAGGGCGCCGTAGCGCCCTGGAGATTAATTGGTAAAGGGGATGACAATCTCGCCTGGCTTCACCTCTATACCTTTGGCGTATTTCTTAGCCAGCGCTTCGCCGGTGCTGGCGTCCTCACGCAGGACATAAGCCGGCTGCTGGCTGAAGTAGCTGCGCAGAGACTGATTCAGGTAGGGGAGCAGGGCCTGAATAACCGACTGCAGCTTCTCCGGCGCCACTTTGGCATCGACCACTTCCATTTCCTGCAGGAAGATGGCGCCTTTCTCTCGGTCAAAGGTTGGCAGCGCTTTGAGCTTCAGATCGATCGTCGCTTTCTGCGTGCCGAACAGGGAGTTAAGATCGACGTTGGCGATCCCGCTCAGGGTGACTTTGCCCGGCTCCTCGCGCCCGATAGCGCTGGTCAGGTTCTGCAGTTCGATATGGGCGTCGGCAACGCCTTTCAGACCAATATCTTTGGCGAAATGGTTTCGCTTCTGCAGGGCCTGGTTAATCTCCTGCTCGCTTACCGTGTATTGGGTCAGCTGATTACAGCCACTCAGCAGGCCGCTGACAATTAGCGCGGCGGCGATCAATATCTTTTTCATGGGGTTCCTCAAGCTCATACCTTCCTTCATCCTGACACAAAGCATCATGACCTGTCAGCACCCATCGCGCCAGCAGAATAGGCTGAAAGCAGGAGAAACCGCCGCCGCGCGCATCAGGTGCGCGGCTCCAGCATACCGGAGGCAGAGCGTTTCGGACTGAATTGCCACCATAGCGCCAGGAAGGTGATAACCCCGATGGCGCCGAGCATCAGCCACGGCAGTTCGGGCTGGCCGACGGCTTTCCCGGCATCAAACAGCCAGCCGCCGCCCGCGTAACCCAGCGCGCCGCCGAAGGCGAGCCCCAGACGGCTGAAACCCATATAGCTGCCACGCGCCCGGGCGTCCGCCAGCGAAGCGCCCAGCGTCTCGCGGGCGGGTTCGGCAATGATAGAGCCGATGTAAAACAGGCAAATCAGGGTAAACAGCTGCTGTAAACTGCTGGTCATCCCGATGGGGAGCATGGCCAGGGTCATCACCAGCAGACCGGCCATCAGCCGGTGCTCAAGGCGGAAGCGTTTTTCGCTCCAACGGGCAATAGGATAGAGCAGGGTGAGCGAAATGGTGGCTTCGATGGCGTACATCCATTTCACGGCGGCCGGCGAGCCGGCGATATCATTCACCATGATCGGCAGCATCAGCATCACCTGTACCGCCAGCATATAATAGCCGGTTAGCGTCAGGACATAGGTGACGAAGCGTTTGTCCCGCAGCACCCGGCCCAGCCCCTCGCGAATCGGCGTTTTCACCGTCGAGAGCTTCCATGCCGGCAGATACCAGGCGTTAAACGCGGCGCAGGCGATAAACAGCGCGGCGCCGGCGCTGCACACCAGGCGAAAATCATACTGCAGCAGCCAGCTGCCCAGCAGCGCGCCAATCACCGCGCCGGCGCTATCCTGCATCATCAGGATGGAGAAAAAGCGGCCGCGCTGATGCGGACGCACCAGCTTAACCACCAGCGCCGCCCGCGGTGGATCGAACAGTGTACCGCCGAGTCCGGAGAGTATGCACGAGAACCACAGCACCCACGGCTCATGGGCGACGGCCATCGCCGCGAAACCGCCGGCACGCATCAGCATACCGGTGACGATCATCGGTTTCGCGCCGAAGCGGTCGGCGATGGCGCCGCCAAAGATGCCTAATCCCTGCTGTACCAGCTGGCGCAGGCCGAGCGCAATGCCGACCATCAGCGCTGCCCAGCCCATCTGATCGACAAAGCGGATGGAAATCAGCGGAAAAACGACAAAAAAGCCCAGCACGACCAGCATGTTATCGACTAACAGGAAATATTTACCCAGGCTCCTTGCCTGCGAGACGCGGGACATTTCCCCTCCAGGGAAAAATAGAGATAAGCGAGGATATTCTGCGGGCAATCTGCTGCTTTTCCCAGCACCCTTGCGACAATATTTTTTTATCAAAAAGCAAGATCGATTGAGCCTATTCATCGAAAAGAGGAGATGGCGCAGAAAATGGTATGTTGCTGTTTTCACACTATCGTGCAGGAAAGGTATAGTGATGAAAGCAAGAGTGAAGTCAGGGGGACTGAAAAAGGAAATGTTTGGCTATCGCAGTAACGTGCCGAAGGTGCGTTTGACGACGGACCGGCTGGTGGTGCGCCTGGTTCACGATCGTGACGCCTGGCGTCTGGCCGATTATTACGCCGAAAATAAAGCGTTCTTAAAACCCTGGGAGCCGGTTCGTGACGACAGCCACTGCTATCCCTCCGGATGGCAGGCGCGTCTGTCGATGATCGCTGAGTTTCATAAGCAGGGGTCAGCTTTTTATTTCGCGCTGCTCGACCCTGAGGAAAAAGAGATCATCGGTGTGGCGAATTTCTCCAACGTGGTGCGCGGATCTTTCCATGCCTGTTATCTTGGCTATTCCATTGGCGAGAAGTGGCAGGGGCAGGGGCTGATGTTTGAAGCGCTGACGTCGGCGATTCGCTATATGCAGCGCACGCAGCATATTCATCGCATTATGGCCAACTATATGCCGCATAATCAGCGCAGCGGCGCGCTGCTGGCGCGGTTGGGGTTTGAAAAAGAGGGTTACGCCAAAGATTATCTGCTGATTGACGGGCAGTGGCGTGACCATGTACTGACGGCGCTAACGACGCCGGACTGGTCTGCGGGACGTTAAGGAGAGAGGATGAAATATCAGTTAACTGCGCATGAAGCGCGCGTCATTGGTTGCCTGCTGGAAAAGCAGGTCACCACCCCCGAGCAGTATCCGCTGTCGGTAAATGCTGTGGTGACCGCCTGCAATCAGAAAACCAACCGCGAGCCAGTGATGTCGCTGAGCGAAAGCGAGGTCCAGGCCCTGCTGGATACGCTGGTGAAACGGCACTATCTGCGCACGGTCAGCGGATTCGGTAATCGCGTCACCAAGTATGAACAGCGCTTTTGCAACTCTGAATTTGGCGATCTGAAGCTTAGCGCCGGCGAGGTTGCGGTGGTCACGACGCTGCTGCTGCGCGGTGCTCAGACGCCGGGCGAATTACGCAGCCGGGCGCAGCGGATGTATGAGTTCAGCGATATGGCGGAAGTGGAAAGCGTGCTGGAAGGGCTGACGACGCGCGAAGATGGCCCCTTCGTCGCCCGGTTGCCCCGGGAGCCGGGAAAACGGGAAAGCCGCTATATGCATCTGTTTTGCGACGATATGGACACGCTGATCACCACAGTGGAAGCTCTCGCGCCGCTGGACGATGACGGCGATCTGCGCGCCAGGGTTGAAGCGCTGGAGGGCGAGGTGGCGGAGCTGAAAGCGCGCCTCGATTCGCTGTTACACCATCTGGGAGACTAAAACGTGGGGACAAGATTGCGCATTGGGGTGGTCGGCTTAGGCAGCATTGCGCAGAAAGCGTGGCTGCCGGTGCTGGGGGCGGCGGAAAGCTGGACGCTGCAAGCGGCCTGGTCGCCGGGTAAAGAGAAGGCGCTGCGGATCTGCGAAACCTGGCGGATGCCATACGCTGATTCCCTCGATGCCCTGGCGGCACAGTGCGATGCGGTCTTTGTCCATACCTCGACGGCTTCACATTATGAAGTAGTGAATCACTTACTGAATGCCGGGGTTCATGTTTGTGTGGATAAACCATTGGCGGACAAGCTGAGTGAGGCGGAGACGCTGGTCGAGCTGGCGGCGCGACGTCGACTGACGTTGATGGTCGGTTTTAATCGCCGCTTCGCGCCGCTCTATCGGGAGCTGAAGGGGCGGCTGGGCGAGGCGGCCTCGCTGCGGATGGATAAGCATCGTAGCGATAGCGTCGGCAACGATCTGCGCTTTACGCTGCTTGATGACTATCTGCATGTGGTGGATACCGCGCTATGGCTGGCCGACGGTCAGGCACGTCTGCGCGGCGGCGCGCTGAAGATCACCCCGCAGGGCGAAATGCTCTATGCCGAACATCAGTTCAGTTCGCCCCGGCTGCAGGTCACCACCAGCATGCATCGTCGCGCAGGCAGCCAGCGCGAGTGGGTGCAGGCGGTCACGGATGGCGGGCTATATGCCGTCAGCGAGATGCGCGAATGGCAGGAGGAGTGCGGTCATGGCGTGGTCCAGCGCCCGGTTGCCGGCTGGCAAACCACCCTTGAGCAGCGCGGCTTTGTCGGCTGCGCGCGCCATTTTATCGAATGCGTGCAAAATCAGACAGTTCCTGAAACTGCAGGCGAACAGGCGCTGCTGGCTCAGCGGATCGTTGAGAAACTGTGGCGCGACGCCATTAGCGAATAATCCATTGTAACAACTGACAGTAGTAATTCATGTTGAACCCGGTAGACTATCGCCACTTTCCAGCGCCCGCATTTGCGGGCGTTTTACTCCAGGGTTTGGAATAACAGCGTAATGAACCTTTTAAAATCACTGGCGGCAGTCAGTTCGATGACCATGTTTTCGCGCGTGCTGGGCTTTGCCCGCGATGCGATTGTGGCGCGTATTTTTGGCGCCGGGATGGCGACCGATGCCTTTTTTGTCGCCTTCAAACTGCCTAACCTGCTGCGGCGTATTTTTGCCGAAGGCGCCTTCTCACAGGCGTTTGTGCCGATCCTTGCCGAATATAAAAGCAAGCAGGGCGAAGATGCCACCCGCGTGTTTGTCTCATACGTCTCCGGGCTGCTGACCCTGGCCCTGGCTATCGTTACCGTTATCGGGATGCTGGCGGCGCCGTGGGTAATCACCATTACTGCGCCCGGCTTTGCCGATACCGCCGATAAGTTTGCGCTAACCACCCAGCTGCTGCGTATTACCTTTCCCTATATTTTGCTGATCTCCCTGGCTTCGCTGGTGGGGGCGATCCTCAATACCTGGAACCGCTTCTCGGTGCCGGCCTTTGCGCCGACGTTCCTCAACGTCAGTATGATTGGCTTTGCGCTGTTTGCCGCGCCGTATTTCCATCCGCCGGTGCTGGCGCTGGCCTGGGCGGTGACGGTCGGCGGCGTGCTGCAGCTGGCTTACCAGCTGCCGCATCTGAAGAAGATTGGCATGCTGGTCCTGCCGCGAATTAATCTGAAAGATGCCGGCGCGATGCGGGTGGTGAAGCAGATGGGGCCGGCGATCCTTGGCGTGTCGGTAAGCCAGATCTCCCTTATCATCAATACCATTTTCGCCTCATTCCTCGTGTCGGGCTCGGTGTCGTGGATGTATTATGCCGACCGCCTGATGGAGTTTCCCTCCGGCGTGCTGGGCGTGGCGCTTGGCACTATCCTGCTGCCATCGCTGTCAAAAAGCTTCGCCAGCGGTAACCATGACGAGTATTGCCGGCTGATGGACTGGGGACTGCGTCTCTGTTTTCTGCTGGCGCTGCCGAGCGCGGTGGCGCTGGGGATCCTCGCCAAACCGCTGACCGTGGCTCTGTTCCAGTACGGCAAATTCAGCGCCTTTGACGCGGCGATGACCCAGCGCGCGCTGGCGGCTTATTCCGTGGGGCTGATGGGCCTTATCGTGGTGAAAGTGCTGGCGCCGGGCTTCTATTCCCGTCAGGACATCAAGACCCCGGTCAAGATTGCTATTATCACCCTGATTATGACCCAGGTAATGAACCTGGCGTTTATCGGCCCGCTGAAGCATGCGGGTCTGTCGCTGTCCATCGGCCTGGCGGCCTGCCTGAACGCCGCGCTGCTCTACTGGCAGCTGCGTAAACAGAAAATTTTCACCCCGCAGCCAGGCTGGTTGGCCTTCCTGCTGCGTCTGATTATTGCAGTGCTGGTTATGGCCGCGGCGCTGCTGGGCGTCATGCATCTCATGCCTGAGTGGTCGCTGGGGACGATGCCGTTCCGTCTGATGCGTTTGCTGGCGGTGGTTATCGCCGGGGTGGTAGCCTATTTCGCCACGCTGCTGGTGCTGGGCTTCCGCGTGAAAGAGTTTGTCCGTCGCACGGCGTAAGCGGTTGTGTGGGTAGAAAAACCCCGCTTCGCCGCAGGCGAAGTGGGGTTTTTTTATGATGCGCTGCGTTCGGCAGCGAGGATGCGGGCATTCTCCAGCAGGCGGATCGCCAGGGCTAGCGCGCCAGTGATCACTGCCAGCGTGACCACTCCGTTCCAGCCGGCCAGCACGTACAGCTTACTGCCCAGCACCGACCCCAGCGACATCCCGATAAACACCACGGTGAACAGCAGGGCGTTGAGGCGGCCGCGGGCCTGTGGCTCAAGGCCATATACCAGGTTCTGATGCGCCACCAGGCTTGACTGCAGGCCAAGGTCAAAGCCAATCGCCGACAGGGCAATCAGCGCCAACTGAGCGTGTACTGGCAGCAGCGGCAGCATAAACATCAGGGCAAAGGAGAGGGTGACCAGCGCCGCACCCATCTGTGTCACCTTACCGGCGCCAAATTTATCGGCCAGACCGCCGGCAAGCGGCGCGGCCAGCGCCCCGGCGGCCCCGGCGATACCGAAACCGCCCGCTACTGCGCTGCCCATGTGATAGTGTTCGGAGAGCATCACCGCCAGCGTCGACCAGAAGGCGCTAAAAGCGATGGAGAGCGCGCCCTGAGCTAGCGCGGCGCGGCGTAATGCCGGGTAACGCTGCCACAGATGCGCCATCGAGGCCATCAGCTGCGGATAGCTCAGCGTCGAGTGCACAGCGAAGCGCGGCAGGACGCGCCACATTACCAGGCCAATCAGCGCGACGCTGACCGCCGCCGCCTGATACATCACCCGCCAGCCGAATACGGCGCCCACCACGCCGCTGACCGTCCGGGAGAGCAGGATCCCCAGCAGCAGCCCGGTCATCACCGTGCCCACCATTTTTCCCTGCTTGCCCGCCGGGGCGAGGATCGCCGCCGCCGGGACGATATCCTGCGCCATGGTCGCCGCCATACCGATCAGCAGACTGACCACCAGCAGTGAGCTGAGCTGGCCGGTGAGGCTGCACAGGAGCAGCAGGAGCGCCAGCAGCGCGCTTTTCACCAGGATCAGCCGGCGGCGATCGTGGCGGTCGCCGAGCGGGAGCAGGAACAGAATGCCGAGCGCATAACCCGCCTGCGTCAGGGTAGGGACCAGACCCATACCTTCTACAGTCAGGTGGAGATTGGCGCCCATCAACGGCAGCAGCGGCTGCGCGTAGTAAATAGAGGCGACGCTAAAGCCGGCGCCGAGTGCGAGAATGAAGATAATCCAGCCTGCGTCGCGGGTGGAAAGGGAAGTCGGTGTCATGTTCAATGCCTCATAGATGCGATGGGGCTATTTTTCCCTGAACACGACTGGCGCGGTAGCCGGGCTGGTGGTAAAACGGTTATACGTAGCACGTATAGGCAAAAGGAAAATGAAAAGACAAGAGCGTATAGACCGCATTGAGCTGATGCGCACCTATATCCGCATCGTAGAGGCCGGATCGCTCTCCGCCGCCGCAGGGCAGATGGACACTACCCAGGCGACCGTCAGCCGCCGCCTGCAGTCCCTTGAAGGGCTGCTGGGGGTTAAGCTGATCCTGCGCACCACCCATGCGATGAAGCTCACTGACGATGGCGAACGCTGTTATCGTCACGCCCGTCAGGTGGTGGACGCCTGGCTGGCGCTGGAGGATGACCTGCGTATTGCCGACGATCGGCCGGTGGGCGTTCTGCGAGTGCGGGCGCCCCACGCGTTTGGCCAGCAGCAGCTGCTGGCGCCGCTGGTGGCATTTCTACAGAGCCATCCGCAGCTGTCGGTGGAGTGGATGCTAAACGATAATACCGTCGACTTCCTCAGCGATAATATCGACTGCGCTATTCGCGTGGGGGCGGAGGTGGATCCAGCAACGGTATCCGTACTGCTGGCGGAAGTGCCGCGCTGCGTAGTGGCTTCTCCTGAGCTGCTGGCGAAGTATCCGCCGTTAACCTCGCTGGAGGCGTTATCGGGCCTGCCATGGATCGCCATTAATACCTTTTATCAGCATGAGGTACGGCTCAGGCATCAGGCAAGCGGGCAGATTGTCTCTACAGCGATTACTCCCTGTCTGAGCACTGACAGTCTTTACGTCGCGCGCAACACCGCGCTGGCGGGGCTGGGGGTGGCGATGGTGTCCAGCTGGACGGTCGTGGAGGATATTGCCGCCGGACGGCTGATTGAGCTGTTCCCGCAGTGGCGACCCGCCTCGCTGCCGGTTCATCTGGTTTATCCCTGGGCGCGCTATTACCCGACACGCCTGCGTAAGTTCCTCGACCTGATGCGGGAGATCATGCCGGATCTCGCCGGGATGCAGCGTCCGCAAAGCGCATAAAAAAACCGGCCAAAGGCCGGTTTTTTTATTAAGCACGCTTACTCGACGGGCTGTGGGCGAGTCGGTTCAGCGGTGGCTTTATGGGTCGCGCTATGACCACCGGCGGCGCCTTTACCTTCAAAGGCGAACGGCGGGCGCACCCAGGTGCTGTGACGCGGTGCTTCCGGGACATAGTCCGGAGCTGGCGCACGGGTCATTGGCGCGGTGGCATGGCGATGACCCGCCACTACGACCGGCTTGCTCACCGGGGGCTCGGCTTTGACCGGTTCGGCAGGGGCCGCTTCGGTCACTGGCGCTTGCTCCACGGTTTCTGCGACCGGGGCGATAGTTTCCACTGGCGCTGCAACGACAGGCGTCGTTTCCACCGCTTCAGGTTCTACCACCACCGGCTCGGGGTCGAGCGTCACTGGCGCGATAGCCTGAGGCGCTTCGACAGCCGGTGCTTCGGTGACCGGCTCCTGAGGCGCTGGCTCGACGGCTGCTGGCGCGACAACTTCCGCAGCATCAACGACCAGCGGCTCGGCGGCCGCTACCGGCTCGACGACTACCGGCTCAGCGGTTACTGGTTCCATGGTAGCCGGCTCGACGGTGACCGGCGCAGCGGTAACGGTTTCAACGACGGCAACCGGGGCCGCTACGGCCTCGACAGTTTTCGCGACGCTGGCGTCCTGAACCTGAACCTCTTCCGGCTGCTGATCCTGCGGACGAACCACCGGGTAGCGGATCCAGACTTTACCGGAAGCCATCTCCGGCGATGCGCAGGCTACGGTCAGCGGCATAGGCGACTGGGTCGGATAGCGTTCGTCACGATAGCGACGACGACGCTGACCGCTGACGCGCAGGTGACGCGGGGAGCGACGTGAGCGACGCGGCATACCGTTCGCTTCACGGGATTCGCCATTTTCGTCCTGGTCCGCAACGCTCTCCACCCCTGCCGGCAGCTCGGCTTTCACCGGCTCGCTGTGCGGAGCGATAACTTCAGCCACTACGGCTTCTGGCACGATCTCGGCAACTGGCTCGACGACAGCGGACTCAACGCGCACTTTCTGTGCCAGCTGGCGCGGTTTACGACGCGGCAGAGTTTGTACACGCTCTTCCGTCTCCTGCACAACCGGCTCTTCGCGAGTCTGCGCTTTGGCTTCCTGCTGCGCCTGACGTTTGTCGTCATTGCGGCGGCGGGTGCGTTCGCGGCGCGGCTGCTGCTCGTCACGGGATTTCGCTTTCTCCGCGTCGTCGCCTGAGGTTTGGCGAACATCACGGGCTTCCACGTTCTGCGACGGCTTCTCGCGACGGTTGCGACGATTCTCTTCACGCGATTCGCGCGGTTCACGGCCCTCGGCATTGTCCGCACGGGTGTCGCGATTGTCACGGTTATCGCGGTTGTCACGATTGTCGCGGTTATCACGGCGGTCGTTGCGGTCGCGGCGGTTGTTGGCGCGCGGTTTACGACGCTCCTGCTGACGCTCCGGTTTTTCTTCCGCTTTCTTCTCGACCTGAACTTCAGCCGGTTTGGCCTCTTCGGCGCCAGAGAAGATATTCTTCAGCGCGCTGAAGAAGCGTGAGAGCAGGCCAGGCTGCGCCGGTGCGGCGGCCGCGACCGGTGCCGCTGCGGCGACAGGCGCGGCGGCAGGCTCTTCGAGCATCGGGGCTGGCGGCGCATCTGGCATGACAAAAGCGGCCAGGGCCGGCTGTTCCGGACGTTTCCGCTCCGCCGGCTCATCGTCGCCTGGCAGCGCCATTTCTTCTTCATGCAGCTTCGGCAGCAGATAGCTCAGCGTTGAGGTTTCTTCACCTTTGCGCACGCGCAGGACGGAGTAGTGCGGCGTTTGCATTTCGTCGTTTGGCACGATAATAACGCGCACATCGCCCTGACGGGATTCGATAGCGCTCACTGCGGCACGTTTTTCGTTCAGCAGATAGGAGGCGATCGGTACCGGAACAATGGCGTGGACTTCTTTGGTATTCTCTTTCAGCGCTTCTTCTTCGATCAGACGCAGAATAGAGAGCGACAGCGATTCGTTATCACGCACGGTGCCGGTGCCGGAGCAGCGCGGGCAGACGTGGTGGCTGGACTCGCCCAGCGACGGGCTCAGGCGCTGACGGGACATCTCCAGCAGGCCGAAGCGCGAAATATGGCTGATCTGAATGCGCGCCCGGTCCTGACGGACGGCTTCGCGCAGACGATTCTCCACGGCGCGCTGGTGGCGAACCGGGGTCATATCGATGAAGTCGATAACGATCAGGCCGCCGAGGTCGCGCAGACGCAGCTGGCGGGCAATTTCGTCAGCCGCTTCGAGGTTGGTATTGAAGGCTGTCTCTTCGATATCGCCGCCGCGGGTGGCGCGGGCGGAGTTGATATCGATCGCGGTCAGCGCTTCGGTGCTATCGATAACGATAGACCCGCCGGAAGGCAGGCGCACTTCGCGCTGGAAGGCGGACTCAATTTGCGATTCGATCTGATAATGGCTGAACAGCGGGATTTCACCGGTGTACAGTTTGATTTTGCTGCTGAAATCCGGACGACCCAGCGCGGCGATATGCTGGCGCGCCAGCTCAAGCACTTTCGGGTTATCGATCAGGATTTCGCCGATGTCCTGGCGCAGGTAGTCACGGAAGGCGCGGACAATGACGTTGCTTTCCTGGTGGATCAGGAACGGCGCCGGACGGCTTTCCGCGGCTTTCTGAATCGCTTCCCAGTGCTTCAGGCGGAAGCTCAGGTCCCACTGCAGGGCTTCGGCGGATTTGCCGACGCCAGCGGTGCGAACGATCAGGCCCATGCCGTCCGGAAGCTCCAGGCTCGCCAGCGCTTCTTTCAGTTCGGTACGGTCGTCGCCCTCGATACGGCGGGAAATTCCCCCGGCGCGCGGGTTGTTCGGCATCAGTACCAGATAGCTGCCCGCCAGGCTGATAAAGGTGGTGAGCGCAGCGCCTTTGTTGCCGCGTTCTTCTTTATCAATCTGCACGATAACTTCCTGACCTTCCCGCAGTACGTCTTTGATATTAGGACGACCATGCGCATTGTAGTTGGCGGGGAAGTATTCGCGGGCGATTTCTTTGAGGGGGAGGAAACCATGACGCTCGGCGCCGTAATCAACAAACGCGGCTTCAAGGCTGGGTTCAATGCGGGTGATTTTGCCTTTGTAGATGTTCGCTTTTTTCTGTTCGTGCCCGGGGCTTTCGATATCCAGGTCGTACAGGCGCTGCCCATCAACAAGGGCGACGCGCAACTCTTCCTGCTGAGTTGCGTTGATTAACATTCTTTTCATCGTAACTTACTCATTATTCTTACATTGACGACTAAGCTGCGGGCAGAGTAATGCCTTTCCGGGGGAAAACCGATGGCCTCGTGTCTGGTTCACGTCGCCAACCTCACGGTTGTCGCGCGCTTAAGAGGCGCAGAGTGTCGGTCGCCTGTGTTTCAAACGGAAACACAGCGCAATTATTCAGGGGAACAGCCTGGGATGTATCACCAGAGAATATTCCATTTATACTCGTCGTCTTTCGCGTTGCAGGCATGGTGGCTTAACCTGCTCACCTCGATCTGGCGATCCAGATGAGCTCCCGGGAGTCCCGGAGTTGACGCCTTCCTGCGACTTGAAATCCATAGAGCCTGTACCGGTAAGGACTGCAACCCGCAGCCCGCTAACTGTCTGAAAGATCACAACGTCTTACGCCATTGCTGCGTGGGCGATCGGTCAGACAAAATTGGTCATTCCGCTAATGTCTTGTTCTAACAAGATGCAATACGGAAAACGGTCTCATTATTCCATTGCTAACCTTGTTATAGCAAGTTGACTTTCACCTTTTATCACCCGGTTACTCACAGTTTTATCACCTGCCCATACAGATTGTTCTAATAACAAACAAAATGGCGGTCAGGTAAACCGTGAAAACAGGATAATGATAAATATAAGCATATAAAAATGAGTGGCGCTAATGCGTCCGGCTATTTAGAATCGCGCACCATGAAAACTGAGACCCCAACCGTAAAAATGGTTGCCATTGCTGCTGATGAAGCGGGGCAACGTATCGACAACTTTTTGCGTACGCAATTGAAAGGCGTACCGAAGAGCATGATTTATCGCATCCTGCGTAAAGGCGAGGTGCGGGTAAACAAAAAGCGCGTGAAGCCGGAGTATAAGCTGGAAGCGGGCGATGAAGTCCGTATCCCGCCGGTGCGCGTGGCGGAGCGTGAAGAAGAGGCGGTATCGCCGCACCTGCAGAAAGTGGCCGCGCTCTCTGAGGTGATCCTCTATGAAGACGATCATATTCTGGTGCTCAATAAGCCTTCTGGTACCGCGGTACACGGCGGCAGCGGCCTGAGCTTCGGCGTGATTGAAGGGCTGCGCGCCCTGCGCCCGGAGGCGCGCTTCCTTGAGCTGGTGCATCGTCTCGACCGGGATACCTCCGGCGTGCTGCTGGTGGCGAAAAAGCGCTCAGCGCTGCGTTCGCTGCACGAGCAACTGCGCGATAAAGGCATGCAGAAAGATTATCTGGCGCTGGTGCGCGGCCAGTGGCAGTCGCATACCAAAGTGGTCCAGGCCCCGCTGTTGAAGAATATTCTGCAGAGCGGGGAGCGCATCGTTCGCGTGAGTCAGGAAGGCAAGCCGTCGGAGACGCGCTTTAAAGTGGAAGAGCGTTACGAATTCGCCACGCTGGTGCGCTGCAGCCCGGTCACCGGCCGCACGCATCAGATCCGCGTTCATACCCAGTATGCCGGCCATCCTATCGCTTTTGACGACCGCTATGGCGACCGCGAGTTCGACAAGCAGCTATCCGCTACCGGCTTAAACCGCCTGTTCCTGCACGCGGCGGCGCTAAAGTTTACCCACCCGGGGAGCGGGGAGGTGATGCGCGTTGAGGCGCCGCTGGACAACCAGCTGAAGCACTGTTTACAGGTGCTACGGAAGAGCAAATAAGCGCAACGGCGGAATCAGTTCCGCCGTTTTTTTTGCCTCAGCCTAACAGCGGGTTGTAGTTTTCACGGCGCAACATCTGACAGAGCGCGATTAAGGGTAAACCGACCAGGGTGTTCGGGTCGCGGCCTTCCAGCCGTTCGAACAGCGTAATGCCCAATCCTTCGCTCTTGAAACTCCCGGCGCACTGCAGCGGGTTCTCTTTGCGCACATAGCCTTCTATCTCTTTATCACTGAGATGGCGAAAGTGAACGTCAAAGGGTTCGCATTCGGTTTGCAGATGGCCGCTGGCAGAGTTGTACAGCGCCAATCCGGTATAAAAGGTAATGATTGACCCGCTGGCCTTTCTTAACTGCCTGCGGGCATTTTCCTCGGTGTGCGGTTTGCCGGTGATTTCACCGTCCAGTACGCAAACCTGATCGGAGCCTATAATAAGGTGATTAGGGAAGCGTGTGGCCAGACTTTGCGCTTTGGCTTGCGCCAGCCGGGTGACAAGCTGACGTGCGGATTCATCAGGCCGGGGCGTTTCGTCGACGTCAGGCGCGGCACATTCAAACGGTAAACCCAGTTTTTCCAGCAGCATGCGCCGCCAGGGAGAGGTTGACGCGAGGATAAGATCAGACATATTTTTTCATCCACATATAGCGCTTCGCAGAGCATCATCTTAAACTATGCGCCGCAATGTGTGCGAATAAATGGCAAAAGGCAACCTGAGGCTGCCTTTTTCTTTGACTCTATGACATTACAAAGTTAATATGCGCGCCCTATGCAAAAGGTAAAATTACCCCTGACTCTTGATCCGGTACGCACGGCTCAAAAACGCCTTGATTACGAAGGCATCTATGCCCGCGATCAGGTTGAACGTGTAACCGATTCTGTAGTCAGCGTGGACAGCGATGTGGAATGCAGCATGTCGTTCGCTATCGATAACCAGCGTCTCGCCGTTATTACTGGCGATGCAAAGGTAACGGTAACTCTCGAATGCCAGCGTTGCGGGAAACCGTTCTCCCATCACGTCCACACCACGTATTGTTTTAGCCCCGTCAGAAATGACGAACAGGCCGAAGCACTACCGGAAGCGTATGAGCCGATTGAGGTTAACGAATTCGGTGAAATCGACCTGCAGGCAATGGTCGAGGATGAAATTATCCTCTCCCTGCCCGTAGTTCCGGTGCATGATTCTGAACACTGTGAAGTGTCCGACGCGGACATGGTCTTTGGCGAACTGCCTGAAGAGGCACAAAAACCAAACCCATTTGCCGTATTAGCCAGCTTAAAGCGTAAGTAATTGAGGAGTAAGGTCCATGGCCGTACAACAGAATAAACCAACCCGTTCCAAACGTGGCATGCGTCGTTCCCATGACGCGCTGACCGCAGTCACCAGCCTGTCTGTAGACAAAACTTCTGGTGAGAAACACCTGCGTCACCACATCACTGCCGACGGTTTCTACCGCGGTCGCAAGGTTATCGCTAAGTAATCACGCGATACTCGCAGGATTTCCCGTTGCAGGCCATGGCGGGCGTGTGCGTCCCTGGAAACTCGGTTAACCCGGTCGCTGGGGGCATTTATGCCCGGATTGTTGCGTCTGCAGCGTGAATATTCGCGGGTGCCAGCGTGATGAAGCTTAGTGAGGACTCCCCGGGCAACTGGGGAATCACCGAACCGGGCAGCGACGATACCTTGACACGTCTAACCCTGGCGTTAGATGTCATGGGGGGCGATTTCGGCCCATCCGTGACGGTGCCTGCAGCACTGCAGGCACTGAACTCTAATTCGCAACTCACACTTCTTTTAGTCGGCGATCCCGACGCCATCACGCCATTACTCGCCAAAGCTGACTTCGAACAACGTTCGCGTCTGCAGATTATTCCTGCGCAGTCAGTTATTGCCAGTGATGCGCGACCCGCGCAGGCTATCCGCAGCAGTCGCGGAAGCTCAATGCGCGTGGCGCTGGAGCTTGTGAAAGAAGGGCGGGCGCAAGCCTGCGTCAGCGCTGGCAACACCGGCGCGCTGATGGGTCTGGCGAAACTGCTGCTCAAACCGATCGAAGGTATTGAGCGGCCGGCGCTGGTGACGGTTTTACCGCACCAGCAGAAGGGCAAAACCGTGGTGCTGGATCTCGGCGCCAACGTCGATTGCGACAGCACGATGCTGGTGCAGTTCGCGGTAATGGGCGCGGTGCTGGCGGAAGAAGTGGTCGGCATTGCCAACCCCCGCGTCGCTTTGTTGAACATCGGCGAAGAAGAGATGAAAGGCCTCGGCAGCATCCGCGATGCTGCCGCAGTGCTCAAAACGCTGCCTTCCCTCAACTACATCGGCTATCTTGAAGCCAATGAACTGTTGACCGGAAAAACCGATGTGCTGGTTTGTGATGGATTCACGGGCAACGTCACATTAAAAACCATGGAAGGTGTTGTCAGAATGTTCCTTTCACTGCTGAAATCTCAGGGAGAGGGCAAAAAACGGTCGTGGTGGCTGCTGTTACTAAAACGTTGGTTACAAAAAAGCCTGGCGAGGCGATTCAGTCACCTCAACCCCGACCAGTATAATGGCGCCTGTCTGTTAGGATTGCGCGGTTCCGTGATCAAGAGTCATGGTGCTGCCAATCAACGCGCCTTTAGCGTCGCGATAGAGCAGGCAGTGCAGGCGGTGCAGCGGCAGATCCCTCAGCGGATCGCCGCGCGCCTGGAATCTTTATACCCAGCTGGTTTCGAGCTGCCGGAAAGCGACAGTGACGTGAACGCCCGACAGCAAAGCGGGACGAATGGCCACGATTGACGCCGCGGCGGTTGAACGAGGCGGGTATATCACCCAAGAGTGACTGAGCGTACATGTATACGAAGATTATTGGTACCGGCAGCTATCTGCCCGAGCAAGTGCGTACAAACGCCGACCTGGAAAAAATGGTAGAAACCTCTGACGAGTGGATTGTCACCCGCACAGGTATCCGTGAGCGTCGTATTGCCGCAGCGCATGAAACAGTTGCTACGATGGGCTTTGAAGCCGCAAAGCAGGCGCTGGCGATGGCGGGCGTGTCCGCGGAGCAAATTGGTCTGATTATCGTTGCGACCACTTCCGGCACGCACGCGTTTCCGAGTTCTGCATGCCAGATCCAGTCAATGCTGGGCGTTAAGGGTTGCCCGGCGTTTGATGTCGCCGCCGCCTGCGCCGGTTTCACCTATGCGCTAAGCGTCGCCGATCAGTATGTGAAGAACGGCGCGGTAGATTATGCGCTGGTTGTTGGCGCCGATGTGCTGGCGCGCACCTGCGATCCGGCGGATCGCGGAACGATTATTATTTTCGGCGACGGCGCCGGCGCGGTTGTGCTGGGCGCCTCCGAAGAGCCGGGCATTATCTCGACGCATCTGCATGCCGACGGCAGCTATGGCGAACTGCTGACCCTGCCGAACGCCGATCGTGTCGATCCGGAAAACCCGATCTATCTGACGATGGCCGGCAACGAAGTCTTCAAAGTGGCGGTCACCGAGCTGGCGCACATCGTTGATGAGACGCTGGCAGCGAATAATCTTGAACGTTCAGCGCTGGACTGGCTGGTGCCGCATCAGGCTAACCTGCGTATTATCAGCGCGACGGCGAAGAAACTGGGTATGTCGATGGATAACGTCGTTGTGACCCTCGACCGCCATGGCAACACCTCCGCGGCGTCAGTCCCTTGCGCGCTGGATGAGGCCGTCCGCGATGGCCGTATTCAGCGCGGTCAGCTGATTTTGCTGGAAGCCTTTGGTGGCGGTTTCACCTGGGGTTCCGCGCTGGTTCGTTTTTAGTATAAGGATTTAAACATGACGCAATTCGCATTTGTGTTCCCGGGGCAGGGCTCTCAGGCCGTAGGCATGCTGGCCGAAATGGCTGCCGCCTGGCCGGTCATTGAAGAGACCTTCGGTGAAGCTTCCGCAGCGTTGGGTTACGATCTGTGGGCGCTGACGCAACAGGGCCCGGCAGAAGAACTGAATAAGACCTGGCAGACTCAACCGGCGCTGCTCGCCGCCTCCGTGGCGCTGTACCGCGTCTGGCAACAGCAGGGCGGCAAAGCGCCAGCGCTGCTGGCGGGTCACAGCCTCGGCGAATACTCCGCGCTGGTATGCGCGGGCGTTATCGGTTTCGCTGATGCCGTTCGCCTGGTTGAGCTGCGTGGGAAATTCATGCAGGAAGCCGTACCGGAAGGTACCGGCGCCATGTCCGCGATTATCGGTCTGGACGACGCCGCTATCGCCAAAGCCTGTGAAGAGTCTGCCGAAGGGCAGGTGGTCTCTCCGGTGAACTACAATTCCCCGGGCCAGGTGGTTATCGCCGGGCACAAAGAGGCCGTTGAACGTGCGGGCGCCGCCTGTAAAGCCGCCGGCGCCAAACGCGCGCTGCCGCTGCCGGTGAGCGTGCCGTCCCACTGCGCGCTGATGAAGCCAGCCGCAGAAAAACTGGCGGTAGAGCTGCAGAAAATCACCTTCAACGCGCCGACGATTCCGGTGGTGAATAACGTCGACGTGAAGTGCGAAACCGCGCCGGACGCCATTCGCGACGCGCTGGTGCGCCAGCTGTACAGCCCGGTGCAGTGGACCAAAACCGTTGAGTTTATGGCTGCCGAGGGCGTATCGCATCTGTATGAGGTTGGCCCGGGTAAAGTCCTCACCGGCCTGACCAAACGTATTGTTGACACCCTGACCGCTTCCGCGCTTAACGAGCCGGCGGCGATGTCTGCGGCGCTTGAGCAATAAAAGAGGAAAACCATGAGTTTTGAAGGAAAAATCGCGCTGGTTACCGGTGCAAGCCGCGGTATTGGCCGTGCCATCGCTGAAACGCTCGTCGCCCGTGGCGCGAAAGTTATCGGTACTGCGACCAGCGAAAGCGGCGCGCAGGCGATCAGCGACTATTTAGGCGCCAATGGTAAAGGTCTGATGTTGAATGTGACCGACCCGGCATCTATTGAATCTGTTCTGGAAAATGTGCGCGCAGAGTTTGGCGAAGTGGATATCCTGGTGAATAATGCCGGGATCACTCGCGACAATCTGTTAATGCGCATGAAAGATGACGAGTGGAACGATATTATCGAAACCAACCTGTCATCGGTTTTCCGTCTGTCAAAAGCGGTAATGCGCGCTATGATGAAAAAGCGTCATGGACGTATTATCACTATCGGTTCTGTGGTTGGTACCATGGGAAATGCGGGTCAGGCCAACTACGCCGCGGCGAAAGCGGGTCTGATCGGCTTCAGTAAATCACTGGCGCGTGAAGTTGCGTCCCGCGGTATTACTGTAAACGTTGTTGCTCCGGGCTTTATTGAAACGGACATGACGCGTGCGCTGACCGATGAGCAGCGTGCGGGTACGCTGGCGGCAGTTCCTGCGGGGCGCCTTGGCACCCCAAATGAAATCGCCAGCGCGGTTGCATTTTTAGCCTCTGACGAAGCAAGTTACATCACTGGTGAAACGCTGCACGTCAACGGCGGAATGTACATGGTCTGACCGAGATTTGTGCAAAACGTTCAGGAACCGCGCACTTCGCACGGTTCTCTGTGCGGTTTTGTGCGAAAAGATTTGCGTTCTTAGGGCAAACGGCCTCAAAATAGCGCAAAATCGTGGTAAGACCTGCCGGGATTTAGTTGCAAATTTTTCAACATTTTATACACTACGAAAACCATCGCGAAAGCGAGTTTTGATAGGAAATTTAAGAGTATGAGCACTATCGAAGAACGCGTTAAGAAAATTATCGGCGAACAGCTGGGCGTTAAGCAGGAAGAAGTCACCAACAATGCTTCCTTCGTTGAAGACCTGGGCGCTGATTCTCTTGACACCGTTGAGCTGGTAATGGCTCTGGAAGAAGAGTTTGATACTGAGATTCCGGACGAAGAAGCTGAGAAAATCACCACCGTTCAGGCTGCCATTGATTACATCAACGGCCACCAGGCGTAAGTGAACATCTCCAGGCGGTCGTTCGACCGCCTGAGTTTTATCTTTTGTCCCACTAGAATCATTTTTTCCCTCCCTGGAGGACAAACGTGTCTAAGCGTCGTGTAGTTGTGACCGGACTGGGCATGTTGTCTCCTGTCGGCAATACCGTAGAGTCTACCTGGAAAGCTCTCCTTGCCGGTCAGAGTGGCATCAGCCTGATCGACCATTTCGATACTAGCGCCTATGCAACGAAATTTGCTGGCTTAGTAAAGGATTTTAACTGTGATGACATTATCTCGCGCAAAGAACAGCGCAAGATGGATGCCTTCATTCAATATGGAATTGTCGCTGGCGTTCAGGCCATGCAGGATTCTGGCCTTGAAGTGACGGAAGAGAATGCAACCCGTATTGGCGCCGCTATCGGCTCCGGTATCGGCGGTCTCGGCTTGATCGAAGAAAACCACAGTTCGCTGGTTAACGGCGGACCGCGCAAGATCAGCCCATTCTTCGTTCCTTCCACAATTGTTAACATGGTGGCCGGACATCTGACCATCATGTTTGGTCTGCGTGGGCCAAGTATCTCTATCGCGACCGCGTGTACTTCAGGCGTGCACAACATCGGCCAGGCCGCGCGCATCATCGCCTATGGCGATGCCGATGCGATGGTGGCAGGCGGCGCGGAAAAAGCCAGCACCCCGCTTGGCGTGGGCGGCTTCGGCGCGGCGCGTGCGCTCTCCACGCGCAATGACAACCCGCAGGCGGCGAGCCGTCCGTGGGATAAAGATCGTGACGGCTTCGTGCTGGGAGACGGCGCGGGTATGGTGGTGCTGGAAGAGTACGAGCATGCCAAAAAACGCGGCGCCAAAATCTACGCCGAGATCGTTGGCTTCGGCATGAGCAGCGATGCTTACCACATGACGTCACCGCCGGAAGATGGCGCGGGCGCCGCGCTGGCAATGGTGAATGCTATTCGCGATGCGGGCATCGAACCGGGCCAGATCGGCTACGTCAACGCCCACGGTACCTCGACGCCGGCCGGCGATAAAGCGGAAGCGCAGGCGGTTAAGTCTGTCTTCGGTGATGCGGCGAGCCGCGTACTGGTGAGCTCTACCAAATCCATGACCGGGCATCTGCTGGGTGCGGCAGGGGCGGTAGAGTCGATTTACTCTATCCTGGCGCTGCGCGATCAGGCGGTTCCGCCGACGATCAACCTCGACAACCCGGATGAAGGCTGCGACCTCGACTTCGTTCCACACGAAGCGCGTCAGGTTTCCGGTATGGAGTACACCCTGTGCAACTCCTTCGGCTTTGGCGGCACTAACGGTTCGCTGATCTTCAAAAAAGTGTGACAGGGCTTGCCCCGGCACTGCTTTAACAAAAGGCCCGTTCGTCGGGCCTTTTTTATTCAGCTTTCTCCCCTTGTTCTCTGCTCTGGGTCCTGACACACTGACCGACCAGTGAAAAGGAGTCCTTTATGTTCTTGATAAACGGCGTTGTACAGGACACGTTGGCAGCGAACGATCGCGCCATCCAGTTTGGCGACGGCTGTTTTACCACCGCCCGCATCCAGCAAGGGCAGGTTGCGCTACTGGACGCCCATCTGCAGCGTTTACAGACAACCTGTGAAAAATTACATATCCCATTTAACGACTGGCTGACGCTGAGCGAAGAGATGCAGCGTCTGGCTCGGCCGCACGCGCAGGGCGTGCTCAAGGTGACTCTCACCCGCGGCGTTGGGGGAAGGGGATACAGTACGGCAGGCTGCGTGTCGCCCACTCGCATTCTCAGCTTCTCTCCATTCCCGGCACATTATGCGCGCTGGCGGGAGGAGGGCATTACTCTGACCCAGAGTCCGGTGCCCCTGGGGCGCAACTCCTGGCTTGCCGGCCTGAAGCACCTTAATCGCCTTGAGCAGGTACTGATCCGCTCTCATCTTGAGCAGACGGACGCCGATGAGGCGCTGGTCCTTGACAGTGACGGGTGGCTTACGGAATGCTGTGCCGCGAATTTATTCTGGCGTCAGGGACGTGATGTATTTACTCCGCGACTCGATTATGCCGGGGTCAACGGCATTATGCGGCAGCGCTGTATCGCGCAGCTGGCACCATCGACGTTTCGCGTTGTCGAAGTGACAGCGCGTCCCGAGACGTTGCGGGAGGCCGATGAAGTGCTGATCTGCAATGCGCTGATGCCGCTGGTGCCGGTTCGCCGCTGGGAGGAGACCACCTGGTCCTCGCGTGAGCTTTACCATTTTTTAGCCCCTTTGTGTGAGCTGTCTGGTTAGTATGAAGAAAATGTTACGTTTTATCCTGTTGCTGGTCGTGCTGTTGGGCATCGCTGCGGCGGCAGGCATGTGGAAGGTACGCCAGCTGGCGGACAGCAAGTTGCTGATTAAGGAAGAGACCATCTTTACCCTCGAAGCTGGCACCGGCCGGCTGGCGCTGGGCCAGGATCTCTATCGCGAGAAGGTGATCAATCGCCCGCGCGTTTTCCAGTGGCTGCTACGGGTGGAACCTGAGCTGTCTCACTTCAAGGCCGGGACCTATCGCTTCACGCCGCAAATGACGGTGCGCGAGATGTTGCAGCTGCTGGCCAGCGGCAAAGAGGCGCAGTTTCCGCTGCGCTTTGTCGAAGGCATGCGCGTCAGCGACTACCTGCGCCAGCTGCGCGATGCCCCGTACGTGAAGCACACGCTTGAAGACGATAGCTACGCGACGGTGGCTAAGGCATTAGGTCTTGAGCATGCCGACTGGGTAGAGGGCTGGTTCTGGCCGGATACCTGGATGTACACCGCCAACACCAGCGATATCGCCATCCTCAAGCGCGCGCATCAGAAAATGGTCGCCGAAGTGGCGAAGGTCTGGGAAGGACGGATGGAGAATCTGCCCTATGCCGATCAGAACCAGCTGTTGACCATGGCCTCGATTATTGAAAAAGAGACCGCGGTAGCGGAAGAGCGCGACCGCGTCGCGTCGGTATTTATCAACCGCCTGCGCATCGGTATGCGCTTGCAGACCGATCCGACCGTAATCTACGGGATGGGCGAAGGATATACTGGTAAGTTAACGCGTAAGGATCTCGAGACGCCGACCGCATACAATACTTATACCATCAGCGGTTTGCCGCCAGGACCTATCGCGGTGCCGGGCGAGGCCTCGCTGAAGGCAGCCGCCCATCCGGCGAAAACGCCATATCTTTATTTCGTCGCCGACGGGAAAGGGGGCCATACGTTTACCACAAACCTGGTCAGTCATAACCGTGCGGTGCAGGATTATCTGAAAGTACTTAAGGAAAAAAATGCGCAGTAACTATATCGTCATCGAGGGGCTGGAGGGCGCCGGGAAGACCACCGCACGTCAACTGGTGGTGGAGACGCTGCAGTCGGCGGGTATTCACGATATGGTGTTTACCCGCGAGCCGGGGGGCACAATCCTTGCCGAAAAACTGCGTAGCCTGGTGCTGGATATCCAGTCCACGGGCGATGAAGTGATTAACGATAAAGCGGAAGTGCTGATGTTTTACGCGGCGCGCGTCCAGTTGGTGGAGACCGTGATTAAGCCCGCGCTGGCCCGCGGCCAGTGGGTGATCGGCGATCGTCACGATCTGTCGACGCAGGCCTATCAGGGCGGCGGCCGGGGAATTGACCGCACGATGCTGGCGACGCTGCGCGACGCGGTACTCGGTGATTTTCGCCCCAATCTGACGCTGTATCTCGACGTCACGCCGGAAGTGGGGCTGCAGCGCGCCCGGGCCCGCGGCGAGCTGGATCGCATTGAGCAGGAGTCCATGAACTTTTTCAACCGTACCCGCGCGCGCTATCTTGAGCTGGCCGCCGCCGATCCTTCTATCCGCACGGTTGACGCAACTCAGCCGCTGGATGCCGTGGCGCGCGACATTCGCGCCACGATCGCCCAGTGGATGGCGGAGCAAGCGGCATGAAATGGTATCCGTGGCTGCGCCCCTCGTTCGAGCAACTGGTCGGTAGCTATCAGGCCGGACGAGGCCACCACGCCTTACTGTTACAGTCCCTGAACGGGATGGGCGGCGAGGCGTTGATTTACGCGCTGTGCCGCTTCCTGATGTGCCGCCAGCCCGAAGGACATAAAAGCTGCGGCCACTGCCATAGCTGTCAGCTGATGCAGGCCGGCACGCACCCCGATTACTATGCGCTCAGCCCCGAGAAGGGCAAGAGCGCGCTGGGTATTGACGCGGTGCGCGATGTCAATGAAAAGCTCTATGAACATGCACGCCTTGGTGGGGCAAAAGTGGTCTGGATTAGCGATGCTGCCTTGCTGACCGATGCCGCCGCCAACGCGTTGCTGAAAACGCTGGAGGAGCCCCCGGAGAATACCTGGTTCTTCCTCGCCTGCGAGGAGCCGGCGCGTCTGCTGACCACTCTGCGCAGCCGCTGTCGCCTGCATCATCTGGCGCCGCCGTCTGAGCCTTATGCTCTGGCCTGGCTGGAGCGTGAGGTGAGCCTGCCGCAGGAGTCATTGTTGACCGCGTTACGCCTGTGCGCCAGCGCGCCGGCTGCGGCGCTCGAACTGTTACAGGAACCGCTGTGGACGGCGCGGCAACAGTTGTGTCAGGCGCTGGCGGCTACCCTGGCGAGCGGTGACTGGCTGGCGCTGCTGCCGATACTCAATCATGAACAGGCGGCGGTTCGCCTGCACTGGCTGGCGTCGCTGCTGGTCGATGCGCAAAAACGACAGCAGGGGATTACCCTGGTGAGTAACCCTGACGTCTGGCCGCTGCTGGAGCAGCTGGCGCACAGCCTGCCCGCCGCCCGGCTGCAGGCGATTGCCCATGACGTCTGTACCTGCCGCGAGCAATTGCTCAACGTTGTCGGTGTCAACCGCGAACTGCTGCTTACCGAGCGCCTGCTGCGCTGGGAACATTACCTGCAACCCGGGACGGGTTTACCCGTCTCCCACCTCTGAGTGAGACATTATGTTTTTAGTCGACTCCCACTGCCATCTTGATGGTCTGGATTATCAAACTCTACACAAAAACGTCGACGACGTGCTGGCAAAAGCGGCCGCACGCGATGTGAAATTTTGCCTCGCCGTCGCCACGACGCTGCCTGGCTACCGCAGTATGCGCGAACTGGTGGGGACGCGTGACAACGTCGTCTTCTCCTGTGGCGTACACCCATTAAACCAGGACGAGCCCTGGGAGGTAGAGACTCTGCGCGCGCTGGCAGCGGAAGAGGGCGTCGTGGCGATGGGGGAGACCGGTCTGGATTATTTTTATACCCCGGAAACTAAAGCCCAACAGCAAAGCTCGTTCCGCGACCACATTCGTATCGGCCGTGAGCTCAATAAGCCGGTGATCGTCCATACCCGTGACGCGCGTGCCGATACTCTGGCTATTTTGCGCGAAGAAAAGGTGACGGATTGCGGTGGCGTACTACACTGTTTCACTGAGGACAGGGAGACAGCGGGCAAGCTGCTCGATATGGGGTTCTATATCTCGTTTTCCGGTATCGTCACTTTTCGTAACGCCGAGCAGCTGCGTGATGCGGCGCGCTACGTGCCGCTGGATCGCCTGCTGGTTGAAACCGATTCGCCGTACCTGGCGCCGGTCCCCCACCGCGGCAAAGAGAACCAGCCGGCGCTGGTCCGTGACGTTGCCGAGTATATGGCGGTACTGAAGGGGGTGTCGCTTGAGCAGCTGGCTCAGCAGACCACCGACAATTTTGCCACCCTGTTCCACATCGACCCCGCCCGTTTGCAACCTGCTTGATCTGCTTATTATTTTAAGGCTCGTAATTAATAGCCAAAGCGAGTAAAGTTCACCGCCACAAAAGTGGCGGTGAAGGGTTTTT